>Ga0272441_10006005_pt1 | contig 20665 bp, 16 predicted proteins | sample SSMProp6N_FD_193582 | JGI IMG/M metagenome (GOLD analysis project Ga0272441, IMG submission 193582) | Marine sediment archaeal communities from Little Sippewissett salt marsh, Falmouth, MA, United States - SSM-Prop-6N | ecosystem: Environmental > Aquatic > Marine > Wetlands > Sediment ...
TCATTCCGATCTCAGTCGAAAACACTTACTGTCAGATACACTTCTAATATGTACTGTATATGGCATGATGCAGTATAGTTGCATCATATACCACAACATTATTTTTCATATGTTCGAAAAATTTTTGTAGAATTGCCTATAATAAAATCAACAACCATGGAAGTAAAAAGAACCTTTGACATCATTGACTACAACATTGAAAATTACCCAAGGAAAGTAGCTATTGCCGGCAAGATTAATAATGAGTGGATAACTTACTCACCCGAGGAATACCGCGATAATGCCAACATGGTAAGTTACGGTCTCAGGGCAATGGGCCTTGAGAAGGGACAAAAAGTTGCTACAATAACCGGAAACCGACCTGAATGGTGCTTTGCTGACATGGGTCTGTCGCAGGCAGGGCTGGTACATATCCCTGTATACCCCACCATAGGACCAGATGAGTATTTATACATACTTAATCATGCAGAGGTGCAAGTAATATTACTTTCGAACAAATCTATCTATAAGAAACTGGAACCTATACTGGATAAACTCGAGCATCTCAAGGCCATATATTCTTTCGATGAGATAGAAGGAGTAAAGAATTTTAATGAGCTTCTTGAGCTTGGAAGAAAAAATGAAGAGAAATTCAGGGATGAAGTGCTCATGACGAAAGAGTCAGTTAAACCTCACGACCTGCTTACAATAATATACACATCAGGCACAACAGGACAACCAAAAGGAGTAATGTTGTCGCATAACAATATTATTTCAAATTGCCTTGCCATAAACGACATTCATCACCTTGGATACGGTGACAAGGCCATGAGTTTTCTTCCTCTCTGCCATATCTATGAAAGAATGGTAAACTATCATTTCCAGTATAAGGGTATCAGCGTATACTATATTGAAAATATGGGACTGATAACCGAACTGATTAAAGAAGTTAAACCCAATGTAATGAATACCGTCCCCCGTCTTATGGAAAAAATATTTGATGGTATAATGAGCAAGGGTGAAGCATTGCACGGAATAAAGAAAAAATTGTTTTTCTGGGCAGTTAAACTGGGCCTGAAATATGAACTGAAGGGTAAGAGTATATTTTATAAGACAAAGCTGGCCATTGCAAGTAAACTGATATTCAGCAAGTGGAGAGAAGCTCTTGGAGGTGAAATAGAAATTATTGTATCAGGAGGAGCTGCAATCCAGCCCAGGCTTGAAAGGATTTTCTGGGCAGCCGGACTACCCATAATAGCAGGATATGGATTAACAGAAACATCTCCGGTGATTGCTGTTAATCCTTTCAGAATAAATGAAGTAATGTTCGGAACGGTAGGTCCCCCAATACCGGGTGTTGAAGTGAAAATAGCTGAAGATGGGGAGATCCTCACCAGGGGCCCCCATGTGATGATGGGATATTATAAAGATGAGGAGCGTACAAAAGAAATGATCGATAGTGAAGGATGGGTGCATACTGGTGATATCGGTACAATTGTTGAGGGTAAATGGCTTAAGATCACAGACAGGAAAAAAGAAATATTTAAGACTTCCGCAGGTAAATATATTGCGCCTCAGATGATAGAAAATAAGCTGAAAGAATCAATATTTATTGAACAGGCAATGGTGATAGGTGAAAATCAAAAATTTGCAAGTGCTCTTATATCTCCTAATTTCAAACATTTACATAACTGGTGCACTGAAGAAAATATACAGTTTCGCGACAATGCCGAGCTAATAAAGAAACCTGAAATCGTAAACCTTCTTGGACAAGAGGTCGAACAGCTGAACCTTTCTCTTGGTGACCATGAAAAGATCAAGAGATTCAGACTTGTAGAAGAGGAATGGACCCCGGATACAGGAGAATTATCGCCTACACTCAAGCTCAGGAGGAACGAACTGATGAATAAATATGATCAAACAATTCAACAAATCTTTAACCAGAAAAAGAATTAACCTCATATTTTCATAACGGTAACCAAAGCCTTTTTTCAGACATTCATTTTTCATACTTTTGAATACATTTGTGTTCAGATTATGAAAAATATATTTCCAACCCTGTTGTTTATTATCCTGGTTATGTGCAATAATTTCTGCACAAAGGAAAGTTGCAATGAGGATACAGAAGTATTGATGCGTGCCGTTTTCTACTCGAACGATTCCGGGGAAATGTCCAGCATAGACAGCCTTGATATATATGGCCTTAACATAGCTGATTCATCGATTTGCTCTATGTCGACGCTGAACAGTATTGATCTTCCTCTTAATCCATCCGCTTCAAATTGTTCCTTCGTAATAATAAATGGAGGACGTGCAGATACGATTGATATTTTTTATGAATCAAATCTTCATTTTGTTTCAGGTGCCTGCGGATATATTTACCTGTATGAACTCGAAGAAGTACAATATACTACGAATGATATTATTAATATTTCTATCACAAACGAACCAGTAAATCCAGGTGATGAGGAGAACATTCAAATCTTTTTTTAGTCTCTCCCTGTTGTTATGCTCGATCCTGCTGAATGCCCAGGATGCCGACACAGTCAAAGCCCGCAATTCAATTAGTTTGGGATTTGACATAACCGGGCCGGTGCTATATACACTGGATAATTCAAAATACAGCTATGAAGGACATCTTTCATACCGGTTAAACTATAAATATTTCATCGTTTGTGAACCCGGCTATTCAGAATATAATTATGAACAATATAATTACGAATATAACAGCAAGGGCTGGTTTGTTAGGATCGGAGCAGATATCGGAATGCTTGAGCCGGTGGCTTCAAAGATCAATCATTTTGCAGGTATAGGTCTGAGGTATGGCCTGTCAGTATTTGAACAGGAAACACCTTCCATAAGTATAGACAGTTACTGGGGAAGAGTAAATACTTCGATTCCAAGGAGTTCAGTCCACGCTCATTTTCTTGAAATACAGGGGAGTGTAAAAACAGAATTAGTCAGGAATTTACTCATAGGCTGGTCTGTTAAACTCCGAACACTGATATATTCCTCCGGCAGAAATGAAGAAAAAGCTGTTTATATACCAGGAATGGGAGGCACTGATGCATCATTTACACCTGCAATCTCGTACTATATTATTTACCGTATACCTATCGGGAGCTCCTCTGACGAATAATTATCATTCCGAGGAAGGTGACCAGGCCATTAACGATCAACAGCTCAAATCCAAATTTATATCCCCAGAATAGTTGCTCTGAAAAGGTATTTAGTAAAACGCAAATTAAAGGGGAAATAACAGCTACATAAGGAATCAGCCTGTCACGAATCTTCCATCTGGTGAAAAGGCCGAATGCATACATCCCCAGCAACGGACCGTAAGTATAACCAGCGATTGTGTAAAGGGCACTTATCACACTCTGATCGTTAATAAGCCTGAATACCAGTATTACTATTAACAGGATGAAGGAAAACATAATATGTACCCTGAAACGCACTTTCTTTAATACTGACTCCGTTTCTTCTCCCTTACCCAGGATATCAACGGTAAATGAAGTGGTTAAAGCTGTAAGTGCCGAATCTGCGCTCGAATAAGCAGCTGCTATTAATCCAAGGATAAAGAACATGCTTACCAGTGGCGACAATCCACCCCTTGTAGCAACAAGAGGGAAAAGGTTATCAGGCTGTTCAGGTAAAGTCATCCCGGCGAAGGAGGTATAAATAACAAGAAGAATTCCCAGAACAAGGAAAATCAAATTAACAGGCACGAAAGCCATGCTATAGGTATATATGTTCTTTTTTGCATCTTTCAAATTACGGCAGCTCAAATTCTTCTGCATCATATCCTGGTCAAGGCCGGTCATCACTATTGTAATGAACATCCCTCCAAGAAACTGTTTTACAAAGTGCCTCTCATCGTTAAAATCACTGAAAAAGAAAATCTTTGACAATTTATTATCCCTTACTGTTTCTATCATCGATCCAATGTTCAAGTCCATTGATTTTGTGATGTAGATTACCGTCAGGATAACTGCACTTAGCATAAAAATTGTCTGCAATAAGTCGGTCCATATAATGGTCTTTATGCCACCCTTATAAGTATAAAGCCAGATAAATGCCAGTGTAATAATTACGGTTACGGCAAAAGGTATGTTCCATGCATTAAAAACAGTAAATTGCAATACAACTGCAACAAGAAAAAGTCTGAATGATGCCCCTATTGTCCGGGATAGCAGAAAAAATGATGCCCCAGTCTTATAAGTATAATGACCAAATCGCTTTTCAAGATAAGTATAAATGGAAGTAAGTCTTAACTTGTAATACAGAGGCAGCAGTACTTCTGCAATTAAGGCGTAGCCCACCAGAAAACCCAGTACCATTTGCATGTATGACATCTGGCTGTCAATCACCCATCCGGGGACTGAAATAAATGTAACACCTGACAATGATGCACCCAGCATTCCTATGGCAACTATATACCAGGGAGACCTGCGATTACCTATAAAAAAGCTTTCACTGTCGGCTTTTCGACTGGTAACCCAGCCTATAATAAGAAGAAAGCTGAAATAAAGTAAGATTATTGCCAGTATTAATGCCGGGCTCATACAAAAAATTTTGGCAAGGATAATAAAAACCGATGATAGAAAAAATTAAAATTATTAATTTAATGCGCTAATCTGTAACTTAAGGATGAAATTATAGAATATGACATTCTCTGATTATCCATCAAAGCTATTGGAAAATGCGGTAAATGAATTTGCCTCACTTCCGGGCATTGGGAAAAAAACTGCATTCAGGCTGGTGATGCACCTTTTAAGGCAAAATGAAACAGATGTAGAGCGCTTTGGTGAAAGCCTCATAAAACTAAAAAAGGAAATCAAATACTGTAAAATATGTTTCAATATTTCGGACAATGAAGTATGTGACATATGCAGTGACAGATCAAGAGATAAATCCATTATATGTATTGTTGAAAATATCAGAGATGTAATCGCAATTGAGAACACAGGTCAGTTCAGGGGAGTGTATCACGTTCTTGGCGGAATAATTTCACCAATGGACGGGGTAGGCCCCTCAGACCTTAATATAGACCAGCTTGAGGAAAAGGTTAAAGCAGGAAACGTTGAGGAGGTTATCTTAGCTCTAAGTACAACCATGGAAGGCGACACAACAAATTATTACATATACAAAAGACTTGTTCCCTATGAAATTAAAATCACATCTCTGTCCAGGGGTGTGGCTATAGGGGATGAGCTTGAATATACTGATGAGATTACACTTGGCAGGTCAATAGTCAATCGTACTTTATTTAATATCCCGAAATAATTTCACCGCTTTCGGAAATCCGGACGATTGTCTGTGATCATGAGAATTACTAAATTAGATAAATATATATTAAAATTATTTTAATTAATCTAACAAATATATGATACCTGATATAAGCAAAAAGCTGTCACAATCAGCACAATCAATGAAGAAGTCAGCCATAAGAGAAATCCTGAAGTTGTTAAAGGATCCTGAGATGATCTCTTTCGCAGGCGGGCTGCCCGCCCCCGACTCATTTCCGGTGAGTGAGATTAAGGAGATATCTTCGATGATACTTGAAACACAGGGTACCTCAGCACTGCAGTATGGCACCACAGAAGGAGATGCCGCACTGAGAGAAATGTTACTAAAAAGACATAATGATAAAGGTCTTGCCGCAGGTCATGAGAATCTGGCTGTAAGCACTGGATCACAGCAGGCATTGGATATCCTTTCCAGGATACTAATCGATCGCGGTGATTATGTAATTTGCGGACTACCTTCTTACCTTGGAGGATTATCAGCATTCAATTCATATGGTGCACAGATGGAAGGCATCCCATTCGACGAAAATGGAATGAGAGCTGATGAACTGGATAAGGCTCTTAAAAAACTAAAAGACCAAAACCAGATCGTTAAGTTTATTTATGTTATCCCTGATTTTCAAAATCCTGCAGGGATTACCATGCCTGATGCACGCCGTTTAGAAATATTGGAGATTGCATCAAAGTATGACCTGCTTGTAATGGAAGACAGCCCTTACAGGGATATAAGGTTCGAAGGTGATGAACAAAAACTAATGTACGAGATCGATACGGAGGGAAGAGTTATTACACTCTTTACTTTCTCTAAAATACTGGCCCCTGGATTTCGCATAGCATGGCTTCTGGCAAATCCTGAAATAATCGAAAAGTTCTTATTGGCCAAACAATCTGCGGATCTCTGTTCACCAGTTTTTGTTCAGAAAATAATAGCTGAATATATGAAACGGGGTTTACTTGAAAAAAATCTTGTAAATACCATAAGCCTGTATAAGTCACGCCGCGATCATATGATTAGTTGCTTTGAAAAATACATGCCTGACGGAGTGAAATGGACAAAGCCTGAAGGTGGGTTATTCCTTTTCATCACCCTGCCTGAACATATGAATGCTGATGATATATTCGAACTGGCTGTTAAAAAGAATGTAGCCTATGTAAAAGGTTCTGTATTTTACTGTAACGACTGTGGGAAAAACACCATGAGAATAAATTTCTCTTATTGTGATCCAGATACTATCACTATAGGGGTGAAGCGACTGGCATCGGTTATTAAAGAATCAATGTAAAATGCCTGTCTCTCCTTAATGTATTATAACTGTTTGAAACATTTTTAATTTTATTTGTTTAATAGTTAGAAAACGAACATAAATACATATGGGGAAAATTGAGATTTATTTACCTGCAATGGGTGAGGGAGTAATTGAAGCCACTATTTCTAAATGGCTTATTGCTGAAGGAAGTCAAGTTGAGGAAGACGATCCGGTGGTGGAAGTTGCAACGGATAAGGTTGATACCGAGATACCTGCACCCGCTTCAGGTGTTTTGCAGAATATTGCCTTTAAAGAAGGAGATGTCCCAAAAGTAGGTGATGTGCTTGCATATATTGAAAATGATTCCATTGAAGCCTCATCCGAAAAATCAGCTCCTGAGGTTGAGAAGGATTTTAAGGAGATAAGAAAAGCATCAGCGAAATACATTTCACAGAAGGAGGAAGAAGAGGAGGAAAGTATAGTGATGAATAGCAGAACACCGGAAGGAAAATATCTCTCGCCGCTAGTAAGAAAGATTGCCGCAACTGAAAATATTAACTACACTGAGCTTGATAACATCCAGGGCTCAGGCATGGACGGAAGAATTACAAAGGAAGACATAATGAAGTATGTTTCTTCCCGCTATAGTGAATCCAAACCAGTAAGAGATGAAGAAAAGACCGATGAGCCGGTCTCCCCACGACCATCGGCCGTTACAGCTGAAGGTGATGAAATCATCGAAATGGACCGCGTAAGGAAACTTATTGCCGAACATATGGTAAGATCAAAGCGCACATCACCTCATGTGACATCATACATAGACGTCGATATTACCGATATAGTAAACTGGAGGGAAAGGATCAAGGATAGATTCCTTAAAAAGGAAGGTATCAAACTTACTCTTACGCCAATTTTCATTGAAGCCACTGCTCGCGCAATAAGGCAGGTACCAATGATCAATGTTACCGTTGATGAAGACAGAATTATAAAAAAGAAAAACATAAACATAGGCATGGCTACTGCACTGCCCGATGGAAACCTTATTGTACCTGTAATAAAGAAAGCAGATGAGAAAAGTATAATCGGCCTGGCACGAGAAGTAAACGACCTTGCTGAAAGGGCCAGGAAGAATAAACTCAAACCGGAAGAAATTACAGGAGGTACATTTTCAATAACAAATTATGGAACCGTTGGTACCCTGATGGGTTCCCCTATCATTAACCAGCCACAGGCTGCCATACTCGGTATTGGAGCTGCAAAAAAAATGCCTGCAGTAATTGAAACACCGTCAGGGGATTCAATAGGTATAAGGAATATTGTTTATCTCTCGCTGAGTTACGACCACAGAGTAGTTGACGGAGCACTTGGAGGATTGTTCCTTAAACGGATCAAGGAAAACCTTGAAGCATTCCTTGACAATAAATTTATTCAAGACCTTTCGTTATAGTAGTCCAGTTCTAAAAAAAAAATAGGGTACATATTTATAGATTCTATTTTTTTTTAGATATTGTCCTAATATTAGTAGTTTTGGAGAAATGAAACCTAAAACAGATGAACAGACAGTCCTTTAAACTGCTGGTGATTGCCCTGCTTATAAATTCAACAATTATAACAGCCCAGAGCCGAAGGGAAGTCAAGGATATGTTTTACGAAGCGGAGTCATGGCTGCTGTTTGAGGAATATAAAGACGCCCTACCACTTTACATGAACCTCCTGAACATGTACCCCGAGAATTATAATTATAAGTATCGTATAGGTGTATGCTATCTAAATATTCCGGGTGAAAAAGAAAAAGCTCTGCCCTATCTGGAAGATGCTGTGAAGCATATAAATACTCAATATAGAGAAGGAAGGTTCAGTGAGACGGAAGCACCCTATGATGCTCTTTTCTACCTGGGCACCGCATACAGAGTATCAAATCAGCTTGATAATGCAATAGAAACATACCGGTCTTTCTACCAGGGAATGGATTTAAAAGTATATGATTCTACAGTTGTCAAACACCAGATTGAGGCATGCCAGAATGCAAAAATCCTTATGCGCTCACCGCTGTACCTTAAACTTGAAAACCAGGGTGAATATATTAATGAGGGGAGATCAGATGTAAGCCCCGTGGTGTCAGCCGATGAGAAAACAATAGTTTTTACACGTGAATTACCATTCTATGAAGGTATATTCTACTCCAGTAAATCAGACGCCTCCTGGTCTCCTGCAATACAAATACAGCCGGAACTACTTATCGACGACGGTTATACGAGCTCGCTGTCCCAGGATGGAACTGAATTGTATATTTACAGGGATGATGGCTATGACGGAAATATTTATGTGAGTAACCTTTCAAATGGTCGCTGGTCTCCTGCTGTTAAACTCAATGAAAACATCAATACTAAATACTGGGAGTCACATGCTTGTGTTTCTTCTGACGGCACAAAACTTTATTTTACAAGTAACAGGAAAGGTACTTACGGAGGCCTCGATATATATGTTTCTGAAAAAGACAGCCTCGGTGACTGGGGACCTGCTGTCAACCTTGGCCCTATAGTAAATACACCTTTCAATGAGGAAACGCCATTTCTCGACAGTACCGGCAAAGTACTGTTCTTTAGTTCAAGAGGTCATTTCAATATGGGCGGACATGATATATTCTATTCAACTAAACTTGATAATAATAAATGGTCGACACCGGTGAATATGGGGTATCCCCTCAATACCACTGATGATGATCTGTTCTACTCCCCTGTTGGAGAAGGATACCTTGCATATCTTTCAAGGTTTGATAATGATGGATATGGAATGGAAGACATATACAGGGTTGAAGTATTCTCTGATAAAAACCCCAGAGAGTTTCTATTGAGGGGCATTGTACGATTGAAAGACCTCCTTGGCCAGTATGAGGACAGTGTTAAAGTCAGTGCTCTGGTAAAACCGGAACTAGATACACTCCTAACCGTTTATTCAAATCCCCAAACCGGGAAATACGAGATTAAAGTTCCTCATGGTAATTACAGGCTGGTATATGAATCTGAAGGCTCAAAAAAAATTGAGAATGACTTAAATCTCGCAATAACACATGCCGGGGATAATATCACACTTCCCACAAAAGAACTTGTTAAATCTGATTATGCCGCAGATATATTCATTTCGGGAAGATTGGATTCAGTCTTTTATGTACCTGGAGATACAACAAGAATTGAACTGGAGATTGAGCCCAGGTCAAGTCTTATTGTAGAGCACTGGCTGAATGATAAAATGGTTAAAACGGAAGAGTACTTCATTAATGATCCAACATTCATCTATGAAACCGAGGCACTCACCGGAGATAATAAACTTAAATTCACGATACAAGACCGCTTCAATAATATAACTGCTGAAGAATATAAATTCCTGGTCGGTGAACCTGTTAAAGCAGCAACAGCGACAACTGAACCTGTTATTAGCGAAGCAATTGTTGCTGAGCCTACGCAACAGGATCTTATAGCACAACAAAAAACACTTGACAGCCTGCAAAACTTCCAGGAGAGAGAGGCAGAGCGTATTGACCGTATGGGCAAGGTTATAAACGAGGTAAGTACTACAAATGGATCCAAGTTAATAAGAGAAGCCATACAGAAAACCAATGACAGGCAAATAAAGAATGCAGACGAATGGCTGGAAGCATTATACTCAGTAGCAACGGAAGACGGCGCCGAAAAAGAGCATCTTGCAAAGCTCATTGCGGCAATGACAGCTGATCCCGGCAACAGTCCGGAAGATTATATTAATCGCATTGCCGAATTTGCCGGGCCTAACCTCAAGAAGGCACTCGAAACCATTGACCCCGATATACTTAAAAATAAAAAACCTGAAGAAATAATTGAATACCTCCTCAATAATGCCGACAGGCTGGGATACAGCAAAGAGGAAGTATTTGCAGCATTCTCAAAATTGATAAATGCATCAGAAAAGACAGCCGAAGAGATTGTAACCTATATGAAAATCAGGGAAGGAGCCAGATTATGGTGGTTATATGTTATCCTGAGTGGAGTTGTTATTGCCCTGATTATTTTTGGAGTAAGCAGGAGAAAAAAGAAAAATGATTAAGCCTGCGTAATATTTAAGCCCCTCTATCCGTATATTATAACAGGTTTTTATATTATTAATATTTTAATATTTTTGTTATAATTAAATATCCAGGGATATGAATCGAGTACTGTTAAGTCTGTTTCTGGTCTTGATAATTAATGTGGATCTTCTGCCCCAGAATTTCAGGAAAGACCAGGAAACTTTTCTTGAAGCCGAGTATTTCTTAATGTTCGAAGATTACAACGACGCACTGCTTTATTATCTCGAATTATATGAGATCTATCCGGAAAATAATAACCTTGCCTACAGAATCGGCATATGTTATTTAGGTATTCCTGGTAGAAAGCACCAGGCAATAGAATATCTTGAAAAAGCAGCGAAAAACTCGGAGGCATCTTACAGGGAAGGATCACTTCGTCAAAAGACAGCACCTTATACTGCCTGGTACTTTCTAGGTAATGCATACAGAATAAATTACCAGTTTGAAAAGGCAGAGGAAGCATACAAAAAGTACCGTGAGACACTGCTGGAAGATGACACTGACAACATCATGTTTATAGAACATCAAATAAATACGTGTAATAATGCAAAAAGTATAATGGATAATCCCGTGAAATTTGAAGAGGAAAATATTGGAGAAATGTTTAATGATGAAAACAATAATTTCAATCCTGTAATTTCTTCCGATGGTTCACACTTTGCTTATATGTCATCACTGAAATTCTATGATGCTGTTTTTTTCTCAACTAAAGAAAGAAACAGGTGGAGCGAGCCTGTTAATATTACTCCCGATCTTAAATCGGATGGGGATCTTTATATCTCATGTCTTGCAGATAACGGAAATACTCTTTACCTGTCAAAGGATAATAATATTGATAGTGATATTTATTATAGTAAATACGACGGTGAAAAATGGTTTCCTGCACAACCTTTATCAGATAATATTAACACAGGTTACTGGGAATCACATGCTTTTGTTACGGAGGACGGATCAGTAATGATATTTTCATCCGACCGACCTGGAGGCATGGGAGGACTTGATCTTTATATATCATATAAAAACGATAAAGGTGAATGGGGAGAACCGGTGAATCTTGGACCCGATATCAATACCCCCTTCAACGAAGACAGAGCATTCCTTATCAATAATGGCAAACAATTGTTTTTCTGTTCCCAGGGACATTACAATATGGGAGGGTTTGACCTGTTCAGATCAGAGGAACTTGATAATAACAACTGGTCGAAACCTGAAAATCTGGGATACCCGATAAACAGCTCTGACGATGATGTGTTTTTGATGCCTTTTAACAATGGTCGCTCCGGATATATATCAGTTCACAGGGAAGGAAAAGGATTTGGCAAGGATGATATTTATTTAATTAATTTCAAGTAAGCCTGCAATGCATAAGAGTATCTCGACAATTATAATGCTACTTTTTTCATTAAATGTATTGGCGCAGAATGATGATATACGTGATATATTCCTGGAAGCCGAATCTCATTACCTTTTCGGTGAATATGAGCTGGCAAATCCCCTTTACCTTATACTCGACGACTATATGGCAGATAATGCCCATATTAAATTCAAGGTAGGTAATTGTTACCTGCACATTCCTGATGAGAAAACCAAAGCTATTCCCTACCTTGAAGAAGCAGTTAAAAATGTCAGCTATGATGCGAATCCTGATTCCTTCAGGGAAACAAGAGCACCACTGGAGGCATATTTCGCCCTTGCTTCTGCTTACAGGATAAACTACGAATTTGAGAAAGCCATTGAAACATATGCCAGGCTTAAGGAGCTGATGACAGAGAGGGAGATGCTGGAAAATGCTGATTTTATCGATCAGCAAATGCGCGCATGCCGTACTGCAATAACCTTTCTCGAGAAACCCGTCGAATTTAACAAGCAGAACATGGGCCCCGGGATTAACCTGGGCTCCGTGAATATTAACCCTGCTGTCAGTGGTGATGGTAATACGCTGATATATACCGAAAAAAGAGGCCTTGAAAATACGATCTATTTCCTGAAAAAAGATGCCGGGGATTGGGGTGAACCGTTGGACATTACTTCCCAGCTGGGCGGAGAAACTGACTGCTCATCTAACTCTCTTAATATAGATGGAACAGAGCTTTACCTGTATAAAAATGATGATTTTGATGGCAATATCTATATGTCTTCCTATAAAAATGGTACCTGGTCAAAAATTAAGAAGCTGAACCGTAATATAAATACCAGGTATTACGAATCTCACGCCTGTATTTCACCTGACGGAACCAGGCTGTTTTTCACCTCCAACAGGGATGGTGGCGAAGGTGGCCTTGATATTTATGTGTCAGAAAAGAATTCAAGGGGTGAATGGGGAGAAGCAAAAAACATTGGTCCGGTAATTAACACTCCATTTAACGAAGATACACCTTTTATAACCGCTAATGGCTCAATACTCTACTTCAGCTCGGAGGGTCATGTGAATATGGGAGGATATGACATATTCAGTTCAAGAATAATAGGTGGTGAGTGGGAAAGTCCCTCCAATGAAGGATATCCTCTTAATACACCTGATGATGATCTCTTTTTTAAACCTGTAAACAATGGTCGTAATGCATACTATTCTATGGTAAAAGGATATAAGGAGAAAGATCTATTCTACCTTACTCTGGACGATAAGGAGGCTCTGCCCAGCTTTGAAATAAAGGGAATTTTAAGCCTGAGTGATACAACGATAGAATTTAATGACGACTACAGGATAATACTTTTCAGTAAAACCAAAAATGATACTATAGATATCGGCTATCCCAACAAGTCAACAGGATTATATAACTTCATAGTTGAACCGGATGAATATTTACTTACATATGAAGGTCTGGGTTACCTGCCTGTTAACGAAGAAGTAAACATACTCTACGACCATCCTTCAAAAGAGGAGTTAATAAACGTTACTCTCCAACCTGATCCAGACTATGTGGCTGAAATTACCAAAAAGATAGATTTCTCAAAAGTACAGGTAATAGATGCCATCGATTCCTCAATACTTGTAACTGACGTTATCCTGAGGGATGTGATCGATGCAGATTCAACCAATACAGAGGTTTTATATTACACCGTTCAACTAATGGCTCTCTACAACCCGGTTGATGTAAGTTTCTTTGAACATGCCGATGTTACCGTAGTATATAATGAAGAAGACAAATTCTACAGGTATACCACGGGCAGGTTCAAAACAAAAGAAGAAGCTTACAGGAGACGGAATGAGCTTATTAGACTTGGTTACCCGGATGATATATGGGTTAAAATAGTCTTCAGGAGAAATAATCAATGATATTTGATAAGATAAAACTCAGAGCTCCGGAACCGGAAGACCTCGCCATTCTGTACAAATGGGAAAATGATCCTGATATATGGCAGATAAGTAATACATTAAGTCCGTTTTCGAAATATACCCTCCGAAAATATATCGAGAATTCCAGTAAAAGTGTCTTTGAAACCGGCCAGTTAAGGTTCATGATTGAGATCATAGAAAACGGTAAAACAATTGGTACCATTGATCTTTTTGACTTTGATCCCTTTCACCTTCGGGCAGGAGTAGGTGTCCTTATTGCCGACACGGAAGAAAGAAGAAAGGGATATGCTGAAATGTCAATAAGGTGCCTTGCCGATTATTGTTTTAACCACCTGAAGCTACACCAGCTGTACTGTAATATTACAGATGATAATAAACCTTCAATAAGCCTTTTCACTAAAATTGGGTTCTTTGAAATAGGGCGCAAGAAAGAGTGGATAAGAGATAGCAACGGGTTTAAAAATGAAATAATGTTTCAAATGATAAATCCCCGGCACTAATTATTTTAGCCTTGGTTACCGAATGGATGTTCAATATCCTGCGTCAACATTCCCCCAAGCATTTTAGCACCATCTTCAGTAACAACAAAGCAATCTTCAATCCTCACCCCAAATTCACCATATATGTAAATACCGGGTTCATTGCTAAAGGTCATTCCGGGTTGCAGTAACAGAGGATTATCTTTTACCAGGTAAGGATATTCATGCCCGTCCATACCAATACCATGGCCCAGTCTGTGAGCAAAATACTTATACCCGGGTCCAAATCCTGCATCCTCAATCACCTTCCTGGCAATCCTGTCTATCTCACCGCATGGAACACCTGGTCTGATGGCATTATGAGCCTTTTGCTGAGCTTCGAGAACAGTATTAAATACCTCATTCTGTCTGTCGTTAGGTTTTCCAAAAACAATGGTGCGTGTTACGTCACTCCTGAAACCCTCAACTGAACATCCTCCATCCACAAGTATTATATCTCCGTCATGCAGATGCCTGACCTGATTTGTACCGTGAGGGTAAGCTGATGTAAATCCGAAATACGGACCACCACTGCCACTGGTTCCCATCTCAGAATGAGCAAATCTGATATGAGTGGCCAGCTCTTCCCTGGTCATACCTTCTTCAAGCTTACTGAAACCATATTTATATGCTTTCTTTGTGATCATATTGGCAAGGTCCATGTATCCAATCTCCTTTTCAGTCTTAATGGCTCTCACCATATTGACCGCCATACTTCCATCCTTGAGATCGGCTCTCAGTACTTTCTGGATACCTTCCGAAATGAAACTCCTGACTGCAGGGCCCATAGCTATCTTTTCTTTATTGATCCCCAGGTCATTCACTATCTGAGTGAACAGATCAAAAGGGGACTCATGTTCAGCCCAGGTCCTGATCTCATGCCCCTCAGGAATTTGTTCTTTAGCCCTCTCAAGCTCAAAATCAGGACATATCCATACCGGTTCTTTCTTTGTGTTTATCACCGGTCCGAATGTTCTTTCACTCAGCCACCATGAAATATTAAAAAAGTATCTCAGGTTGGTACTGCCTTCAATAAATAATGCCTCAATATTCTCTTTTACCATTGAATCAACAAGTCTATTTAATCTCATGGTATAGTCTTGTTCTGTGAGAGGTTCTAATCCCTCGACCTCTTTCTTAAAATCATGATCAGTATCTTCTGTTTCCTGCTCAGCACAGGATTTTAAAAAAGGTGAAACAAGGCCTGTAGCTGCAATTGAAAGGCCTCCGATCTTGATAAATTCTCTACGGGAATTTTTCATTTTTATTTGATTTTATTTTCCTAAAGTTAAGCTATTCACATTACTATAAAAATGTTTATTAACAGCACAGGGCAAAGAGCAGGGAGCAGGGAGCAGAGAGCAGGGAGCAAGTTACGCGAGCACAGCGAGCAAGTTACGCGAACATAGCGAGCAAGTTACGCGAGCACAGCGAGCAAGTTACGCGAGCACAGCGAGCAAGTTACGCGAGCAACGTGAGCCACTTACACTTTTTTGTATCTTAGCATAACATAATGACCTGTTAACATGAAAATATTAACATCCTCAATCCTTAGCCTTAGCCTTAGCCTTATTTTATCTTCCTGCTCTTCAGGCAGGTCGGATATTAGAGAACCCAATGTGATTATCATCCTGACAGATGACCAGGGATCCGTTGACGTTAATGCTTACGGGGCAACTGATCTCACAACGCCATGTATGGACAGGCTTGCGGCTGAAGGTGTGCGGTTTACCCGTTTTTATTCTGGCTCAGCAGTTTGTTCGCCTTCCAGGGCATGTATTCTAACCGGTATGACACCTCATTCTGCAGGTGTTCCGGGGAATGTATCGTCCATACCCGGGAACAAAGGTATGCCTGTCACGAAGGTAACCATAGCGGAAATACTCAAGGCTGAAGGATATGCAACAGCACATATAGGTAAATGGCATCTTGGATATTCAGAGGAGACAATGCCGCTTTACCAGGGTTTTGATTATAGTTTTGGACATATGGGAGGTTGTATTGACAATTATTCCCATTTCTTTTACTGGAATGGACCCAACCGGCACGACCTGTGGGAAAACGGGAAAGAAATATTCAGGGAAGGGGAATTCTTCCCCGATTTAATGTATGAGAAAGCTGAAGAATTTATTACTGAAAACAAGAATAATCCATTTTTCCTGTATTATGCTATCAATGTTCCGCATTATCCTTTACAGCCAACTGAACAATGGAGAAAGCATTATGAAAACCTTGAAATGCCAAGGCGGGATTATGCTGCCTTCCTTTCAAATGCTGATGAGAATATTGGTAAACTGACCATGCTGCTAGATGACCTTGAATTAAGAGATAAGACCTTGATTATATTTCTATCAGATCATGGACATTCATATGAAGCCCGCACATTCGGAGGAGGAGGAAATGCAGGTCCCTTCAGAGGAGGAAAAACTTCATTGTTCGAGGGAGGAATAAGGGTGCCTGCAATCATAAGCTGGCCTGGCAGAATACCGGAAGGACAGGTAAGAAAGCAGATTTGCCACAGCTCTGATCTTCTTCCCACAATTGCCTCATTCTGCGGTATTGATAATATCCCGGTTGATGTTGAAGGAATGGACATAAGTGATTTAATCACAGATAATGATACCATAGGTGAAAGAACCTTGCACTGGAAACTTGGAAGCCAGTGGGCAGTAATGAAGAATAACTGGAAACTAATAGGGCTACCTGTAGACCCATCAGGGAAGATACCCCTGGATAAAGAAAATGACCGTTTATTCCTGGCAAACCTAGATGAAGACTCTACCGAATCAAAAAATCTGGCTGGAGAATATCCAAAAATATTGGAACAAATGATAGGAGAATTCCTGGAATGGGATCATGCATCAATAGACGATATTCCATTTGATGTAAACCTTGATAATTCAGCCACGGGAGCTGATATCAGCCTGGCAAGAGGTCCCGACAGCAGATATTATGCCGGTGGAGCTCCAGGCTTACTTGATAATATAGCTGGATCTCGTTCCCACTCTGATGGATGCTGGCTGGGTTTTGAAGCAGATAACCTCGACGCTGAAATCGATCTTGGAAAAATAAGAATGGTAAATTCAGTAAGTATGAGGTTTCTGAATAATCCCGGTAGCTGGATATTTGGCCCCGAATATGTAGAGATAAGATATTCTGGTGACGGGAAAAGCTATAGTGAGCCACTCAGGCTCGAAGGCCCTTTTGGTCCCACAAAAATTGCTAATATACAAACTGCAGGCGTAACCATTAACCGGGAAACAAGATACCTTAAGGTATTTGCAGCAAATATTAAAAAAACCCCTGAGTGGCATGAAAACCCCGGCGGCAAAGCATGGCTTTTTTGTGACGAGATAATAATCAAGTAATACTATTCTTAATGGAGTGCGCAAATTACGCGACCAAAGGGAGCAAATTACGCGAACGAAGTGAGCAAATTACGCGACTATAAGGAGCAAGTTACATTTTTTCGTATTTTTAAAAACAAAAACCAATTATCATGATAATAACAACAGCTGATACGATACCAGGTAAGGAAATAACTGAAATACTGGGCATCTCCAGGGGAAGCACTGTCAGGGCTCGTCATCTTGGCAGGGATATATTCGCAGGTCTGAAAAACATCGTTGGAGGTGAAGTACATGAATATACTGAACTACAGGCAGAAGCAAGAGAACAGGCATTGCAAAGAATGATATCAGATGCAGAGTCACTCCATGCCGATGCAATAATTAACATCAGGATGCATACCTCGATGATTATGCAGGGATGCTCAGAAATACTTGTCTATGGTACGGCTGTCAGGCTTAAATAGGTCATCAAAATGAAATTCCTGATAGGATTTATTGTTATTGTTGCTATCGCATTTGCAATATACATGCTTGTTAAAATCCTTCTTATTATTGCACGGCGTGTAGAAGATAAGGACAGGGAAGATTTCGAGAAAAGAAAATATTAGTACAATAATAGTATCAGAATAAAGTACAAATGAAAAATGTTTGCTTTTATGCAATAATAACTTCACTTATTATTGGCGGTTCTGCATGCCATGAAACCACTGAAAGAAACCCGGACAGTATGAGAAAATTAAAAAACACTTACTCAAGTGACAGGGAATTCCTGAAAAAACACACAGAGATTATCGAGCTCAAAAGAGGAGAAAGTGCACTTATAATAATCCCCTGCTGGCAGGGCCGCGTTATGACCAGCACATGTGAAGGTGATGATGGATTCAGCTTCGGCTGGATAAACCATGAACTTATAAGCTCGGGTGACACACTTGAACATATGAATCCATACGGTGGAGAGGAAAGATTATGGCTGGGACCTGAGGGTGGACAATTTGCACTTTTCTTCAAACAGGGAGATCCTTTTGAATATGATTACTGGCAGACTCCGGCTATTATGGACACAGAAAGTTTCTCTTTGGCTGATAAAAATGATACTCTGGCAGTATTCGAAAAAACATCAAAACTAACTAACTATTCAGGTGCTGAATTTAACTTCTTTATAACAAGAATTGTACACTTGCTGGGACTTGAAGAAATATCAGGGATCGTTCAGGCAGATTTAAAAGATCTTAATGCAGTGGCCTACAGGTCAGAAAATATAATTGAAAATACCGGGGACAATGAATGGACAAAAGATAATGGGCTACTTTCAATATGGATGCTGGGTATGTTTAATCCGTCACCTTCAGCAATAGTGACAATACCGGTTAAAAAGGGTGGTATTGATAATTATGGCCCGGTAGTTAATGATAATTACTTTGGCAGCATACCGGAAGAAAGGCTGATAGTGAAAAATAATATTGTCCATTTTAAGGCGGATGGCCTGGAAAGAGGAAAGATCGGGATACCTCCACTCAGGTCTAAAGGTGTTATGGCAAGTTATGATCGTGATAACAATGTACTCACTTTGCTTTTTTGTGATGTTCCGGATGGCAAAACGGAATTTGTGAATTCAGCATGGGAATTACAGGACAATCCATACTCGGGTGATGCACTCAATTCATATAATGATGGTCCGCTTGAAGATGGTTCCATAATGGGGCCCTTTTATGAACTTGAGACCTCATCCCCTGCCCTCTCACTGTTGCCCGGTGAAAAATATAAACATAGTCAGATAACTATCCATTTTTCGGGTCCCGAAGATAAGCTGGAAATGATATACAGAAAAGTGATAGGTGCCAGCATGCAAGATATAATGTTATGACACAGCCTGAACTTCAGTATTTAATTAAGAAAACAGGAATTACTTTACCGTTGGTTGGTTTTTATGATACACCTGATAAATCCCTGTTTGACCCGTTACATAAGTCAAATACCTGTATTTTTGCAAATTATAAGCAATGGGGGAAAGGCAAATTCACTCTTGTTACAAAAGAACAATATGGTTGTCCCGGTGCAGGAACCTGGTTGTGCAATGCCAAGACCAAATCAAGAGAGGACTATATAAAGTTCCTCGCTGATGATGAAGGATTAAAAGCCAGTCATGAACTGATGGGAAAGTGGCTCGATTATGTTCAACCTTACAGGCAGCAACATGAGTTCCTGGTTATTGGACCATTAAATAAACAGGCATATGAATATCTTAAAACGGTGACCTTTTTTGTTAATCCTGATCAGCTCAGTATGTTAATGATTGGGGCTCAGTTATTTAGTGCCCCTGAAGATCCTCAGCCTGTCCTTGCCCCATTTGGGTCAGGATGTATGCAATTAATCTCACTGTTTAATGATCTGGATATTCCACAGGCAATTGTTGGAGCGACTGACATGGCAATGAGAAAATATATCCCCCATGATATTCTCGCATTTACAGTAACGAAACCATTGTTTAATCAACTGTCCAGTATTGGAAAGGGAAGCTACCTGGAGAAAAGATTTATTAAAGAACTAAAGAAATCTAGAAGACTTTCTAAGTTATCTTCAAGCAAGTATCCTAAAGGTTAAAGTGAAAAAGTCATGAAAGGAAGAAATGCTGATTCATCCCAAAGGGGAAGTATTGCCTGGCTGATTATTGGAATCATTCTGATAACCCTGTTAATAAAAAGTATAAACCTCAACTTATTTATATCCGGTAAGAGAGTTGCCTCCCATGAGCTTACTACAGAGGAAAAAATAGACGATTTTGAATACTTCATTGAGCTGGTTAGCAGCAGTTATCCTTTCGTTGAAGCTATTGAAAAAGAAAAGGGACTTGATAATTTTTAT
>Ga0272441_10006006_pt1 | contig 20663 bp, 16 predicted proteins | sample SSMProp6N_FD_193582 | JGI IMG/M metagenome (GOLD analysis project Ga0272441, IMG submission 193582) | Marine sediment archaeal communities from Little Sippewissett salt marsh, Falmouth, MA, United States - SSM-Prop-6N | ecosystem: Environmental > Aquatic > Marine > Wetlands > Sediment ...
GCCGCCCCGTGTCACGCCTGCGCGAACCGATGTCTTCCGCGGGCCAGTCCCGCCAACTCGGCATTCGCAGCACGTTGTCGCCAGCATCCTCATCACGGCGTCTCGGAAAGATGAATGTAGCGGCGCGACACCGCCAGGATCGGTGACCGATCCGGCAAGATCGCGTCCCCGTTGCTGTCGGTCTCCTCAAAGGCGGGTGGCACCACCCAGACCGGCCACTGGCCCGGAGGTGGCGTTCCATTCGTCCCCTGCCGCGGGTAGTAACCGTTGTACTTGACCTCAACCGTCGTAGGATCTGGCCGCGCAACGACCTCGTAGATCGCCAGCGTCGTCGGAGCGATCGGTCCAAAGCCAACCCTTGAGCTCTCATCCGGCACCAAATCCGGGCTGTCGTCGTTCCGCGCCGGGATAATCACGCTGCCCACCGGGAACAAACCGCTCAATCCCTCCGTGCATGTAAACCGCAGCGTCGCCGGGGGGTCAATGCCGTTGTCCGGCATCCCGTTATCGTCGAAGCCGTATTCGGGCCGCGGCAAGAGAGATGTGCGATCGAATGTCACCAGCCACGGTATGGGCGCCATAAGCCCGGCCCCGCTGTAGGTCAGCACACTGCCCGAATTCCACGTGCTCCCCGAGCGGGTCCCCTTCCCAGATTTCCCGGATTTCCCGGAGTCACTCGAGACACGCGACAAACCGGACATACCACCGGAAGTGGTCGCCTGCATCGGGAAGCGATGCCGGTCGGACGGCCGCCGCACAGCCACGACGATGAACTCGTACCAGTTCGGGTCGCTGTCCGGCTGGTACGATACACGCCGGTAGAACGCCGTCCACAGCACACGCCGCTCGAGCGCCTTGAGCGTCTCGGCACCGATCGGATTCGTGTTCGGTGACCAGACCGGCCGCACCTCGTACGGATCCCCCCCCATGCCGGCGATGAAATCCTCCGGCAGGTACGGCTGATCGCGCGTGATCGGCGGGTAGACCATCGCCACGGACGGCAGTGCCGGTCGCAACCAGAAGTTGCCCGCCGGATCGTACTCGCGTGTCTCAGTTCCGCCGTCCGGATCACCCTCAAGGTAATTACGGATCACCGCCTCGCCGACGACCTCAAAGCCGGATTGGAAAATGTCGAACTCGAAGCCATACGTCGACCCAGGTTTCGCGCTGATGTTCTGTGTGAACAGCGGCCGAACCTTGATCACCGGCTCGTAATCCGGAACGACCTGTCCGGGCTGAGAGCCAAGCGGCGATCGCCGTGGTTGGAAAACGACCGGCTCGCGGATCTGGTGAACGGTGGGGAGCAAGCTGATGATCTCCTCCGGCAGACTGACGTTCTGCTCGATGAGATTCAGCGCATACTTCGCGGCCGCCTGACCGGTCGCTCGGTTCATCGACTCCTCGTTGAAGCGCAACCCAACCGGCAGGGCCGCTCCGATCACAAGAAGCCCCATGGCCAAGACCGCCAGCGCAATCATCATCTCGGCGAGACTGAACGCTCGCCGCGGTGCGCGCTGCAGACATCCATCTTCAGCCTGCGGTCTCATTCCACACCTCATTCAGGGCGCTGCGCGCCCGCCATCAAACCTCCGCTGAAACGGTGCGCCATATACGGTCGCCCCGTCTCGCGAAGCCATCCCTGCCGCTCCTCCCCGGACGCATCGACCCCGAGCGCGGCAAACGGCTCGCGTCGATAGACGACGACCCCCGAGAAGCTGTATCGTTGATAGGGCCGTGCGACCCCGTCACCCTCCGCATCGTACCCCCACGCGCCGCCCATCTCCGGCACGAAGGCCCGCAGCTTGAACGCCCGCGGCACACCCGCCTGAATCCCCGTCTGCGGATCGCACACGATCAGGAAATCGTCCGCGTTGAGGAAACGGCCTCCGTCACTGCCAGAATTGCCGCGGTCCGCGTTGAACGCGAACCGGTCGACCTCGCCGTCGAGCACGAAGCGGCTGCCGAACGGGTTATAGGTCGTCCGCCCCAGCGTCATCGCATCCCGCGACAGGGCCTCCAGCGGAGCCACCCAGACATCGCGCGGCAGTCGCACCGAGCGCACATCCGGCGTCCGCTGAAAACGCTCGTCATACTCGATATACAGGTCGTTGCCATCCTCGCGCTCCGACGTGCCCGCATAGCTGTAGATCGCCATATGCTGCCGGTCGGATGAGCTACCCTTCCACGACTCGTCGGCCGCATCCCACTGACCCGGGAAGAAGCGGACCGCAGTCATGTTCATGTCCGCCAGGGCCTGGTAATACGCCCGCGTCATCACACCGTTGACGGCCTGCTTGGCGCTCGTCAGCCGAGCCTGGGCACTCATCTCGCTCAAACCGGGAACCGCCAGCGCCAGGATCAGCACGATCACCGTGATGACGACGATCAGCTCAATGAGCGTGAAGCCCGAAATCCAACAAGACCGTCGAGTATCCAGTGCTTGCAGCGCGCAGCGGCCATGGCCGTCCCCGCGCCGCCGCAAGGCATTCAAGCTCTCAGATCCTGTTGTCCGCAACCTGTTACTCCAAAAGCCTTTCCCAGCCACTTCATTCTAACGACCGCCACCTGTCTCACAGGCAACGGCTATGGGACGTAGTCGTAGTCCTCGTCAATACCCTTGGCACGTCCCCAACCGCCGGCTCGCGAGCCCGCGCTGGTGTTGATCAGACCGGTCTCGCGGGTGACGTCCGCCTTCGGCGCCGGGAACGACTGGCTGAAAATCCAGGTATCGGATGCGTCGGCCAGTTCCGCCGCGCTCCATGTCTCATAAACCTTCCGCGAAATCCCGCGCGAGCGGAGCACCGGCGCCCGATCGACCACTCGCCACGTTCGGACGCCATTGGGCAGCAGCTTGTATTCGAGCTTCACATGCAGGAAGTAGTCCAGCGGCACACCCCAGGCATCGTGGATACCCAGAACGTCAATCAGCCCGCTCGTGCCGACCGCGGTCCCCTGCCCGCTCGGGTTCACGAACTCCTGGCCATCGGTCAGGGAGGCGAGGGCCGATTCGGAGATCTGCGAGAGCACGCCCGGGCTGTAGACCTTCAGATACGTGTACAGCGCGCGAATGTCGTCGTTTCGGTCGTCGCCTTCATCGATGTTCACCCAGTCGGTCACAACGCCCTGCCGCTCGCCCATATCGCGGTGCAGGCGATTCGCCAAGGCGTAATCCCCCGACAGCAGGAAGCGCGGCTCCAGGGCCCACGCCACACTCTCCGAACGATCGGCATTGGCCAACTGGTACGGGGGGAACGATCCAAACGTGTGATACACGTTGTCCCACGTGTTGTTCCAGTCGCCGTCCCGCCCCGGGCCGTCCCGCCGATCGTAGATGGCGCCCAGCGGGTTCTCCTCGCTGAACTGCTCGATCGCCATCGTGACGTTCTTCATGATCCCTTCGGTCCCCTTGACCTTCTGGCTCCGAAGGATCTTCACGCCGGCAATGCTGATCGCGCTGATCAGCAGACCGATCACGACAATCACCACCAGCAACTCGATCAGCGTGAAACCCCGATCGGCGCCGGCGCGGCATCGCTCAGCTTGTACGTCAACTCGCCTGCTCATCACTGCCCATGGTGCTCAAAGTTCGCGACGTCGTCCGCCGTCCCGTAGCGCCCGTCATACCCGGGACTGACCAGCAGGTAACTGTCCGGGCGGCAGGGCTCGAGCCGGGCCTGGACCGTCTCGTTCCGCACGTACCCCGGAAACGTCCCCGGCGGCGGCGGGTTGTTCGTGACCGACCCGAAGTCGTACCAGCCCATGTGGTGCGGCTCGCCCGCCTCGTTCAACACGAGCGAGGCGTTGCCGGTGTTGTTGTTAATCAGATCGATGTTGTCTTCCCAGTGGTAGATGCCGCGGTTGTCACCGTCACGATCGTCGTCGGCCATGCGCCGCCCCGCCGGATCCGCCCGCCAGTACAACACCGGGTACCCGAACGCATCCAGGTACATCGGGTAGCCGCGCGGCTGGGAACCGCCGAGGACCTTCCGCTCCGCCTCGACGACGAACTGTGCCTGGCCCGGGCCACCGGCGTTCGGGGTGATCTTCACCGAGCTCGAATCGACATACGGGCCGTACCGCGCGTGCACCGGCTGATCGTTGACATCCAGTGCGTACAGGTTGTCCTCCGGACGCTGCGTATCGCTCCCCGTCGACTCGCCCCAGCCCGTCAGCACGCCACTGGCCCGGAAGCCCGGCGTGCCGAGCTGGTCCGCTCCTGACAACGCCCACACGAGCAGGCCTGCACCGGTAATCTTCAGGTTTGTCTCGTTGGTGTAGGGGCTCTTGACGTTGCGGTCATTCTGATCCCAGTCCGAGCTCGACGGCGGGTACGAGCCGCCGATCGTCTCCTCGGTCTTGAACGTCTCCAGACCGGTCGACAACGACTGCAGCACCGCCTTCGTGCCCGCTTCCTTGGCCATCCGGCGCACCGCGCCCACTGCCGGCACCAGCAATCCGATCAGGATCGCGATGATCACGATGACAACCAACAACTCGACCAACGTGAAACCACGCGGCTCGCGTCGGCGTTCATACCCGCCACTGGCCTGTCGATTCATAGCCGACACTCCTGTCAAACCGAGCCACCCAAGGCAGCCTTCCTGCCTCGCAGCCCCGTACAACCTGCAAGCCGTGAACCCTCGCGGGCTCAGTAATTCGTCACGTCGTCACTCGTGCCGTAGATCGCATCCCTGCCGGCAGAGAGGAGGAGAAACGTGTCTGCCCGGTGAGGCCAAACCTTGCCGCCACTGGACGTTTGATTCTGCTCGAACAGGTCGCGGTCATACACGCTCGCCGCAAAGCTGCCAGCCGCGGGCTCCAGCGTCGGGTCGCTGAGCGACCAACCCAGATCGAACAGTTTGTGTCGCTCACCCGCCCCCATGTCCAGGTACTCCGTGCCGCTGGCGAACTCCGAGCCCGTGATCGCGGCATTGTCTCGCTGATCGTACCGGCCGATCGAAGAACGCGTCTCGCCCGACCACTCCGTGAACGGCACCTTCGCATGCGCGTTGGCCACGTAGTACAGAAGCGGTGCCCCGAATGCATCAACCGCAAACGGCAACCGGCTGTTGCCCCAGTCAGACGTCCCATCCTCCAACCCCGGCGGAAGCGTCAACCCCGCCTCCGCCGCCAGGGTCTCCGGCGTCTGGGCCGTCTTCCCCTCCAGCGTGACATACGGCCCCCACCGCGGCATCTCGGGCCCCGAAAACGAGTCATCGTAATAGAGCTGCCAGTCATCGTGGTCCGCATCGCCATCGCCGTCCACGTCGAGTTCGCGATCGTTGCGGCCCATGACGTAGCCCTTCAGATCGGCGCCCGCCAACTGCAAAACCAGCAACTGCGCACCCGACAGGCGAATGCCGGAGGTAATCGTGTGCGGCTCAAAACGGTTCCAGTCGCGAGACTTCGGATACCGGTCGAAGTCGTTGCGGAACATCTCGCAACCCTTCGTGATCGCGGAGCTCAAGCTCTGCGTGCTCGTCTTCTTGGCGTGCGCCTTAACCTGGCTGATCGCCGGGACCAGCAAGCCGATCAACAGCGCGATGATCGCGATCACCGCCAACAACTCGATCAGCGTGAAGCCGCGCTTCTGCGTCCGGCACCTGATAGGCATTGCATGCACCTCTGCTTGCGAAGTCCTTTCCTTCTCGTCGGCCACCGGGTCCATTAACCCATCACCGACTGGATCAGCGTCACCAGCGGCAGGAACAGCGCGACGACGATGAACCCGACGATCCCACCCAGGGCCACGACCATGATCGGCTCGAGCAGGCTGACCAGCGAAGCAACCAGCGTATCAACCTCGTCGTCGTAGTTGTCCGCCACCTTCATCAGCATCTTGTCGAGCTCGCCCGTCTCCTCGCCGACATCCACCATGTTTACCACGATGGAGTCCACCGTTCTCGAGGCGCGCAGCGGGTTCGCGAATGAGTCGCCCTCGCGAATCCCATCGTGGACCTTCTTCAACATGCGCGCGTACACCTCGCTGCCGCTCGTCAGCCGTGTAATGTCCAACGCTTCCAGAATCGGCACGCCGGCCGCCACCAGCGTTCCCAACGTTCGCGTGAAGCGAGCCACGGCCGATTTGCCGATGATCTGCCCCATGACCGGGATCTTCAGCGCCATCACATCCACGCCATAGCGCCCCGCCTCCGACTGGCGTATGAGTTTCATGGCAACGTACAGGAAGATCGGCGAGATGAGGATGACGACCCAGCCCGGCGGCCAGCCTTCGGCAAACCACGTCGAGATATCGATCAGCAACTGCGTCACACCCGGCAGCTCGGTCTCGAAGTCCACGAAGATCTCTTTAAACTTCGGTACGACCGTCACCATGATGAACGTGACGATTCCGCCCGCGATCGTAATCACGACAGCCGGGTAGATCATCGCACCAATGATCTTCCTCTTCAGCTTCTGGGCCTTCTCCAGGAAATCCGCCAGACGCTGGAGAATGACGTCCAGGACACCACCGGCTTCGCCGGCAGCCACCATGTTGGAGTACAGCCGGTCAAACGCCTTCGGGTGCCGCGACATCGCTTCCGAGAGCGTGGCCCCGCCCTCGACGTCCTCCGTGACCTGCTTGAGGCACATCCTCAGCATGCCAGGCTTCTGCTGCTGCTCGAGAATGCGGATGCTCCGCAGAATCGGGAGCCCCGCGTCCTGCAGCGTCGAAAGCTGCCGCGTGAACGTGCAAAGCTGCTTCGTGCCAACCCACCCCAGGCCCGTCCCGGCCGCCTTGCGCCGCTTCGGACCGGCTCCCTCGCGACGGGCCGCCGCCCGCTTCTTGTCGACCTTCTCGACCACCTTCGTCGGGAAGTACCCCAGGACACGGACCTTCGAGACGGCGTCCTCTTTGCTCGGCGCCTCGATCTCGTCCTTGATCTCCTGCCCTGAGGAGTTCAGCGCTTCATATTTGAAAACAGGCATGCAAACGCCTCCAAGCCCGCTTACGCACACTCCCTCTGCGTGCCGATCCCCAGCGCCAACAGAGAGAAAGCCAGGTTTTTCCGCACCTCATTATCCGCGCCACCAAGTGGCCGGGAACATCCACTACTATATCGGGCATGCGGGGAACCGCGAACCGCACGGCCGAAGACGGCTATCCCATCTCCTCCGACAGCGTCTCGCGGACAACCTCCTCAATCGTCGTAATCCCATCGTACAACGCGAGTAAGCCTGATTCTCGCAGAGTCCGCATCCCACGCTTGCGCGCGTCCTGACGCAGCACCGCCGTCGACGCATGCTTCATGATCAACCCGCGGAGGTCGTCGTCAAGGACCATCGTCTCAAACAAACCCCGCCGACCACGGTAGCCCGTGTGATTGCAATAATCGCAACCCTTCCCGAAGTACAGCGTCCGCCCCGCCACATCCTCCGGCGTGAGCTGCAGTTGGAGCAGTTCCTCGGCGGACGGGTTGAACTCCTCCTTGCAGTTCTGGCAGATTTTTCGCACAAGTCTTTGTGCCACAATGGCTTCCAGCGTCGCCGTCACAAGGAACGGCTCCAGGCCCAGGTCCAAGAGACGGGCGATGGAGCTCGGGGCATCATTCGTGTGCAACGTCGTGAACACGAGGTGGCCCGTCAACGACGCCTGGACGGAAATCTGGGCCGTCTCCAGGTCGCGAATCTCGCCCACCAGGATGATGTCCGGGTCCTGACGCAGGAAGCTTCGCAGGCAGCGGCCAAACGTAAGTCCAATGTCAGCACGGATTTGACACTGAATCATCCCGTCGATGTCGTACTCGACGGGGTCCTCGCTGGTCAGGATCTTCACTTCGACCGTGTTCAGCTCGCGCAGCGCCGAGTAGAGCGTCGTCGTTTTCCCCGATCCCGTGGGACCGGTCACGATGATGATGCCGTGCGGCTTCTTCATCAGTTGCCGGAACATCACCATATCTTCATCGCGGAAACCGAGTTGCGCGATGTCGAGGTTCAACTGCGCCCGGTCCAAGACACGCAGCACGACGCTCTCGCCGAACATCGTCGGCAGCACGCTGACACGCAAGTCGACGGGCCGCCCCTCGACGAGCAACTCGATCCGGCCGTCCTGGGGCATCCGCCTCTCGGCGATGTCCAGGTTGGCCATGACCTTGATGCGTGACGAGATGGCCAGCGCCACGTGCTTGGGCGGGGGGACCATCTCGAATAGCACGCCGTCGATGCGGTACCGCATCTTGAACTCGTCCTCGAACGGCTCAAAGTGGATATCCGAAGCTTTGTCGCGAATGGCCTGCAGCAAAACGAGGTTGACAAGCTTCTTGACGGGGCTGCTCTCCGCCATCTCGCGCAGCTCGTCGAGATCGATGCTCTCGCCGCGACCCTCAAACTTGGACAGACGCTCGTCGCCGGACATCTCGTTGATCAGGTCGTTGATGCTGGCCGCCGCCTCTTCCGGGTAATAGCGGTTGAGGGCCTCGACCATGTCGTCTTCGGTTGTGATGCGGGCGACGACAGCGAAACCCATGAGCGTTTTCAGGTCATCGGTGGCGTGGAAGTTGTCTGGGCTGGCCAGCGCCACGCCGAGCGTGTTGGTCTCGCGGTCATACTCCGTCGGGACAATTCGATACGCCTGTGCCATCTGCGCCGGTACCAGGTCGACCACGCTCTGCTCGATGTCGATATCGGCCAGCGTGATCGATTCCATCCCCACCTGGGCAGCCAGGGCACGGTTGACATCGACTTCTTCCGCGTACCCCATCTCGGTCAGAAGCTGCCCCAACGGGCCACGCTTCTTCTTCTGCAGCTCCAGGGCCTCTGAGACCTGCGCGCGGGTCACTTTCCCCATCTTGATCAGGATGCGGCCCAACGGCCGACCCTTAAGCTGCGAAAGCGGTGGCATTCCATCGCTGACCATACACACACTCCTCTGCTGGCCCCGCATTATAGGGTCGATCACGCAGGGGACAAACGCGCCGCCTCGGCAAGCCGCCGTGGCACAGAGACGCTATGGGGTTTGACGCTCTCGCTGCCGGGCGAGCGAGCGATAGTACGCATCGAGCAGCCCGCGCAGATGCTCCGGCACGTCCTGCTCCGCCGGTGGGGAGATGCGCTCCAGCCCGTCACGACGGGATTCCACAGGATCCTCGTCACGGCGAGCGCGTGCCGTCCAACCTCGGCCGGCCTGCCGCGTGGGATCCCCGACGCGCGTGTCGAGCATCTGCCGAAGTGCCGCCACACCACCAGCCCGCCGCGCCGCGGACTCCAGCCGGCGTAATGCCGCCACGAAGGCCTGCGCTCGCCTCGCCGGCCAACCGGCGTCGACCAGCATCCCCGCATCGATCTCCTCCCCGCGCTCGAGCATCTCCAGAAGGTCCAGCGTTTCCTCCAGACCGGCACCATCGAGCGGGGCCTCGTCTCCCGGCTCACTCTGGGAAGAAGGAATGTCACCACTGGCCTCACGGCCCTCATCCGAAACCGACACTTCGCCCCCGCTATCCTCCCCGCCACCTCTCGACGAACCGCCCGAAGGTGATGCCTCGTCGGCGGCGTCTGAGCGGGCATCCTCGTCCGGAGCCCCGGGCCCGGGCGGCTGACCCTCCTCCCTTCCCTCCGCCGACTGCCCCTGACCGGCCGCCGATTCGGAAGCCGAAGCCTCCTCGCCCGCTTCCGCCTCATCACCCCCCATATCGTCAGACTTACCCTCAGCCGATGATTCTCCCGCCTCCGAGGTGTCGTCGGGCGGCGTCGAGCGATCTGGAGGCTGCTGAGCACCCTCCTCCGGCGTTGGACCCGCCTCACCCTCGGCCTCATCCTCGGGCGGCGCCGTGCGCGGGTCGCCGCCCGCATTCTCACCGTCACGCGGCGCGGTTTCACCCGGCGTAACCTCCTCGTCCGCTTCAGATGGTTCTCCGCTGACCTGGTCATCCGGTTCAGCCGGCTCACCGCCCGACGGCGGGGACTGGCCATCGTCCGAGGACTCAGGATCCGAGGGCTGGGACGCCGGCTGCGCAGACTCCTCCTCCCGCTCTCCCGAAGGTGGCGTCTCACCGGCAGATTGTTCGCTCGTCGGCTCAGCCGCTTCCCCCTCTGAGGTCGTTTCGCCCGGCTCATCGCCGGCAGCGGTCTCCGCCGGCTGAGGGGCCGTCTCCTCGCCATCGCCGGCTTCACTCCCGTCATTCTCACCCCGCCCCGCAGTCGCATCCTCCTGGCCATCGGGGCACTCACAGTCCCCATCTGTGGGGCCATCGTTCCCGTCAGCGTCCGGCCCCCCCGCCTCGCGCTGACCGCGGGTCAGTTCCCGAACCGCGTCCCTATGCTCCCTCACGAACCGTTCAATCGCTCCCTCGAGGTCATCGCCACCCTGCTCGTCCGTCGTATCGTCCCCTGTCGCAGCATCCCCCGAAGCACCCGGCTCGGGCTCCGGCACACGGTCCGCGTCATCGCTGGCCCCGTCATCAGCCCGCGGCTGGCGCGCCGGTCGGCTTTCCGGCTGCGCCTCACCCTCCTGGCCCGGTTCCGGCCTGGCGTCCCCGCCGACCCCCTCCTCATCACCCTCAGATCCCGCCTCATCGCGCTCCGCGGAACCGTCCGCCGACTCTCGCTGAGGGTCCTCGCCCTCGGGCTCGGTCGGCGATGATTCATCGCTCTCATCCCCGGCCGCATCTTCGGGGGCTTCGGCGGCCTCCTCACTGCGCACGAGCGTGATCGTGCGGCTTCGCGCGGTCTGCGGCGAAGGCTCCCCATCAATCAGAACACGCCCATCCACCGCCTCGATCCACGCCTGGGCCGAGCCGCCAACCGGAATCGGCAGGTCGGCCAGCGGCACATGGGCGACGACGCGAGCCGCCGGCAACGGACCCGCGTACTCCATCGCCGAGCGATTCGCCACGCCGTTTTGCTCAAGAACGAACGTCAACTCGTGCACGCCGACATCGTCCTCAGCAACGGCAACCAGCGCGGCCACCTTCGTGACATCGACGACGATGGTAGCCTCTCGGCTCACGGCCGGATCAACAATCTTCACATCCGGAGCCGCATCCGCCCGCACGACGAGGGCGTGTTCCGACGGCTCGCGAAGCGCGTAGCCCCATGGATCGCTGAATTCGAGGTGGTACCGTCCGCCGCGCACGAGCGTCATCGTCAGCCGCGCCTCGCGCGGCCGCTCCGTAGCAACCGTCATCCGTGTTCGCGTCTCGAGCTCGCCGCTCAGAACGAACACGGGGTCGCAAATACCCGCATTCGCCCGCAGCACGAGCGAAGCCCGTGTCCCCGCCAGAACCTCCAGATCCCCACCACGAACCATCCTCGCACGCCAGCCGGTGTATGCCGGCGGCACGAGCTCGATCTCCAGATCCAGGACCTCGGGCTGCGGCTGAACCGGGAGCACCCCCTCCAACCGCGCGTCGCCCGCACGGCACAGGTAGTGGATGTCCCCGCGCACCTCGAAAGGCGCGAGCACAAACCGGCGGTGGTCGACATCACCATCCAGCGGCCCTTCCGACGTGTAAGCACGCAAAGAAGCGGGATCCTCGCCATCCGGAGGGAGAATCTTCAGTTCGACATCGGTCACCGGCTGCCCATGGACGGCGAACTCCACGACCAGCGGCTCGCCGACATGTGTAGTATCGTCAGCCCCGGGGTGGATCAGCTCCAGCCAGGTCGCCGTGGGTGCGGCGTGGTCGGCACCAAAGAAACGCGTTAGCGAAGGGACAATCGGCTTCGGGGAACCGGCCCAGTACGCGACCCAGGCGAAACCGACGACGAGCAGCACGACCAGCGGCCACCGGCCTCGCCGAGGCAGTGTGGCCTCGCTGGTCGCCCCTGACGCGATGGCAAGCGCCGCCTGCCGCGCGGCCGGCTCCTGCACATAGCTCATCTGCTGCGTCCGGCGCAGGAGAAGGGCATTGACGAGCGGATTGTGGCGAATGCCGCCGGCCTGCTCGATGTAGCGGGCGACGAACAGGGGACTGATGCGTTGCAGCAGGGCCACCAGCAGGACCGCCAGCAAGGCGATTGTGACGCCAACGGCCCAGAACACGAGCACCACCCGCAGAACCAGACGGGGCAATCCACCGGCGCACAGGTGATCGCCAACCACCACGAGCAATGGCGAGAGGACGGCTAGGCCGACGATCACGGCCAGCCGCGAAGCCGCTGAGCGCCAGGTCAGGCGCCGGCGGCAATCGGCGATGGTGTCCAGCACCACCGTTTCGGACGTTGGGGCCGCCGACGCACCGGATTCAGAGCGCGGAATGTCGTTCGGTGGCAGCATGTGCTCTATTGTATCATCGGTCTGCCTTCGCGGGTGAGCGCATGGCGGGGCACGACGTTTGACGAATGGGTCGGGTTCTGCCAAGATATGTAGTTTCATAGACTAGCAGGAGAAATGGCCATGAATGTTGTCTGTTTGCGCCGCGCGCGGTCCGTCGCATCAGCCGTTGCATGCGCTGTTCTGATCCTCGCCTGCGCGACCGAGATCGGCTGCGACACGTACAGTGGCACATACAGCGCCGGGGGTCAGACGAACAACAAATCGAACGCTGTCGCCCCCGTCCAGGACCCCTTGCTCGAGGGGATTCCGCTCCCGTCGGGGTTCCGCTTCATGCCGGAACGCAGCCTGGGGCGCTCCAGCGGACAATTCCGCGTCTTCACACACGAGTACTCCGGCGACATGGCGCCGCCCCTCGTGATCCGCTGGTACAAGGAATATATGCCGTCGGCGGGTTTCACGCTCCGCCAGGAACGACATCAGGCGGGCGAGTACGAGCTCCGGTTTGACAGCAACATGGAGGAGTGCGACGTCCACGTGAAGCGTGACAAGCTCAAAACCGTGCTGGTGGTCGACGTCGGTCCGTTACCGAAAGGATCGACCCAGCACGAGAAGAAGCCGGCACAGCGCCGGCCCTGAGGACCCTGCCGAACGCTACGTCGAGGTGTATAGATGGATGCCGATACGCGACATCAGTTGAAACAGAACGAACTCGCCGAGGCCCTGGGGAAGCTGCGCGATCTGAAACAGCCCAGGTACCTTTATCCGCTCATCGGGCTGCTTGTGATCGCCATCGTCGCCATCGCGTGGCTGGGCTACACCTACTCCCAGCACCGCGCCGCCGAACAAAACTGGCAACGCCTCCTCGACCTGACCACCGCCACAGTGTTGGACGACGAGACCGAGGCGGCTGGCGCACGCGAGCAACTACGGACTCTGATTCAGGAAACCAAGGATCCCGGCTTGGGCGGCTACGCCAGACTCCAGTTGGCCAGAGCCCAGATCGACCAGGCCATCAACCATCCCGAACAGCGTCAGGAAGCCCTGGGAGAGGCCAAACAACTGCTCACCGCCGTCATCGACAATCCCAAGACCTCGGCCATGTTGAGAGCATCGGTCCTCTTCGCCCTGGCCAATACGCACGAGTCCCTCCGCGAGTTTGACGCGGCCGCCAAGTGCTACGAGTCGCTCGCGAATAAGGACAACTACACCGGCTCGCCGTACGTTACGCTGGCGAGTCAGCGGCTCGAGGATTTCGAGCGGCTGACGAAACGTGTGGCCTTCGAGCCGGGCGATCCGCCGGCGCCGGAACCGGTGGCGCCGAGTTCACAGCCCGCTGGCACACTCGAGAAAGTGACCCCCGCGCCGGCCTCCCCCGAAGCCCGCGCACAGGAAGAGATCAGGCGGCTGCTCGCCGGCCAGGCCACAACGCAGCCAGCCACGACGGACACCGAATCTTCGCCCGAACCAGCAGAGAATCCCGTCAACCAGGGCACCAGTGAAACGCCGTGAACCAGGATGCTGAGGATATCCTCGAGCGGCCCATTCCAATCGACGAGGAGAAGGCGGAGCGCGTCCGGCTTCATATCCGTCGCAAACTGCCCGGGCGCCGTCTGGACAAGTACCTGCACGGCCGGTTTCCCCGGCTTTCGCGCACGGCCATCCAGAGACTGATCAAACAGGGCGCCATCACCGTCAACAGCAAGCCGGCCAAGCCCAGCTACGAGATGTGTGGCGGCGATGTGATCGATCTGGTGATTCCGCCGCCCGAACCGCGGGAAGTCATCCCCGAGGACATCCCCCTCGATGTGGTCTACGAGGATAATCACCTCCTGGCGATCAACAAGACGACCGGGATCATCTGCCATCCGGCCCACAGCCAGCAAAGCGGCACCATCGCCAATGCCCTGGTTTTCTACGCCAATCAACTGAGCCACGGCGAGGACCCCTTTCGCCCGGGCATCGTCCATCGACTGGACAAGAACACGACCGGGATCATGCTCGTGGCCAAGACGGACGAAGCCCACTGGCGGCTGTCGCTCCAGTTCGAACGACGCAGAATCCAGAAAACCTATCTGGCCATTGTCCACGGTAGCCCAAACCTCGACGGCGACACGATCGACGCGCCGATCGGCGTTCATCACGTGGTGCGCGAGAAATTCGCCGTCATGGTGCGCGAAAACAAGATCGATCTGGCCAAGTCCGCCGTCACCCACTACGAGGTCGCCGAGCGCTACGGCAAGTTCGCCCTCGTCAAGTGCATGCCCAAGACGGGGCGGACGCACCAGATCCGCGTACACATGTCGCACATCGGGCACCCGATCATCGGCGACACCATGTACGGTGGACGTGTCGCCAGCGAGTTCGATCTCACCGGCAAGGGCTCCGTCACGCCGATCTTCGTCTTCCAGGCGCTCCACGCGTGGAAGATCACCTTCCAGCACCCGATCCGTGAACGGCCGATGGAGCTCGAGGCTCCGCTACCCACGCCCTTCCGGACCGCTGTGAACCTGTTGCGAGGCACGCGCCATGCATGAACGACGCCTGGCCCGCCCCGGGCTGCTCGCCGGTCTGATCCTGGCCATCTTCGGACTACCTGCCCTGGCGCAGACCGTTGCTTCAAACTCGCAACCGACGGCGTCCATCGAGCGGGCGGACGACCTGCGCCGCCTGGTCACCGACGTCCCAACCGGCACCAAGGTCGCGCTCGTCATCGCCGACGCGGACAGCGGCGTCGTGTCGTTCGCGCACGAGGCGGATCTCCCGCTCAAGCCGGCCAGCCTGCAGAAACTCCTGGTCACCGCGGCGGCTCTGGAGCGTTTCGGGCCGGGTTTCAGCTTTCAAACACGAGCGTTCCTGAACGGGGCGGAGCTCTGGATCGTCGGGGCCGGCGACCCGGCAATCGGCGACACGCGCCTCGCCGAGCGAAACGCCGAGCGCAAACACCTCTTCGATCAGTGCGTCGAGGCCCTCCGAACCGCCGAGATCTCGACGCTGGACAAGATCGTCCTCGACGATTCGGTTTTCGAGCGGCAGACCCGCCACCCCGACTGGCCCGAAAGCCAGAGCGACCGTTGGTATCAGGCTCCCGTCGGCGGATTGAATGTCAATGACAACTGCCTCGATGCTCACGCGCGGCTCCACGGCGATATGGTCATCCTGGAGCTGACGCCCGACCTGCCCGGCAACCTCTTCACGCACGCGTTGACACGCGGGAAACCTCATCGCCCGGTCGTCCATCGTCCTCCGGACAGCGACTTCTTCGAGTTCACCGGCACGGTCGCCCGAAACGTGACGCTACGGCCGGTGAGCGTCCACCGCCCCACGCTGTTTTTCGCCCAGGCCCTGAAACACCACCTCCGAAAGAACCACATCAAGCTGTCCGGCGATGTCGTGCGGCGCCGCCTGACGGACGCGGAGCTGACGACCGCAACCCCCATTTTCACACACACAACGTCACTGCCCAACGTCGTCTGGCGATGCAACACCTTCAGCCAGAACCTGTTCGCCGAGTGCCTGCTCAAATCGCTCGCGGCGTACGAGCCCGACGGCCGGCGCAGCGACGTGGCGGGAGGCTGGAACAACGGGCGGACGGTGCTGACCGAGACCCTCACAGGACTGGGTATCGACCTCAGCAAGGCGACTGTTCGCGACGGCAGCGGCCTGAGTCATTCCAATCGCGTCACCGCCGCCACCCTGGTACGCCTGCTCGTTCGGATGCGGCATCATCCGCATGCGTCGGTATTCCTGGACAGCCTCGCCAAGGTGGGTCAGCCGGGGACGATGTATAAGCGCTACGACGTTCCAGAGCTGCGCGGCCGGCTCCGCGGGAAAACCGGCACGCTCCAGAATGTGCGCGCTTTGGCTGGGCTCCTCACACGCAACGACAACACCGAGCTGGCGTTCGCCCTGCTGATCAACGGGCAGGCTTCGCGCGACCTCCCCATCCGGGTCTGCCGTGTACTGATCGGAGCGGGTGACCGGGCCCCTTGATAGCCCCGCACACTCGAGGCGCTGGCGGCGCGTGGCCGGCCCGATCAAGCCGTCGCCTGATGCCACAACCCCTTGTGGTAGCCGCACAACCGAAGACAATGTGTTTTCACCGGGCGGCCGCGTCGCGTTCGCCCAAGAACGGAATCAACCTGGGACGAGGAGTATCTCATGGGACGGAACTGGCTGACTGGCGTGCTGACCGGCGGGACGGTGGCCGTGACGCTGCTCGCGTTCGGCTCGAGTATCTGGGCGCAGAGCGGAGGTGGTGCAGAGCCGACCGGGCGTGTCGGTTGCGTCAACGTCGTGCAGCTCTTCAACGAGTACCAGCGTCAGAAGGACCTGACCGAGGAAATGGCCAAGCTGCAGGAGAAGCTCACGGCCGAAGAGCAGCAGCGAAGGCAGAAGATCGACGCTCTGCAGGCGGAGCTCAGCGCGCTGGATCCCGAAGACCCGACGTACGTGGAGCGAACGCGCGAGATGCTCGCGATGCAGATCGATTACAAGAACTGGGGCGATCTGAAGCAGGCGGACATGGTGCGTGAGGTCGGCATCTGGTCGGTCCGCATCTACCGCGAAATCCTGAAAGTCACCGAGGAGATCGCCAAACGCGACGGATACGACCTGGTGCTGTATCGCGGCGAGTTCCAGCCGGTTTCGATGGACCCCGACGTCATCAAGGATCAGATCCGGAGCCAGCAGATTCTGTACGTTACCCCGGCCATCGACATCAGCCAGGCGGTGCTCGACAAGCTAAACGCCGACTACCGCGCGCAGCCGCAGACACCGATGATGTACGTCCCGTAGCCGCGTTCACTGACACCGCCACCGGGTAACAACGCCCGGTCCCCCGGTTCCAGACAGGAAGCGCCGATGCAGGAACATTCACAACCGTCAATTACGGCCGCCGAGTTGGCTCAGCGCGTGGGTGGCGAGCTGTGCGGCGATGGTGCGCGCACCATCTGCGGCGTCGGTACGCTGGAGGAGGCTGGACCGGAAGCGCTCTCGTGGTTGGCCCATCCGAAGCTTCTGCCTCGCCTGGCTGGGTCCAAGGCGGGCGTTGTTCTCGTTCCGAAGGGCTGCGAGGTCCCGCCGGAGCGAACCGCCATCAACGTCGCGGATCCCGACATGGCCGTGTGTGTCGCGCTCCAGGCACTGGCTCCGCCCGCCCCGCAGGTACCGGAGGGTGTGGATCCGAGCGCCCGCGTGGCCGGCAATGCCCTGGTGGAGGGGGCCTCCATCGGCCCTGGGGTCTACGTCGGGGCGGGCGCCACCGTGGACACCGGGACACAACTGCACGCGGGGGTGTACGTGGGCGATGGATCCCGGATCGGGCGAGACTGCGTGCTGTGGCCAAACGTGGTGGTGCGCGAGCGCACGGTGATCGGCGAACGGGTCATCATTCACCCGAATGCGACGATCGGGGCCGACGGCTTCGGCTACCATCAACGTGATGGGAAGAACCGCAAGATCCCGCAGATCGGCCATGTCGTCATCGAGGACGATGTGGAGATCGGCGCAAACACGTGCATTGATCGCGCCCGCACCGGCGCCACGCGCATCGGGCGAGGAACGAAGATTGATAACCTCGTTCAGATCGGCCACAATGCCGACATTGGCGAAGACACCATCGTGGTCGCCCAATGCGGTATCTCGGGGTCGACGACGATCGGAGACCACGTGATGCTCGGTGGGCAGGTGGGCGTTGTTGACCACCTGCGGATCGGTAACAACGTGATGGTTGCGTCCAAATCCGCCGTCATGGGAGATATTCCCGACGGCGCGGTGTATCGCGGAGTGCCAGCCACTGACAGGGTAGCTTTCGGCCGGCGCACCGTTGCGCTCCGCCGGCTTCCCAATGTGCTTGAGCAGTTCAGGGTGTTGACGAAACGGGTCGAGGCACTTGAATCGGCAGCGAACGATAGAGCGCGAAGCTGAGCTGACCGGCCGCGGGTTGTTCACCGGATTCCCGGTGAAGGTGCGATTCAAGCCCGCGCCGCCCGGGAGCGGGGTTGTATTCCTGCGCACCGACCAGCCGGATCCGGTGCGTATTCCCGCCCGGCTCGAGAACCTCTCGAAACGCGCTCGCCGTACATCGCTGCGCAACGGAACGGCCGCGATCGAAACGATCGAGCATTGCCTGGCCGCGGTGCGTGGCCTGGCGATCGACAACCTGCTGATCGAGTTGGACAACGCCGAACTCCCCTCGGGCGATGGTAGTTCGATGCCGTTTGTCGAGTCACTCGGCGAGGCCGGCGTCGTCGAGCAGGAAGCCAGCCGCCGATACCTCCCCGTGACGGAGCCGATCCGCGTGACGGATGGGAACGCGGAGGTCGTCGCCTGGCCGGGTCGACCGGAGCGCCTGGAGATCATCTACGAGCTTGACTACGGCTCAACGAGCCCGATCGGGCAGCAGATCCACCGCTTTACGCTCGATCAGGGAGGGTTCATCAGTGAGATCGCGCCGTCGCGCACCTTCGTGCTCGAAGAGGAAGCGCAGCAGCTCCGCGCGGCCGGCCTCGGCACTCACCTGACGTACAACGATATCCTGGTCATCAACCAGGAAGGGCCGATCGAGAATACGTACCGCTTCGCCGACGAATGCGTGCGGCACAAAATCCTCGATCTCGTCGGCGATCTGATGCTGGCCGGCTCGTTCGTCTGCGGGCGGATCTATGCACGCCGATCCGGGCATCATCTCAACCACGAGCTGGTGCGCCGCCTGCTCGAGCTTCGCTCGCGCGAGGATTTCGAGCAGCGGCTCGTCGGCGCGCCGGCGCTGAACATCCAGAGCGTGCAGCGCATCCTCCCCCATCGCTACCCCATGCTCCTCGTCGACCGCGTCGTGGAGATCGACAGCGACCGGCGTGCGGTCGGCATCAAGAACGTCTCGATCAACGAGCCGTTCTTTCAGGGGCACTACCCGCGGCAGCCCATCATGCCCGGCGTTCTGATCATCGAGGCGATGGCCCAGCTCGGCGGAATCCTGCTGTCGCAGACGCTCGAACACACGGGCAAAGTAGCCGTGCTGTTGAGCCTGGATCGGGTCAAGTTCCGGCGACCTGTCGTTCCGGGGGATCAGTTGGTCATGGAAGCGCAGGCCGTCCGCGTCAAGGCGCGTACGGGGCAGACGCATTGTCGCGCCACGGTAGGCGGCGAACTCGTCGCGGAAGCCACCATCCGCTTCATGCTCGTGGACGCCGACCCAGCCTGAGAGGACGTGAATCAACACGTATGAGCAGAATCCACCCTACAGCATTCGTCGATCCCAAGGCCAAACTCGGAGACAACGTCGAGATCGGCGCGTTCTCCTACGTCGGCCCTGACGTCACTCTGGGCGACGGCTGCTCGCTCGGACCTCGTGTGACCCTGCTGGGACCATCCGAATTCGGCCCCCACAACATCTTCCACTCGGGCTGCGTCCTCGGTGCACCACCCCAGGACCTCAAGTACAAGGGCGGCCCGACCCGCGTGGTCGTCGGCGCTGACAACATGTTCCGTGAGCAGGTCACCGTGCACCGCGGCACGGAAGTGGACCACCAGAGCCAGGGCATCACGCGTATCGGCAATCACAACCTGCTCATGGTCGGCGTGCACCTCGCCCACGACTCGGAGCTCGGAAACCACGTCATCATCGCGAACTCCGTCCAGATCGCCGGTCACGTCCGCCTCGAAGACTGCGTGGTCGTCGGAGGGGCGTCTGCGATGCACCACTTCGTCACCGTCGGCCGGAACGCCTACATCGGCGGTATGACCCGCGTCACGCATGACGTTCCGCCCTACATGAAGGTGCTCGGCTACGACCAGGCGGTCCGCGGCGTCAACATCGAAGGCCTGCGGCGTTGGCGTGTCCCGGCCGAGTCCATCGCGAAGGTCAAGGAAGCCGCGCGACTGCTCTACGCCCGCCGCGGCGAGCGATCCCCGATGCGCACGACGGAAGCACTCCAGGTTATCGAGGCCAACGGCCTGATCAGCGACGAGCACGTGCGCTATCTCGTCGAGTTCCTGAGACGCAAGCTTGAAATCGGCATCTTCGGACGCGTTCGCGAGCACTACCGCTCCGATCGGCCCGAAGACCGTGACGTGTTCTACAAAACGGGGAAAGGGGATTGATCCTGTGAGTAACCCGCTGCCTGTCGCCGTCATCGGCGCCGGCCACATGGGTCGGCACCACGTACGCACGTACGCAGAGATGCCCAATGTCCGGCTCGTCGCCGTTGTCGACACCAAGGTGGACCGCGCCCGCCAGCTCGCCGAGCCGCTCGGTGTCCGCTTCGCGGATGAGCTTACGCCCGAAATCGGGGACGTGGCGGCGGCCACGATCGCGGTCCCGACGATTCACCACCTGAAGAACGCGCGGCCGCTGATCGAGCGCGGCATTCACCTTCTGATCGAGAAGCCGCTCGCCCCCACCGCTGCGGACGCCGAGAGCATCGCCAACCTGGCCCGCGAGCACGGGGTC
>Ga0272441_10006007_pt1 | contig 20662 bp, 16 predicted proteins | sample SSMProp6N_FD_193582 | JGI IMG/M metagenome (GOLD analysis project Ga0272441, IMG submission 193582) | Marine sediment archaeal communities from Little Sippewissett salt marsh, Falmouth, MA, United States - SSM-Prop-6N | ecosystem: Environmental > Aquatic > Marine > Wetlands > Sediment ...
TTGGACTGGCGGCCGTTGTCGCGCTGTGCATCTCGTTGATTCTCTTCCTTGCAGGCCGCCTTCGGCGGCAGAACGATCCGGGGATGCGCCTCGATGTCCTCGCTCTGCTCTCGGGCGTCGTCGTGTTCTTCGCGCTTGCCTCGATGTCTTCTCCGACTCACGTCCCCCCCTCTTCGCTTGTCCTTGTCGTGATCCTGGGGATCGGCTGCTCCCCATGCTACGGTGAGAAAGCTTGGCGGAAGCTGACGCTACGCGGCTGGACCGTCGGAGCCGCGGCGACTGTCACGTTGGCTGTCGTTGCAGTCGGAGCGATCCTCGCCGTACGGGATACCGCAGCGGATGGCCTACTGCGGCGTGGAACGGCCGAACTCCAGAGTGGGCGAGTGACGGAAGCGGAAGCCACGCTCTCGCGCAGTATCAGATGGGATCTTTGCCCTCGGGAGACGTGGTTCTATCGTGCCACCGCGCGGCTGTACATCGCGGATCGTCTCCTCGGGGAGGGGGAGTACGCGCTGGCTTCCGCGGAGTACGAGTCGGCTCGGTCCGACCTCGCCGTCTGCCGGACACGCTTCCCGCAGCCCGAGAGCTATCTCGCCACAGCCAACCTTGGCGTGCGTCTCGAAGATGTTGGTCTGTTGCGGGCCGGTGTCGACGGCCTGCTGAGGCTTGTCCTGTCGCCGCAGCTGCGCGTGCAAGCGCTCTACCTTGATGCGCTGCTCGCCAAGCGGGAAGGGGATCCGGCACGGGCGAAGGCGGTACTCGAGGGCGCGATCGACGAGTTCCCGTCCTATGTGCGCGCCTACATCGCGCTCGCGGACGCCCTGCGCCAGGAGGGTTCGATGGAGGAATCCCGAACCCTGTACGAGGAAGCACTGCGGCTCGCGGAGGAGAAGCTGGCGGCGGCTGAAGCCCATCTCGTGGAGGGTGCCATCCTTCCAACGAGCGAGTTCTCCCATTGGGCGACCCAGCGCGCCGAGGCGCTTGAGGAGATCGAAGCAGCGCAGCAGGCGCTGTCCGGCTACGAACCCACGCCATCGTAGCGCTCGCCCCCCCCTGGCGGAGAGCCCGGGGCCTCGCTTCGGCCAGGCATGAACGCCGGTGCGTGCTCCTATTGAGGTTGACGGGCGGGTCGTCCCGGCTATGATAGGAAGTTCCATTCCGTACAGTGATTTGGCGAGCTCTTGGTGGAGTACGATGGCTTGTGGAGTGACGAGATGACGGAAGCGTTTGGGTATGTGCGTGCGGCAACGGTGGACGAGGCACTGGCTGCACTTGCGGAGGACGACGGGGGTAGCTCGCTTCTCGCCGGCGGGACCGACCTCCTTGTCGACATCCGCAACGGAGTGCGCGCGCCTCGCCGTTTGATCGATATCAAGGGGATCGAGGCGTTGCACGAGTTGCGCGTCGATCGACAGGGAATCCGCATCGGGGCGGCAGTACCGCTCAACCGATTGGCTGAGCTGCCGGCGATCCGCGAGTCCATCCCCGCGCTCGCCACGGCAGCGTTGGCGATCGGGACGTATCAGATTCGCAATCGAGGGACACTGGTCGGCAATGTGTGCAACGCTTCCCCTGCGGCCGACGCGGCGCCGATCCTGCTCGTGCTCAACGCTGAGGTCGAAGCGCGTGGTCCTTCTGGGGAGCGTCGGATTCCGATGTGTGAGCTGTTCACCGGGGTGAAGCGCACGTGCCTCTCGGGCGATGAACTGGTGGTGGCGATTCGGCTTCCCGCCCCGTCCGCGGATCTGCGCACGGGGTTTCTCAAGCAGGGGCGAATCCGCGGTCACGATCTGGCCGTCGTCAACGTGGCTGGGGCTTTTTTCAAGGATCGCGGAACCCTCAGCGTCGCAATCGGAAGCTGCGGACCGACGCCGACACTCCTGGAGACCGTGGATGTGCGCGATGGCGCGGCCGACGCAGCAGCGGATCGGGTCCTGGGGCTTGCCGAGGCGGCGGTGTCGCCGATTGACGACGTGCGCGCGTCATCGGCGCATCGGCGGGCTGTCCTCGAGGCACTCCTGCGGCGGCTGTGCGCCGACCTCCTGAGCGAGGAGGCCGAGCTATGCGCGTGATCGATGTCGTTGTCAACGGGCATCTCGAGCGGGTGACGGTCGCCGCCTCGATGACGCTGCTGGAACTGCTCCGCGACGTGCTGCATCTGACGGGAACGAAGGAGGGGTGTGGCATCGGTGAGTGCGGTGCGTGCACGGTTCTTCTCGACGGACAGCCGGTGACCTCCTGCCTCGTGCTTGCTGTTGAGGCAGACGGGCACGAGGTCCGGACGATCGAAGGCGAAGCGAGGGACGGTGAGCTGTCCGAGCTGCAACGCGCGTTCATCGATGCGGGGGCGGTGCAATGCGGCTTCTGCACCCCCGGGATGATCATGTCGGCGCAAGCGCTGCTTGAGAGGAACCCCGCGCCGTCCGACGAGGACATCGTGGAGGCGATGGCGGGCAACCTCTGTCGCTGCACCGGCTACGAGGCGATTCTCCATGCCGTGCGCCTTGCGGCGCAGCGGAGGGCGGAGGCGTGAGCGCGCCGGATGCTCGGATGCCGTACGTCGGACAGTCGGTGTCGCGCGCGGATGCGATCGACAAGGTCACGGGAACGGCGCAATACACGCACGACCTTGAGCCGCCCGGGACGCTCCACACCGCGCTTCTCACCTCGCCACACGCGTCGGCGCGTATCGTTTCGATGGACACGACTGCCGCCGCGTCCCTGCAGGGTGTGCGTGCGGTGATCACCGGCGGGCAACTGGAGTACCGCCTCGGCCTCTATCTGCGGGACAAGCGCATCCTCGCACGAGATGTCGTCCGCTACCAGGGAGAGCCGGTCGCCGCGGTCGCCGCGGACTCCCTTCACATCGCGCGCGAAGCGTGTCGACGGATCAGGGTGAAGTACGAACCGACCACACCCGTGCTCGATCCTCGGGAGGCGATGGTGGACGAAGCACCGCTCGTGCATCCGCAGCTGCACACCTACGAGCACATGGAGGGGGTGTTCTTCCCCAAGCCGCAGTCGAACATCGCCCACCATCAGAAGGTGAGGAAAGGCGATGTTGCCACGGCGTTGTCTGAGGCCGATGTGAGGATCACCGCCGAGTTCTACAACCCGCCTGTGCAGCACGTGCCGATGGAAACGCACGCGGCGATCGCGCAGGCTCTTCCCGGCAGGCGCGTCGAGATCTGGACATCGAGCCAGGCACCGTACACTGTCAGGCATCTGATGAGCGTCTCCTTCGGCCTGCCCCACGCTAGCATCAGGGTCCATGTTCCGTTCGTCGGTGGGGGATTCGGCGGGAAGGCCGGACTTCATCTCGAGCCCCTGGCGTACGTTCTGTCCGTGGCTGCCGGCGGGCGGCCGGTGAAGCTCGTTGCCTGTCGTGAGGAGGAGTTCAACACGCTGCCATCGAGACAGGGCTTGCACTCCACGCTGGAAATCGGGGCCCGGCGCGACGGCAAGATCGTCGCACTGCACGCGACCTACGTGTGGGATGCCGGGGCGTACGCTGACTACGGTGTCAATGTCGGCCGTGCCGCAGCATATTCTGGGGCGGGTCCGTACGCGATCCCTCATTGCTCGATCGACTCCCTTGTCGTCTACACGAACAAGGTTTTCGGCACTGCGTTCCGTGGTTTCGGGCACCTCGAAGTCCTGTGGGGCATCGAGCGGGTGATGGACATGGTGGCGCGGAGGGTCGGCCTGGACCCCGTGGAGTTCCGCCGACGCAACCTGCTGAGGCCGGGCGACACGACGATTACGGGAGAGCGCTTCACGGAAGGGCATGGCAACCCGACGCAGTGCCTGGATGCGGCAGCGGAGGCGATCGATTGGGGCGTGCCCAGTGCGCCACCGTCACGTCCGGAGCGGGTGCGTGGCAAGGGCATCGCCGTGCTTCACAAAGCCCCTGCGATGCCGACGAATACATCGTGCTCGTGCGTGATCAAGCTTGACGAGGATGGAGCGGCCGATGTTCTGATCTCGGGCGTGGACTACGGGCAGGGAACCTACACCGTTCTGAGGCAGATTGCCGCCGACGAGCTCCAGTTGCCGATTGACAAGGTGCACATCACATGGGAGTGTGACACGGCGTGTACACCGTACGACTGGCAGACGGTGGCCAGTCGCTTCGCGTACATGGGGGGCAACGCGGTCATCGATGCGGCGGCCGACTGCATGTGCCAGCTCCGTGAGGTGGCGTCCCGTGCGCTGGATTGCGCGAAGGACGAGTTGGCGTTCGAGGAAGGTGTCGTCTTCGTCCGAGGTGATCCGAAGCGGCGGATCCCCTACGCCCAGCTTGCGATCGGCTACTCGTTTCCCAACGGCAACGCCATCGGGGGCCCGGTGATCGGTCACGGGCGGTTCATCGCGACCGGGCTCACGCACTTGGACCCGAACACGGGACAAGGTCTTCCGGCGCAGTTCTGGACGTACGGCGCACACGGTGTGGAGATCGAGGTCGATACGCAAACCGGCGAGATCGAGATCCTCAACCTCGCGAGCGCTCTCGACGCGGGCAAGGTGCTCAATCCCAAGCTCTGCGTGGGCCAGGTTGTGGGAGGTGTCGTGCAGGGGGTGGGCTCGGCTCTGTGGGAAGGGTTCCTGTTCGATGATGAGGGCCGCTTCGTCAACGCCTCGCTCGTCGACTACAAGATTCCGACGGCCAAGGATCTGCCGCGTAGGACGCAGCAGATCCTCATTGAGAATCCTCAGCCTGGGGGACCGTATGGCGCGCGCGGTGTGGCGGAGCACCCGATGATCTCCATCCCGTCAGCCATTGGCAACGCGTTGTACGATGCGTTGGGAATCGAGTTCACCTCGCTTCCTCTGACCTACGAGCGGATTCTTCGGGAGATCCGGGAGTCGGCTGGGAGACCATGAAGCAGCTGCTGATTGAGCGGCGTCGGTACTACGACTCGGTGTTCCTCATGCGCATCAGCCGCCAGCTCGAAGAGCTTCCGGAGGTGGTTCACGCGGTCGTGGCCATGGGGACACCGGCGAATCTCGAGGCGCTGGGGCGGGTCGGATTCGCTCTCGACGACGAGCGCGAATCGGTTGGCCCCCAGGACCTAATCATCGGCCTCGAGGTCTTGTCCGAAGCGGCTCTGAGCGAGGCGGAAACTCAGCTTCGCCGCCTTCTCGCCGCATCGTCGTCGGAGGAAGCCGTTTCCGACGGCGCGCTCCGCCCGCTGACGTTGTCCGAGGCACTCGAGGGCGACTCGGAGATCGACCTTGCGTTGGTCTCCGTTCCCGGGGTGTACGCTCCGCGCGAGGCGCGCAGTGCCCTGCGGCGAGGGCTTCACGTGATGCTGTTCTCTGACAACGTCTCCGTGGACGATGAGATCGCTCTCAAGGACGAGGCGTCGAGACGCGGCCTGCTGATGATGGGGCCGGACTGCGGCACCGCCATCCTTGCGGGCGTCCCGCTCGGGTTTGCCAATGCGATCAGGCGAGGAAGTATCGGCATTGTTGGCGCCTCCGGCACAGGGATTCAGGAGATCAGCTGTCTAGTGCACCGTTTCGGGGGCGGGATTTCTCACGCGATCGGCACCGGAGGGCGCGACCTGTCGGCGCGGGTCGGCGGCCGGATGAGCGTGCTCGGGATCCAAGCCCTTGCCGCAGATCCGGATACACAGGTTCTCGTCCTCGTCTCGAAGACGCCGGATGCGGCGGTCGGTGAGCGGGTGGTCGATTCGCTCCGATCGAGCGGCAAGCCAAGCATTGTGCACTTCGTTGCCGGAGAAGCTGTGGATAGCGATGGTGCGGTGACGGCCGCGGAGTCGTTGGAGGATGCGGCGCGGTTGGCGTGCACGAAGGCGGGTGTGCGGGTGCCGGAGCTTATGGCAGAGCCGTCCTTGCCTCATTGGGCGGGCTCTGCGGCGCAGAGCGCAATCCGTGGTCTGTTCTGCGGCGGCACGCTCGCCCAGGAGTCTTGGAGCATTCTCCACCGAATGGGACTGGTTGTCCGCTCCAACGTATCGGCTGTCGCGGCCCTGAGGATCAGAGCCGGGGATGAGCCATCCGGCCACGTCATTTGGGATCTTGGCGACGATGAGTTCACCGTTGGCCGACCCCACCCGATGATCGAACCCGCGCTGCGCGACCGTGCCGTCGAGGCCGCGGCGGACGACCGCCACGTGGGCGTGGTCCTCGTGGATTGTGTGATCGGCTACGGGGCCGACCACGACCCGGCGGGGAGTCTGGCCGACGCGGCGACGCGCGCCCGGCGGCGAGCCCGGGAGGAGGGGCGGGATCTCCTGGTCATCGCGTCGGTCACGGGTACGGATCAAGATCCGCAGCGACGCGACGAACAAGCCCGCACCCTCTCCGACGCGGGCGTTGTCGTTGCGGCAAGCAATGCCTCCGCAGCACGCACGGCGGTGGCGGCGACCGCTCGACAACCGGGAGAGTGCGGTGTCTGAGCGCGAGCAAGGGGATGTGCCGACGCTTCCGGGGGCGCCGCTGCGCGTGGTCAACCTCGGGCTGCGCACGTTCGCTGACGTGCTGCGTGAGGCGGGAACGTCGGTCGTGCACGTCGACTGGAGCCCTCCCGCAGGCGGTGACACAGAGCTGATGGAGCTTCTCGATCGATTGAGCGCGCCTGCCGACGGCGACGCGTGGATCGATGCGATCGAGCGCGCCAATGCCGAGGCGATGGAACGGCTCCTCGCGGCGGAGCCCCGCCTTGTAGGGATCGCTGCAGCACGGGACGTTGTCCCCGGCATGTCGCCGCGTATGATCCTCCACGCGGGTCCGCCGGTGACTTGGGAGAGGATGTGCGGGCCCATGCGCGGCGCCGTCCTCGGTGGCCTGATCTACGAGCGGCTGGCGTCCTCGGCGGAGGAGGCGCAGCGGCTCATCGCTGCGGGGAGGATCTCTTTCAGCCCTTGCCATCACCATCAGTCGGTGGGGCCGATGGCGGGCGTCGTCACCGCATCGATGCCTGTGTGGGTCGTGGAGGACGCGGCGACCGGAGGTCGTGCGTATTGCACGCTCAACGAAGGGCTGGGGAAGGTCCTACGGTACGGCGCCTACGACGAAGAGGTGATCCGCCATCTGGATTGGCTGCGCGACGGACTGGCGCCGCCACTTGCCGCCGCCCTGGCCAGGCACGGACCGCTGGATCTCCGCGGCCTGATCGCACAGGCTCTGGAGATGGGCGATGAAGGCCACAATCGGAACCGCGCAGGGACCTCTCTGTTCGTCCGCGGCCTGGCGCCATCGCTCGTTCGTCTGGATGCTGACCGGGAGCAGCTTGCACGTGTGTTCGAGTTCCTCCGGGACAACGACCACTTCGTGCTCAACCTGACGATGCCTGCAGCGAAGTGCTCCCTGGATGCCGTGGGGCATGTTCCAGGCAGTTCACTCGTCACCGCGATGGCACGGAACGGAACGGAGTTCGGAATCCGAGTCGCGGGAACCGGCGACCGCTGGTTCACCGCACCTGCGCCGCAGGTTGAGGGGCTGTACCTGCCTGGGTTCTCTCGAGAGGATGCGGCACCGGACATCGGGGATTCGGCGATCACCGAGACCGCGGGATATGGGGGGTTCGCCATGGCCGCGGCTCCGGCGATCGTCCAATTCGTCGGCGGTTCGCCGGAGGCTGCGTTGGAGACCACGCGGCGGATGCGGCGGATCACGCTTTCGGAGAGCCGAGCGTACCGCATACCTGCACTGGGGTTCCGCGGGACGCCGACGGGGATCGATCTGCTCCGCGTGGTGCAAACGGGGATCATGCCTGCAATCAACACGGGGATCGCCCACAAGGATCCGGGAATCGGGATGGTGGGTGCCGGTCTTGTGACCCCTCCGTTCGCGTGTTTTGCCCAAGCAGCGAGAGCTCTCGCGGAGTCCTTGGGCGTGCTTTCCCGCGGGGTTGGCTGACGATGGCCGTCGAGGGACCGAGAAGCGGGCCTGCGACGCGCATGAGAAGGCGCTGAAGGGGCATGGGGATCCCGTGAGGCGATTCCCCGTTGTCCTATGCGCAGCAAGGGCAAAGGAGGACACGCCATGAAATTCGTCGATCTGACGATCCCGCTGTCGATTGCCACGCCACCGTGGCCCACTTACGAGCCGCTTCAGGTGAAGTACTTCAAGCGGTTGGCACCTCACGGTGCCAACGGGCAGTTGCTCACGCACTCAAACCACGTGGGAACGCATCTCGATGGGGAGATCCATTTCCACACACCGGGCAAGGACATTGCCGAGCTGGATTTCGACTTCCTCGTCCATGACGGGGTCATCGTGGATCTCTCGGATGCGGTCGGCGACTACGACATCTACACGCCAGAGATGATTGAGGAGAGGGTGTCCGTTCGGGACGGAGACATCCTGATCATCCACACGGGCTACCATCACTTCGGGTGGGATCAACCCACGGCGGACGAGGTTCGCTACATGGTCAAGCATCCAGGTCCGGATCGCGAATTTGCCCAGTGGTGCCTGGCCAAGAAGATCCGTTGGATAGGTGTTGACTGCGGGAGCGCTGACCATCCGATGAACACGATCATCCGTGACTGGATGCCGCGCCAGGCGCGGGAGGCGGATGCCCACTTCCGAGACGTGTACGGGCAATCGCTTGCCGAACGATTCGACGACAGCAAATACCAGCTGATGCATCTGGAGCTCTTCAACCACGGGATCATCCACGCCGAATGCGTAGGCGGTGACATCGACCTACTGCTCAACCAGCGCGTCACCGTGGGTTGCTTCCCGTGGCGGTTCGTTGATGGCGAGAGTTCGATCGCGCGTATCGTGGCGATGGTGGATGAGGGACGCTATGAGAAGCTGGCTCGGACCAAGGCACGCTGCAAGCTGACCGCGTTCGGGGACGTTGCCGGCGCGGCGAACCCCGAATTGCACAGCTCGGGCCGCAGCTGAGATGACGCTTGGTGATAGTTCCGTCGCTTCTGCTGGCTCTCGCACAGGAGCTCTCGGGCACTGAGCGTCTTGCGTCGACCGGACGCGGTGCTGCTGCCGATCGGCGTCCCTGCAGGGCGGTGCTGCGTGGGGGAGGCGTCAGTCGCTCGCGGACAGCTTCTCTTCGAGGGCTCGTTCCACGCAGCGTGGGACGAAGGACTGGACGCCTCCTCCGTAGCGCTTGACCTCGCTGACGACGGAGGAAGAGAGGAAGCCGAACTCCCCGGCGGTCATCAACAGCACGGTCTCGATGTCCGGTGCAAGATCGCGGTTCATCAGCGCCATCTGGAACTCGTAGTCGAAATCCGAGTTCGCCCGCAGTCCGCGAACGATGGCATGTGCGCCGCTTTGCCTTGCGAGGTCAATCAACAGGCAGTCGTAGCGGATGACCTCGACGCCCGTGATGCCCTCTTCGGCCAGCGCGTCCTCGGTGATCCTCACGCGTTCCTCCGCGGTGAACAGCAAATCCCTGCGGGAGTGATCGACAACGGCAACGATAAGCCGCGCGAACAGCTTCTGCGACCGGCGGATGATGTCCACGTGACCGTACGTGATCGGATCGAAGTGTCCAGGGTAGATTGCGGTATGGCCGCTCATCACGGCGGATTCTAGCGACCGATACGCGGCCCGGCAATGCGGCGCGACATCGGACCGATCCGAGCGAGGTGCGCCGCCTCTGGCCGGACGAATCGCGCGATCGCGCGGTCCAGCGATTGCGCATCGATGCGCTCGAACTGCTCGATGACCTGTCCCGGGGATAGGATCTCGCATCCGGTCAACGCGGCGTTGCCCAAACGGACCATTCGGTTGCCATTGCTCTCGAGGCTCAAGAGCAAGTGCCCACAGAGTCTCGACTTCGCTCTGTGGATCTCGTCCTCGTCGACACCATCACGAAGAACACTCCAAAGCTCTTCGACGATGAGATGCTCGACCTGATGCACGTTGCGCGGAGCCACCCCGGCGTAGAATGTCCACACGCCGGTGTCGCGGTACCGACTGACGGCGCTCGACACAACGTAGGCCAGACCGCGTTCCTCACGAATCCGTTGGAATAGACGCGAGCTCAGTCCGTCTCCAAGGATGCCGTTGAGGACCTCCAATGCGAAGCGGTCGGCGTCACAGGCGGGTGGGCCGGGGAGAGCCAAGTAGATGTGACTCTGAGCCGACTTGAGCCGGTAGACCAGCTTGCCGACGTGCATGGATGGTGGCGTGCATGTGCGCGAGGGAGGCACACTGCCCGCGCCGCCGTCGAAACACCGATTCGCTGTCCGGAGGATCTCCTCCATCGAGACTGCTCCGCAAACCACAACGAGCATGTTCGCCGGCACGTACTGCCTCAGGTGGTGCTCCGCGACGCGGTCTCGTGACAGGTGACGCACGGTGGACAGGCTTCCGAGCACGGAGCGGCCCAGGGGATGAGGGGGATCCCACAGACCCTCGGCGAACAGATCGTGTGCGCACTGTTCGGGGTCATCGTCGTGGTTGCGGATCTCCTCGAGGAGAACGCCGCGCTCGCGCTCCAGCTCGGCGGCTGCGAAAGCGGGATGCTGGACGACGTCGGCGAGAACGTCCAGCAGAATGCCGAGGCTCGCGGCGGGTGCTTCAGCGTAGACGAGTGTCGACTCCCTACCGGTGGCCGCGTTGATGTGGCCGCCGACGGCTTCGATCTCGCACGCGATCTCCGTCGCTGTGCGCGCGCTGGAACCTTTGAACAGCAGGTGCTCAATCGCATGAGCGAGCCCCGGCTGATCTTCCGGATCGCTACGACTGCCGCCGCCGATCCAGACGCCTGCGCTGACCGTGGACGACGAAGGCGCCTCCTCGACAAGCACCCGCAAACCGCTTTCGAGCGTGACGGACGAGGCGCCTTCGTACAACGGCTGCACTACCACCTGTCCTCGAACGACTCCTCTTCGGGCTCGGGCTGGGCTGGTGTCGCCTCTGGCTCCGGCGATGGCGCCGAAGCCTCAGAGGCAGGGGTGTCGGGCTCGATCCGCCGCAGCTTGTAGCGGCCGCGGTCGTCGATTCGGAGAACTTCCACCTTGACGCGATCTCCCTGGCGGACGACATCCTCCACGCGACGCACATACTCCCCCGAGAGCTCTGAGATGTGGATCAAGCCGGTGATGCTCGGGGTCAGCTCCACGAAGGCGCCGTAGTCCGTGGTGTTGGTGACGACCCCATCGATGATGTCCCCTTCATGCACCTCGCGTTCCGGCGTCACTGGAGTCGAGGCCGCGGGCTTCGTCTTTTCGTGCCGACGATCTCGTCCCCGCCTGCTGTCGGCAGGGCGGGGCGATGCTTCCCCACCTTGCTTCGCCTTGTTGTCGATTCGACGGAGGTCCGGCCTTCCCATCTTGTCTTCACCGATGACTTCGATGGTGATCTCATCCCCGGGGCTGACCACATCACGAACGTTGTCCACGAAGCCCTCTGCAAGATTGGATACGTGCACGAGGCCTTCGGTCCCGTTGGGCAGATCGACGAACGCTCCGAAGTCCACGATCCGCGTGACCTTCGTGGCGATGACGGTCCCCACCTCAAGCTCGGTGGTCATATCCTCGATCCATCGCCTCGCCGCAGCCGCCGATTCGCTGTCGGGTGCCGCGACCCTGACGGTTCCATCGTCCTCGATGTCAATCTCGGCGCCGGTCTCCTCGATGATCGCTCGAATCGTCCTTCCGCCGGGGCCGATGACGAGCCCGATCTTCTCCACGGGAATCGTAAGTGTCTCCAGCTTCGGCGCGTACGGAGAGAGCTCCGTCCGCGGTGTCGAGATGGTCTGCGTCATGGCTTGAAGGATTGTCAGGCGGGCGCGTTTCGCCTGTTCCAACGCTTCGCGCAGCGTCTCCCGAGCGATGCCGCCGACCTTGACATCGAGCTGGAAGCCGGTCACGCCGTCGCGCGTTCCTACCACCTTGAAGTCCATGTCCCCGTAGTGGTCCTCCGCGCCCTGGATGTCCGTGAGCACAACGCGCTTGCCGGTCTGGGCATCCTGGATTAGCCCCATCGCGATTCCCGCGACAGGCTTGGCGATGGGGACTCCCGCGTCCATCATCGCGAGCGACGCACTGCACACCGTAGCCATCGACGACGACCCATTGGACTCAAGGATCTCGGACACGATGCGGATGACGTAGGGGAAATCGTCGGCGGATGGAAGCGCTGTGCGCAAGGAGTTCTCAGCAAGATAGCCGTGTCCGATCGAGCGGCGGCTCGGTGAGCCCATACGCCGCACTTCGCCCACGGAGAAGGGAGGGAAGTTGTAGTGGAGCATGAACCGCTTGCGACCCTCCTTCATCATCTGGTCGATGATCTGCTCGTCGCTTCGAGTGGCTCCGAGGGTTGCGATACCCAGGCTCTGCGTCTCGCCTCGAGCGAACAGCGCAGATCCGTGTGCCCGCGGAAGAACCCCCACCTCGCAGGTAATCGGTCGCAGTTCGTCGGCGCGCCGCCCGTCGATCCGCACACCGCGATCTAGGATGCCCTCGCGCATGAACTGCTTGTACTGCTCCGAGAACATCTGGCCGATCATCGTACGCAGCTGCTCCTGCTCGTCCTTGTCCGTTCCCTCCGGAACCAGCGCGGTCATCGCGCGTTCGCGGAGCTCGTCGAGGTACTCCCCCCGCTCCTTCTTGTCACGCAACTCGTAGAGGGCCGATAGCTCGGGCCACACCATGGCACGCAGTTGGGCCTCGAGCTCGGGGTTCGTGTCCTCGGGGGGCTCGAAGTGCACCGGCTCCGGACCGATCCGCTCGATGAACCTCGTCTGGAAGTCGATCAGTTCCTGGACGGCACGATGTGCGTCGTCGATCGCTGAGACGACGTCCTCTTCGGACAGCTCGTCCATCATGCCTTCGACCATGGTGACGGTGCTCCTCGTACCGGCAACGGTGATGTCCACACCGCCGTCGTCCAGCGCTGCGGCGTCGGGGTTGAGCACGAGGCTACCATTGGAACGGCCTACCTTGACCGCGGCGATAGGTTCCTGGAAGGGCGTACCGGAAAGGCACAGCGCAGCCGAAGCGCCGAGGATTGCCGGGACCGCCGGCGAGCAGTCCGGCTCAGCGGAAAGGATGGTGGCCACGATCTGCACTTCGTCGTCGTATCCCTTGGGGAACAACGGCCGAATCGGGCGGTCAATCAACCGTGCGCTGAGAACGGCCGTATCGCTCGGCCGGCCCTCTCGCTTGAAGAATCCCCCCGGGATCTTCCCGCTGGCGTAGAATCGCTCTTCGTAGTCCACACGCAACGGGAAGTAGTCAAACGCCTGATCGTTCGCCTTGACGCAGACGGAAACCAGCACCTTGGTGTCGCCGTATGAGGCGAGAACGGCGCTATCCGCCTGCTTCGCGAGACGCCCCGTCTCAAGGCTAATCTCCTTGCCATTCAGTGTCATGCTTTCATGGACGTACATCGATGCTAGACTCCTCTTATCCCCAGCTGGTCGAGCAGCCCACGGTACGCGGCTAGGTCGTGGCGCTTCACGTACTTCAGTAGCCGTCGGCGAAGGCCGACCATCTTGCGAAGCCCGCGCTGGGCACTGAAGTCCTTCCGATGCACCTCAAGGTGGCCCGTGAGCTCTCGAATCCGCTCGGTCAATAGGGCAATCTGCACAGCGGCCGAGCCTGTGTCGCTCTCACCACTGCCGAATGTCTGGATGAGTTCTCTCTTCTTCTCTTGGGAAAGTCCCATGTTCCCTCCTTGACGCCCAATCCCGAGGCGCGGCGTGGCCTGCGTCCCAGCATGGGCCTTCGCGGTTGCCGGTTTCCTTGCTGCAGCGATTCACGCCGCAGTTCACGTCCGCAGCCGTCCGCTGCGAGCCTTTGCCTGTGTTTGGGCTTCCCGTTCGTCCACGGTCAGCAGCTGCCGATCCCTGAGGACGAATCGCCCGTCGATCATCACATCAGTGACGTTGCCCGGATGAGACGCATAGACCACGGCAGAGACCGGGTCGTGCGGCGGAAGCACGTTGGTCGCATCCATCTCCATCAGCACAATGTCTGCCCGTGCCCCCGGGGCCAGCTGCCCCGTGGCCTGATCAAGGGCTTGAGCTCCGTTCCGCGTGGCCCACTCAAGCGCCGACTCCGCATCGAGCACCGTTGCGTCCCGCGTTGTCGCCTTCTGCAGTAGGAGTGCCACGCGCATCTCGCGGCAGATGTCGAGGTTGTTGTTCGACGCTGCTCCGTCCGTTCCCAGGGCCACGTTCACTTGCGCACGAAGAAGCTCCGGAACCGGAGCGAGGCCACTGGCCAGTTTGGCATTGCTACACGGGCAATGCACCGCCGTCGCGTGGTGCGTTGCCAGCAACTCCACATCCTCTTCGCTCACGTGGACGCAGTGGGCAGCGATCAGCGGCACGTCCAGAGCGCCGAGCTGTGCCAGCGTTCCTGCCGGACTCACTCCGTGCACTTGAGCCCAATCATCGACCTCCCTTTTCGTCTCGGCAAGATGTGTATGTATCGGGAGAGTATACCGTTCCGCAAGCCGTATCGCCGCCTTCCACACCTCCTTACCACAGGTGTAGACTGCGTGGGGGCTTACCGCGCAGCGAATTCGTCCATCGGCAGCGTTGTGCCATACGTCGACGGCGCGCTCGGCTGCGTCCAGCTCGCTGCGCCCGCGATCGTCCATCGCGTTCGCAACGACCCCGTAGCTGATCGTAGCCCGCATGCCGATATCGGCAATGGCACGTCCTACGGCATCGACGTGAAAGTACATGTCGGCGATCTGCGTCGTTCCGCTGCGGATCATCTCCATGAGGCCAAGCATCGTCCCCCAGTAGACATCCTCTTCCGTGAGCCGCTGCTCGATGGGCCACACGTGATCGTGAAGCCACGTATGGAGAGGAACGTCGTCCGCGATGCCCCGCAGCAAGGTCATCGCAGCGTGTGTGTGGCTGTTGATCAACCCCGGCAGCGCCAACTTACCATCGCCCTGCAGAACGGTATCCGAAGGATCGACCTTGGCGGACGGCGAGCTGATCGACTCGATGGTCCGTCCGTCCACGCGGATGTCGACGGTGCCAACCTGGTCAGGTGGCGGAAGCCACGCGGTGACGCCCTTGAAGACTACGCCCATCCCTTTTCGTTTCCTTTTTCGCAGATGGTAGCCGACCCGCGGGCGTGCGGCAACGCGGTGTATCGCAACGGATTGCAAACTAGATAGCACATCAAGTACAGTAACAGCCCATGATAGAGTACAGTCATAACTCGAGAGAACGAGGGGTGCGGGGCGAGGAGACCGCATGTCGGCACCTGCGCCGGCTCGGATACCGCATCGTGGAACGCAACTGGGCATGCCGTCTTGGGGAGCTTGACATCGTTGCACGCGATGGGGAGACCTTGGTGATCGTCGAAGTGAAGACGCGAACGGAGGGAAGCTTCGGGGGGCCGGAGGCGGCGTTGTCGCTGCGCAAGCGGCAACGGTTGATCCATGCGACGCGGGCGTACCTGGGGATGACGAAGTGTGAACTGCCGGTGCGTTTCGACGTGGTGACGATCTGCGGAGGAGCTGTCAGGCACTACCGGGCGGCGTTCGACGCGGGAGCTGCATGTTCGCACGGCTCCTGAGTGCGGCGGTCGTGGGCATCGAGGCCCGCCTCATCGAAGTCCAGTGCGATGTCACCGGAGGGCTCCCCGGCTTCCACATCGTTGGCCTCCCGGAGAAGGAGGTCATCGAGAGCCGAGAGCGGGTGCGCAGCGCGATCAAGAACTCCGGCTTCAGCTTCCCGGCCGAACGGATTACGGCGAACCTAGCTCCAGCAGACCTCAAGAAGGAAGGTGTGGGGTTCGATCTGCCAACAGCCGTCGGCATCCTCGCCGCTTCCGGGCAGCTCACGACGCCCGAGCGGAAAACGGTGCTCGTCGGTGAGCTCGCGTTGGACGGCGTGGTGCAGGGGGTGCGAGGGGCGCTTCCCGTCACACTGGCGGCACGCGAAGCCGGCATCGATGCGGTGGTGGTCCCGCAACGCAACGCAAGCGAAGCCGCGCTCGTGGAGGAGGTCGACGTCTTCGCGGTGGGCTCGCTGAAGGAGGCTGTCGCCTTTCTCCGTGGCGATCGAGCGCTCGCCCCGGCGACGGTGGATCGGCAGACGTGGCGCACCCGTAGGCCCGATTGCCTGGCGTTCGACCTCGCCGATGTCAAGGGCCAACAGCAGGCACGGCGCGCTCTCGAGGTCGCCGCCGCCGGGGGGCACAACCTTCTGCTCGTCGGGCCGCCGGGGGCCGGCAAGAGCCTGCTCGCTCGATGCTTACCGACGATTCTCCCGCCGGTCACGGATCAGGAAGCGCTCGACGTCACACGGATCTACAGCGCTGCGGGACTGCTGGACGACGCGGTCCCATTGGCATGTTGGCGTCCGTTTCGCGCTCCCCACCACACGATCTCCTATGCAGGGATGGTCGGTGGTGGACACGGCGTGCCGGGTCCTGGCGAGATCACCCTCGCTCATCATGGGATCCTCTTCCTTGACGAGCTCCCGGAGTTCGACCGGCGCGTTCTCGACACGTTGCGCCAGCCGCTTGAGGAACGGTCCATTCTGCTCTCGCGGGCCGGCACATCCATCCGATATCCGTGCGACTTCACGCTGGTAGCGGCGATGAATCCGTGCCCTTGTGGCTATCTCGGGGACGGTCGCCGTGAGTGTCAATGCAGTGCACAGCAGATCCGTCGCTATCGGCGCCGCGTGTCGGGTCCGTTCCTCGATCGGATGGATCTCGCGGTGGAGGTTCCTCGGCTGGGTAGATCCGAACTGACGGGGCGCGCAGCGGGAGAGCCATCGGCCGTTGTGCTGGTTCGAGTCGAGCGTGCACGGAGGATACAATGGCAGCGTTCGGCAGGTCACTCGGGTGGTGTGTGCAATGCACGCCTGGGAAACAGGCAGCTGGTCGAGCAGTGCGCTCTCGATCGGGAGGCGTGCCGCCTGTTGGAGTTGGCAGTCGATCGATACGTGCTCAGCGCACGGGCATACGATCGAGTGCTGAAGGTGGCTCGGACGATTGCCGATTTGGAGGCGTGCAGTGCCGTACAGGCACAGCATGTCGCTGAGGCGTTGCAGTACAGAGTTGCCGCAGAACGCTAGCCGATAGAGGAGGGCACATGAGCAAGGCCTGGTCGGTAGTCCTTGGCCTCACAGTAGCCGCGGTGATGGCATCGGGCGCCGTCGCCGTCGAGTTCCCTTTTGATGTCACCGACATCCAAGTGGAAGGAAACGAGGAGATCCGCACGCGGACGATCCTTCAGGCTATCCCCTGGGCGTGCGGCCGAGAGATCTCGGAAACGGAAGTGAGGGAAGCATCGCAGGCGATCTTCGATCTTGGGTGGTTCAGCGAGGTCCTTCCGCAGTTCCTGGAGGACGGCACCATCGTGTTCCGGGTCACCGAACATCCAGTCGTTGAGGCGATCGAGATCTCAGGAAACGTTAACGATGAAACGCTATCGGTACTGGGCGTCACGCTTCTGCGCGGCCCCATCGTCTCTGAGGGGCGGATGCGGCGGATCCTTCGGCGAAACGACGTACGTGTCGACCGCGTGCTCAACGCGGGCGGGCTGGAAGCGGCCGTGGACGAGATCCTTCAGGTGTACGAGGATCGCGGCTACGCCTTGGTGACCATCGCCCCCGTCGAGCCTGCCGCTGTGGTGCGCATCCAAGTGCTGGAAGGCCGCGTGGAAGGCCACGAGATCCGTGGGTTGAAGACGATTCCCGAGGACGTTGCCCGGGAGCTGATCGAGATTCCCGAGGGGAAGGTGCTCCGTACGTCGACGTTTCAGGCGACTGGCACGGCGTTGAAGAGTTCCATCTTCTTCGAGGGGGTGGATCTCGAGCTCGCGCCGGGAACGTCGAATGACAGTGTGACGCTGGTTTGGACGCTGAAGGAGCAGGTTGCCCTCTCTTCCCCGGTCGAGGCGCAGGGGATCGAACTGCTGGGAGTGACGCAATACCCATTGCGGCTCGTGGACGCCACACTCGGTGCCCTTCCTGAGGGTGAGGTGGATAACTACCGGCTTCTCGACGCGCTCAACGAGCTTCACGAGCTGTACTTCCGTGCGGGGTACGTTATGGTGCGGTTCGTCGCGGAGGGCGTCGTCGATGGCCGGATCCAGGTTCGTGTACACGAAGGGCGGGTCGGAGCCATTCACTACGAAGGCAATGACCGTACGGCGGAAGCCGTGATCGCCAAGGGCCTGAACATCCGCGTTGGCGATGTCGCCAACAGCTCGCGGCTGGCCGTCGGGTACCAGGCGCTGATGTCCCTCGGGTACTTCGATTCCATTGATCTCATCCCCGAATGGGATGGCGATGAGGTCGTGCTCATGGTGTCCATCGTGGAGACCGAGAAGCTCGGTGGAATCAACGGATCGGTCGCGTTCTCTCCCGACAGCGGCGGGCTCGTCGGAGAGCTCGACTACCGCCAACTCAATCTGTTCGGAACTGGACAGGATCTGCGTCTCTCGTACAGCCGAGGCTTGGTGGCGGATGAGAGTGCAACGTACGAACTCGGCTACAGCACCGTCACCGTGTTCCCCATGTTCAACCGTGTCGGGATCAACCTCTACCAGACCACCGATAGCCGCGTCGTGGGCGATGAAGGCGAGGAGGCACGGTTTGTCACGCTCGGTGGACGGGGGGAGGTCAGCTATCCGTGGGCCGACTACACGAGCCTCACGCTGGCCTACAAGCGCGAGACCGTGAGAGAGCTAGGGGTTGAGGACGGCGAGCTCGTGCAGTCCGTGACGTTCGGGCTTGGCTATGATGATGTCAACAACCCGCGGTTCCCTACAACAGGCACACGGCGCAGGGTCGCTGTGGAAAAAGCCGGCGGATTCGCTCCTGGCCTGGAGTTCGTCAAGGCCGATGCAGAGGTGTCCTGGTTCGTACCGGTTCTCGTGCCTCTGCCGTTCCTGGAGAGTCGTGATCAGGTCGTTGCCGTTCGTATTGTCTTGGGGTGGGGCGTCGATCTGCCGGTGTCGCAGGTGTACGAGTTCGGCGGGGCGACAACGATCCGAGGAGCGGACGTGGACACAGTTCAGCAGCTGTTCTTCTCGAATCTCGAGTACCGGATCGGGCTGATCGAAGGGCTCTCGGCCGCGCTGTTCATCGACGCGGGGATGGATCTTGAGCGCCTGTGTGATAGCGTTCTCAAGGGGAGCTTTGGCATCGAGTTGGGACTCGATGCGGCAGGTGTGCGGGTTCGGCTGGACGTGTCGTGGCCGATTGGCCCGGACATCGACTGGGTGCCTCGGTTCACCTTCGGATTCGGTCCCTTGTTCTAGCGGTGACGGCCTTGTGTGACAGGCCCTATAATCCTCGGATGCATCCGATGCATCCGGCGGAAGAAGGAGGAAGCACATGTCAAGAAACTCTCTCGTTGTTGCGGTTCTTGCCTTGGTGGTGGCGGTCGGTGCGCTGATCCTGCAGTTCGCTCTTCCCTCGGGCGGCGGCGGCGATGTCGGCGATCTCGAGCAGCGGGTCCGTGCTCTTGAGGGAGCATCTCCGGGCTTGCTTCGCATCGGGTACTTCGATGCGGAAGCGGTGTTCAAAGGAGCGTTCTACGATCTGGGCGCACAGGAACGCGACGAGGCCGAGAGCATCGCCGACGACATCCGCGCCCTGCTCGCTGAACGCCAGCGCGAGGCGATCTCTGCCGAGGAGTACGCTACGCGCAGCCTGGAGCTCCAGACCGATTTCCTCAGGGCCAATGTCAGTACGCTGCGCGTCACGATCGATTCCATTTTCGCTGCGGAAGGTCTTCTCGGCTTGCTGAGCGCCGAGGATCGGCTGCAGGCGAGGACCCTTCAGGACAATGCGGCGACCCTGAAGAGCATCATCGATCAGCTTCTCGCCCAGGCACGGGTCGGCGTGGTCGACGCGGAGACGTTCCAGGCGAACTACACGCAGGCACAGGCCAACTTCCGGAATCTGGACAGCGCCATGACGTCGCTTGCGGGAAGCCTGATCTCGAGCAAGGCACGGCAGTACGCGGAGGAGAACGGCTATGACCTCGTGTTCACGCAGCACACGAGTTTGGTGTACGGCTCCGAAGATACGGCAGACAACCTGACCACGGGGCTGACCGAGGAGATGGTGGGCTACTTTGACTTCTGATGAGTGAGCACGGGGAGGATCTTCGCGCGCGGCTGCCGTTGCGCTACCCCTATCTGCAGATCGATCGCGTCGTGGAGGTGTCGACCGAAAGGGTCGTTGCGATCAAGAACGTCTCGTTCGGCGAGTCCTGTTTCCAGGGCCACTTCCCGGAACCGCTTCCCGCCGTGATGCCGGGGACGCTCATTGTCGAGGCGATGGCGCAGGCAGCAGCGCTCCTCCTTCCGCGCGAGAAAGGCGCCGTGGGATACCTCGTGGGAATCCGCAACGCCCGGTTCCGACGTCACGTCGTGCCCGGCGACAGCCTTCTGCTGAATGCTACGCTCGTTCGCCGCCGCTTGCGCTTGGTTTCCGCCGCCGTGGAGGCGAGGGTCGACGGCGAGTTGGCCGCCGAGGCCACGCTCTCGCTGCTGCTTGGAGGATCGCCCGATGGCGCGTGTGCTGATTGAGTCGGTGCCCAACATCAGTGAGGGGCGCCGCCCTACGGTCGTCGACGCAGTCGCCCAGGCCGCTGAAGGAGAGGGATGCTGGCTGGTCGACTCAAGCTGCGATGCGGACCACAACCGCGCGGTCATCACGCTGGTCGGGAATCCGGAAGGGTTGGAACAGGGTGTCCTTCGTCTCGTCGCTGCTGCG
>Ga0272441_10006008_pt1 | contig 20654 bp, 22 predicted proteins | sample SSMProp6N_FD_193582 | JGI IMG/M metagenome (GOLD analysis project Ga0272441, IMG submission 193582) | Marine sediment archaeal communities from Little Sippewissett salt marsh, Falmouth, MA, United States - SSM-Prop-6N | ecosystem: Environmental > Aquatic > Marine > Wetlands > Sediment ...
GCCAACAGCCCCGTAGGTTTCAATCCTTGTTTTCGTGGAACTTGCTCTCGAACGTGGCATGCAAGTGAGTGGGTTTTCATCTGCTCGACGAGGTTTCAATCCTTGTTTTCGTGGAACTTGCTCTCGAACTTTGATAGGAGTGAATCAAAATGGAAGCAATAGGCGTTTCAATCCTTGTTTTCGTGGAACTTGCTCTCGAACTCGATTTATGTTTGATTGTGTAGAGTTTCCCGAGTGGAGTTTCAATCCTTGTTTTCGTGGAACTTGCTCTCGAACATCCGGATGCGTGCCGTTAACAAAGCGTAAAGTATCATGTTTCAATCCTTGTTTTCGTGGAACTTGCTCTCGAACTTTCAGTGTCGGCGCTATCTGCGCCGTTGTTCTCTCCCGGTTTCAATCCTTGTTTTCGTGTAACTTGCTCTCGAACGAAGCAGAAACTGTTGTTGATATCATGCGATATTTGGGTTTCAATCCTTGTTTTCGTGGAACTTGCTCTCGAACGGCTGTTGATGTCTCCGAGAAGTCTGCCAAGGAAAGTTTCAATCCTTGTTTTCGTGGAACTTGCTCTCGAACGGTGAGCCGGTAGTGTATCAGCTTCCAGAATTTGGTTTCAATCCTTGTTTTCGTGGAACTTGCTCTCGAACTATAATGCCTCGCGACGGACTCCCACGATTGCTTTCCCAGTTTCAATCCTTGTTTTCGTGGAACTTGCTCTCGAACACGAAGGACGATTCCGCGCCGTTTGGAATCAAAGTTTCAATCCTTGTTTTCGTGGAACTTGCTCTCGAACTGATTTTGTATCCTTCATTAGTTATGTCTTCAGCATGTTTCAATCCTTGTTTTCGTGGAACTTGCTCTCGAACTCCAGACGGAAATTATCCAAACGAGATAGAAAAATGTGGTTTCAATCCTTGTTTTCGTGGAACTTGCTCTCGAACCATGAGGCGGTGGCATGGAGTCGGTCATCGATCCGTGTTTCAATCCTTGTTTTCGTGGAACTTGCTCTCGAACCTTGTCCAGGCGACTTTGTAAACGGTCCTGCTCGGAGTTTCAATCCTTGTTTTCGTGGAACTTGCTCTCGAACGCTGAAGTGATCAAGGTCCAGATGGATCCAAACGAGGTTTCAATCCTTGTTTTCGTGGAACTTGCTCTCGAACTGCCCGGAACCACTGACACGATTCGGCGCAACGTGTAGTTTCAATCCTTGTTTTCGTGGAACTTGCTCTCGAACCGAGATACGCTCAGTATAGGCGTGATGAATGGGCCATGTTTCAATCCTTGTTTTCGTGGAACTTGCTCTCGAACTTTTATTTATGATGTGACTGGAGTTAACAGATTGTAGTTTCAATCCTTGTTTTCGTGGAACTTGCTCTCGAACTCAGGCTCTCATGCAGGGGGCGTTCAAGATCTATTCTGAATGGTTTCAATCCTTGTTTTCGTGGAACTTGCTCTCGAACGCCGGTCCAGCTGCAGGAATAGTCTTTCCCGTTCCGTGTTTCAATCCTTGTTTTCGTGGAACTTGCTCTCGAACAGGTCAATTGTCAGATGAAGAATTGGCGAAACTTATGTTTCAATCCTTGTTTTCGTGGAACTTGCTCTCGAACGGACCTTTACGTTCACAGCGTTCCCGAAGTCGATGTTTCAATCCTTGTTTTCGTGGAACTTGCTCTCGAACAGAAGATCCAATCTTGGAAACATATGAAAGGTCTGAGGTTTCAATCCTTGTTTTCGTGGAACTTGCTCTCGAACGTTTCGCTACGTTCACGAGTGCCCAGTAAGCATTGCGTTTCAATCCTTGTTTTCGTGGAACTTGCTCTCGAACTCGTTAGGTCAAAAGCGGTCCACGATCCTGCATCTTGTTTCAATCCTTGTTTTCGTGGAACTTGCTCTCGAACAAGGAATGCGAGCCACTTTGTATCAGTCTCGCCCATTATGGGTTTCAATCCTTGTTTTCGTGGAACTTGCTCTCGAACCGCATTTGGGCCGAATGGGTGTCGGTACAAAGTCCAGACGTTTCAATCCTTGTTTTCGTGGAACTTGCTCTCGAACCTGGAGAACCTCTATGGCATCGAGATAGATCCATCTGTTTCAATCCTTGTTTTCGTGGAACTTGCTCTCGAACCCTGTTGGATTCGGGGGAGATAATCATGACAAAAGGTTTCAATCCTTGTTTTCGTGGAACTTGCTCTCGAACGCGTCTCTTGGGTGACCAAGTCGCGCCTACTCACAATGTTTCAATCCTTGTTTTCGTGGAACTTGCTCTCGAACTGGCAGAATCCCTTTGGGCTACCTTCCAAGAGTCTGGGTTTCAATCCTTGTTTTCGTGGAACTTGCTCTCGAACATGTCCTTTAGCCCGAAAAACTTAGCAGACCCATGTTTCAATCCTTGTTTTCGTGGAACTTGCTCTCGAACCATAAGAAAGGTATTCGCAGACATGGATGACAAGCTATATGGGTTTCAATCCTTGTTTTCGTGGAACTTGCTCTCGAACAATATGAATATGTATATCGCAAAATTGCATATAGGTTTCAATCCTTGTTTTCGTGGAACTTGCTCTCGAACGACACAAACAGTGGGGCCTGGGATGGATCCGAGACGGAGTTTCAATCCTTGTTTTCGTGGAACTTGCTCTCGAACTATGTTACAATTGCTGTGCATTTAAGCTTGGGATGTCAGGTTTCAATCCTTGTTTTCGTGGAACTTGCTCTCGAACTCCAATGGGGGGGCCGTGGAAGTACATGAGCAACGTCATGTTTCAATCCTTGTTTTCGTGGAACTTGCTCTCGAACCTCGTTTGGGACTGCGACCTCGCCGTTGACCCTCAATGTTTCAATCCTTGTTTTCGTGGAACTTGCTCTCGAACGGATTACGGGCCAGGGTCTCAGGAATACGACCAATATCTGTTTCAATCCTTGTTTTCGTGGAACTTGCTCTCGAACACCTGCTGATTGCCGCGACTGCGACTGCGAAAGAGTACGTGTTTCAATCCTTGTTTTCGTGGAACTTGCTCTCGAACAGCGCCAAATTTTCGCCCTTTTCCCTGTTTCTCAGCCTTAAACTGGTCTTTTCTCACCCTCCTTCTGGCATGAGTAGAATTTATCGAATCCCTTATAAATTCATTCCCGTAGGGTGGCTTGAAGCCTGCACCCTTCCCGCACGAGAAAAACAGATGAAGCATCTCTATTTCAACCTCGTAACCGCTCCAAAACCTCTGGAGACGGACTTCCCCAGCCCCATCAATTCCGGTATCGCAAAGTTTGTTGCAAACTCTCCTTTGATCCCGGTCACCCTCGCTCCTTTTAGCAGGCAAATCTCATCCTGCATCCTTCCTGCCTCCAGCCGAATGTGTTCCTTGGCCACATACCCCAGCCCTTTGGAAGCCGAAAGGATGTTGCCCACCAGTATTCTGCGCAACAGATCTTTTCTTTCCTGCAAGGAAGCATCTAAATATTTCGGGTAGTTCTTCTGGCTCAGGGCCAACCAGGGGGTCGCGAACCTGTAGCTGTGAATCTCTGGGCAGCAGCCGAACTCCTCGCTCTTCAAAGTCACCTCGCGTTCCATGATGGAATAATGGCTCTCGCCCAGTTTTATCTCATCGAACTTATCGTAGATTTCCTTCAGGACCTCTGCGCCTTCGTTGATCCCGAGAACGAGGGGGCTGCCCTGAAGCATCTTGTACTGAATAAGAGGGTATCTATAGATCAGCTTGTCCGTTACATGCTGGTGGAGGAGGGCGTATTCGTTGAAGCTGGTGGCAAAGAAACCACGCAACTTCGCTGCGTCCCCGCGCATGGGCGCGTCAGAGTGCAGGGTTAGCCTAAAGGTCTTGATCTTCATTTGAATCATCCCACGAAATAGTTATGCTCCCACCAACAGGACTTCTTAAATCCACATTGAGTCCTACGCCATACTTATCGGTACCGTCATAGAACTGTTCGTTGAGTATTCTAAAATACCCAATTTTGTCAATTTCTAAATCATCTGGCCTGACTAGTGCCCACGGGGGGAACCTGATGCTGACAGAATTAGCAGCAATGCGCTTTTTTAACCGTTTTACTGCATAGCGTCTTTGCCATCGATCTTCTATAGCCATGGCTTCCCGAAGATCTTTTTTTAGATTCCCATCCAGAGATGGTATTATAAATTGCTCTTGATATTCATCATCTCTTAGCAATCTCTTGATATTTACCGCGATTTCGGCCCCATTTTCTTCATACTTGTGGGTATATTGTGCATAAGCATTTACAATCTTCATTGATTGACCTAACTGTTCTCTGACCATCTTAAAATATTTCGTTCCAATAGTATAAAATTGTTTCTCTTTTACATCAAGACCAATGCCATTTAAACTAAGGGCTGTTGACTCCAAGGCGATGCTATCATAAATCATTTCAGAGAAGGCTCTTCCTTTTGCGGATTCAAGCCTGACAATTTCGACGCGACCGACCTTTTTTTTCCCATTTCGATTACACCTGCCACAAACTTGGAAAATTGAATCAATTGGCGCCCAATCTCGTACAATGTAATCTACATCGAGGTCAACGCCTGCTTCAACGCACTGAGTTGTCACAATCAAGGTTTTTCCATCATTTTCTATTGAGTTTTTTATCCTCGATATCCGGTCGCTGCGCTGTGATGGCACAACCAGAGATGACAAATAAAATGCGGGGCATATATCTTTTATAGTTTTATATACTAATTTACTGGTCTCTCTCGTGTTTAATACTATCATTATCGATTTATCGGCGTGGCGGTTTAAGAATCCAGGTAACTCTTCTATAAAGGTTTCAAGTTTCTTTTTTTCAGGATTTATATGTAGTTCTACTCTTCTACGATTTTTAAAATACTTTTCGTGATCAGGAACTCGTTCTAATGCTCCTGGCAGGAACCCGGGTTGGGTTGCTGACATTAGTAAGATATGAGTGTTTCCTACCTCTGACAATTTTTTAAAAAATTTCTCAAAGGGCTTCCAGAGTCCCGAGGGCAATGCTTGGACCTCATCAATGATAATTATAGAATTAAAAAGATTATGAAATCTCATAAGGTATTTTGATCTTAATGAAAATAATGAATAAAGTAACTGATCAAAGGTTGAAACAACTATTTCGGAATTCCAGATATTTAGGAAAAAATCTACCGAATTATCGCTTCGTTCTGTGTCATCGATGCCATCGCGGTATTTAAAATCTGAAATAGAATAACTCGGGATATATAATCTATCTTTATGTTTCCTGTAGAGATCACCTAAGAAGTTCTTATAAACCTGGTCAGTCTGCTCGATGATTGAAAGAAATGGGAGGGAAACGATTATCTTTGGAGCGAATCTGTTTTCGTTTTCGATTCTATTTCTAAGTTTTAGCGCCCAAGACGCAGATAATAAAGTCTTTCCTAACCCCGTTGGTAAGGTAATTGAGTGAAGTCGTTCATTTAATGGAAATTGATTAACATCTGAAATTGTTTCATTATATGCTTTATTTCGTTCGTCATCTATTAATTTACCTCCTTTTAGTTTTTTGAGATATTCATCTACAAGGTTATCTGGAATATGGAGTGTATCCCTCTCATACTGTTTAGCGTCGTCAGAAGCTAGATATGCTTTATCTGCCTCTAAGAGCACAGAGTACAAAAATAACGCAAAAAGCCTGTGTTCTATCTGGATGTCTAACCACTTATCTTTATCATATCCTTTAGGTATTTTCTTATATTCTCTGCCAAATTTTCTTAACTTACTAGATATGGATTCTACTCTGCTGATATCAAAATCTGAGCCCGCTGATAAATCAATATTATAAAACTTATATTGAAATATTTCTGACAGGATATTATTGATCTGCTTTTCAAGTAAACTATCACTATTAGCAATGCTTTTTAGCATCTCATCGATGCTTTTGTAGGTTCCATGATGACACTCAATGGATAGAAAAATTGAAACTGGTAAAAAAGACCGCCAATGCTCATCTAATTGATCATTGGAAATCAATTTTTCCGCCATATAATATCCAAAAAAAGCAGAAATAAGTGCATGAGATTTATCCTTGTTGTTTCCGCTATATTCTTTACCATCTGATATGGCATTTATATACTCCTGGAAAAATAATGTGCTTTTACCAAAATCGTGGCATGCTGCGACTAAAATACTAAGCTCCTCTATTTGACGTTTAGAGATCCCACTAAAATGTAGCGATTTTTGAGATACGAGGTATCTTGAAGCTCGAACGACTTGATCTATATGTTCCCATAACTTTAATGGTTTGTCTAATGCATGGGAGATCAATTGATATTCCATAGTTTTCACGCTCAAAGGAATGTAATAATTTTATCTTCAAATTTATAAGGGGATATCTGCATCTGAACAGGCAGTGGCTTAGGAACCATATTTAATAAATAATTTTTAAGTACAAACCTCCTGTCGGAAGTTACGCTAAAGGGAACTTTCAGTTCTTGAATTTGATGCCCTTCGTCTGGCCTTAGACGCTCAAAGGTAAGAGAGCAGTCCTCCTTGGGAATCACTGTGGATACCTCGTAATCTCCTGGACTCAAAGGCATTGCAAGTCCATGGGATATGTATTCTAGCCTCGCAAGAAATTCTGACAATCCGAGTGAAGGTGTGTAAAAATATCTTTTATTTTTTATGCGAGAAATTAATTCATCAGTGTTGTATTTTAAATTCACATAAAGTATGAATGACGGATTCCTTAGTAATTCCATTGGTATCTGTGTCGCTTTATTCCATTCAGGGATATTCTTCAGCTTAGCAGGTTCCCAATTCTTTTTTGGACGCTTAATTAAGTAATTTATTCCACCTGAACCATCCTGCCTCAGATTTGTTACATGAGTTGTTGTTGCAATATCTCCATCGATTGCTACAGCTACGTTTAGATTATCCGTATCGAATTTATTTGCAACTTCTTCTTTGGGAACGCCAAGAATGGCACCCAGTAATCCTGCAATTGCAGTCCTTGGCGGAAAAGGATATGAAAGCGATGATACATTGCTATATGGCTTTCTAAAGTGCCCGTACCTACCAAAATATCGAAATGAAATCACAGAGATTGAATCCATATTAATCCGTCTTTATGCGAAGTCTATCGATATCCAAGTCCAATACGTTTTCTTGCCCAATTTCGCTCTCTAAATTGGCGATCAAATTTCGGCAATATAGTTCTTCGAATTCAGGCGATAAGCCATATTCTATTTGTTTTATTTTATTCTTAGCCTTTTTAACGGACTTGATTAATTTGGTGAAATCAAGGGTATAATCTCCAATTTGTCTGATGTTTATTTCCTCTTTTACCTCACTTGTCGGAATAAGTGTAACTTTTTCTTCTAGTGCTCCTATATGATACTCTGTTGGTACGTTCTTCACCACCCCGTTTTCAGTTATTTTAATTTCATCCTTATATATTATATTTAACAACATCCTTGGTTGCTGGTCTCGCTTTGTTCTTGTATGTGCGGATGAGGTCTCCCTAATACCTTTCCAAAGTGCGATTTTGAACTTAAGAAGATCGTCTTCATTAAGCCCCGTTGTAATAGCTGCGTTCTCGTTAGCGACCCCATGAAATGCAATAAGTCCATAAGGAATTGCGTAGTATGTTGTAAATGTGCCCATTTTTTGTTCAGAGTCTTCAGTCTCTCCCCTCGATCTAAATATGCTTGTGCCGTGGAACGTTACTTCTTCTACCTTATTTAGCGTCTCACCAAAGTTAATCTGTATTGGACCCGTGACCTTACTTGTTTCGCCCCACTCTTTTGGTGCGCCTTTAAAAGCCAGAGGACTTCCAAACATCCTTAGATCTATGAAACTTCTCAATAAGAAATTCATAAGATCACTACCCTTTGATTCGTTTTTGTCGAGCCGATCTCTAACTCTATCGGTGAGATTTACAGTTTTAGTGCCGAGCTTTGTTACTAGGATACTATCTTCGCCGTCTGTTTGTATTAAATAATCACGTATAAATCTTTTTAACCTTACATCTGTGACGTAACAATGTTTGGTTACATCATCTATGCGCGGTCGGTTCTCATCAGGGTCTCCGTTAGGGTTGCCATTTTTAATATCATAGAGAAAAAGAAACTCATTTCTGTTCATAATATGATTTTCTTGGTCCCCCTTATTATCATTTACATCTTGTTCCAATGAATCCGTTTCTTTCATATTTTCGCTCGGCATTTTTACTCACTCCTTCCTGATTTGAGATCGATCGTCTTTGCCTTTGCTTGGGAGGTAATACCCTGACAAACTCTGCCCTAAGCATAAGTGATAAGCTATTTCCTTACGATCAATATTCCATTTATCAATATCTGCACCAAGGGCTGCAATTGCTTCAGCTACTCCTCGCATCTCTTCGGACCATGCACTCTTTGGCGTGCTGTAGTCGTCCAGCTTGCTCTTTGTCTTTACAAATATCTCCATTAAATCATTTTGACTTATTTGGAGCCCTTTTAGCCACTTTAAAGCATTAGCTGAAACTTGCTTTGCAAGCTGAATACTTACTAATTTACCATGAAGCAAACCTAACAAAAATGCGTATTCTTTTTCTTTTGTATCTAGACCTTTAGCTTCATTGCTTAAGAAGTCACTCAATGGCCTTAAGCCTTCGTGTTTTTCAAGATATTTGCTAACGAAATTAGTTCCTGAATTCATAGAGATCACATCCAACATTTCCAAGAACGAAATAACATAAATCATATTAGTTATATTATTTCTAATTGAGTATACCATCTCTTTGTCTGATGACGCACCCAGAAACCCATAGGATAATTTTGATGAAAATTCGTAGATTATATCTTTTAGAGGATACTGCTTTCCAAGGAAGATTGCATTTAAGATATCTAAACTATTGACTTTTGATGCTTTAAATGGGGCTCTTTTGCCCTTTGGGGGCTTCATATATTTAGGCATTCCAAGCACATCTTGTATTATGCGGAGATTTCCATTAAGTGGTGGTTGCTTCAGTTTCCAAGGGTGGTTCAAAGGGTATTCGTCATTCATATTGTTTATCTTCACAATCGCCGTCCCAATTTTAGATAGCCTCGATGGGAGGACACTTGGAATGACCTTTCTTATATTCTCTATATTTTGACCGGCTACATCACCCATTACAAATGTGACGGCAGCTATGCCTTTATTTTCAGACAAATCTTTTATAATATCTTTTTCTGTTTTTTCAGCACCTTCAAGACTCGTCCTTAACAGCTCTAACGATGAATTCACAATTTCTAATCCTTCTTGCATATTGCTACTTTTAATTAGATGGGGAATTATTAAACATTGATACCCTGAAATATTCTGGCGTAGCTTTGAAGAGCTATTAAACACATGGAATTTTGCTACATATAGAGCTTCTGCGCACGATGCACATATTGGGAATGCCTTGTTTGAATTTTCGCTGGAAACACCCGGAAAGAATACCGGCTTATCTACGTTTGCGATGTTTATACCCACTCCAGAAAGCACGTTAGGATATAACTCCCCATCTTTATCGCACAAAATGCATTTAATACCTGGTGAACTAAATGACTTAGCTTTATTTGTCTGAAAAATTATTTTTGGTTTATTGGTTAAAGCAAAGTTGAGAAGCTCATTCATTTTGGAATTATATTCGCCGTTGATCTTCACAGAAAAAATTTTTATATTTTTATTCGTTTTAGCCCAATCTACTACATCAAAAAACGATTTTTTATGCAAATTGCCATTTTTATCTAATTCTCCGATCTCAATTTCTTTTGCAGTAAATATCTTTACGGTTTTTCGTAACCATTCTGCATCGTTATGCTTACAATCTTCAACATATTTCTTTACAGTATTTTTAAGTTTACGTTGGCTTTCTTTCCACGTAGGTGTTATGTAGGTTCCTTGAGATGCTGTTTTCAAGAATAAATATTTCCAACTATCTTCTGAAACTGATTCTTCTTGAAATTTTATTTGTTCATTATCATCAATTGAAAATATCCCTATCCTATCGGAGTTTATAGGTTCAAACTGAAGTTTTGCATAGTCTCCACTTTCAATAGCCCTCCTTCGTTGTTCCAAAAAGGAATCTACTGAATCTAGGGCACTAGGATCAAATTGTATTTCTTGAAATGCATCGATCATTTTCAGAATGCCCAAATTTCGTATTGCTTCCAGCATTTAACCACCACACCATTCTGTTTACTTTTTTCATCCTATTTTTACAAGCATATATTCCTGTAAGTGCAATCAACGCACCTGGCCTTCTGCTTCGTCCCTTCAGGATAGTATCCTCTTTGAATTATCATCAGTATCTCGCGCACTATCTGCCGCGCTTCCTCATAATCTTTTTCCCTGAAGTTAATCTCCACCACATGATGGTTGCTTCTGGTGTAGCATACAAAGCCCCTCTTCACATCGACGCCGTAGTGCTCCATGATGAGAAGCCCGTAAAGAGCCGCCTGGTACTTGTGCGTCCTGTAAACAGTCTTCTTCCACTCAGCATACTTGTAATCCATGGACGCAGCCGTCCCGTCCTCCAGGAAAAGGACTTCGTCCACCTCTCCTTTTAAGTGGTGCTTTCGCGAGGTCAGGTATACTGATATCTCTTTTCTGATGCAGTTGAGCCTCTTTCTAACGTAGTCCCGGTTCACCTTCTCGCGACTCGCGTGTAGCTCCCTGCCCTTCAGAACTTTGTACCTTTTCTCCTGATGCTCAGGTATCCCCAAGCATCTCTCGTAGAATATGAACCTGGGGCAGAATAGGTACTCCATGGCATCGGAAACTGTGATGAAGATCTCCTGCTCAGGCGGTGAAATCTCAAACTCTGTCTCCATTTTCGCCTCAGAATATCTTGGTAATGGTCATGCCGCTCACAAGCTCCCGATCGAAGCCCGCGCCGATCAGCTTGATCTTGCCAAAACAGTCCTCGCACATGGGAAATACGTAGACTGAGTCGGCCTCCTCAACGATCGCCTCGCACTCCAAGACCAGCGAATCGGACTCGTTCCGGTTAAGTTCTCCCAGGAACGCGCTCTTCTGGACCCGGAAAAGGCCGTAGTTCTTGCAGATCTTTGCCACTCGGCTGCGAATTCTATCATCAGATATGTCGTAAATCGTCCATACCAACATCAGCAACCTCAATTTACCGTCTGTTCTCCGTCTTCCGACTCCAGGACGTCCCGATCAAAGTCCTCTGGCAGCTCAGAACCAGGCCGAATTAGCCCGTTGGCGATCCTGTGACACTCCATCTGGATGGTGTTCTTCCTCTTCACATTGCGGCCCCGGTAGAGTATCGTTTCTTCCATGGTCTTGTTCACCGCCTCGATCAACACCGCCTTTCCATCCTTGGAGAGGCTCATCCCTTGCTCCAGTGGCTCGAAGAACCCATCTTTTACCATTCGCCTTGTGAAAAGGTGGACGACGGTTTCATCGATATAGATCCGGAACATCTCTATGATGTCAAAGACCAGGGACTTCTTGTTGTAGGAGTCAGTATGCAAAAAGCCCACATATGGATCTAGGCCCGCTATGATGCAGCCCTTCTCCACCAGCGAGTAAAGAACGCCATATCCATAGTTTAGCAGGGCGTTGAACTCGTCCTTGGCGGGATTCCTGCTTCTTCCCGCGAACCTGTACCGTTCTGGCATGATGGAAGTGATAGCCCCAAAGTAGGCCCTTGAAGCCATACCTTCTAATCCGAGCATTTCCTGCCGCCGGGCATCGATGGTGCCCCGCAACTTCTTCATCTGCCCTCGGGAATGCTCAATCTCCTCGACGTATCTTTCCAGATCGTCTTTCTTCTCCTTCCTTGTCTTCTTCAATCGGTTCAGCAGCGCTATTTGATTATCAAGCTTCTTTAAGCCCCATTCTTTAGCTAATTTTAGTCCTTCTGAACTATCATAGATCTCCAGTTGCCTTCTCCGAATCAGAGTTGTGCTTCCCAGCTTCGGATGCCATACTCTCCCATAAGGATCTCCGTGAGCATCGAGAAAAACTATGTCAATATTGTTATCTACTGCCAGCTTAATGGCATCTGTTGTGATATACGCAGCCGTCGTAATTAAGACGCTGTTAATCTTATTTACTGCGACCTCAAAGCGTTTATCATCCTTCTTTATCAAAAAGCAATTTCCACTTTTTCTCAAATATGACCCATATGTATTGATCACTAACTGCATCTTATTTATCACAACCAAGATATCTGAAATATTTATTAAAATTTAAGCGTTTCGGTTTAGAATTTCAACCCCGCAAGGTCCATGGAATGAATCGGAAAGAATATGCATCGCTCTTGTTGAAGACAAGAAACGAAATGTGGCCAAACTGAGGCATGAGGAAAACAGATACAAAGCAGGTCTGGCTATTCACTCAGTTGGACTCGGGGCCAATCCATAGCAAATTTCCAAATCGATATCAAGCAGACTAACGTTTTGTCAGGCGATACACCTAAAACCTCGGCGGATACCAGTTTTTAGCACGTTTTTGAAACTCAAGCATAAAGAGCCACAAGACGAAAAGCGTTATCTTCTCTTGAAGACCACTCTATGCCCATGAGACAGATACCGGGTCGATCTCGGAGAATACGATCAAAACAAAGGGACATCGCAACCATAGTCCTAGCAATCCTAATCGCCATATTCCTCTTGACATTCGGAGGCCTGATTCTCCAAGTCGCCTTTTTTGCCATAATAGTCTACATCGTTTACCGACTTCTCCAATACTACATCTGACGCAAGCCAGATCCGCCTGGCTTCGGCCAAGTCTTTTTCGGTATTGATGTTGAAGAAGCTGAGAAGCCCTGGATCCTGTGATCGGAGCCAGTCGGTTGGAACTAGTTTCACATCCAGATCTTTAAGGGGTGACACAATCCTGTGACAATCTCGTGCTATGGCTCTGTTACATGCTTTAGCCATCGGGTCTGCCCTGTATACCGCATGTAACCTCTCCATGACCCCATCTTTTCGCACCGGGATTGCAGCATCGTGCCCTTCTGCCAGACGGAACAACTTATCCAACAAACCAGGATTGAGAAAAGGAAGATCGCAACCTATGGCAAGCGCCAACTCGCCCTCGGCGCAATTCATTCCTGACGCAAGACCGGCTACAGGCCCGTAATTTGGCACCAGGTCAGGAACGACTCTGACTTCGAGTGCCATTCCCCTTAACAGTTCTGCCTGTGATCCGTCTCTTGCGACAACGATCACGTCCTCGGCAACCTTTCGTGCACCTTCGACGGCTCGCTCGACCATCGTCTTGCCGAAAAACTCCATGAAGGCCTTCTCGCCTCCAATGCGCCGCCCTCGGCCACCGGCCAAGATCACTGCAGACCTGACGCCGTCCATCCTCGTTCCTCACAGTCCCGGAGCATTGCTTGGGCCAGAAGGGCGTAAGGATCGGACTTTGCACCTGCACCCTCGACAGAAAGGACAGAATGTTCTCTGCTGACCGAAGCGGTCTTACTGCTCGCTTCCTGAAAGACGGCCTTCACAGAAGATGCGTCTGGAACCTTGCCGCACCCCAACATATCGTGGGCGAGCTTTTGGGTGAACCGGTTTCCAAGGATTATGAGAGTTGATGCGCCTTTCTTGGTCACAACAGCCTCGTTTCCTGTTACGTCCGCCAGTAGGTAACCACCAGGCGTCGCATAGACCCTGCGCCGCCTCTGATTCTCTGCAGAAATCTCGGTAACTTCACCTACCAGGACGTCGCCTGTCCTCCAGACCTTTTCTCTTCCGTCGGACACTGCCATCTGGACGCCCAGCTCTTTGGCCCGCCGAGCAAGATCTGCATCGGTCCTGATCTTGCCGCCGTAAAGCTCTTCTTCCAGCTTTGGGGCGGCCCCAAAGAAGGATATGCTCCGCATGTCACCGCCCATTATCGCGCGCGTCTTTCCGGCGAAAGCCACGACCAACGACAACGCTACTTATCCTCCAAGGTTCCGGCCTGCATCTCTGTCGCAGTCACCGTCTGACTCAAGAGCATCGAGACCGTTAATGGCCCAACACCACCTGGAACCGGAGTTATGCCTGACGCAACTTTCCGGACCTCTTCGAACTCGACGTCACCGACCAACTTGTCGCCGACCTTGTTCGTCCCGACGTCGAAGACAAAAGCGCCTTTCCGGACCATATCTTTCTTGATTAAACCGGGAACGCCTGCCGCCACCACTAAAACCTCGGCTTGCTTGGTATGGTAAGTAAGGTCATGGGTGTAGACGTGACAAACCTGGACCGTGGCGTTTCTGTTCAGCATCATGGCAGCCAGTGGCTTTCCGACCACGTTGCTGTGACCTACGATTACCACCTCTCGCCCTTCCAGGTTCACGCCAAGCCTCTCCAGAGCGTGAATGATTCCCCTCGGCGTGCAAGGGACCAATTTTTCAGCACCTGCAAGGAGCGACCCCATGTTCAGAGGATGAAAACCATCCACGTCTTTTACTGGGTCGATAGCTGCCATGGCCGAAGCTGGATCGAGCCCCCTAGGCAAGGGAAGCTGCAAGAGTATCCCGTTAACGTCTTCTCGTCTGTTCAGGCCCTCGATCGTCTCGATAAGCTCTTCTTGGGTTGCGTCTTCGGCGAGGTTCACGTTCTCGGACTTTATCCCCACCCTATCGCAAGCGTTGTGCTTGATCCTCACGTAGATCTTGGACGCGGGATTCTCGCCAACTAGGATGGTCGCCAGGCCTGGCCGAATTTCACGAGCCGCGAGCCGCGCGACTCGGCCCTTTGTCTCAGCCTCGACCTCTGAGGCCATGGCCTTTCCGTCGATTATCCCAGTTCTGGATACAGTGGGAACCTCTGACAAAGCTCGCTCACCTCTCCCCTCACCTTGGCGATCACGTCTTCGTTCTCGATATTTTTCAGAATTGTGCCGATCATCGTTGCAATCTCGGCCATCTCTGCTTCCTTCATGCCTCGGGTGGTCACCGCAGGGGTTCCGATCCTGATTCCGCTTGTTACGAAAGGCGTTGTGGGATCGAACGGGATCGTGTTCTTGTTCAAGGTGATCTTGGCTCGTTCGAGTGCATTTTCTGCATCTTTTCCAGAATATGGCATGTTCAAAAGCTTTACCAGCATCAGGTGGTTGTCGGTTCCACCGGATACGAGATCGAACCCCTGGTCAAGAAGGCTGTCAGAGATGACTTTGGCGTTCTTGACAATCTGGAACTGATAGTCCTTGAACTGCGGGGTTAACGCTTCCTTGAATGCCACTGCCTTTGCGGCTATGACGTGCATTAAAGGCCCGCCCTGGATCCCAGGGAATACTGCCCGATCGATGGCGGGGGCCAGATCCTCTTTGCACATCACCACGCCGCCTCGGGGACCTCGAAGAGTCTTGTGGGTGGTAGTGGTGACAACATCTGCATAAGGCACTGGTGACGGATGGGCACCTGCTGCAATCAGGCCCGCTATATGGGCGACGTCTGCCATGAGGTACGCTCCAACCTCGTCTGCCACCTCGCGCAGAGCCTTGAAGTCGATCGTCCTGGGATAAGCAGAGGCACCAGTCACGATCAGTTTGGGCGAGCAACCTTTAGCGATTTCCAGCATCTCACCGTAGTCCAGCATCTCGGTCTCCTTGTTTACGCCGTAATGGACCACGTTGTAGACCTTGCCTGAAAAGTTAACAGGACTTCCGTGGGAAAGGTGGCCGCCGTGGTTGAGTTTCATGCCCATCATGGTGTCGCCTGGTTGTAACAGGGCCTGGTAGACCGACATGTTGGCTTGAGATCCACTGTGAGGCTGAACGTTGACGTGATCTGCGCCAAAGAGGGCCTTGCATCGGTCTATTGCCAGGTTTTCGGCCACGTCCACAAAGGTGCAACCGCCGTAGTAACGCTTGCCAGGATAGCCTTCAGCGTACTTGTTGGTCATGACGTTATTGTAAGCCTCCATTACAGCGAGGCTGGTGAAGTTCTCGGCCGCTATCAGTTCAAGGCCGTTTCGTTGACGTTCCAACTCGTCTTTTATCGCAGATGCGATCTCGGGGTCGACATCATCTAAGAAGCTCAATCGAATCACCGTTATCAAAGTTCTTGGGAGGGGACTCATTTAGGGGCAAAATAGGTTATGGTGCTTTTCAAACCCGCAAGGGCTTTTTAGTGGCATGTAGTAATATCTGAAATGATGTTGAAACGGGCGAGGATGATAGCAGATTTCCAGTTTGGGCGAGGTTGCGGCCTTGCACTCTTTCCAGAGGGTACAACTTACATCCTCTCAAAGACAAAAAGGCTCAGGCAGCTGTTCTCAGGGAAACCAGGCGAGATTCGAATAGCTACGGTTCGGGCCCGTGACGGGCACCTTACTTTGAGCATATTGGGCGCGCAGCGTCTATACGACCATCTGCCAGCGCCCCTGCAGAGGGTTGCAGTCTCAGAGGAGGCGGCGCCTTACGTTGCCAAAGGGTCTACCGCCTTTGCAAAGCATGTGGTCTGGGTCGATCCCGATATCCGGGCTGACGAAGAGGTTTTGGTGGTGGATGAGACTGGAAAATTGATCGCCACCGGAAAGACCGTGCTCTCGCCACAAGAGATGTTGGATCTGAACCGCGGCCCTGCCGTGATGGTAAGAGAAGGCAGCAGCAAGTAGGTGGGCCACATCCGGGACGAATTGATGATTGGTGGGGGCCGAAAAATGGGCTTATCCTCATCTTGAAAGGGCTGCAACAAATTTAAATAGAATTCGTCATTATAACTAACTGAGATGACCGAACAAGTGCTCCTTTCTCAGATGGGTTTCGAAACGCTCTTCAGCAACATCTGGGTCATATTCTTCCTGATAATCTTTTTAGTTCCCATGATCCAGAGGAAGTATCTTGAACAGAGCCGCAGACGTCTCCTGGTCAGGATGGGAAAGAAGAGAAAGTCGGTGGTCATAACCTTGATACACAGACAGGAAACTTTGAGCTTCCTTGGGATTCCTCTGGCAAGGTACATCGACGTAGACGACAGCGAAGAGGTTCTCCGAGCGATAAGGATGACTCCTCAAGATGTTCCGATCGACCTCATACTTCACACACCTGGAGGCTTGGCCTTAGCCGCGACCCAGATCGCCCTTGCTCTGAAGGCCCATCCCGCCAAAAAGACGGTCATTGTCCCTCATTATGCCATGAGTGGGGGCACTTTGATCGCCTTGGCCGTAGACGAGATCGTGATGGATCCTCATGCAGCGATGGGGCCTGTAGATCCACAGCTTGGCGATCAAACGGGGGTCTATCCTGCAACGTCTCTTTTGAGCCTGGTCGACAAGAAGGACATCAACGAGATGGATGACAAGACCCTCATCCTTGCAGACCAGGCCAAAAAGGCCATCGATCAAATGAGGGTATTGGTGGCAAAGATTCTGGAAGGAAAGTGCGACGACCAGAAGCTTGAGGCAATCATCACCGAGTTCGTGTCTGGGAAGTACACTCATGACCATCCATTCATGTATGAGGGTGCAAAGAAGCTTCTTGGCGACTGCGTCAACACAGAGGTTCCTCCTGAAGTTTACGAGCTGATGAAACTTTATAGGATGGAAGTTGCCAGAAGAAGGCCCGGGGTAGAGTACGTCCCGATGACGGGCAAGGGATGAAAATAGTGGGGGGCATAAAGGCCCCATCAACTCTTAATCGCGTTCAGGATCCGACCACATGGCTCAGCTTGAGATCGCCCATAAAGTCGTGTTCTGAGAAAGCAACTCTTTGGTAACTGTCCACCTTGCCGTATCGTCCTCCACAAAGGGTGTGTTGGCCATCGATATCGGCCTTGGCATTGTGAGGGTAAGCTCCATAACCACATCGTTCTGCTCGCTTTCATCTACTTCATCAGGGCCAAAGACCCTTTCGAAAGCTACCTCGAACTGGTAAGATCCGTTCTCTTCAGTCCATGTCACTCCTTTGATATCGGTGATGTGGACCTCATTTTTGGCCTTCCACTCGTAGACCAAGTATTCGGTGTACCCTTCTTCAAAAGTGTAGTTGGTCCGATCGTAATCCGTGTTGAGCTCAGGGATTAGCTGTTCCATCTGCCAGGCGAGCTGAGATACTTCACTTCCCGCCTGCGATTTGTCAGCGATGACGCTAAAATTGATCTTGGCCATTCCCATCTCGTCTACGATGATCTCCTGGTTAGACTGGATGCAACCGGAAAATATAGTGGCGCAGAGGAGAACAAAGAGCAATGACGTGGCCGTCTTAAGGTTGAACATGATCCTGTAACCTCCTTGACTGATGTATAGTTTTGTCAATATTAGCTTATTTTGGTACGTGGAAGAAGTTTAGCACACTGCCAACGAAGATTTGCAAGTTACCGATGTAACCAATGTTACCGATTTTTCTTTGAGCTGCAAAGAACCTTTGACCTATTTCAAAAACGGGATCGCATCGTCACGTAGACCACATAGACGATCACAAAGAGAAGGAGGAACTTTGAGAGAAACCAGTATGAGTTCCAGAATACCAAGGCGAATATCAGGGCCATGACGAGAAGGCCCAGGTTCTTTTTCTGACGCTGATCGTCGATTGAGTCTTCTGTTAAAGGATCGTCCTCAGAGCGTTTCCTAAGAAGATCATCACTGGAATTCTTTGTAGGTGGGTCTCCTCTCGACTTCTTGGGCATAGAAACTCTTTGATGTCTTGGAAAGATAACCCTTTTTCCCTCCCTTTGTCATTCTTTCCGAGCAAGAGACCAAAAACGTTATACACACCCTCTCCTCTGGGGTGGTGGTGATATCTTTTGGACAGGCTTGAGCTTGTGGTCAGGAACGCAGAAGAAGTAGTTACGCTCGATGAGCTCAAGGTGTTGCTGGAGACGAAGGAGCATCCCAGGGTTTATGTGGGTTATGAGCCCAGCGGCAAGGTTCACATGGGCCATATGCTCACCGTGAACAAGCTGATAGATCTGCAGCAGGCTGGGTTTCAGGTGGTTGTATTGCTCGCGGACCTTCACGCATATCTGAACGAGAAAGGTACCCTTGAGGAGATAAGGGAGGTTGCAGACTACAACAAGGAGTGTTTCATCGCTCTTGGTCTTGATCCTTCCAAAACGAAGTTTGTCTACGGCACTGATTATCAACTCGAACCTGATTACATGGTCAAGGTTTTGAAGATGGCCAGAAGCACGACCTTGAACCGAGCGAGAAGGTCGATGGACGAGGTTGGCCGGAACATGGACAATCCGCATGTGTCTCAGATGATTTATCCTTTGATGCAGGCGGTAGACATTGCATCTCTCAAGCTGGACGTGGCAGTGGGCGGGATCGATCAGAGGAAGATTCACATGCTCGCAAGAGAAGAGATGCCAAAGATGGGACTTCCCGTTCCGATCTGCATCCACACTCCGATTCTTTCGGGCCTTAACGGCGGCAAGATGTCTTCTTCCAAGGCGAACTACATCTCTGTTGACGATAGCGCCGAGGACCTCGAAACGAAGGTCGTGAGCGCTTATTGTCCTGCCAAAGACATTGAAGGCAATCCTGTAACCGAGCTGTTCAAGTTCCACATCATGCCAAGGGTTGGCGCGGTGACAATTCATCGGCCCGAGAAGTTCGGCGGGGATGTGACTTACGAGCGGTACGAGGAGCTGGAAGCCGCTTTCTTGGAGGGCAAGATGCATCCTTTGGATCTCAAGAAGTGCGCGGCCAGTTATCTAAACGAGATCTTGGATCCCGTAAGAGACAAGATGGGATAAAGGACGTGTGAAGGTGGCAGGAGGGCAAAGCGGAGGCAAAGGCAATGTGCACACCCCTCTTTTGCCCCCCAAGCTCATAAGCACAGTACTATACTTCGAGTGAGATGAGACCTTCAGCCCCCAATTCGGGATCCTCTTTTGTTCCCAATCGCTTCAACGTCATCGGATCAGTTGCCATCGTCTCGATCGATTCCGATCGTGAAGACAAAAGGCGCGTTGCGGAAGCCCTAATTCTTGAGCACAAGGAAATTAAGACCGTGCTCAACAAAGTCTCGAAGTTAGAGGGCGATCGGAGAGTTGCAAGCTTCGAGGTTCTGGCAGGGGGCGAGACCGTCACCTTGCACAGGGAGTTTGGGTTCGTTTACAAGTTGGATGTGTCCACAGTCTTTTTTAACAGTCGTCTCGGCTACGAACGGGCAAGGGTCGGATCGATGGCAAAGCCCGAGGAGAAGGTGTTGATCCCCTTTTCTGGAGTTGGCCCTTTCGTAGTTCCGATCGCTACAAGGGGATCTAATGTCGTTGCCGTTGAGAAAAATCCGGAGGCTTGCCGATGGTTGGCCGAAAATATCAGGCTGAATCGGGTCGAAGATAACGTCTCCATAATACGAGGTGACGCCTTCCTCTTGCCCAAAATGCTCAGGCAGAAGTTCGACGTGGTCGTGATCCCCACGCCCTACGGGCAAGACGAGATCCTCGATGCGATATGTCCTCTCGTGAAAAGGGGCGGGATGATCCATTTCTACACGTTCAAGAAGAAAGATCAGATCGAGGGGCTCATCGAGGGATATGAGACGATGGGGTTTCATGTGGAATTTTACCGCAGGTGCGGAAACGTGGCACCAGCCGTGAGCCGATGGGCGTTTGATCTGATCAAATGCTGAGCGGGATATGCTCTTGGGTTTCCGCTAGTGTCATGTCAACTCTCAATTGTCGGATAAAGTCGTGATAATTTTATCCGAGCATCATCAGTTGTGAATTGCCAATTAACTTTCGCATTTTTGTTGTTTCTGAATTTCTGCCATGCCATT
>Ga0272441_10006009_pt1 | contig 20653 bp, 20 predicted proteins | sample SSMProp6N_FD_193582 | JGI IMG/M metagenome (GOLD analysis project Ga0272441, IMG submission 193582) | Marine sediment archaeal communities from Little Sippewissett salt marsh, Falmouth, MA, United States - SSM-Prop-6N | ecosystem: Environmental > Aquatic > Marine > Wetlands > Sediment ...
GGCAAACCACATGTGCTGGACATATTTCGGCCATCCCTGGTGCAGGTTGGCCGTGCAGCAACCGTAGCCCGTCACCAACCCTACCAGGGTGTCGTCCTCGTGACGCACCGTGAAGCTCCGTTTGCCTAGCGTGCAGGCGACCTGGTTCGGGCGCTGGTAGTAGTGCCGTCCGCCGAACCCGGGACTCAAGGCCGCGGGAAGAGCGTTGTAGGCCAGCTTCTCGAGGATCTCCGCGTGGCGCAGGTCGCCCCCGATGGGAAGCAGCGATTCGAGACTGAACATGTACTCCACGATCGCGCAGGTCTCGACACCTTGCCGCGGATCCGTGCCGTGCAGCTCCTCGTCTCCCGACCAGATGCCCTGTGGTTGGCCGTGATTCGCCATCAGCCAGTCGATCAGCCGGTCCACTGGCTCCCAGTCCTCCGCGAATCCCGTCTGAGCGTACCACAGGCCGGGCTGCTTGATGCCCATGGCCGTGTTCACCACGTGCCATCGCCCCGGGTCCTCGGTGGGGCGAGTCGCCCAGCGCTCGGTCTGCGCGTGCAGGATCTGCCCCAGCTCCAGGAGGAAGGCGTCGCCCGTGCGGTTGTAGAGCCAGTGCGCGCTGGCCAGGTTCTCGCCGCCCCTCTGCTTGCCCCACCACGTGTAGTGGCCGAGGGGCTTGGAAGGCAGTTCGCGAAGCTGGAAGCGGAAGTACTCGGTCATCAGGTCCAGGACGCGCCCGTCGCTCGTGGCTTCGTAATGATTCTGGAGTATCTTCAACATGATCATGTGCGGCCACCAATCCTCGCCCGGCACGGGCCGCGCGCTGCCAGGCTGCGGACGCTCGCCAACCGGGCCGAAGTAGCCACCGGGCTGCCGGCTTCCGATGGCCGCTTCCACCCACAGGTTGGCCTTGTCGATCAGTCGCTGATCCTGGAGCACGTGACCGAGCGGAAGGAGCCCGTCCACCCAGTAGGGACCGCGTTCCCAGATATCCCCGGGACCGCCCAGCCACCCGTTGTCCGCTCCCACATCCGGCCATACCTCGTCGAGACGGCCGGTCATCCCATCGGCCCAGCCTCGAAGCTGCCGGTCTAGCCAACCGGCCGGCCTCACGGCACCTGGCGGCAGCGGGACATAGACGCTCGGAACCAGGGGGGCGCGGTTCGATGGATAGTGGCTGTTTCGGGCCGTGCCGACGGCCTGCCGGCGATGCGGCCTCGGGCTCGCTTCGACCTGTCCGGGAACCAGGGAGAGAGCGGAAACGGCCACCGCCCCGCTGGCGGCCTTCTCGACGAAGGACCTCCGGCTGATGCCCTGTCGATCCGCGGTCCGGCCCTGCTCGTCACCCATACTGCGCTCCGGTCTGGTGGCTGAATCGCCCGGTTTCCGTTTGGACTCACTGTGACTCCTTAGGATACCGGCCGGCGTGTCCGGCGTCACCTGTCGTGTCCGCTGAGCGAACCCGGAGTACCGCCGAGGGTACGGAGGGAGGTGCCCGCAGTTTCCCTGTTCCCTGGATGAGTCGATGCTTCGTCTGAGCCTGAGTCGTTCCGTAGCGCAGCTGCTGGCTCTCGTTCTCCTTCTGGCAGCTTGCGACTCCCCTGCCGACCCCCAGCCCGTGCAGCGGATCGAGGCGCTCCCGCGGGCTCTTACCCAAGACGAGGCAGGCCTCATCGATGCAGGTGAAGCGTTTGCCTTCGACTTCCTCCGGCAGATCGTGGCGGAGGAAGACGCGGAGGCCAACGTCTTCGTGTCACCTCTCAGCGCGTCGATGGCCCTTGGCATGACCCTGGCCGGCGCGGAGGCCGGCACGTTCGATGCGATGCGCTCGGCGCTTCGGCTCGGGAGCCTGGATCGGGATGACATCGGGGCCGCGTACCGGAGCCTGATCGATCTCCTTTCGGATCTCGATCCCACGGTCCGCATGGAGATCGGTAACTCGGTGTGGCACCGGGAAGGGTTTACACTGGAGGAGCCGTTCGTAAGTGCCGTCGAGCGTGACTTCCTGGCGCGAGTGGCGGGACTCGACTTCAACGACCCCGGCGCGGCGGACGCGATCAACACCTGGGTCGACGAGGCGACGAACGGCCTGATCGAGGGGATCGTTGAACCCCCGATCGATCCACTCACCATGCTCTTTCTCATCAACGCGATCTACTTCGAGGGGCAGTGGACGACCCCGTTCGATCCGGCACGCACTCGCTCGGGTGACTTCCGGCGCCCGGACGGGTCGTCCTCCGCGACCCCCTTCATGTGGATGAGTGACCAGCGTTTTCCCTTCTCGGCGAACGCCGAGTATCAGGCCATCGAGCTGCCCTATGGTGGCGAGGCGTTCGTCATGACCGTGGTGCTTCCGTCCGAGGCCATCGGGATCGATGCGTTCGTCGAGTCTCTCGATGCCACGGTCTGGGCGGGGATCATCGCAGGCATGGGGGAAGTGGAGGTTCTCGTGGGTCTCCCGAAGTTCAGCCTCGAGTATGAGAAGTCGCTGAACGAGGTCCTGAAGGCGCTGGGGATGGAAGTGGCGTTTGACGAGGCGGCGGCCGATTTTTCTCGCATGCATCGGGACGCCCTGGACATGGGTCTTCACATCAGCCGTGTGAAGCAGAAAGCCTTCGTCGAGGTCGACGAGGAGGGTACGCGCGCCGCCGCCGTCACCTCGGTCGAAGTAGGGGTGACGTCTGCCCCACCCTCGTTCGTGGCGGACCGTCCGTTCCTATTCGCGATCCGCGAGCGCCTGTCCGGCGCCCTTCTGTTTACGGGAGTGGTTCGGGACCCGGCTGCGGGGTGAACGGGCGGGCGGGCCACACCAGGGCCCCGGCCACGTAGCAGACAACGGCGGTGAGCACGGACGTCAGGAACGGATAGGGGAGCGCGAGCACGTACGCCCCGAGTATCCACGCCGTCACTCCGGATACCAGGGCGGCGACGGCGGCTCCGGTTCCGCCGAAGCGCGTGAACAGGCCCATCGCGACGACGGTCACGATCCCGGCGCTCCCGAAGGCGGACGCCGTCTCCACGAGCTCGTACACGGCCTCGGCCCGCACGGCCATGACCCACGCCACGACTCCGAACACCGCCACGGCCAATCGCGCCAGCCGCACCTTTCCCCGCTCCGACAGCCGGGGCAACAGGGGAACCACCAGGTTGTGCGACACCATCGACCCGGACACCAGAAGGGCGCTGTCCACGGTCGACAGAATGGCCGAGACGAGGGCGCCGGCGAACAGAGCATAGAGAACGGGCGGCAGATAGGCCTGGGCCATGAGCGGCAGGACCTGTTCCGGCTCGGCCAGGCCCGGCATGGCGACGCCCGCGACGAGCCCCATCGCGACGGGGATGAGACCGACCATCAGGTAGGCCCCGCCGCCTGCGAGCGTGGCGCCCCTCGCGACCCCGGGGCTTCGCGCCGCGATGACGCGTGTGATCAGCTCGGCCGCCGTCAGAGACCCCAGCACGGGTATGGCCCACACTTCCAGTGTCTCGAGGATCGAACGCTCGCCCCCCCCGAACAGCCGCAGCCGCTCGGGCGGAATGTCCGCGAACGTCTCGGGCCCGAGCGTGAGCAGCACGGAAATGGCGAGCGCGACGAGGCCGACGATGAGCGCGATCCCCTGGACTAGATCGGTCCACGCCACGGCGAGAAGACCGCCGACGACGGTGTAGGCAATCACGACGAGCGCCGCGACCGCGATCGTGAATTCGATCTCCAGCCCGGAAGCCGCTGAGAGGACGTGCCCGAAGGCGCGCACCTGCGCAGCCGCCCAGAACAGCGAGGTCGGGACCATGAGCATCACGGCCAGTCGTTCGACGGCCGGCGAGTAGCGGAACCGGAAGAAGTCGGCCGGCGTCGAAAGACGCATACGCCACAGGGGAACGGCCAGAAACAGTGCGAGCACGACGATGCACAGCCCGTACCCGAAGGGTTCGGCGGACGCGCCCATCAGGCCGCTGGCGTAGGCGAGTCCGGCGGCGGAGACGCAGGTCTCGGCGCCGAACCACGTCGCGAAGACCGTGAACGTGGTAAGCCCCGGGCCGAGCGACCGACCGGCAACGAGGTAGTCGTCCTCCGTGCGAATGCGGCGCGACACCCAGAGTCCGATCGCGAACTGCAGGAGTATGTACGCGGCGATGCCGAGGACGAGTGGGTTCAGCGTACGCCTCCGTTGGTCCGAGCAGTGGCCCGTCGCGGCGGGCCAATATGAAGCCGCGCGCGGCCTGAGGGAACCATCGGGAGGGGGTGTCACGGGCGACACGGGCTCTGGCCCCGACCCTCTGCCGGGTGCATCCTCTGCAGGGGAGTGAACCGAATGCAGCCCGCCCCTTCACCCGAGGAGAGCGCCGCGTGTCACAATCCACTACCCGCGCCGTCCGCATCGAGCGCCACGGAGCGCCGGAAGTGTTCGTCGAGCGCGAGATCCCGCTGCCGGCACCCGGCCCGGGCGAGGTGCATCTCCGGGTGCGCGCGGCGGGCATCAACTTCGCCGACCTGTTCATGCGCGCCGGACTGTACGATACGGTGCCGCCCCGCCCCTACAGTCCGGGGTTCGAGGTGGCCGGCGAGGTCGTGACCGTGGGCGAAGGGGTCGACGACTGGGCGCCCGGCGACCGGGCGGTGGGCCTGATCCGGCACGGCGGATACGCGCACGATATCGTGGTCCCCACCAGGAACCTGTTCCATTACCCCGACAGCCTGTCACCCGCCGAGGCGGCAGCGATCCCCGTCGTGTTTCTCACGGCGTGGGTGTGCCTTTCCGAGTGCGCCCGCGTACGTGCCGGCGAGACGGTGCTGGTCCTGGGTGCGGCCGGCGGAGTCGGATCCGCGGCCGTGCAACTGGCCGTGCGGGACGGGCTCCGGGTGATCGGCACGGCCGGCACACCGGAGAAGCGCGCTTTCGTCACCGACGAGCTGGGCGCCGAGGCCTGTTTCGACTCGCGGGGCAATTGGGAGCCCGACGTCGAGCGGTTGCTTGGATCACACGAACTGGACGTGGCCCTCGACGCCACGGGCGGAGAGGCCACGGCCGCGTGCCGCCGTTTGCTCGCTCCGCTCGGGAGGCTCGTGTTCTACGGGATGAGCGCCGCCCTGCCGACCAGCAGGAAGAACTGGCCGCGCGCGGCGATCGCCTGGCTTCGGACCCCGCGCATCCATCCCATGGACCTGGTCCAACCCTGCATCGGGATTTCGGGCGTCCACCTGCTCCACCTGCAGGAGCGAGAGGGGCTGCTTCTGTCGGGGCTGGACGAGATCTACCGGGGAGTCGAGTCGGGCGAGCTCCGACCGATCCTCGACTGTACGTATCCGCTCACGAGGGACGGGGCCGTAGAAGCGCACCGCTACATCCACGCACGACGCAATCTCGGCAAGGTCGTCCTGACGAACTGATCGATCGGTCTCGGTCGGATGCACGAAGCCCGCGGCGCCTGGCTCTGCGCACGCGGGCTTCTCTGGTTCCCGACTCCACCGAAACCGGGCACCTGTCAGACGACTACATCGTGTCGGGCACCAGCGACAGCTCGGGTCGGAAGCTAGCGTCGTCGCTCTCGTAACCTCGCAGCATCTCCATGGTCTTCGTCCACAGCTCGCTTCCCGCCTCCCACACGACTGCTTCCTCCTCTTCGGCCAACGCGTGGAAGACGCTGGCACTTGCCGCCGGCGTGATCAGGACCACGAGGGGCAGGTCCTCGCCGGTGACCGCCTGGTAGGCTGTCCATCCAGCCTCGAGCCCGTGCTCCGCGTAGAAGGCAACCCACTCCTTCAACACCTCGTTGAACTCGTCCTCCATCCCTGCTTTCGGAAACATCCAGTCAAAGCGCCGGAACGGCTTGTCCGGGAGCGACTCGACAAACCCTTCAGGGTGATAGGACTGGTCCGGCATTTCGACGTAGAAGTTCATCGAGCGATGGTCGACCAGGTGATCGGCCGACATCTCCTCCCACGTCTCCCACCCGATCTGGTTCACCATTCCCATCCACTGCTCGTTCATCGTCATGAAATCGGACATTCCGGCCATTGGAATGGCGTACATGTAGCCGATTTCCGGTCCAGAATGCGTGTAATAGACCATCTCCTCGGGAGCGTTGGCCTTGATCAACTCGAACATCGCGGCGCTGTTCTCCTCGAACGCCATCATGTTCGCTGGCGCCACCTGCTCCGTGAACACGGCCCACCAGGTCGGTGCGGCTTCTTCCTGCGCGGCGAGACTCGCCGGCATCAACATCAGAACGGCGAGCGGCAGCAACATCCATCGCTTCATGCGGACCTCCTTGGGCAACTCCGAAGGGGGCGACGGCTGAGCCATAGCCGCCGTGGTCGGGACGACACAAAATTACCGGAATTTTGGAATCTGTAAACTTGGAACCGATGGAGACCGCTTCAGCAGGGGCCGGACTGTTTAGAAAGGACCGGCAGTATCTGCCGCGGCGAGCTCGTCTTCGCACAGTTCGAAGAAGGGACACTGCGGGCAGCGACGGGTGTCCTCCACAAGCGGGAAACTGTCGCGCGGCAGCGCTTCGTTGCGGACAGGGTCCGCCAGGTACGTGCGCATGGCCGCCACGCTGTCCGCCATCTTCTGACGCTCCTCCGTACAGTCTCGATCGGATACCGGGACACTGACCGCATCCCCGGTCCCCAGGTACTCGAGACGGCCGATCACCGGCCCCTTAGGCAGATCCCCCCGCTCCTGCAGATAGACAGCGTACGTTCGGAGCTGCGGGCTGTGCGAGGCGTGGCGAGCCCCTGTCTTCCAGTCGACGATGCGCCACGCATCTCCAAGCCTGTAGAGCAGGTCTGGCTGCGCATACACCTTGACGCCGTCCAGCTCGACGAAATCGAGGCGATCGACCTCCTTGACCTCGACCATCGGGGCCTCGACGGCCTCGCGGAAGCTCTCAGCGGACAGCAGGTGACGAAGGCAGGCGTAGAGTTTGTCCCTGATCTTCTCGATCAGGTCACGCGATGGACCGGAGCCCCGGTAGAATTCCATCAGCATGGTGACACGGTTCGGGCTGCGCTCCCACTCCTCGTGTCGCTGCGACATGAGCCAGGCCCGGTTCAGCCTGCCCCGGCCCTGTTCGATCAGATCGGCCGCGTCGGGGACGGCAGCTCCACCTCGCACGCGCAGAATCGTGTCCGCCGCCAGCTCGTGCACGATCGTGCCCAACACCATGTAGAGGTTGGTGATCTTCTTCAGCCGCCAGGCCCGCCTGGCCTCGTCCGTGGCCTCGTCCAGCCAGCCGTTATGTGATCCGTAGTACTGCCAGTAGTACTTGCGAGGACACTCGCGGAACGTGGAGCGCCGGCTCTGCGACCAGGAAAAATCGGGGTGAGGACGTATCTCGAATGCCATGTCCTGAACTTCGCGCCCCCCTGTGACAGCGACAAGCGCATGACTCCTCCGCGATTCTGCCTGACTCGTACTTGATCCCGCCCGCCGAACCTCGAACCGGTTGCCCGGTCCACGACACACACGGGGAGGCGAAGGTGAACACACGGCAGATTCTGAGTTCGCTGGCGGCGATAGCGGCATTCAACGCGTTGCTCAGCCCAGGGCCGGCGTACCCCCAGGACGCGATGCTGGCATCCGCGGTGGCGGACGAGGTGAGGGAGATTGCGGGTATGAAGTCGGAGAGCACCGCGACTCTGCTGTCCTTTGTCGGTACCGCGATCCCCATCACGCTTGGATTCGTGCTCTCCAACTCCGACGGAGGGGACTCGACGGCGGGGCTCCTTCTGTTCACCTATGGCATGTATTTCGGGCCCGCCACCGGCTACTGGTACGCGGGTGCCTCGGGAAGGGCCTGGGAGGGCGTGGGAACACGAGTCGGGATCACGCTTGCCGGGACGCTCGCTATGGCCGCTGTCTGCTCGGGTGGTGGGTGCAACATCTTTGGCGACGACAGCGCCATGGCCGCGGCAAGCGTAGTGGGATTGGCCACTTTGGCGGCGACGGCGTATTCCATGATCCGCGATATCGCGGGTGCCGACAACCAGGTCCGTCTGCACAACGCAGAGCTCGCGGCCAGCCAGGCGTCGCCGCGTCTCACGATCGCACCCGTGCTGTCGCCGGCCGACGGCGGGACGGTAGGGGTGTTCGGACGTCTTCGGATGTGAGCGCCGCTATCCGCCGAGAGACGGCGGATCCGAACCCCTTCCGCCCGCCTCGAGCTGCCGGCGGAACGACTCGGCCTCGACCAGGCGATCGATCTGGGTGCCCTGGTCGAGGATCGCCTGCTCCAGGCGACTCACACGGTTGGTCAGGTCTTCCGCCTCGGCCTGTGCCTTGCCATGGATCGCGCCGATGACATCCCGGACCATGGGCCGCAGAACGAAGTGGGTCGCCACGGCCATGATCGGCACACCGAAGATGAAGAAGATCGCGAGGAGCGGTATCAGCAGTGCGAAGTCAAACACGAGTCCTCCGTCCGATTGCCGGCGGAGCGTTCACGCGGGATCCTGAGCAGCAAGCGCGTCCTTCGGGATCCAGCCCATGCGCCCGAAGCCCGCGATATAGCGTACCCTGGCCGCACGCAGACGGTAGAAAGCGAAATCCGGAAAGTCGATGAACGCAGCCGACGCCGGGTGCGCCGCCAGGTAGAGATCCCGGAACTCGGCCCTATCCTCCAGCCGCTCCGCGCTCCCCACGATGGTGGCTCTCGGCTGCGTCAGGGCGTCCGGCGAACCGATCGCGGGCCCGATCAGAAGCGATCCCCTCGGGTCCGCATCCAGGTTCTTCCTGTGTTCCGCCAGTCCACTGAGGAACAGGACAGCGTCGCCGTCGGGCAGTGGAAGTATGTCCACCAGCGAACCGTACGGCTCACCGCCCCCGGGAAGAAGCGTGCACAGGACACCGCGTCGACTGCTGCCGATCAACTCGAGCGCCTCGCCCGCCAGCGCTGCGCTGCCCCCTTCTCCGTGCGATCTTGCTTCCATCACGTCGCTCCTCAGCGCTTCAGCCGCGCGTAGATCCCGGTCGCTTCGCCGGACTTGAGGGTCTCGAGGTTGAACTCCCACACGAGCGTCTTCCCGTCCTTCCGCGTTGCGTTGTGCTCCTCGACCGTGAACGGCGAGGTGATGCTGAACGTCACTCCGAAACCCTGCAGGAGCTTTTCGATCATCTCGTCCGACACGAAGGGCATCTCCCCCATCTCGTCGATTTCCTGCATCGGATTGATGGGTTCACTCCGGATGATGATCCGGTCGCCATCCTCGATGATCTCGAGATTCTCGAACGGCTGGGAGTCCACCGGCGCGCCCGAGTCCTCACCCTCATCATCATCGTCGAGGCGGATCTCTTTCAGCTTGTCCACGTGGTCGAACGCGAACCGCATGTTCACGGTGGTGAGCAGCTCCTTGCGGTTCACATTGGCGTCGACAAGCTCCACTCCATCGGGAAGGTCCGGCTCGATCTCAGCGCGCATCGATTCGACGCTGAAGTCCTCGTCCTCGTCGACCTCAGCGAGGATCTCCTCACGGGCCTCCTCGATCTGTTCTGCCGTGGGCTCCCCACCCTCACCGCTGAACGCGTTCTGGATATAGGCCGACATGTAGGCTACCCGGTCGAGGTCGATCGCGAGATCGACGTCGGCCGTGCCGGAAAGGTCCTCTTCCAGAGTGATCCCATAGTCGAACTGCATGCAGCCGGCTGCGAACCAACATACGCCCGCGACCAGTATGCCTCTCAGGTGTCTCATCGCTCCTCCTGTTCATGGGCGGAGACCGGGGCGGCCCTGCCCAGGCACTCTCCGAGTAGCAATACGGAGACCGCCAGCGCAGGTTTCGGTCGCCGCCCCGCTGAGCCTCCTAGAGCGCCGCTCCGCACCCCTTGCAATGCTTCGCGTCGGGATCGTGTCCCTCGAGGCTGCACTCGTGGCACGCGCGCGTCGTAATCTCGCGTTGCTGTCCGCGTACCAGTTCCGTGGTCACGATTCCCGTGGGCACGGCAATGATCCCGTAGCCCACGATCATCAGCAGGGCCGACAGGAACTGGCCGAACGCGGTGACCGGGGCGATGTCACCGTAACCTACCGTCGTAAGTGTAACGACCGCCCAGTAGACCGAGATGGGGATACTTGTGAACCCGGCGCCCGCTCCCTCGACAAGATACATCAGGGCTCCCACGATGATCACGATCGTGAACACCACGAACAGGAAGACGAGGATCTTGCGGCCGCTGTTGGCCAGAGCCTGGCGGAGGACTCGGGCCTCCTGGACGTACTGAACCAGCTTCAGCACCCGGAAGACCCGCAGGATTCTAAGTACCCGCACGACAGCCAGGGCCTGTGCACCGGGAATGAAGAAGCTGATGTAGGTCGGGACTATCGCCAGCAGATCGATGATGCCGAAGAAGCTGCGGGCGTAGCGGGCCGGCTGGCCCACACACAGAAGGCGGAGGACGTACTCGATCGTGAACAGGAACGTGATCACCCATTCGGTGATCCGCAGCACCGACCCGTAGCGCGCCCGGACCGGAGCCACGCTCTCCAGCATCACCGCCACGACGCTGACGAGAATCGTGACGATGAGGGCGATGTCGAACGCCTTACCCGCCGGCGTATCGGCCCCGAAGATGATCTCGTGGGTCTTGGCTCTCCACCCGTGGAGATGGCCCTTCGGATCCTGATCGACCCACTCGGGGCGCTTCAGGTCCGGGCTCATGACGCCTTCATCGGTCACTGACCGAACGTGTCACAGGCCTCCACGCTTCCCGTCTCGAGACCCCGCCGCAACCACATGGCCCGTTGCTCGGACGACCCGTGCGTGAACGACTCCGGATTGGCGGCTTTCCCCGCGGACCGCATCAGACGATCGTCACCGATGGCCGCCGCGGCCCTCAGCCCCTCCTCCACGTCGCCGGGCTCGAGGACGACTTCCCCACCCCGGCGATTGACCTGGTGGGCCCAGACACCGGCGTAACAGTCGGCCTGCAGTTCCATCGCGACCGACAGACTGTTGGCCTCAGCCCGACTTCCGCTGCGGGCCTGGGCCTGACGCACCGCGTTCGACGTCCCCACCAGGTTCTGCACGTGGTGCCCGACCTCGTGCCCCACCACGTAGGCCTGGGCGAAGTCACCGGCGCCACCGATGCGCGCCAGCTCCCGGAAGAAGCCGACGTCGATGTACACCTTCTGGTCCGGCGGGCAGTAGAACGGTCCGGTGGCGGCGGTACTCATCCCGCATGCCGACTGAACCATATCGGTGAACAGTACCAGTGTGGGCTCCCGGTAGGACTGTCCGGCCGCCGCGAAGATCTCCGACCATGTGTCCTCGGTAGAGCCCAGGACCACCGTGACGAAGTCGGCCATCTCGTCTTCGGCCGCCGTGGGCGCCCGGGTCCGGGTGGTGGATGACTCGCCGGCCATCTGGAGAAGGGCCGACGGATCGCCTCCAAGAAGGAGCACGGCCAAGACCACCAGCAAGGTCACGCCTCCGCCCATCTTGACTCCGCGACCGACTCGCTGGCCGCGGCGGTCCTCTACGTTCGAGCTCCGCCGACCCTTCTTCCAGCGCATCGCTACTTCCTCCGGTTCCGCGGGGCTAGGCTTCCAGGGCCGGGATCCTCAGGACCTGTCCCGGATAGATGAGGTCCGGATTCTCGAGCATCGGCTTGTTCGCCTCGAAGATCACCGGGTACTTCATGGCATCGCCGTAGTGGGCGAGCGCGATCTTGGACAGCGAGTCGCCGCTCTGTACGGTGTACATTACCGCCTCCGGCGCCGGCTCTGCCACCTCGATCCGGTCGTCCACCCTGGCCACGCCAGAGATGTTGCCGAGGGCCAGAATCACGCGCTCGCGCGTCGCCTGGTCGCCGACGCTGCCGAATACCGTGGCCGTGCCATCAGCATAGTCCACCCGCAGGTCCTCCACCTCGAACCCGTGCCCCATCACCGCACGCGCGAGTGCATTTCCGCGCATGCGGTTCGCGAGATCCGGATCCTCATCCTGCATGTCCGCGCCGAGCTTCCCGATGCCCTCTTCGCGGGCGTCGTGCCCACCGCCGAAACCCAACTTGGCCCCGGCTTCCTTAACGAAATCGAAGATACCCATGTCACTTCCCTCTACTTGGATTCGGTGAACTCCCGGTCCTGCCTGCCGCCCCGGGAAAGTCACATTTCGCAGGATGGCTCGAGCTTCCGCGACGGCCGCACGGACGCTATCCTGCCGGTATGGAGTATACAGTCCACGTTGAGCTTCTGCCTGAGCACCCGGCTTTCGGCGACCCCGAGGCATCGTCGCTCGCCCTGGCCCCGGCACATCCGGGTGACGCCGGGATCGATCTCATCGCCTGTGAGCCGGCAATCCTCGCCCCGGGCGATCGCGCCCTGGTAAGCGCGGGCATTCGTATTGCCCTGCCCGATGGTCTGGAAGCGCAGGTGAGGCCGCGGTCGGGACAGGCACTGAAGCGAGGTCTGACAATCCCCAACTCTCCCGGGACGATTGACTCGGGTTACCGCGGTCCGGTGAAGGTGATTCTGCTTAACACGGCAGCCGCGCTGTGCGAAGCAGATCTCGTGGACATCACCGATGGTAAGTCGGTCGCCGGTCGTCTTGCCGACGGGATCCGGTCCCGGACGATCCGAATCGAGCGTGGTGAGAGGATCGCTCAGCTCGTATTCGCGCGATTCGAGCGGCCCGCGATCCAGGTCGTGGAGAGCGTTTCTCTGGAGACGACACGTGGAGAGGGTGGATTCGGATCTACGGGCGCCGGCTGATCGTTTCCGGGCCGGCCGTACTCAAACTGACCGAATGAAACGCAGGATCTCGCGGTGCACACCCGGGTGGACCAGTACATCGCGGTGCGCCGCTCCCTCGACGGTGAATACCGGGACGCCGGTCGCGTCCGACAACCGGGCCGCGTCAGACGGCGGCACTCGCGTGTCCCGGTCTCCCTGCACGATCGCGATCGGAATCGAGCCGGCAATGTCTCGCGCCCGGGCCTCGGGGTCCAGGTAGCGGAAGGACTCCCGGGCTCGAAGCCTCCACGATGGGTGGAACAGTTTCACGAGCAGTCCACCGGGAAGGCCGTGATCCGAGAAGAACCCTGCCGTGGCCGCAAACAGGTCGGCCGGTGACGCGACCAGGGCCAGCCCCTCGATCGGGCCGCCCCTGGCGCGCGCCAGGATCGCCGCAGAGCCCCCGAGAGAGTGCCCGACCACGATGATCCTGCGGCTGGGCCGCTCTTTCCGAAGCCACTCGAGCACGGCCAGCAGGTCGTCCCTGAAGTGCCTCACGGTCACGGCGGGCGCCGGGTCGCTCCGGCCGTGCGATCGAACGTCGAAAACGGCTACCGGAAGGCCGTTGGACAGCAGAGGCTCCGCCAGGTGCAGCATCGTGCTCGAGTCACCGGTCCAGCCATGCATCAGCACGACTACCGGAGCATCGGACGCCGTCTGTACTGGCTCGAGGAGGTCACCCCGGATCGTCACGTTGTCCGCGGTCACTTCGATCGGCGCGATCGGGTAGCCGAGGTCGGCGGCGAGACGCTCAGGCATGCGACGGGGCGGGCGCATGGTCATCAGCGCCGCCCGGTCGACCAGAAACGCGCCGCCCACCACGGCGGCCAGTGTCCACAGGAGCATGCGGCGAAGATCGGTGGGTCGAGTCGCGGCAGGCAAGCGGGGGGCCCGGATGGGCCCACCCGCGCCCGCATGGGTCAGTTCAGTTCACGCACTGCGGGTCGACACTGCAGACGAGTACGCCCCCGCACTTCTTGCAGGCGTACGTGTTGGGATTGTTGACCGGCTGATCGCCGTCGATCGTGCTGTAGAAGCCGATCACCGCGGTCAGGCCGTCATCCGCATCGACGTGAATGCGGGTCAACCTTCCCTCACCCGAGGTTCCCTGGTCCGCCATGCTGACGGTCTGGTCGTCGACGGTGAGCGTCGAGGCGCCGGCCCGGTTCGGATTCCTGCCCAATCCCGGATTGTTCACCCGCCCTTTGCGACCGTTGCCCTGGTTGTTGCCTCCGATGTTCACGCCGCTCCGTCCGCCACCCACCCGGACGGTCACCTTCGGGCCTTCCTGCACGACGGCTGTCAGAGCGGCGTTTCCAGGCGTCCCCGGAGCCAGCTCCGCGGTCGAGGCCGCGGCGGCAGCCGACGCGTCGCTCGCCGCGGACCGGAGTACACCGGTGGCGGTCGCCAGCAGGAAGAAGAGAACCACAAGGACAAGACTGCGCATACGAGCCTCCTGTAAGACGGGGAACCAGCGATCCGAAGTTCGATTGCCCTATCGTAATCGAGACAGGGCGTTTCGTGCAGTGTCGGCCGCGAAAGAGAGTGGCGGATCGGCATCCTGCCACAGTTCCCGGACGGCCTCGTACAGATCGGCGGCAAGGCTGTCGGACCCCACCCTCTCGGCCGCGGCGGCGGCTCGATACAGGCTCAAGGGACGCAACCCCCAGGTGTCATCCAGGAGGCCGATCGACGCCGGACAGCTTGCCGCGGTTCGGTATGCCTCGAGTGCGACGGAGTCAGCTCCGACCGCAGCGGCCAGCACGCCCGTCAGGTAGAACTCGCGGGGTCGTGTCCGACCCCGATCCTGCGCGGAGACGAGGCGGGTGAGGTGCCGCTCGGCCTCAGCCGCTCTCCCCTGATCCGCCGCGATGAGACCGCGCCACACATCGGGTATCACCAGGCCGTGCTCGCTCCACCCCTCGAACCAGACGGCCCGGACGGTGGCGTCGAGACTCAGGGCGGGACCCAGGCCCATGGACACCAGCGCCGTCTGTCTCAGGAGCGCCGCCTGGCGGGCCGTGTAACCCGGTTCCGCCCACTCTCGCGCCAACGCCGCGAACGACCACGTCAGCGTATCTCCGGCCACGCCGGTGGCGCCGAACACGCGCAGAAGCCCGATAGGAGCACCCACATCTCCCGCAAACACGAGGCTGCCGTCAAGCGGATCCTCGGCCGCGAATGAGGCCAGCGGCCACCCGGGAGCCAGAATCTCGGCCGCGCGCTCAGGCTGGCCGGTGGCCATGAACACGTTTGCCGCGGCGCCGGGAGCGAGAGCACCCCCTTCGGCGGCGGCGGTCCGGAGCTCTATCAGAGCCGCCTCTGCCAGCGACACCGCGGCGACCGGCTCACCCGCGGCCAGACTGAGCACCGCGAGGCGCACCCGGTCTTCGGGGGTCGTGTCACCCCGAAGCGTCAGCGCTCGCTGCAGGCGCTCCAGCGCCTCACGCGAGAGTTCCACTTCGGCCGTCGGCTGCGCATCGCACTGGAGCAAGGACTGCCTCCACAGGATCTGCTCTGCCCACTCTTCCTGCGGCCGTGGCTGGTCCGGTTGAATCGAAGCCCAGCGCTGCAGGTACGACTCGGTGCGCGCCGCCCCGAGCATCGCTCTTTCGCCGTCGGAAGGCGTGACCTCGTCCACCCTCACCCACTGAATCGAGTCTCGCTCCACCGGACAGAAGGCCTCCTGGTCGCGGGCCTCGCGCGTGGCGTAGGGAGGCAGCAGGGGCCCGCCTGAAGGCTCGTACGCCGGACACCCTCGACCCAGCGCCGCGTCCGCGATCCGTCTGTCGAGGTCGAAGAGCTGCCCGTAGCTGAGCTGGAAGTCTGGCGACAGTCTGGCGGTGGTCTCGAAGGCGCGCCGGGCGACATTCAAGTTCGAGCGCGGCAACGCGGGTGCACCGTCCGGTTCCGCGAGCCACGGATCCGCAAACTCGACCGCGCCCAATAGCAACCAGGCCTCCGTATCCGTCGAATCGCGCGCGAGAATCGCCTGGTACGCGCTTCTGGCTCGGGCGTAGTCGCCCTCCCAGAAGGTGCGGAAGGCGCTCACGTGTTCCCTCAGCCCCGGCCGCAAATCGCGCTCTTCGGCCAGGCGCTCCGCCAACCTCGTGAGCCGGGCGATTTCTGGCCCCAGATCCACGATTCGCTCCGGGTTGCGCGAGGTTTGCCAGTAGAGAGTGAGTCCGAGGTAGTGGTGCGGAAGCGCGAACAGCGAGTCATTGGCGATCGCCTCTCGAAAATGCCCCTCGGCGTCGGGCAGCCGCCACCCGTACAGCGCGTCCAGGCCATCCTGGAACTCCCGGTGCGCCCTTGGATTCGGCGACTCACTGCGGAGCGTTTCCAGTTCAGCCGGCTGGTCGCGCAGGTTGAGGATCTCCTGGGTGACGGGAGCGACGAGGCCATCGAGTTCGAGTGCAAGCCCCCGGGTCAGCATGGGTGGTCCGACCGGCCTGCCTTCCGAGGCGTCGTACAGTGTCGCTTCCAGAAACGCGGAGTCCCCGTCCACCTCGGCGGTCAGGGCGATCAGCGTCCCGACCCGCTGGCGACGCGCAACCTCGATACCGAGATCGATGGAGGCCAGGGTCGGCCCGGACACGCCCAGGTCGTACATGACGCCGGTCAGCGCGAAGTCAGGCACGACCCGAACCGTTTGCCAGCCGCGCAGCTGGCGGGTGACACGGGCGGCCGCGTGTTCGGCCAACTCGGCCTCCTCCTCCGTCTCGGCCCGATGCGCGAACGGGAGAACGACGTATGAACCGCGCGGATCCTCTACCGCGTACGCCGACTCGGGTGACCCGAGTCGCCATCCCATCTCTCCCGCCGCAACCCACGCTGCGGAGAAGAAGAGAACGAGCCCAACCAGCGCGGCGATGCCTGCCGGCCAGCGACGCCGCCTCGGCTCGCTGGCGATCGCTTCCAGCTCCCCACGGCGGGCGTGCTCCGTGCGTTGCACTCCCTCGGGCGTGATGTCGAACGTCCAGGCAAGGACGAGCGCGACCGGGAACCCGGCCAGGACAAGCAGCGTAATCACCGTCAGCACCCGCTGCGGCAGGCCCAGCCCTCCGGCCAGAAGATCAGACGCCTCGAGAACGGCGAACGCGATGCCCCCGTATACCGCAGCGACGCGGAATACTCTCCGACGCTTGAGGTCGGCAAGAAACGTCTGCCAGGCGGGTGTGCGGTCACTCATTGCAGGAAGATCGACCACCCCGGGCGAACGGGGCAAGGTTTGTGTCCGGGGGTTGCGCGTCTTCGGCAAACCTATTACCTACTAAAAACGTAATAGATAATACTCCGGGCTCGGGTAGCGGCCCGGCTCTTCGATTGATCAGGACGGGAGGACTCGACGTGAGCATACGCCTGACCCCACGTGAACTGGACATCATGGCCGTGCTGTGGCGGCTTGACTCAGGAACCGTGAACGAGGTGTGGGACGAGATCGAGGACGAACTGGCCTACTCGACGGTCTTGACGATGCTGCGGACTCTGGAAGGTAAGGGCCACGTCCGGCACGAGGCCCAGGGCAAGGCGTTTCGCTACTACCCCGTCACGCAGCCAGAGGACGCCGGAGGCGGAGCGCTCGACCGGGTGCTCGACAAGATTTACCAGGGCTCGCGAGAACTCCTGGTCACCCGGCTGCTGGCCGATGAAGAGGTGTCACCGGAGGAGCTGCGGCGCATTCGCGAACTGCTGGACGAGCGGCTCGGGGAGCTGGAATCATGATCGCGGCCTGGATCGCCTACGGGCTCGTGGTGTCGGGAATTCTCTGCGTCGCCGGAGTCTTCACGGAGAGGGCCGCACGCTGGATCGGTGTACCGTCTCGCTGGGTGTGGGCGACAGCAATCGGCCTCGGCTGGGCCCTTCCCTTCCTGGGTCGCTCGGGGAACAGCACGGCGAGCCTGAGCCAACCGGCGGGAACCGCTGTCGCCCCCTCGGGTCAGGCCGACGTGCACTTCGTCGAACAGACCCTGGCGCTTCCCGGCAAACTTCTGGCGAGCCTCGCCGAAATGTGGAGCGCCCTGACGACCGCAGGTGCGCCGGTCGATCTGCCGCTGTTCGTGGCCTGGCTCGGCGCCGCCAGCCTGCTGCTCTCGGCATTGGCCATCACGTATCGCAGGCTGCGGATCCGGGCCTGCGGGTGGCCGGAGCGGCACATCGAGGGACACCCGGTACGCGTCTCGGAGGATCTGGGACCGGCGGTACTCGGCGTGCGGCGCGGCCAGGTGGTGCTGCCCCGCTGGGCCGTCGAGTGCCCTGCGAACCACCGACGCCTCATCGTATTGCATGAGGCGGAGCACTTGAGAGCCGGAGACGAGCGCCTGTTGTTCGCCGCCGTAATCGCCGCGGCCCTCATGCCGTGGAACGTGTTCGCCTGGTGGCAGCTGCGACGACTGCGCCTGGCCGTAGAACTCGACTGCGATCGCCGTGTCCTGGGGACCGGCGTGCAGATCCGGGAGTACGCTTCCCTTCTCCTCGAGGCGGGAAGCCGACGCGGGGCCTCACCGATGACGGCCGCCGTGTTCGTCCATTTCCATTCTCAACTTGGGAGGAGGATTCGGGAGATGACGGAGAAACGGAAAGGACCCCGATACGTACCCGCCGCGCTTGCGACGATGGGAGCGCTCGTCCTGCTGGCAGCGGCCTGTCAGACGCCGGTGCCAACGGATTCGGCGGACGTTCAGGAGATGACCGCCGGCAAGCAGGTGAGTCACGTCGATCCGACGGACGGTGCCGAATTGCAGCGAATACTGGAAGAAGAGGACGGATTCACCCTGGTGATCGACGAGGTGGACGGCGACACCTACGTCGTCGACGCCGACAAGATCGCGCAGCTTCAGAAAGAAGGTCATGCTGCCCTCCTGCTGAGAAAGCTGAAGGAGCACGGTGACGTCAGGCTCACGCTCGTGCACGAGGACGGCTCGGAAACGGCCAGCTTCGGCACGCTCGTCGAAGCCCAGGACCCCGATTCGAACGAGCTCGTGGAATACCAACTGCGCACGGTGGGGGAGCTCGAGTTCGGACCGGACCCGTCGACGATGAAGCCCCGAGTGCAGGGCGAATTGGCAAGAGTGAAGGAAGTGAAGGCTACCGAGTCGAAGATGAAGAAGAAGACGGAGGGTGGATCTCGGTAGACCTGCGGCAGGCGGGGGGTTCGCGCCCCCCGCCCGTCACTTCGGCCGGACTCAGCCAGCCGGCTCTTCCGTCGCCGCCGGCTCCCCGGCCGCCTCCGGGTGCCCCGCCGCCGTACAGTCCGTGAAGATCCGCACGCCGTCCTTCTCAACGTACCCTTCCGGACCCTGGCCACGGAACGTGTACGTGCCGTCGGAGAACTCCATCCCCGAAGCCACTTCCTGCTGCTCCATCTGATAGACGCCGTCGTCGATGCGCAGCGCGGCCTGACCCACACCGGCAGCCACGGTCAGCGCAAAGGTCTTCTCGTCCGCACACTGGTACATCAGCACGGTGACCTGTCCGTGAGGCGACTGTACTTCGCCCATTCCGGCTGGCGCATCACCCTCGGTCGCCGGCATGTCGGCCGCCTGGTCATCCGCTGTCTCGGAGGCACACCCGGCCACGCCGAACAGCCCCACCATCAAAGACAGCATCGCGATTCTGGATATCTGATTGCCCTGAAACATCTTCACATCTCCGGTTGAGGAACCTGCGCCCCGCGGCGCGGCTCCATTGCACGAGTCGTCGTCGCTGAAGTGCGGTGACGAACCGCGGATGATATCGACTTGGAGGGGTGAGAGAAACCTCAGGACGCTCAGAAGAGCTTCCCCTCCAGGTCCGGATCCTTGTCGGTCCTCGTCCCGATCTTGAGGAACGTGGACAATCGAACCGTTCCCTCAGCGTGCAGCGTCTCATGGATCCGCCGCACCGCCGCGAAGATGTCCTCGAGATCTCCTTCGACGTTCGTTCCGTACGAGTGCAGCTGCGCGTGCAGGTTCGCTTCCTGGAGAATGCCGTGGGCTCTCTTCACTTCCGTCCGCACGGACACCCCTGAGCCTATGGGTATGACCTGAATCTCGGCTACCGCTTTCATCGTTCGATGCCGTTCGTGAGAGTTGAAGATCCGGATTAGCGGCGCAGGGCGTCGATCGGTTCGAGGCGAGCGGCCCGGCGGGCAGGAAGATAACTGCCGAGAAGGGCGATCGCCGAGACGAGCAGCGTCACCCCCAGGAGCCCGACCGGTCCGATCGAGCCGCTCTCCGGCAGGAAGCGCCGCATCAGCCCCTGCACCCCCGCGGCAAACGCCAGGCCGATGAGTATTCCCGCTGCCAGAAGGCCGCCAGTGTGTTGCAGAATGAGCCGACGCACGTCCGCGGGCCTGGCCCCCAGGGCTACGCGCATGCCGATCTCCTGCACGCGATCGCGGACCAGGTACGCCATCAGACCGTAGATACCGAGCGCCACGAGGGACAGGCCGAAGGCCGCGAACAGCCCGGCCACCACGGCACTGAGACGCTCTCCCGCGATCACCTCGTCGTACAGGCCGTCCATGGGCCGCACGTCGTACACGGCAAGGTTCGGAGCAGCACGGCCGATGCTGGCGCGCACGGCCGGGGCCAGCTCGAGCGGCTCAGCGGCAGCCCGGACCATGACATGCAGGTTGTTGGTCGAACGCCCGACGGGATCCTGGACGTAGGGCATATACCACGTGAGCTCGAAGTCGCCTGCGTCCCGCACGGAACCGACGACACCGACCACTTCCAGCCACGGATCCGAGCCAGCGGCGTTCGCCGGCCGCACTCGCTTCCCGAGCGGGTCCTGGCCCCGCCAGAACCGGTCGGCAAGGCGCTCGTCCACCAGGATTACCCGGGGTCCCAGCTCGTCGTCACGGTCGTTGAACAGGCGACCCCGAAGGAGTGGCACTCTCATCGCTTCCAGCACTCCAGTCGAGATGAAGCGATGGTTGACGGTGAACGAGGCT
>Ga0272441_10006011_pt1 | contig 20652 bp, 17 predicted proteins | sample SSMProp6N_FD_193582 | JGI IMG/M metagenome (GOLD analysis project Ga0272441, IMG submission 193582) | Marine sediment archaeal communities from Little Sippewissett salt marsh, Falmouth, MA, United States - SSM-Prop-6N | ecosystem: Environmental > Aquatic > Marine > Wetlands > Sediment ...
TTAATCTATCACGTCCTTCTATGTGTGTAACAGTATGACTAAGATAAAGAGGAATATCATAATCATCAAGACATTGCACCACATTCCTAGTTAAACCACTAGCATAAGGTAAAAACTCAACAACACCATTTACATTAGCACCCTCAAATTTCAGACGACGAGCCATGATAAGCCCAACATCACCAGAGCCAAGAACAACGATATTACGACCAGGCATTATATTATAAAGATTTATGAAAGACTGCGCAACACCCGCGGTATAAATCCCACTAGGGCGATCGCCAGGTATCATAGCATTCCAACGAGTTTTTTCACGACATCCCATCGCTAGAACAACTGATCTTGCATTAATCCTATGTAAACCCTTTTTGTTAACTGCCAATATCTCCAGTTTTTTATTGGAATCAAGGACCATTGTGTCATTCATAAAAATTATTTCTTGTTTCTTAGCGATATCAATGTACATCTCGGCGTACTCAGGGCCTGTCATAGAACTGCCTGTTTCTTCAACACCAAAACCATCATGAATACACTGAGGAAGAATACCACCAAGCCAACTATTCCTATCTAAAACTAAAACATTTTTTACACCATTTTCTTTTGCAGATATAGCCGCAGCGAGACCAGCAGGACCCCCACCAATCACAGCTACATCAACATCATGGTTGATCATTTCTGATTCTCCCTAGTTCTACCATGGAAAAGATTAGAATCTGATGAACTCAACTTAATATACCTAGGTTTCATATTGAACTCCTTTTCCATAATTCTCACAATATGTTGAGTACAAAAACCACCCTGACAACGTCCCATGCCTGCCCGACAACGATATTTAACAGAAGAAAGACTACGTGCGCCAAGGGGATTCGAAAGAGCATTGATTACCTCAGCCTCGGTAACATGTTCACAGCGGCAAATAATTCGACCCCATCTTTTATCCTTCTTAATAAGGTCTGATTGCTCAGCTGATGGCATCTCAGAAAAACGTTTACCTTTTTTCTTTACTTTAAAATTATATTTACTTTTCAGATCAATATATTTAGAAATCATATTTTTTACTTCTTTTGCAATAGCTGGAGCAGCGGTTAAACCAGGTGATTCAATACCTAGGAGATTAATTAAACCAGGTGTCTGCCTACTTTCTTCAACTCTGTAATCAGCCCAGCCGCCCTCTGCAGGTGGAGCAAGTTTACAACGAATGCCTGAATATGCATTTATCACCGCTTTATCAGGCAAAAAAGGAATTATTTCTTTAGCTTCTAACAACAATGTTTTCATCATATCCTTCGTAGTCTGTTTATCACGGGGATCATCAACAAACTCCGCGCTAGGACCAAGAAGTATGTTCCCCTCAATCGTTGGAGTAATATGGACCCCTAGAACCCCTAGTTCTTTAACTGGTACTGGATAAATCATAGAATTAATCAAATCACTATAATTTTTATCAAGGACTAGATATTCCCCGCGACAGGGGTAAATCTCAAAATTTGGTTTTTCAACCATAGATACAATATCTTTACAGCCTAATCCAGCTGCATTAATCATTATCCGTGATTGAAAAACTCCTTTACTAGTTTCAATTATGAAACCATCATTTTGTTTTTTCAAATTAGTCACATTTGTTTCAAGAAAAAAATTTACATTATTTATAGCAGCATTCTCAGCAAGAACTATATTGAACTCATATGGTAACATAATGCCTGCTGTGGGAACCCACAAACCTTTGTAACATGAAACATTTGGCTCTTTTTTCTTTATATCAGAGCCATTTTGTATCTCTAAGCCAGTTACACCATTTTTTATTCCAATTTTTTCAAGTAGTTCAAGTTCTTTTGTTTCATCTTCATCTTTTGCTATTACATATTTACCGGTCCATTTCAACGAAAAACCTAGTTGATTTGCTAATGATTGTAGCATCTTGTTTCCTTCAACACAATAACGAGCTTTTAGAGAACCATCTGGAGAGTTAATACCGCTATGAACAACACCACTGTTTGCTTTACTTGAACCTGAGGCAACATCACATCCTTTTTCAAAAACAGCTACATTTAATTTATATTTTGACAATTCCCATGCAATAGAAGAACCAATAACTCCACCACCAATGATGGCAACATGGAAGTTTTTCATCTGTCGGGAGAATAACGAGAATCATATAAATATATTAGGCGACTGTTTATTAACGATAACAATTTGAGAGAGATAAATGAAAGTTGATATAACATATGGAAAAGAACAAATTAAAATAAATATAGGAGAACAAGTCACAACAATACTACCAAACAGAGTATTAATAAAAAACGAAGATAAACTTATAGAGCAGGCATTAGAAAAACCAATAGCATTTGAATCATATGATGGATTCGCAGAAAAAACAAACAAACTTCTATTAATTATTAACGATACTACAAAACCCACACCAACATCAAAGATATTAAAATATCTACTACCCGTGCTATCCTCTCATCCAGATGTAAAATTCCTAGTAGCAACAGGCGCTCATAGAGCACCAAGCGAAGAAGAGCTAAAATTTATATTAGGGGAAACTTACGAAATTTTTAGAAGAAAAACATATATACATGATGCAAAAAAACAAGAAAAAATGACATACCTGGGAAAAACAAAAAATGGAACAGAAATAAGAATCAACAAACTAGTAGAAGAATACAAAAACATACTTGTTATTGGCTCTGTAGAACCACATTATTTTGCAGGCTGCACAGGAGGGAGAAAAGCATTCATACCCGGAGTTGCATCTTACAAAACCATTGAAATGAACCATAAATACGCTCTATCTGACAAAGCCTCTTCCTTAGTTTTAGAAGATAACCCCATACATGAGGACATGACAGATGGAATGAAATTCTTAGAAAGGTTCAACATTTTTTCAATTCAAACAGTTTTAGATTTCGACCATAATATTTACGCAGTAACCGCAGGGGACCTAATTAAATCATTTGACGCGGCTATAAAATATGTAAAAGATGTATATTGCGTTCCAATAAAAGAAAAAGGAAACATAGTCATAACAGTAGTAAAACATCCTATGGACATCAACCTGTACCAATCCCAACATGCATTAGAGAATGGTAAATTAGCATTGGATGAAGGCGGTGTAATGATACTTATTTCAAAATGTCACACAGGTGTCGGAAATGATAATTTTTTAAAACTATTATCAAAAGCAGATACACCGGATGAAGTCATGAATCTCATCGGTGGCGAGTACAAACTTGGAAGTCACAAGGCCATAAGAATATTGAAGATAAAGTCTAAAGCTAAGATTTTTGCAGTTACAGATTTAGATGACCAAATTATTGAAAAATCCAAGATGAAACCATATAAAAATATTCAAAAAGCTTTAGACGATGCTATAGAATTTATTAAAACAAAGGGTAAAAAACCTAAGGTAATTATTATACCTGATGGCAGTCATACTGTACCCATGGTAGAAGAAAAATAAAACAACTAATATTTGAGGGAAAAAAATGGATTTTAACTGGACAAATGAACAAGAAATATGGAGAAAAACAGTAAGAGAATTCACAGAAAAAAAGATTAAAACAAGAGTACGAGAAATTGATACTAACAAAAATATACCCGGAGAAATAATAAAAGAAATGGGACAACTAGGACTACTAGCACCAACTGCATCCTCTGAATTCGGAGGAGCAGATCTAAACTGGACAATGGCAGCTATAGCAGCAGAAGAACTAGGAAGAGCAGATATCAGCCTAGCCATACCAGTCTTATACCTAGTAGAAGCAGCATGGGGATTTATCCTCAGCAGATATGGAAACAAAGAGCTCAAAGAAAAATACCTACCAAAAATAACTAAGGGTGAAGCATTCTGCGGAATAGCAGTCACAGAACCAGAAGGAGGATCAGATATACTAGGAGCCGGTAAAACAAAAGGAGAACAAAAAGGAAACAACTGGATACTAAATGGAGAAAAAATATTCATAAGCGGAATAAAAGAATCAAGCAAAATAGGAGGAGTGCATCTAACACTAGCGCGAACAGACCCAAAAGCAGGTCATAAAGGATTCACGTTCTTCGCAGTACCAATAAAGGATAATAAAAACATTGAAACAACACTATTCGAAGATATGGGGCGAATGGGGATATCCACAGGCGGATTCACCATGAATAACATTGAATTACCACCATACCACCTTATAGGAGAACAAAACAAAGGATTCTATTATGCAATGGAAGGATTCTCAGCTGCAAGAACACTAATAGGTGCAACATGTGTAGGAGCAGCAGAAGGTGCACTAGAACTAGGTATGGAACATATCAAAACTAGGAAAGCATTTGGGAGGCCCTTGGGAAGTTTTGAAGGAATACAATTCCCATTAGTTGAACATAAAACCAACCTTGAAAGTGTTAAACTACTAACCTACAAAGCAGCCTGGACAATGGACAAATTCTACAAAGAAAACAAAGGAACACATCATGATATAGCGATAACAGCTGCGATGACAAAACTAAGAGCACCAACATATGCTTTTCAAGCTATGAACGAAGTAGCAGATTGGCTAGGAGCAATAGGATACACAAAAGAATACCCAGTTGAAATGGGAATTAGAGCAGTACGATCATACTCAATAGGTGCAGAAGGAACAATGAACATAATGAAAATCATCATCGCTAGAGAATTACTTGGAAAAGAATTTTTACCTTACTAAAAAAATTTAGATTAAATCAAATGGGGAAATATAATCACCATATTTTTCCTGGGCTTCCAACAAACGCTTTTTTTGTTCCTCCAAAATCTCAAACAAAACTTTTGGTGTATCCTGGACTCGATCAGTAAATATCTTAAACATGCGCTCAATTTTAGACAAATTCTCAGGAATTCTAATAGTAAATTGTTCGACATAATCCTTTTTAGAATAAGATTTATTTAAAACAGTTTTGAACAACCGCTTTAAATCCTCATACATTGGTATGAAACCAGTCGGGGTTTTAATAGCATCAACATCGTTATTTACTCTAAGTTCCATCCATTTCAGCCAAATAGATTTATCATTTTTATGATTCAACCAACTACCATCTTTATGTTTTAAAAAATAATTAACCGAAAATATACTAGGAGGGTTCTTCAATTTATTCCCAAATCTTAGATTATTCCCAACATATCTTCCAATTGGAATTGATAAAAAATCAATGTTTGACATCGGGTTAAAAACTCTAACACCTTCTTTACCCAAAGTCGCAGCGGTGGTCTCAGATTCTAAACATGCTCCTTTAATTACAACTCCATGTGTCCAATCAAATGCTTCTTCAACAGGTACAGAAGTATCAGAATCACGACCACCATAAATAAGTCCGCTTACGCTCAATCCTTTAGGATCGTGTAATTTTTCATCTACGTTATCCAAAATCTCCATTTTAAAAGTAAAACGAGCATTCTTATGAGATGGGGAAATTACTTTTCCATCATTATCTTTTATCCCTTCGTACCATTCCCCGGAATGATTAAAACCCTTCTTCGGTTTTTCACCTGTTTTTCCATTCCAATAAAGTTTACCATCATCATAATAAAGTTGATTTGTAAAAATAATCTCTGCAGGTTTATGAAGTGCTTTCCACTGCAAGGGATCATCTTTTTCATTAATACCCTCAATAATACCAAATATACCTGATTCCACATTCACAGCTCTTACTTTTCCACCAATATTACGTATGTAAGCGATATCATCACCAACTATAGCCTCACCATTTATCATTGCAGTAGAAGTTTTACCACACATCGAAGGAAAAGCTCCTGTAAAATAACTTTTACGATTATTAGGACCATGAACCCCCATAACAAGCATATGCTCTGTTAACCAATCCTCCTTAGATGCACGGTTTATGGCTAAACGCATTGCCAATTTTTTAAGACCTATTGTATTACCACCATATTGAGTATTTGTACTGTAAATAATTTCATCTTCTAAATCAATGTAAACCCTTCTTTTGTCAATGTTTTTACTAACTAGAAGATCGAGACTTGTTTCTTCCAACTCACCCTGCGAATGAACAAATTTGAAAAAATTTGCACCTTTTCCAAGTTTTACAAAATCCTTATAACCCTGCCTATAAAGTAAATCTTCACTATGCGCAACATAAGCAGAATCAGTTAATTGTACACATGGAATAGAAAACTTTGAATTATTAGGACCCAGACAAAAGAATTTTACAAAAAGCTCATGGCCTTTCATTATATCATTTAAAATTTCAAAAATTTCTTTAAGACCTTTTTTCCGGTTCATAGTATTTAACTCAGGACCAAGATCTTCACCAGGAGACAAAAGAAACTTAGTATTTACTTTATCACGTGCTTGATCATAATAACCATCATAATGAATAGTATGACCTGAAATAGACAAAATTGCCTCTTCATGATTTTTAATAGCTGCATCACGAGTGTACTTGATATCTTCCTTACTATCATCACAAACACTAACTCTAGAGGGATTACAAATATTGATATATTCTGCAATTAAAAAATGTAAAGAGGGGTTATCAATCCTCATGATTTTTTGATAATCAAGTTCATTTAACCTATTTCTAAGAACCTTCCCCATTTCTTTTTTCATATAAGGTCGCCTCAATATAGGCGTGGGCCTGTAATATTAGACATGTATTTAAAAGAATTGAATTTTAAAAGTAAATTTATAAAATAATAACAAGCATATTTTGGAAATATTTATTAAACAATCTCTTTTTTCAATATTTGAAATAAAATGACAGATGAACCAATATTAATGAGAAGTGGGGATGAAAAAAGCCGAACCCAAACACCTGGAAAGTTATTCAGGTTAATGATTAAATCTAAAAATTTAGAAGCAATTATCGCGGAAATTGAACCACATTCAGGGTCACGTTGGTACAAACACAGTGGAGAAGAACTTCATTATGTCCTAGAAGGCGAAATAGAATACGAAGTTGGCGAAAAATCTTATAAACTTCAAAAAGGAGATCTACTTTGGCATAAATCAGATATTAAACACAGAGCTGTTAATAATACTGACAATAAAGCAAAATATGCGAGTGTCGGAACACCACCTACTTTTATGTAAAAAACTTCTTAATTTTTTTAAAAATACTCTCATTTTTTTCTTCTTTTTTACTTTTAACTTGTTTTTTACTAGTATTTTTTTTCTTATTTTGAGGTTTTTTACTTTGTACTTTTTTAATCTTCACTTTATCAATACTAGAAATAGTCTTACCAAGATCATCTTTTATAATTATAGCATTTGATGGACAAGCCGTGACACATGCACCACAGCGCTTACATTTTAATACATCTATCTCTAAAACAGGATGTTCCTTACCTTCTTTGAGTTTTAAAGCATCATATGGACAGAGCGCAATACAAACTGCGCAACCACTGCATAAATTTTCATCAACCTCGATATCAGGTATCTTGTCCTGATAGTCAAGGAACACACAACCCTTACAACTTTTACATGGACCACAATAAAGACATCTTGTTGCCTCTTCAATTACCTCTTCCCAGCTATATTCCTTCTCAAAAGGTTCAAAGTTCATTCTCTCTTTGGGAGGTTTTAATATAATCTCAGGTTGTTCTTTATAGATCAATCTATGTGGTGTCTCAGCTTCTTCATATTCTTTTTCTTCCAATCCTTTTTTCAGATCTTTACCTTTTATATAGCGATCAATTGCCGCAGCAGCAGTAATACCATCTCTCATCGCCTCAGAAGCAAAACCTATTTTTTTAACATCACCACCAATGAATACACCTTTCTTACGATTGCTCATAAGGTTAACAGGATCAACATCTATCCTTCCTTTTTCATTTAATAAGCCTTCATTTTGATAAATATCCCTATCAGGAGCCTGTCCTATTGTAATAAGAAGAAGATCGCCATCAAGGTAATCTAACTCGCAGGTATCAAACTTGGGATTAAACTGCCCTTCCTTTGTAAAAACTGATTTACATAAGACTGTCCTAACGCTTTTAAAATTACCCTTTTTAGTTTCTAGCCCATAAACACCTCTAGAATAAATTATTTTTATACCTTCTTCCTCAGCACCCTCTATTTCTTCTAAATCAGCAGGTATTCCATCAATACATGATTTATCAGCACATTCAAGGCACATCAAAGTTACTTTACCACCTAATCGACGTGCTGTACGAGCAACATCAAACGCAACATTACCACCACCAACAACAATTACTTTTTTACCCTTGTATTGGTCAATAGAAAAATCTCCTCTATCTACCTCATAAAGAAGGTTTAAACCAAATTTAACTCCATGTGAATCATCACCCTGAGCGAGTTTTTTCATAATCTCTTTACTCTCAGGAGTCCCCTGCATTATTGGCAGATTTCTGGGACTGGGCGTACCCGTTGCCATAAAGATAGCTTTGTAACCATCTTTTTTAAGATCGCTCAGAGATTTTCCATCTTTTCCAATTATTACACCTGTTTTAACCTTGATGTTAGCAATCCTGATTATATTAGAAAGTAATGAATTCAAAATTTTAGTAGGAAGGCGATACTTAGGTATATATCTTAGAGCGCCACCTAATTCAGGGTTTTTATCAAAAATAGTAACCGAATATCCCTTTTTACTTAGCTCATAGGCACACATTATTCCCCCTGGGCCTCCACCGACAACAGCGATCTTTGCCTTAGTTGGAGTAGTTAACTTTGGCACTTTATCCAGATATTTAAGATAAACTTTGCCAATAGGCCAAATTATTTTTCTTCTTCGAATCGCACCAGTTTCATCTTTATAATTACACTCTCCTTCACAGAGCCCGCAAATGTTTCCACATAAAATCGGGAAAAGCGGGTTCTGTTCAAACATTTCTTTACCAATGTCAATTAAAAGTTTATCATCTGGTTTAATAGAAAGCTGAGATACCGCAGTATGACTACGTTGAATATTCATTTTTAAGGGACATCTCACTTGACATGGTGCCAGGTAGATTTTTCCACTAGTTGGACATATAACTTCTTCAACAGCAACTTGTATTTGTTTTGTCATTTTTGATCTGACTCCTTTTGATTTGTTAGTTTAAAGATTTAATTTTTTTATATTCTGTCTTACAGCATCACTAGATTTTTTAAGAGATGCTAACTCGTCTTTTGTTAAATCTATTTTAACAATTTCTTCTACACCATTTTGTGAGAGTCTAACAGGAACACCACAATAGATGTCCTTAAGACCATATTCACCGTTGAGATGCACACAGCATGGTAAAATTTTATTTTCATTAAGAAGAATACTTTTAACCATTTCAACAACTGAAGCAGATGGTGCATAATAAGCAGAACCAGTTTTAAGAAGACCTACTATCTCGGCACCACCATTCTTGGTTCTCTCATTAATTTCATCAATTTTTTTCTTACTTAGGAGTTGAGTAATCGGAATTCCATTAACTGTTGAATAACGTGGCAATGGCACCATGGAATCGCCATGACCACCTAGAACAAACGCATTAACCACGCTTGGTGTTATTCCAAGTGCCTCTGCTATAAAAAATCTATAACGAGCTGAATCTAAAACACCAGCCATACCAATTACTCTATTTGATTTAAAACCTGAGATTTTGTATGCTAAATAACTAATCACATCAAGAGGATTAGTTACCATGATTAAGATTGCATTTGGACTTTGAGCAACTATCTTTGTTACAACATCTTTTATTATCTTTGCATTTGTCTGAAGAAGATCGTCTCTACTCATACCTGGTTTTCTAGCAATCCCTGCAGTAATTACAACAATGTCACTATCCTTTGTATCCTTGTAATCATTAGTCCCAATAATCTGTGCAGAGTATCCTTCAATTGGTGCAGATTCCATTAAATCAAGAGCTCTACCCTGAGGCAACCCTTCAATGATATCAATTAAAACAACATCTGCAAGATCTTTCTCAATAATTCGCCGAGCAGTTGTAGCACCAACAAAACCAGCTCCTACAACTGTGACCTTTTTATTCATCTTCCTCTCCTTTTTCATAAAATCACCAAATACTCAATTAACAAATTTTTTTATTTTTTAAGAGGACTAGGGCCTAAATTCTTGAGTTCACCAACAAAGTCAGTAACAACTGACGCGAATTTTTGGCCCTCTGAAGCAGAAACATATTCAAATCTTACACGTTCAGGCTCTACACCCATATCCGCTAGTAATTTTTTTAGAAGTTTTATCCTACGGTTTGTCTTATAGTTACCAGACTGATAGTGACAATCACCAGGGTGACACCCTGCAATAAGTACACCATCTGCTCCTTTCTTTAGTGCTTCAAGTATAAAAACAGGATCTACACGACCAGAGCACATAACTCGAATAGATTTGATGTTAGGAGGATATTTTATTCTACTTGTACCTGCAAGATCAGCACCAGCATATGAACACCAGTTGCATAGAAAGCCTATAATGTTTGGTTCAAATTCTTTCGCCATTTTTTATACCTCATTTTTTATTTCGTTTAACGTCATTTCAACGGCTTTTGGAACAGCCGCAGCTATTTTTTTACTTAACTTTTCTCCAAATTCACAGGGAATCTGCTTCATCATTATTCCTATGATGACTATATCTTTAGGGATTCTGTCTTCCCCAAGTTTTTTTGCCATTTCAATTGCTTCTGAAAGTGATACATCATGTGGATTGCATGAGTGTATAGTTGCGAAATCACTTAGCAATATTCTTTTTACTTCACCATTTTCGCTATTTTCTGATTTCACAGCATCTATGATTATTGCCTTATCATATCCTAATATTAAATCAAGGAGGTTCATACCCCCAGTTATTGCTTCATCAACAGTGACATTTGGTAAGTTTATATGTTTTTTAATTTCATTTGCTACGTGTACACCAACGCCATCATCGCCTAGGATGAGATTTCCTATACCTAGGACTATTGTTTTCATATTTTTTCCTTAAAGATTTTGTTTTAATGTTTTGTAAAGTTTTTTGTTATGATCATATATGTCTACTTCTAATGGCATACCGCCAGGTAGTGTATGAGTCGCGCATGCAAAACATGGATCATATGCCCTGAATGCCATTTCAACAAGATTCAATATACCATCATCTATCTTACCATTTCTTATTACTCCTTTTGCTGCATCGCATATTGACATATTTATTGCACCAGAGTTGTTAGTCGTTGCAACAATAAGATTTGCTTTGTCAATAAGACCATTTTTTGTAAGCTTGTAATGATGAATAAGTGTACCACGAGCAGCTTCAGTAACGCCTATTCCTTCCCCGGGTTCTCCAACGGGGTTTCTAATTTTTTGAGAAGTAATTTCAGAGTCATTTATGAGCTCTTTTGCCCTCTCAGTTGCATAAAGTAACTCAATTAATCTAGCCCAATGGAAAGCAAGTGTTGAATTCACTGATTTTCCACCAAGTGTTTCATAGAATCTCTTGTATTCTTTATCAGCCATTGGAGTGGCCATTCCCTCAGCAGCGTTTAATCTACCTAAAGGTCCAACTCTGTAAATACCGCTTTCTTTACCATCTGTAAAACCATTCCAACCAACGGATTTAAGATACGGGAATTTGATATATGTCCATTCCTCGACGCGTTCTTCAACGTATTTATTATAGTCTTTTACATCAAATTTGGCTTTCTCTTTTCCTTTTTGATCTGTAACTCGTATCAGTCCATCATAGAAGTTTGCTTTATTGTTTTTGTCAACAAGGCCCATATTATAGGTTGCAAGCTGATAGGGATCACTAAGTATCAAATCAACATATTTTTTGTTTGCCAGTACTATATCATCGAAAAGTTTTAAACTAAACTTGGCAAAATCTATACATGAGTCAACCATTTTTTTGATATCTTTCACTTCATCTTTGTTGAGTCCTTTTGAAACTCCACCGGGCAGCCCACAGACCGGGTGTGTTGCTTTACCACCGAGTATAGCTGTAATTTTCTGACCATATGCACGATGCTTTATTACTTCTTTTCCTACTTCAACACCAGCTTTTTCTATAACACCTATTACGTTTCTTTTTCCAGGAGGTGCATCTGGTCCAACTACAAAATCTGGACCGCCAAGGTAATAAAAATGTAATGTATGATCATAGATGAAATATCCCATGTACATTAATTCTCGAAGTTTTTTAGCAGCACTAGTTGGTTCTACATTAAAAGCTCTATCAAGTGCTTTTGTTGCAGCGAAATGATGAGCAACAGGGCATACCCCACAGATACGGCTAGTTATCTGCGGCATATCCTCTGCTCTACGACCTTGTGCAAATCTTTCAAATCCTCTAAGTTCAGGAATCTGAAGATAAGCGTTTTCAACATTTCCTTTGTCATTGAGAAAAATACTAATTTTACCATGACCTTCTAAACGAGTTATTGGATCTATTGTAACTGTTTTCATTTTTTAATCACCTTCCTATTAATAAGAGCACAGGGCAAACCATATTTGTAAAATGTACCAATAGGGTCAACAACCTGATCAATGAGTTTCTGTACTTCATCATCACTCATCTTTTCTTCACCTTCAATTCCAAGAATTGAAGCAAGTGCAGAAATCATTTTTGCACCTTGATCAAGGCTATTTGGCGTGGGACCATTACAACCAGTACAGGGCATATTTGCATCTAAACAACGTGCGTTACAACCACCACGTGTCGCAGGGCCTAAACAAATAATCCCTTGCTCAAGTAAACATTTCTCTTCAATTTTATCAACTTCATAAACTCTTTTTATCTGCGATATTTTTTTCTCAGTTTTTTCAAAACGACATTCATCACAAACAGATTTCATAGGGCCAATAACAGAACCCTTTGGAGGTAGTTTATTTTCAACAACTGCAGTAACCGCAGTCATAATCTGCTCGGGTGTTGGTGGACAACCTGTAAGATAATAATCAACATCAACAGTCTGATCAAGCGTTTTAACAGTATCATAAAACTCTGGAAGGGTTAGTTTTCCCTCCTTTACTTTAACGCTAGTCTTTGGAACAGTCTTTTTAGGATTAACTGTAGATGGGTTATCTAAGTACGCAGTGGCAAAAACCTCTTCACGATTTGCAACATTTGCAAGACCAGGGATTCCACCGTTTACAGCACATGCTCCAAATGCAACCAAAACTTTTGACTTCTTTCTAAGAAGTTTTGCAATGTGCTCTTGTTCTTCAGTTCTAATAGCACCATTGAAGAAACAGATATCAATCTGGTTATCTTTCATTGCTTCAACGTCTTTATATTTGAAATCCATTGCCACTGGCCAAAATAAGATATCAGCAATTTCAATAACGTCCAATATTTTCTCATCTATATCTAGTACTGCTATTTCACATCCACCGCAACTTGCAGCCCAATAAAAAGCAAGCTGCAGTTTTTTCTTTTTACTTGCATTTGTTTTCTTCTTTTCTTTTGCCATTAGCTACCACCTATTTTAGATTTTAAAACTATTTTTTATAAACCCCTTTTTTCTTTAATAATAAACTAGGATCAACGGCATGTTCATCGAATCCGCATACAGTTGGATCAAGACCTAGTGCAATCGCAATTAGCTGGGTGTAATAGTAAACAGGTATTTGTTTGTATGCCTTGAAAAGCTTTTCAGCCTCCTTACCGCGAACATCTAAGTTAAATCTACAAAGCGGACATGAAAGCATTATTGCGTCTGATCCACGCTCAAGAGCATAATTTGTAATTCGGTGAGCACGATTTGAAACAATTTTTTTATTTTCTATTGTATGATAAGAACCACAACATTCAATCTTAAAAGGATTATCAATGACTTCTGCTCCAAGAACAGAAAGTAAATCACTCAATATTTTTGGTTCTTCTGCATCATCAATTGCAACTTCTCTCGGACGAAGCATCATGCAGCCATAATAAGGCATAATTTTTATTCCTTTTAGCGGATTTTTTACCATCTTTTTAAGAGTAGCAAAACCAACTTCATCTCTCAAAAATTCAAGGAAATGATAAACTGTCACTGTCCCTTTATAATCATTTTCACGATCCATAAAAGCATTTAGCGTTTCAAGATCATCAGATTTTTCTTTTACACGTAAGTTTGTCTGTTTAAGAGTATTGCAACACATGTCACACAGTGTAACAACTTTGTCTTCACCTTCATCTTCAACATGAATCAAAGATCTAAGAGGTGCAAGATGTCTCATTAGATCATCGTCAGATAATGATGATACTACACCACAACAAGTCCAATCGTCCATTTCTTTTAACTCATGGCCAAGTTTTTCCATTATAGCAAAAGCTGATTTTTCTAGATTTTTCGCAGATGTTTTAAGTGTACAGCCTGGGAAATACAATAGTTTCATGATAATCAGCCAATATTCTTTCTAAATAAACTGACAAAAGCAATTTGTGGGATTGCTTCTCTTTCTTTTTTAGGGATCTTCTGCGCTTGAGTCCTGTCAATTTTTTTTCTTAATACGATTTGACGACATGCTTCCATAATTTTTGTAATGTTGATATCCCTTGGGCATCTTTCAGCGCATGTAAAACACGCAGAGCAAAGCCATATGGTTTTACAATTTAGAACTTCAGGACGATCTAATACTATATATCTAATAACCTCATCGGGTGTAAGATCCATATCCTCAACATAAGGGCATCCAGCTGAACAAGTGCCACATTGATAGCATCCAAATAGATTCTCACCAGAAAGCTCTTCAACTTCCTTTGCAAGATCGCCTTTTTTGAAAACTATTTTGCTAATCTCTTTATTTTTTGGCAGTTTTTTTCTTGGCATTTACGAATCCTCCTTTTAAAAGAGCATCAACCATGACACGTATTTGTTGATTTTTGAATCCTTTCTGTTCAATTGCACCAGACGGGCAAGCACCAGCGCATGCTCCACATCCTTTACAAAGAGCCTTGTTAATTGTAGCTACAAGATGATCAGGATTATCTTGACGAGGTTTTATTTCTATGGCAGAGTAAGGACATATCATCTCACATGTTTTACAACCACTGCACATTTCTTCATTAACCTCAGCAACCTGTCCCTCGCCTTTCATTTTCTCCTGCATAATTGGAATTGCTGCTCGAGATGCAGCACCTTCAGCCTGTGCTATGGAATCAACAAGATTTTTTGGATAGTGAGCTGCTCCACAAACATATATTCCATCAGTTGCAAAGTCAAGAGGTCTAATCTTAGCATGTGCCTCTAAGAAAAATCCGCCACTGTCAGCAGGTATCTTTAGCATATTTTTCAAAGCTTCAGTTAAAACCTCACCTTCTGTGTTAACTGTAAGAACAACCAAATCTGCAGGGATTTCCAGTTCTTCGTTGAGGATGTCATCGTAGACCTTTATATTCATTAATCCTTCCTTTGGATCCTTTTTATCGAGTATTACTTCAGGTTTTTTTTCACCAGGATATCTTACAACTGTAACATGATGATTCTTTAAAACATCAGAATAATACTCTTCTTCCTCTTTGCCAAAAACGCGCATATCTCGATATAGAAGCCAGATTTTAACACCAGGGTATTTCTCAGAGAGGAGTTTTGCGTTCTTTATTGAAACACCACAGCCAATACGACAACAATATGGTCTTTTTTCATCCATAGCACCTGCACAGTTTATTATTACAACATTTTTAGGTATTTTTTTCAGAGTACCTTTCTTTATCTTTTCTTCTAACTCAGTTTGTGAAAGAATATTTTTATTAATACCATATTGATACTGACCCTCAAGATCTACCTCTCTGAAACCTGTTGCAACGATAATTGTTCCAAATTCAATTTTTTTCTTTTTACCATTTTGTTCAATTGTACCTTTATAATTCCCAATAAAACCATCTATTTCTGATAATTTGGACTCCGTCATTACAGTAATTAGTTTGTTTTTATTTACCTGTTTGATAAGTGGGTCTATAATATCCTTTGATTTTATATCAGATGGAAACATAGTATAAAGATGTTTAAGTCTTCCACCTAGTTGTTTTTCTCTATCAATTAGATATGATTTTACACCCATATTAGCAAGCGCTAAGGATGCTTTCATACCAGAAACCCCGCCACCTATTACTAAAACAGCTGGAATAATTGAGAACTCTTCCTCTGAAAGTGGCTCAAGAAGCCTAACTTTTGCAACAGCTGCCTTGACAAGATCAAGCGCTTTATCTGTGGCTTTATCCCAATCTTCAGAATGAACCCATGAGCAATGATTTCTAATATTTGCCATTTCAAACAAATATTTGTTTAAACCTGCCTCTGAAAGAGTATCTTGAAATAAACCTCCATGTGTACGCGGTGAACAAGCAGCAACAATCACTCGATTTAATTCTTTATCTTTAATAGTTTCACGTATTTTTTTACCTGTATCCTCAGAACATGCAAACATTACATGTTCAGCATAATCGACATTTGGAAGTTTTTTAACCTCTTCAGTTACCTTATCTACATCAAGATATCCTGCGATATTTTTACCGCAATGACAAACAAAGACCCCTATACGTGGTTCTTCACTATGAATGTCTTTTTCAGGCGGGAAATTCCGACCGATAAATCTCTTACGATCTTTTATAGGCTCAACTGCTCTTGCAGCTGCTCCGCTAGCCATAGAAACACTATCTGGAATATCTTTTGGACCCTGGATACAACCCGCAAGATAGATTCCATCTTTTGTAGATTGAATTGGATTTTTGAGTAACGAATCTTGCAAGAAAAAGCCGTTTTCATCAACTTCTATTCCAATGATTTCTGAAAGTTTCTTGTTAGCCTTAGAGGGAATAATTGAAGTAGATAGAACAAGTAAATCGACCTTGTCTTCCTTTACTTCACCGCTAAGAGTATCTCTATATCTAACTGTTAGGCTTTTGTCCTTATTTTCATAGACGTTAGAAGGTCTTCCTCGAATATATTTTACTCCAAGTTCCTTTGCATGATCATAATATTGCTGGAAATCCTTGCCATAGGCCCTAATATCCATATAATATATAGAAATGTCAATATCTGGATTTGCTTCTTTTACGATACTTGCTTCCTTTGTAGCGTACATGCAACAAACACGAGAACAGTAGGGATATCCCTCCTGAGCGCTACGTGATCCTACACATTGAATCCAACCAATTTTCTTAGGTTTCTTATAATCTGAGGGTCTAAGTACTTTACCTGCAGTTGGACCAAAAGAAGAAAGAAGTCTTTCGAATTGCATAGCAGTCAAAACATTTTCGTATTTTCCATAGCCATATTCTTTACGGAGTTCTGTTGGCTCAAATACTTCAAAACCAGTTGCAATAATAACTGCTCCTACATTAACTTCGATCTCTTCAGATTTTTCAAGAAAGCTAATTGCCCCTGGTTCACAAACTCGATCACAGGCTCCACAGCCGGTACAATGTTCATGATCAATTGTATATACAATTGGTACTGCTTGCGGGAATTCGATATATATTGCTTTACGAGTTGAAATTTTCTCATCAAAACTACTTACGACATCAACGGGACAAACCTCAGTACAGTCATCACATCCTGTACATTTATCAGGGTCAACATATTTACTTTTCTTCCATATTTGTGCTTTAAAATCTCCTTTTTTACCCTCTAATTTATTAAGTTCTGCATAAGTAATTAGCTCGATATTTGGATGGCGGGAAAGCTCTACCATTTTTGGCGCAGCAGTACAAATACTACAGTCATTTGTTGGAAAAGTTTTGTCTAACTTAACCATTGATCCGCCAATAGTCGAAGTCTTATCAATAATTACAACCTTGTATCCTTTATCAGCAGTATCAAGTGCAGCCTGCATACCTGAGATTCCAGCACCTACTATCAAAACATCAGCATCAATAACTCTCTTTTTCTTTCTGTCAACCCTTTGTGAAATACCCTGAATCGTGCTTTCTGATACAGGCATTTTATCTTCTAATAATGCAAGTTCGGGTTCTTCTAAGAAATAGTCATCTTCAAGGGGAATACCTTGATCGTGATCCATTTTTTGATTATAATCCTTTGAGGGCATTTTTTCCTGCCTCTAATCCTCTCATATAAGCTTTTTCATTAAGATCCTTAAATCTACTTGGCACACTATCTAAAACAGATTTTTTTACCGCTTCTTCATCAAGCAATCCAAATATACTTGTTGATGCGCCAACCATTACAATATTTGTAACAATTTTATTTCCTAATTCCTCTGCAATTTTCTGGGCTTCAACTTTATAAATTGGCCTACCAATGTTGTGTTTAGGAACAAGATCCGGATCAAGAACAATTACTGTGTCTTTCTTAATATCATCTCGATAAGTGTCAAATGACTCTTGGCTCATTGCAACAAGTAAATCTACACTTGTTGGTCGAGGGTATCCAATTTTTTCATCTGAAATTATAACTTCTGAACGAGCTGCACCACCTCGTGCCTCTGGACCATACGATTGAGATTGAACAGCATTATAATCCATGAAAACAGATGCTGCTTTTCCAATGATAAAACCAGCAAGTATTACTCCTTGTCCTCCAAAACCACAGATTCTGACATCCTTCTTCATTTTTTAACCACCGCCTTTAATTTAACGGGTTTGTTACCTTCTTTTTCCATGATTCGGTTAACAAGTTTTTCGTATTGTTCAAAAAATCCAGGTTTCTCCCAGTCTTGGAAAACTCCAATTGGAAACATATTCTTGATTTCCTCTTTTTCTTTTTCTGATCCATAGTTCATTATTCTCTCATAGTCTTCTATAAGAATTGTATTATCGTCATACCACTGCCAAAGTTTTTTGATATCTCCTAGTTTGTTTCTTCGACCATATGCCGTTGGGCATGGTGCTAGGAATTCTACCAGTGAAAAACCCTTCTTAGTTAGTGCATCTTTAACTGATTTAATTGGTTGATAGGGATGAGTAACAGTCCATCTTGCTACATAGTTTGCACCAAGTGCCTTTGCGAGATTACATATATCAAACGGTGGTTCAATATTTCCATAAGGCGCAGTTGTTGCAATACTACCTAATGGAGCGGTTGGTGCAAGTTGACCGCCTGTCATACCATAAGTAAAGTTATTTATCATAATGACAGTCATGTCTATATTTCGTCGTGCTGCATGTATGAAATGATTTCCACCAATTCCAGAGCAATCTCCATCACCAGTAAATATTATTAAATTTAGATCTGGATTTGCAGCTTTTATACCAGTTGCAAATGCAATTGCTCTACCATGGGTCGTATGAAGTCCATCGGCATTTATATAACCTGGTAATCTTGATGAGCAACCAATTCCTGAGGCAAAAACAGTTTTTTCCATATCCCAACCTAATTCTTCAAGTGCCCAGAAGGTATATTCAAGAACCACTCCATGCCCACAGCCATTGCAAAAAATTGTAGGCCACATTCCTTCTCTGAGATATTTTTTATTTAATTCTTCTGCTGTTTTAATTTCATCCATATTATTTCACCTCCAGATATTTTAAAAGTTCATCTGGGAGATGCATTTCCCCACCAATTTTTGGAGCTGAAACAATTTCACAATTTCCAGATGCGGCTTCCTTAATCGGGTGGTATATTTGTCCAAGGTTCATCTCAGGGACAATTATTTTGTCAACATTTTTTGCAAGTTTTGCAATAAGTTTCTCTGGAAAAGGCCAAACTATTTTTAGTCTGAGTAAGCCTATTCTCTTTCCTTTTGCTCGTGCTATTTCCATTGCTGTTTCTGCAGGTCTAGCAGATGCCCCATATGTGACAAATACAATATCTGCATCATCAAGATTATGTTTTTCAACAGATACCAGTTTATCTGCATCATCAGATATCTTTTCACAAATTCTTTTGACAAGTTTCTCATGATCTTTTTGTTTATCTGTTGCAGGGAAACCTTTTTCGTTGTGTGTTAATCCAGTAACATATGTCTTATAACCCGTCCCAAAAGTAGGAAAATCTGGAACCTTACAATTTTTGCGAGTTTGAGAATTTGTAAATGGAATGAATTTATTCTTTGCAATTGTTGCTTCTACCCTGCTCGCCAGTTTTAAATCTTTTTCATCTGGAATTACTATTCTCTCTCTTAAATGTCCCATCTCTCCATCAGTCATAACGCAAACTGGGTTTCTGTACTTCTCAGACAGATTAAATGCTTCAACTGTGAAATCAAGACATTCTTGGACTGTGCTTGGAGCGAGTGCTATCGCTTCAAAGTCACCATGTGTCCCCCAGCGGGCCTGCATCATATCCCCTTGTGCGCCAAGTGTTGGCTGACCTGTCGATGGTCCCGTTCTTTGAACATTTACAATAACACAGGGTGTTTCGGTCATAACAGCAAAACCGTAGTTTTCCATCATTAATGAAAAACCAGGGCCCGATGTTGCAGTCATTGATTTTGATCCACCCCAAGAAGCTCCAATAACTGCTGCGATACTACCGATTTCGTCTTCCATCTGAATATATGTTCCACCTACTCTTGGGAGCATACGTGCCATCCCTTCAGCGACCTCGGACGCTGGTGTTATCGGGTACCCCCCAAAAAACGAAACTCCAGCTAGAATGCCGCCATACACACAGGCCATGTCTCCTAGTATGAACTGAACTTTGTTTCCTAAAACTTTCCTTATTATCTTAGGATTTCTTTTATATACAACCATTATCTTCTTCCTCCTACTGGTCTCAAGAGGGATTTTTTCTCTCCTTTTTTCTTATCTTTGTCAGGAATTACAGTTATTGCAAGATCTGGGCATATTAGTTCACAGAGT
>Ga0272441_10006012_pt1 | contig 20644 bp, 10 predicted proteins | sample SSMProp6N_FD_193582 | JGI IMG/M metagenome (GOLD analysis project Ga0272441, IMG submission 193582) | Marine sediment archaeal communities from Little Sippewissett salt marsh, Falmouth, MA, United States - SSM-Prop-6N | ecosystem: Environmental > Aquatic > Marine > Wetlands > Sediment ...
GCGTCCGCGGCCGCCGAGCCCGCAACGAGCCTGGTCCTGGATGTCGGGTTGGAATACCCGTCGGCGCTCGAGGTGACGGTCGACTACGACGTGACCGGCGGCACGACTGCGGAGAGCGGCACCGATTATGTGCTGGCCGACGGGACCCTGACCTTCACGCCGGGCATCACGAACCGGACCATCACGGCCACGTTGCAGGACGACCTGATCGACGAGCCGGACGAGACGATCGAGTTGACTCTGAGCAACACGAACAACTGCGTGCTCGGCGCGTATCCGGTCCACACCTACACGATCCAGGACGACGAGCCGACTCCCACGCTCACGTTCGACACCGATGCCTCGGGCAATGCCGAGAGCACGACCGGCCCGACGATCGGGCTGTCGCTCGAGCCCGCCTCGAGCGCGGAGGTCACCGTGCACTATGCGGCGACCGGCGGGACCGCGAGCAACGGGCAGGACTACACGCTGGCCGACGGCGTGCTGACTTTCGCGCCGGGCAATCAGTCGGCGGACCTCGGATTCACGGTCTCGAACGACGGCGCGGCAGAAGACGACGAGACGATTGTGATTGCGCTGAGCGCGCCGACCAACGCCATGTTGGGCTGGCCGGCCGTACACGTCTACACGATCGAGGACAACGACGTCGGCGCGATCGAGCGGATCGCGCGGCGCTCGCAGTGGCAGTACATGAAAGGCACCGCGGAGGCGTCCGACCCGCGCACTGCATGGCGGGAACTTGACTTTGGCGACGCCGGCTGGTCATCCGGCGCCGCGCCGTTCGGGTACGGCTCCGCCGCGCACGAGGGGCCGGACTGCAACACGGTGCTTTCGGACATGCAGGGCAACTACTCGACGGTCTTCCTGCGCCGGAAGTTCCTGGTCGGCTCGATCCGGCCGGAATCGCGGCTGCGGGCGAGCGTCGATTACGACGACTCGTTCATACTCTGGATCAACGGCCGGCGCGTGTGGGACGAGTTCGAGCCGGACGCCGCGCCGCTGTACAACTCGCTCGCGGCAGGCGGCCACGAAGCGGGCGCATTCGAGACCAACGATCTGGGCAGCGCGGACGGCATCCTGCAGCTCGGTTAGAACGTCGCGGCGGTGATGGTCCTCAATGCCGGGCTCAGCAGTTCCGACCTGAAGTTCGATATGGACCTGCACCAGTACAAACGCGTCGAGGACACCAAGTTCAGCCACGATCGCGGTTTCTACGACGCGCCGTTCGACCTGACGATCTCGACCGCTACCATCGGCGCGACGATCCGGTATACGACCGACGGGACGCCGCCGACTGAAAGCTACGGCGCGACGGGCGTGACGACTGTCGTGATCCCGGTCAGCGGCACGCTCTGCGTGAGGGCCGCCGCGTTCATGGCCGCGCACGAGCCGACGGACGTGGACACCCAGAGCTACATCTTCCTCGCGGACGTGTTGAGCCAGGCGCAGCCGGCCGGCTATCCGGACTACCTGTACGGTTACGACAAGAACAGCAACCTGATCACGCACACGGGCGACTACGAGATGGCCTCGAGCGTCGTGAGCAACCCGGTCTATGCGGGCGTGTTCACCAACGCGTTGAAGTCGATCCCGAGCATCTCGATCGTGATGGACAAGGACGACATCTTCAGCTCGCAGGGCTTCCTCGTGAACGGCTGGTCCGGCGCGAACGACACGTGGGAGAAACCGTGTTCGGCCGAGCTTATCTATCCGGACGGCTATCCCAACGCCGGCAACGGGTTCCAGATCAATTGCGGCGTGCGCCCGCACAGCCACGTCAAACAGAAGCGGTCCATGAAGCTGATGTTCCGGGGCGACTACGGCGCGACCAAGCTGCGCTATCCGTTCTTCGAGAGCGCTGCCTATCATGCGGATACCGCGTGCGACCGGTTCGACAAAGTGATTTTGCGCGCGGGCATGAACCGGTGTTGGGCGACCACGTGGGGTTGTACCGAGGCGGTCTACACGCGGGACCAGTGGAACCGGGACACGCAGATCCTGATGTGGGGCCACGGCAAGCGTGGGCTGTTCGTGCATGTGTACCTGAACGGCATGTACTGGGGCCTGTACAACGCGACGGAACGTGCGGACGAAGGGTGGGCGACCGAGTATTTCGGCGGTGAGAAAGAGGACTGGTTCGCGGCGAACCACGGCGGCGATATCACCGACACGATTGCGTATCCCACGGCCGACGACCGCTGGGATTACCTGATCGACACGATCGGGAATAACGGTTCACTGAACATCCAGTCGAACTACGAGACGTTCATGGCATACGTGAACGTGCAGCAGTTCGTCGACTACGTGACGCTGGGCTGGTTCGTGGGCTTCGGCGACTGGCAGGAGTGGTGGGGCGCGAACAACTTCTATTTCGTCAATCGCAACAGCCCGGCGCAGCCGGGCATGTACATCATGTGGGACTCCGAGAGCTCCTGGCACATCGAGCAGCACATCGCGGGTCGTGCCAACGACGGGGCCTGGATCAAGCCGCAGTTCCTGACGGAATCCGAGCTCGGCGACGCCGCAAATGTGTACATGGGGACGCGCTACAACTGGTACAACGCGACCAGGCACAAGCACGTTGCACGTCCGTTCCGCAACGCGTTCAAGAACTCCGACTTCCGTACGCTGTACGCGGACCGCCTGTACAAGCACGCGAAGAACGGCGGGCTCCTCAGCGATACCCCGTGCCGCGCGCGTTGGATGGCGCTGTGCGACATCGTCGAGGACCCGATTGTCTGCGAGGAAGCGCGTTGGGGCGATCACGTGACAGGGCTCGTCAGGACGGGCAACGAGGGCGACCAGTACCCGTCCCGCAGCGTGACGTACACCTCGTTCGGCCGCAACCTCCATGTCTGGTCCGGCGACAACCCGGAATTCAACGACAACCCGGTGCACGACACTTGGTACCAGGCGCGCGACCACGTGTACAACATGATGGTCGGCAACGCGGACCGGATGATCACGCTGAGCAAGACCTACCAGATGAACGGAACCGTGATCTACCCGCTGATCGATCCGCCGGAATTCAGCCAGCACGGCGGCACGATCCAGGCGGGGTTCCTGCTTACGATTACGAACCCGAACGGGGCGGAAGGCACGCTGGTTTACAAGGCGGACGGCACCGATCCGCGCGTTTGGGACGGGACCGGCGCACAGTCGTCGGGCACGCAGGTCTACAGCAGCCCGCTCGCGCTCGGCAAGACCACGCACATCAAGGCGCGCGTGCGCAAGGGTAATGCGACCTGGAGCGCGGTACATGCGGCCACGTACAACTACACCGCACATTATCCCGGCATCCGCATCACGGAAATCCACTACAATCCGCTCGGCGGCGGCAGCTTCGAGTTCATCGAGATCCAGAACACGGTCAGCTCGGTGCGCGGGCTATCGGAGATGACCTTCAGCAAGGGTATCCGCTATACGTTCGAGCCGGGCGCCGAGCTGGGGCCCGGCCAGTTCGCGCTGCTCGTGCGCGACGAGGCCGCGTTCACGAACATGTATCCGGACGCGGCGAGTTCGACGAACGTCGCGATCTTCGGCGTGTTCGACGGGCAGCTCGACAACGGCGGCGAGCGGCTCGAGCTGGTAGACAACGACGGGGTCGTCGTCACCTCGGTCCGCTACAACGACAATACGCCGTGGCCGCAAGAGGCGGACGGGGACGGCTACTCGCTGGTCTTCGACGGGCTGGGCGACCAGGACGACGCCGGCAAGTGGCGCGCGTCGAACCTGATCGGCGGGTCGCCCGGCTATAATGACGGGGTCGCCTACCGCGTCGTGATCAACGAGGCCCTGACCCATACGGACCTGCCGGAACTCGACGCGATCGAGCTCTACAATGCCGGCCAGGCCGCCGTCGAGATCGGCGGCTGGTACCTGAGCGACAGTGACGAGCAGTACCGCAAGTTCGAGCTGCCCAGCCACCTGCTCGGCGCCGGCGGCTACGTCACGTACGACGAGACCGACTTCAACACGGACACGAACGATCCGGCCTGCTTCGCCCTCTCCTCGCACGGCGACGAGATCTACCTGACGCAGTGGGACGCGGTGACGAACCTGCTCTACCGCACCGAGGTCCGGTTCGGCGGCGCGGCAAACGGCATTGCGTTCGGCCGGCATGTACGGACCGATTATGAAGTCGACTTCGTGGCGCAAAGCGCGACAAACACGCTCGGCGCCGCGAACGCGTACCCGCGGGTCGGCCCGGTCGTGATCAACGAACTGATGTACCACCCGTCCACGAACCTTGGCCACTACGAGTACCTCGAGCTGGTCAACATCAGCGACGGGCCGATCGCGTTGTACAACGGCACGAACAGTTGGAAGCTGGACGCGGCGGTCGACTACGTGTTCCCGACCGGCATCGTGCTTGCCGCCAAGGAATACGTGCTGGTCGTGCCGACCAATGAGGCGGCGTTCCGGTTCGTGCACGAACAGGTCCCGGAAAATGTGCGGGTGTTCGGACCCTATGAGCGGACGCTGGACAACGCGGGCGAGAGCGTCAAGCTCTGGCGGCCCGGCGAGCAGGATGCCGAGGGGCTGCCCTGGATCCTGGCCGACCGCGTGAAGTACAACGACAACAGCCCGTGGCCGGAAAGCGCGGATGGCGACGGGCCCGCGCTGGAACGGAATGCGCGGGACCTGTACGGGAACGACCCCGCGAACTGGTCGGCCGGCACGAGCGGCGGCACGCCCGGCGAACCGAACTCAGGCGTGCTGGTCTCGCGTACCGCCGGCTGGCTCTATCACGATCTGGGCTCGGACCTCGGCACAGGCTGGCGCGAACCCGACTATGACGACACCGGCTGGGACGACGGGAACGCGCCGCTCGGTTATCCGGACACGGACCCCGCGATCGATACCGAACTGGATTTCGGCGACGATCCCGGCGCCAAGAACGTCACGACCTATTTCCGCAGGAAGTTCATGCTTGGCTCAGAGCCGCACCACCTCGCGAGCCTCGACATGACCGTGCGCTACGACGACGGGTTCGTCGCCTACCTGAACGGGCAGGAAGTGGCGCGCGGCTGCATGCCCGGCGGTGCGATCGGGTACGGCACGCTCGCGGCGACGAACAACGGGTCCGGCGCTCTGTACGAAGCGTTCGACCTGATCGCGCACACGAACAAGCTCGTGCGCGGCGTGAACGTGCTGGCTGTCGAGCTGCACCAGTACGCGGCGGCCAGCAGCGACCTGTTCCTGGACCTCGATCTCAAGCACACCCTGACGACGCCGACGGTCGCCTTCGCGAATGCGAGTTCGGCCGGCAGCGAGACCAACACGAGCGTACAGCTTGCCGTGAACCTGGCGCCTGTATGGGATCAGAGTGTGCAGGTCGACTATGCGCTGGCCGGCGGGACCGCGAGCAACGGGCTCGACTACACGTTCGAGGCCGGCACCCTTACGTTTGACCCGGGCATGACCACCCGCCAGATCGGGTTGACCGTTGCGAACGACGAGCTGGTCGAAGGCGACGAGACCGTGAACGTGCGGCTGAGCGGCGCCGTCAACGCGGCGCTCGGCACGCTCACGAACCATACCTACACGATCCAGGACAACGATCCGGCACCGATCGTCAAGATCGCGAAGGGTTCGTCGTGGCGTTACCGTAAGGGCAACGCGGAGGCCTCCGACCCGGTCGCGCAATGGCGTGAACTCGCGTTCGACGACGGCGCGTGGTCGACCGGCAATGCACCGTTCGGCTACGGGCTCGGTCCGTACGGGACCGAGCTGGGCGACATGAGCAACAGCTATTCCTGCGTGTTCCTGCGCCAGGAATTCCAGGTTCCGGTCCCGGCCTTCATCCGCGAGGTCCGGCTCTGGTCCGAATACGACGACGGGTTCGTGATGTGGCTCAACGGCGAAGAGTTCGCGCGCGTGAACATGGCCGGCACGCCCGGTTCGTCGCCCGCATACAACGCGCTGGCCGCCGGCTCCGTCGGCGCCGCGCAAGTCTGGACCGTGAACCTGAGCGGGGCGGACATGCCCGTGCTGCAGCCCACGACGAACGTGCTGGCCGTGCAGTTCTTCAACGACGCGCTGGACAGCGAGGACGCCAGCCTCGACGTCGAGCTGGCCGTGGTCGAAGCGCGGCTGCCGCTCGCCGAAGACGCGGACCAGGACGGGATGCCCGACGGGTGGGAAACGCTCTGGCTCAGCGCGACCACGAACACGGCGGCCGGCGACTTCGATCTGGACGGGACCCGCAACCTCGCCGAGTACGTAGCCGGTACGCACCCGACCAACCCGACCAGCTTCTTCCTGCTCGACGGCGGGCGCAGCGGTACGAATGTCCTGATCTCGTTCCCGACCATCGAAGCGAGCGGCACGGGCTACAGCGGGCTGAGCCGGTACTACAAGCTCGAAAAGCGCGAGGCGATGGGCGCCGGCCATGTCTGGCAGGCGTTGCCCGGCTGTTCGAACATCGTGGGCCGGGGCCAGGACGCGGTCTACACCAACACGATCCCGCAGACCCCGCTGTTTTTCCGCGGCCGGGTCTGGCTGGAATGAACGCGCGAAGCGCGTTCTTCCTTTTCACGAGTCAATGCGATTCTCCGCAATGCCCTTGTCTACCAACGGCCGCGGTTGCCGCCGCCGCCGCCGTCACGGTTGCCGCCATCGCGGCGCGGCTTGGGTTGGGATTCATTGACGCGAAGATTGCGCCCCATGAGATCCTGCTCGTTGGTCGCCTCGATTGCGGCCAGCGCCTCCGTCCTGTCCGGCATCTCGACGAAGCCGAAGCCTCTGGATTGGCCCGAGAACTTATCCATGATAACACGGGCCGACGTAACGGTTCCGTGCTGTGAGAAAAGTTCCTGGAGTTTCTGATCGTCTGCCTCGTAAGGCAGATTGCCGACATAGATATCCATGAGGATATCTCCTTATCCGTGTCATCCGTGTCTGTTGTCCAATACTGCACGATGACACGGAGTGCGGATCGGGATCGACCGAAGGTGGCCGAACGCGGTAGACTATGCGGGCGGTTCGGCACGGATGCAAGCACTGTTTTCATCTTTCTGCCATGGCGCATTCGAACGCCCGAACCTGATGCGCGCAGGATGGCCGTTGGGGTGACATGACAGGGTAGGGGCAGATGCTACGCAGATTCAGCCTATACGGGTTCCTGAAGAACCAGCAGTATTTCGAGCCGTTCCTTGTGCTCGCGTTTCTGCAGATGGGCCTGAACTACACGCTGATCGGGTTTTTGGTTGCGTTCCGCGAAGTGACGGTGAACCTGCTGGAGATTCCGACCGGCGGCATAGCGGACGTATACGGTCGTCGCAAGTCGATGATTCTGAGCATGGCCGCCTATATCGTGAGTTTTGCGGTGTTCGGTTTGGTCGGTATGGTTGCGGTCGGGCGCGGGCTGCGGCTGGTCGTGTTGATGCCGTGCCTGTTGCTGGCGATGCTGTGTTTCGCGGTGGGCGACGCGTTTCGGACGGGCACGCACAAGGCGATGATTTTCACGTGGCTGCGCAGCCGGGGCCGGGAAGCCGAGCGGACGAAGGTTTACGGTTATACGCGGAGCTGGAGCAAGCTCGGCTCGGCGGTCTCGGTGGTGCTCGCCTGCGTGTTCGTGTTCGTGACGAGCAACTATGTGTATGTTTTCTTTTTCTCGATCGTGCCGTACGTGCTGAACATCGTGAATTTTCTGGGGTATCCGCACGAGGTGGATGTGGGGCGCGAGCGGAAGCGCTCGGTCGGCGAGATTGTGCGGCATCTGAAAGCGTCGCTGGTCTTGTGCATGAAGCGGCGCGGTTTGCGGCGTCTGATCCTTGAGTCGATGGGGTTCGAGGGTTTTTTCAAGGCGACGAAAGACTATCTGCAGCCGATTCTGAAAGCGGCGGCTGTTCCACTGGTCGCGGCGCTGTTTGCCGGCATGCGCATGACGGAGCAGCAGAAGTCGGTGCTCCTGATCGGGCCGGTTTTCTTTGTGTTGTTCGTGTTGTCGGCGGTGGCTAGCCGGCGCGCGCATCGGTTGGTTGCCCTGCATGGCGGCGAGGATCGGGCCGCGCACAAGTTGTGGGGCTGGATCGCGTTGATTTTTCTGGGTCTGCTGCCGGCGTTCTGGCTGCGGCTGCATGTGGCGATGATTTTGGGGTTCGTGTTGCTCTACGTGATGCAGAACATCTGGCGGCCGGTGTTGGTGAGCCGGTTCGACGCGCATGGCGAGGAGGCGAAAGGCGCGACGTTGCTCTCGGTCGAGTCGCAGGCGAAGAGTGTGTCGACGATGGTGATTGCGCCGGTGCTGGGGGCGGTGATCGACCTGGTGAAGGCGCGTGGGATCGGCGGCTCGGAGTTCTGGCCGGTGGGCGTGTTGGGGTTGGCGCTGGCGGTCGGGTTCTGGCTGAGCGCGCCGCGGGCGTCGTAGTAGCGCACGTAGACGCCGGGGAAGAACGCGACCAGATCTCCGCAGCTCACTGCGTACGGCTTGCCCTCGACCTCGAACACGCCGCGACCGTCTGCGACCACGTGGATGGCGAATCGCGGACAGACCGTATGCAGCTCGAATCCGCCCAGACTCCGCAGCCGCCCCAGCTGGCTGACATACAGGTCCGGCTCGCAGCCCAACGGCTGGTACGGCTCGGCAATGCGCCGATGGCGTGCCATCTCGGGTCTGTCAGCTCTTCAGTGTTTGCGCGACCAGCTTGACGGCTTCCTGTTCGATCAGGCTGGCGCAGCCGGGATCGAGCGGGAACGGGCGATAGGAGTATCTGTAGGCGTTCGGTTCGTAGCCGCCTTGTTCGAACGCCTCCGCGGTCGGCACATAGCCGGCAAATCCGATGTCTTCATTGGCGTAGCCCAGCACGATGGTGTGGTCGGCCGTTGCGTGGTCCGCGATATTTGTACCGATCTCGACGAAGACCTCGCCGGGCAGTCCGACGACGGCCGTGCGATCGATCCCGAGCACCTGGAGTTCATAGGGGATCGTGCGTGGCGTTCCGGCTTTGGTCGCGGCAAGCTGATCTTGTGCCCAAGCGAGATTGGCTTCCGCCCGTCTGAGCTTGTGCGGCTCGCCGGCGGTTTTGGCGGCCGCCAGCGCGTCGGTTTCGCGGCGCAGCCTCTGTTGCGCTTCGGTCACGGTTGGTACCGCGAGCGGCAGCGCGATGATGCGCGAGCGTGCGCTGAGGCATGGGTGCGTTGCGAGCGTGGCCGATGCGGCCGCCTTCAATGCGGCGTTGCCGAGCGTGCGGCCGAGTTGTTCGGCTTCCGGGAACCCTCTGGCGAGCCATTGCGCGTTGATATTGCCGCAGCAGCCTTGCGCGAAGATTGCGATGGTGTTCGGGCCCAACGCCTGTTCGATGGCGGCCGTTGCACAGCCGGGGAAATCGGCGCTGATCTCGAGGTTCTTGGGCCCGAGCACGACGGGATGCGCGGCGTGCGAGAACAGCACGGCGATCGGTTGCGCATCGGACCCGTCGATTCTGAGCACGTCCACGTCGCGATCGGCCGGCCCGTCCGGGTTCCGGCCGAGGATCATCCCGCGATCGGGTGTGAGTTCGCGCCGGTTGATGCCGATCTGCACCGGCTCTGTTGCGAACCCGAGCTTTGCATCGCGCCGGCTGTTCCAAGCGGCGGTTACGGTATCGGCGATTTTTCCGATGAGCGATTCGACGTAGCCCGTATCCTGCTCGTCATAGAGGCGGCATGGCGCGGTGAGCGGGCCGGAATGCGTGTGTGTGGTTGTGAGCATCACGTTTTCCGGGGGGATCCCTGTCTGCGCCCGGATCTGTTCACGTGCCCGTGCAACGATATCGAACCCGAACGTGAGCACGTCGCAGACGGCCAGTGCGAGCGGTGTCGTTTCGTTATCGAGCACGAGCGCTTTCACGTGCAGCGCGTCGTGCACGCCGGTGGCGCGCCGCTGGCTGAACCCGATCAAGACACAGCCGACCGGCGGCGTGATATCGGCTCTGGCTGCGCCTGCTCTGAGCGTTGGCATGACCTTGCTCCCTCTTCCCGGAACTGCAGCATGGCGCTCGGACAGCTCGGACCTGTCGGACAGGTTGGACGTTCTATCCGGGATCCGGCCTCCGGCATCCAGCATCGGCTTGCCCACGGCCGCGGGCCGCGGGCAGTCCCTCACGCGCACGCGTGGGCCGGCCTGTCGGCCAGCGCGTGTGCGTTATTCTTGATTTTGCGCACGGCGCGCGCGATGTCGAGCATATCTTCACGCGTGCCGAGCAGGCAGAGCTGGCTGATTGTGACGGAATCGCGGCAGATCCGCTCGCAGTTGGGCAGATGCATGCGCGCGTAGTCGGGAAATTGCACATGCTCGGCGAGCCGGCCGAACCGTTGTTCGGCGAAGACGGGGTTCTTGTAGAGTGGATGCGAATAGCCGCGGCCGGCGGGGATGCCCTCGGCCTTGAGCGCGGCCACGAACGCGTCGCGCGGGACGCCGCCGAACGCTGCTTCGTCGTAGAGCAGGCGGAACTCGTGCCAGGCGATCCGGGTCATGAAGGGCTCGCGTCGAGGCAGGCTGATCCCGTCGATGCCCGCCAGTTGGTGGGAAAGGAACACGGCGTTTGCCTCTCTGCGTGCGGCCTGTTCTTCGAGTCGCTCGAGCTGCACGAGCAGCACGGCGGCCTGGAATTCGGTCATGCGCGCGTTCCATCCGATCCGGTGGTGTTCATAGAAGGGCCGCCCGGCGATGCGCCCGATATGGTGATAGGAGAAGCACTTCGCCGCGAGCTCCTCGTCGTCGGTCAAGATGATACCGCCTTCGCCGGCCGTGATGTGTTTGCTGGACTGGAAGCTGACGCCGCCGAGGTCGCCGATTGCGCCGAGTTTGCGGTTCTTCCACGAGGCGCCCCAGCCGTGGCAGGCGTCCTCGATCACGGCCAGTTCATGTTTGCTTGCGACTGCGAGGATCCGGTCCATGTCGGCGGCGCGTCCCGCCCAGTGCACGGGGATGATCGCGCGCGTACGCGGGGTGATCGCCGCCTCGATCGCGGCGGGATCGATGTTGAGTGTGTCGAATTCAACATCCACGAACACGGGTACGGCATTGTTCTGGACCGCACAGCTCGCGGTCGCAATGAAGGTGTAGCCGGGCACGATCACCTCGTCGCCGATATCGATGCCGGCTGCTTTCAGCGCGATCGTGAGTGCGGCGGTGCCGTTCGTGACGGCGATTCCGAATTGGGCGTCCTGATAGGCGGCGAACTTCTTCTCGAACTCGGCCACGCGCGAGTTCTCGCAGAGTCTGCCCCATTGCCCGCTGCGGGCCACGTCGTCGAGTGCCTTGATCTCGCGCTCGTCCCGGATCGGCCAGCTCGGCCAGGGCGCTGTGCGGATGGGGGTGCCTCCGTGGTATGCGAGTCTGGTCATCTCTCACTCTCCTTCCAAAACAGAACCTTGCCGTAAACCTTGTCGAACAGCCAGATGTGCTCCGTTCGAACCTAGCGTAGCCGCACTGGCACCGGCAGAGCCATGGCGGCGGCAACGAATGGATGGCGAAAAGCACGGTGGCGGGGGAGTCGACAACGCTTAGGACAATGCTTACGACAACGCTTGCGACAAGGTTTACGACGAGGTTTACGACGAGGTTCGCACGTCGTGGCGCCCCGATCGTCAATCGCCAATGCTCAGGAGAGCGTCTTCCGGAACTCCGAGGGGGAAAGACCTGCGACGGTTTTGAACGTGCGGCTGAACGTGTAGGGGTCGTTGAAGCCGAGCGCGTAGGCGATATCCTTGACGCTGCGGGTCGTGGTTGCGAGCAGTTCCTTGGCGGCATCGACGCGTCGGCTTTTGATGTAGTGGCCCAGTGACAGGCCGGTTTCTTCCCGGAACGCGCTTGAGAGGTAGTTCGGCGAGAGCATCACATAGTGCGCGACTTCAGGCACGGACACGGCGCGGTCGAGTCGCTGTTCGACATAGGCCCGCGCTTCCTTGACGGCGGCACATCTTGCCGCCGACCCGTCCTTGTCGGGTTCTGCCAGCGCCTTTCGAAGCAGGCAGAGCGACAGCGTCAGAAGCGGTTCTTTGAGGGACACAACGGACGGCCGTTGTGTGTGGGACACGAGCTGGAGCAGATGGCGGCCTGCGCTGCGCGCCTCCTGGCCGGGCGGTTGGAGTTGGATCCGGCCGAAGTAGACACGTCCCTCACGAAACGTGTATCCGTGATAGGCCATGACCAGGCCTTCAGGCTTCGTCATCCAGACGACGACTTCGTAGGAGGTCCGTTCCCGCCGGAAATGGGAACCGTGCGCCGTGCCCGGCGCGTACATCCCGAGCGTGCCGGCGCGAGCGGCATAGTAGTGCTGTCCACAGCGCAGCAGGCATTCGCCTTTCAGCACCAGGCACATCTCCAGGAAGTCGTCGGCATGGCACGGCACGAAGAGCCGTCCGCGCGGCGGCGTGGGGTGGGGTCGTCCTGCGGGCGGGCCGCGCCAGGGCCCGAGCAGCGAGTCGGCCTTCAATTGCGAGATGGCCTGCGTGAGCCGGCCGGCGATGAAGTCGGCCATCTCCTCTGTACTGAGGGGTTTGCGGCGGCGTTTGGGTGTCATCGGTCGGATCCACAAAGAGACGCCCAAGAGTGTAGCGGTGGCGATCGCGAGATTCAACCACGGAGGTGGCGTCGCGGCCACGTCCTCATGGTCGTGCGGCCTGCCATCCGCCGGCGAGCATTGCGGCGAGTGTCTTGACGAGTTGCGCGTTCTGCGGGCGGCCGGCGATGTTGACGTTTTCGTCCGGGTCGAGCTTGTGGTCGTAGAGTTCCCGCAGTGTTTCTTTTGGTTTGCCTTTGCGGCGCCAGCGCCATTCGGTATAGCGGTAGCGGTCGGTGCGCATGGTATAGCCCATGTAGTTCGCTCTGGGATACTGGCTGAAGGCAGCCTGTTTCCAGGGCCGGGCGGGGTCCGTGAGCAGCGGCACGAAGCTGGTTCCTTCCAGACCGTCCGGTATGGGCAGCCCGGCCAATTCACAGAGCGAGGGGTAGATATCGACGAACTCCGTGAGCGCGTTCGAGCTCTGTCCGCCCTTCATGCCGGGCGCGCTCACGATCAGCGGCGAGCGTGTAGCGACTTCGAAGTTCGTGTGCTTGCACCAGAACCCGTGCTCGCCGAGCTGCCAGCCGTGATCGCCCCAGAGCACGACGATCGTGTTTTCGCGCAGACCGAGCCGGTCAAGCTCGGCCAGCAGCTTGCCGACCTGCGCATCGACGAAGCTGACACAGGCATAGTAGCCGTGAATGAGTTCCCGTGCCTGCTCGTCCGTGACAGGCCCTTCTTTCGGTATGCCTTCATAGACGCGGAGTTCGCCCCAACGGGTCAGAGCCAGGTGCGGCGCGTCTTTGGGCGCAAACGGATTGCCCGCCAGGTCGATCCTGGCGCGGTCGTACAGAGCCCAGTACTTCTTCGGGCAGTTGAACGGGAGGTGCGGCTTGGAGAAGCCGACCGCAAGAAAGAACGGTTTGCCGGCGGTACGCAGCCGCCGCATTGCCTGCAGGGCGAGTTCCGTCCTGTTCCCGTCGCCATAGGCGGCATCGCGTACATCCGCGGCCTCGACCGGCGGGCCGAGCGAGGCCCGCCTGAGCTGCTTGCCGGTCAGGCCATTGGTTTCGGCTTCGGCACGTTTTCGCTTGCGGAGTCCCTGGTTGGTCTGCAGGGCATACATGCGTTTCCCGCCCGACCCGCCGATCCAGGGAACGGTCCACGACGCTTGGTCGTTGAGGCCCAGATGATAGATTTTTCCGATCCCTTCCGCGTGATAACCGTGTGCCATGAACTGCTGGGTGAGCGTGACGGCGTCGGGGATCGTCTTGCGGAAATGCGTGTGCAGATCGTAGACCCGCGTGGAATCGGGGCGCAGCCCGGTCATCAGGCTTGTGCGGCTCGGCGAGCAGACGGCCTGCTGACAGTAGGCACGGCGGAAGAGCGTACCGTTTCGCGCCAGCGCGTCGATATGCGGGGAGATGATCTGTTGGTGCCCGTAGCAGCCGAGTTCGGGTCGCAGATCGTCGACGGCGATGAACAGGACGTTTTTTTTGCGGGACTGCGCGCCTGCCGCGAGCGTCGCGAGCGGCAGTCCGTGGGCGGCGAGCCCGAGCCCGCCGAGGCCGGTCCTCAGGAATTCGCGTCTAGTGATTGGCATATCCGCCTCCTGTGAAGATAGAGAATTGGACCACGGATTGACACGGATCGGGGCTTCCCTGTTCGTGTCTACTCGTGTTCATCCGTGGTTCGAAACACCCTCACTCTGCCGTGAGTTCATACCACAACGTCCTGTGCTCAGGCCCGATCGCGAATGTTGTGCGTCCTGCGTGCGCCGTGGCGCGGACACTGTCCATCCGCATCCCGCGTCCATCGAGCGCGTATACTGCGCGGATCCTATTCTCAAGAGTGATCGCGGCCGGGATCCCGTTCACGTGGGTGGGGCCCGTGCCCCAGTCCTTGCCGACCGAAGTACGGTCCTTGTTCCAGCCCATATTCAGATTCTCGGCCGAGCCGACCGCGGTCAACAGCATACGTCGGGATGCCTGCAAGGGTTTTCCGTCCAGGCTGGTAACGACGATTGCGCCGTAGTCACGCTCGATCGGGCCGACATCGAGCGTGAGCCCGCCGAGCGCGAACGTCTGCCCGGCGATCAGGTCCCAGACCGCGCGTGATGCGGGCGTGTTGACCTTTACGCAGGCCTTGGCCGGGTTCGTGGCGTCCCACACGACGCGGCCGTCCGGACTGGCGAGCCGTTTCGTGCTTGCGGCGATCTCGGGCGCACGCGAGCTGCGCGTCTCCGCGTCGACCCCGACCCGGTGGCTCAGCGCCAGCGCGGCGGACGCATGCTCGTCGAGTGTGCCCACCGCGGTTTGCCGCAACGGGGCGAGGTCACCGCGTCGGAACATGTTCGCGCAGGCCGTGAGCATCGCGAGTTTGACCGGTTGCCCGGTGAAGACGTGAAACCTCTGCATCCAATCGCCAAACCAGAGGTCCTGCCTGTTGTGATAGGTGAAGAAGAAGATACCGTCCCAGTCCTGCAGCGCGGCGATCATTGCAAGGGTCGGCACAAGACTTGCGCCGTAGTCGTTGGGGTTGGCGATGTTGCACTCCGACATCGTGAACGGGCGGTCGAACAGGCGCCGCGCGGCGGCCTTCACGAAAGCGGTCTGGCCGGCCGGGCTGCGCTCGATCGGCGTGTTGCCGATCCGCCAACCGTCGGCCCAGCGGCGGGGCCCGACCGGGATCTGCCAGTACGCGTGCATGTCGGTGTAGTCGCTGGTCTTCGCGATCACGCCGGGCGCGTGATAGCTGATCTGTCCGGCCGTGATCGGCACCCTCACGCCCAACTCCTCTCTGAGGAACCGGACCATGTCCTTGAGGAATCCCTCTTCCGTATCGATCATGAACTGCCTGGCGTCTGCGGTGGCGGTGTCGACCCACTCGGAGCGCGGGATGTCGATGTCGCCCCGCTCCAGAGTCTGGCCTTCAGGCAGGGCCTGCAAGCGGCCGCCGCGCCGGAGCCGGACGTTCGCCAGGTACAGATCGACGTCGCTGTCGCCGATTTTGAAGCAGATGCGCGTATTGTCGGGGACTGTCTTGGTCGCTCTGAACACACGCACGAACTCGGTCCATTCCGTCGAGGCCTTGACGGTCTGCCCGCAACCGACGTGATCCCAATGGTCCGGGCCCTGGTTCGATACATCCACGAACACGGATCGCGGCTTGTCGGCTCTGATCCAGAACGAGAGTGTGTAGAGCCTGCCCTGTTTGACGGGCAGATTCGTGAGCATGAGTTGCTGTCGGTTCTTGCCCTGCGACTTTTTGAGGATGTCGAGTTTCAACGCTTTCGTTCCGGGTTCCGGGCCCGGCATGCCGAAGACAGGCCTGACCGGGAACGCCGGGCTCGCCTGAAGCCGCCATGGCGCCAATTTGCTGCCGAGCTCGCCCATATCGGCGATGTCGGGACCGAGCGGCTCACTGGTGTTTTGCCACGCTCTCCTGAGCGCGGCCGTGGTCCCGTAGCGAGCCCGGAGCCAGGCGTTCCATTGCCGCTTGAACTCCTCGCGATAGGGCGCCGGCAGCGAGCGGGCGCGGCCCGGCCCGAGCTTGCTGAACGCGTTCTCGTTGACGATCTCGATCATGGCGATGCCGGGATCGTCCACACGGCGGAGCGTGCGATACGGATTCATGTGTGTGAGGTACATGCGGCAGTAGTCCTTGAACAGTTCGCGCATGCGCGGCACGAAGTAGAGCAGGAACTTGTTCTTCCGCATGCGCTCCTTTCTCGGCAGCTTGTCCAGCCCGGCGAACCCTTCCGCGTCCATGAAGCCCCGCGAGACGTGCAGGTTCAGGTTGATGTAGAGCCCGTGCTTGATGAGCTGATCGAGGAAATAGTCCTGCCGGTCGAGCTGGTCGGGGTTGAACACCCGCTTGCCGCTGACGATCTCGCCCCAGATGCCGTTGGGCGTGCCTTGACCGTCGTGATGATGGATGCGTATGCCGTTGACGCCGAGCTTGGCCAGATGTGCGGCGGCCTTCTCGGCAGCCTCGTGGCTCGGGAAATTCGCGCCGAAACACAGGTTCATGCCCCAGATCCTCAACCGGCCGTTATCGGTGTGGAACCGGCCGTCCCGGATTCGTACGAACCCGTCGGCGCCGGCCGGCTTGCGGTTCAGTCCGGACAGGTCCGTCGCGGATCGAGTCGCATCGTCGCCCGGGATCACGAACGGGAACCGGTCGCCGCCGCGCGCGACGGTGAGGGTGAGGCAGAGAGACAACATGCCGTAAGTCCATCGCATCAGGGCCTCCTCCGAGAATACGTGTCTCAAGCGAGTTTCTTGCCCGCGAATCCCGCGAATTGCCCCGAATAGAGTCCGGTTGGCCCTTTCACGTAATTCGCGTGATTCGCCGGCGGAAACTCTTCCGTGTTGCTGTGGCAGGTTCGACAAGCGTAGGCTATCCCGCGCGTCGATGCGCGGCAATAGCAGTCCGCACACAAGGATGTCGAAATCCACTACGCCGCTCAGCGTTTGCCCACGAAACACAGCAGGATATCGAACGCGCCCTCGTCGGTCGCCAGCCGGGTCTTGACCGCCTTTTGGGTGGTCGTGATGAGCTCAACGAACCGGGTCGCGGTCATGAATTGGGGCGGGTCGGCGCGCACGTGGTAGGCGTTCATGTTCAGCGCGATACAGGAGCTGCCGACCACGATGTTGAGGAATTCCGAGATCACGTCGTGGACCACCTGGTTCATGCGCGTGGCGGGCTCGCCGGTGATCGAGGAGGCAAGAAACAGCGTGAGTTTTTCCGGCAGAATCAACGCGTAGTCGAACGTGACGTCGCCGGTCACGCGCTGCGTGAAGATGTGCGCGTCTTTCGGCGGGTGCAGCGTGTCTTCGCTGACTTCGACCAGCCGGACGAGCTCCTTGGTGAAGTGCAGGAAGATCCTGAGCGTCGCGTCCAGTACGGCGGAAACGATGTCCTTTTCCGGCATTTCGCCGATCGCCTCCCGCAGCTCGCTGCGTGCCGGGCTCTGGGAGAGCCGGTATTCGCGGAGCAGCTGTTCGAGCTGCACGCTGCCGAGATAGCCGCGTTGGACGAGCGCCTCGCCGAGAAAGACCCAACGGTCCTTCTTCGCCTGCGCGAGCGCTTCGAGCTGTTCGGCGTTCAGCAGCCCTTTTTTCTCGGCCATGGGCGCGAATTTCCGGTCGACATCTCTTTGTTCCTCGTCGAATTCGGCCAACTGCTCGGCGGCCAGCATTCCTTGCTCGACGGCCAGCGCGCACAACGAGAGGTTGATCTTCTTCTGGTGCTCGACCGCATCGAGCAGGTTCTCGCGGCTCACGATCCCGCGTTCGAGCAGGAATTCGGCCAAGGACTTGGTGCCGATCGCCCTGCGCGGCACGGCGGCGGGCAGGTCCGAGACGAGCCGGCGCATGTGCATGATGAGCTGCTCCGGCTCGAACGGTTTCTGCAGGAAGTCCTTGGCGCCGGCCGCGAGACATTCGGTGACGGCGTCGGTGGATGCCATCGAGCTGAGCACCAGCACGGCGGCCTTGGGGTTGAGCTCCATGATCTCATTGAGCGTCGCGAACCCGTCGGTGTTCGGCATGATCAGGTCGAGGATCGTGACGTCCGGCGTGAATTCCTTGAACTCTGTGATCGCGGCGGTCCCGTCGGCCGCCTCGGCGACGACTTCGAATTCGGTGTTCGCCAGGCAACCGACCACCGTTTTTCGCGCCCATATCGAATCGTCCGCGATCAGTACGGTGTAGTTTTTCTTCATGGTCTTCTTTCTCCCTGTCGCCGATCAGCGCGTTGCCACGAAACACAGCAGGATATCGAACTCGCCCTCGTCGGTCCGGAGCCTGGCGGAAACGGCCTTTCTGGTGGAGGCGACGAGTTCCACGAATCTCGGGGTGGTCAAGAAATGGGGCGGTTCCGCGCGCACATGATAGGCGTTCATGTTCAACGCGATACAGGAGCTGCCGATCACGATGCTGAGGAACTCCGAGATCACGTCCTGCACGAATTGGTTCATCCGCTTGGCGGGTATCCCGGTGATCGCGCCGGCAAGGCACAGCGCGAGCGTCTCGGGCAGGACCAGCGCGTAGTCGAACGTCACATCACCGGTCACGCGTTGCGTGAAGACGTGCGCGTCTTTCGGGGTCTCGCGGATACCCTCGCTGACGGCGACGAGCCGGACGAGCTCCTTGGTGAAGTGCAGGAGGATCTTGAGCGTTGCGTCGAGTACCGTGGACACGATGTCTTTTTCGGGCATCTCGCCGATGGCCGTTCGGAGTTCGGCCCGTGCAGGGCTTTGAGAGAGCCGGTATTCCCTGCGCAACTGTTCGAGCTGGACACTCCCGAGATAGCCGAGCTTGACCAGGGCTTCGCCGAGGAACAGCCAGCGCTCCTTCTTCACGCGTGCGAGTTCTTCGAGTTGCTCGGCGCTCAGCCAGCCTTCCGTCTCCGCGACGGTTGCGAACTTGCGGTCGGTGCGGCGTTGCTCGTTGTCGAGCGCGCCGATCCGGTCTTCGGTAAGGAACCCCTTCTCGACGGCGAGCGCGCACAGCGACAGATTCACTTCCTTCTGGTGCGTGACGGCGTCGAGCATATGTTCGCGGGCGACGGTCCCGCGTTCGAGCAGGAATTCCGCGAACGACTTCGTGCCGACGCTCTTGCGGGGTACGGCCCCGGACAGGCCGCCGACGAGCCTGCGCAGATGCAGAATGAGCTGCTCGCGCTCGAACGGTTTCTGCATGAAGTCCTTGGCCCCGATCGTGAGGCATTCGGTGACGGCGTCGGTGGATGCCATCGAAGAGAGCATCAGAACGGAGGCCTCGGGATTGGCTTCCATGATTCGGTTCAAGGTCGCGAATCCGTCCGTGTCGGGCATAATCAAGTCGAGGATCGTGATGTCCGGCGCGAGCTCGCTGAACTTCTCGACAGCAGTACGTCCGTCAGCGGCCAGGCCGACGACGCGGAATTCGGTGTTTGCGAGGCAGTCGACCACCGTTTTGCGGGCCCACATCGAGTCGTCGGCGACCAGTACCGTGTAGTCCTTGTCCATGACTTAGCGCCTCCCTGCCGCCGATTACGCTCCCGTCCGTTGCTCGATTGAATACGCGTGTGCGTTCCGAGGAGTGTATCGGGCCCACGCGTCCGGTTCAAGCGCAGAGCGAAGCGCCGCAGTGAAACGGTGCCGCTTGTGCGGGACGTCGAGCGTCAGATCATAGGGGGCGCGCGTCGTGGGTATCACTTTCCACGATGGCTTTCGCCCACTCGTTCAGGTTCAGACACTGCTCCCGGGTGATGGTGCGTTTGTCAGGGTGATGTGGAAAGGGCGCCAACATCAGCAGGCGACCGCTTGCACATGCGTCGAAATAGCGGCCCGGCGGCTTATAGTGCGGGCCGAACCCGTTCTCCACCAGCACGATTAGGGGCAGCTCCGCGTCCAATGCGGCTCGGGCGATTTCCTTCTCCCCCGGGCTGATGCAGGGAGATACGAGCACGGTGCCGTGCTCGGCCGCGTAGAGGAGTTCGGCCTTCTTCTCAGCCAGCACTTCCGCGGAGATGCTGCGCGAGATCTGCACCTGCCGTTTCAAGGGGCGATCGAGAAGGTAGCGGTTGCCGATGGCCTGACAAGACCGGTTCGGGGTTACGGGCTGTTTGCGTACCACCGTAAAAAGCGCGGGGTTCGCACGCTTCTCCGCGAGGCGTCGGGGGTTGTCGGCAATGTAATTGACCATCGCTTTGAGTTGGCCCCTGCGCAACAGAATTGTGTCCTGGAAGCCCTTTTCCCATAGGGCGGTGTTGGACTCGGCAGCAGGGGCTGCTGCCGAAACCTGACCGGGTTGCGGGAGCAGCCCTTTGCCTCTGCATTCCTGCTCACTGACCGTCTTGAACGCCTTGACAACGTGGCCAACATGCCGGGCCAGCCGCTCCTTTACCCACAGGATGCCGTGGAAATGGTCCGGCATTGCCACGCACTCACATGCCTGGATCTCCGGGTAGACAGCCGAAGAGCGCTGCCACACGGCACACACCACCTCCCCGATCGGGGAAAGAGAAAGGGTCGGTTCGGTTGCGGGAGCAGCCCCTGCCGGTTCGGTTGCGGGAGCAGCCCCTGCTCCCGCATCCAACACACTCAAACACTCACGCCGCGGTTCAGTCACCACGGTAATCATATAGAACGAAGGAGC
>Ga0272441_10006013_pt1 | contig 20639 bp, 10 predicted proteins | sample SSMProp6N_FD_193582 | JGI IMG/M metagenome (GOLD analysis project Ga0272441, IMG submission 193582) | Marine sediment archaeal communities from Little Sippewissett salt marsh, Falmouth, MA, United States - SSM-Prop-6N | ecosystem: Environmental > Aquatic > Marine > Wetlands > Sediment ...
TCTATCCAGCCGTCGGTTACGGCCTGGTCGAAGGTCTTCGTCTGTCCGCCGTCGGTGAGGGAGCAGTCGGTCCAGGCCACAGGGCCCGGATACGGGCAGCCCAGCATCGTCCACCCGTCGTATAGCGGTATGGGGGCGTCGGGCCCGGGGCCTTCTCCGGAGAGGTCCTCCTCGGCGCCCGTAGTGAGGTTCAGCCAGTAGCCGCGCGCGGAGGCCAGCGTGGTGAAGCCGCCGGGATATATGGAGTAGCCCGCCGGCCCGCCGTACTGGTAAAGGTTGTTGCTGAGCGTATTGCCGGCGGCCACGCACTGGTCGAGCGCCGCCTCGGGGTCGGCGTCGGTGGGCGCCAGGGGCAGCGAGATGAGGTTCCAGCCGCCGTGCAGCCACCCGCTTGGGCTGAGGCTGCCCACCTGGGTCGTCTAGTCGGCGCCGATGTCGAGGTCGGCCTGCCCGTCGCCGTCGCCGTCGTGGGGCCTGCCGTCGCCGTCGAGGTCCTCGGCGGGCGCGCCGGCTGCCCCGTTATCGCCCGCGTCGGCGCACGGCGACCAGTCGGCGATGTGGTAGTCGGCGTCTGCGAACAGCGGATCGGCGCTTATGTCGCCGCCGCCGGCCGAAGTGCCGATGTAGTCGCCCAGCGCGTTGTCCCACACGTTATTGTGCGAGATGGTGGGCGACCCGGTCCCGATCTTCTCGATGCCTCCGCCCCAGTTGCTGCAGATGATGTTGTTGGACAGGCCGGCCGACGAGCTCTCCAGCAGCGCCCCGGACAGCGTATTGTCCGTCACGGTGTTGCATGTCAGTTGCGGCGACGACAGGTAGCAGAACACTCCCTCGGCGGCATTCCCCGCGATAACGTTCCCTGCGGCCGTGCCCCCGCCCAGTCTGTAGTAGCAGATGCCGCCGCCGAAGTCCGTTGCCGTGTTGTCTTCTATCCGGTTGCGCTCGATGAGCGGCTGGCTTTCCCTGACGTATATCCCGCCGCCGGCCGCAGCGCCGTTGCCCGTGATGACGTTGCCGATGATGCTCGTACCGGCGCCGTCCTCGCAGTAGATACCGCCGCCTCCGACGGCCGAGTTGTTGCCCGTTATCACGTTGTGGGCGATGGTGCCGGAAGATCCGTACCAGTGGATTCCCCCTCCGCTGCCGCCGGCCCCGCCGGTGATGGTGAACCCGTCGATCGTCACGCCCGTGACGTTGTCGCACGAGACGACGGCGTCGGTCCCGGTTCCGTTGATTGTGGTGACGTTGGCGGCCGGGTTGCGCTGCTCCCGGGCTGTCTCGGTGCCGTCGAATCCTCCGTACAGCTCATCGTCGTAGAGCGGGCTGATGTCCTCGTTGTACGTCCCGGCCGCGACCCACACCTCATTGGCGGCGCTGAGGCCGGCCTGTATGGTGTTGAAGGCGTCGTCCCAGCTGCTGCCGTCTCCGGCGCCGGTGGCGGAAGCGTCGACGTAGACGTGGGTGAGGGTGGTGAGACCGGCGGCCGGGCCCAGAGCCGTCTCGACGGCCTCGGCGTTTCTCGCCTTCACCCGGAACTCATACGTGACGCCCGGGGAGAGGCTTGTCACGGTCACGGTGCCCCAGCCGGCCGCCGTCTGCCAGACGGCCGTCCCCGATGGCGAGCCGTCGGCCGCCACGTAGTCGGCCAGCGTGACGTTCCAGATGGCCAGCTCGGTCCCGGCGGGGTTACCGCCGTCGTCGGGCGTCAGGTCGATGGTGAACTGGGTGGGCGAGCCGAGCGTCGGCGCGCCGGGCGTTGCCGCGTGTGTATACAGGCCGACTTCGCTCGACCAGTCCCCCGCGTTGGGCGGCGCGGCCGAGTCCCGCGCCTGCACCCTATAGGCGTAGTAGGTATTGGGCGCCAGACCCGAGTCGGTGTAGCTGACGTCGGTGTCCCAGCCGCGGTCGTCGCCCCCGGCCGAGCCGCTTGTCTCCTCGAAGTAGTATTCAACCGGCGGTGTGGCGTCGCTGCCCGTCTGGCATGTCATGGAGATGGAGTTCGGCCCGTCGGCCGCCGGCGACGTCTGCCATTCCATCGGGTTAGGCGTCGGCGGATACGTATCCGGGCCTCCCAGCCACACGAAGTCCGCGTACACGGGCAGGTGGTCCGAGGCGTAGTAGAGGTCGTACCGGTCGGCGGGCCCGGGTGGGTCGTAGTCAGGGTAGTCGATGAGCGCCTTGTTATAGTGCAGCCCGTCGTTGCCGTAGCTGACGTAGCTGTCCGCGCTGTACTCGATGTCCGCGTCGTCGTCGAGCGCGTCGGAGAGCAGCAGCAGGTCGAAGCGGTCGTCGAGCCCGCCGGTCGATCCCCCGTCGCCCAGGTCGGCCGTCCGCGTCGACTGTGTGTGCGTCCATGCCGACCATGCCCCGCCGAGCGGGTCGAAGCATCTGCCGTCGTTATCCTCGCCGGTGGGCGGGGGCTGGCTGTCGAGGAACTCCGTGTAGGCGTCCTCGGACGGCCCGTACACGTTGAAGTCGCCCGTCACGATGAACTGCGTTCCCGACGGCAGGTCGTTGAGGACGCTACGGCGCAGGTATCTGGCCTCGGCGGCCCTTTCGCTTTCGTAGCCCGATCCGGCCTTCAGGTGCATCGAGTACACGGTGATCTCGGCGGCCGTGCCGTCCAGGCGCAGCGTGTACTCGCATATGTACCGCACGGTCGTCCCTGCCTGGTAGTGGTAATCCTGCCCGACGAGGTCCGTCACGTCGGCCCGGTAGTAGCACATGTTGTCCGTATCGGGGCCGTTGTAGAAGGAGCTGGCGAGGTACTCGCCGGGAAAAGCCTCGTCTAGCACGCCGGTGAGGAAGTACGTGGCGGCCGAAGCGCTTATCATCTCCTGGCAGACGATGATATCGGGGTGTATGGAGGCGATGGCGTCCCGCATGCCCTGAACGCGCAGCTCGCCGTGGCTTCCGGGGGACGGGTCCGAAGTGAAGTTGAAGTTCAGGAGGTTCCACGTGGCCACGCGGAAGGCCGAGGCGGGGCCGCACGTCAGGGCGAGGGCCGCCGCGGCGAGGACGATGAGGGGTCGCAATGCTGTTCTCCAGGGCAGAGGGGCCTGTGATCTTCCCGCCCGCATCGTGGTGGGGTCTCCTCCTTTAAAATGTACCCGCTGTGTCCATCGTCTGTCAACCCGACCGCCGGGCCGTGCGCGTCGGTTGCCCCCCGATGCGCAAGGGGTTATGCTGGTGAATGGCCGCCGGCCCCGTTCCCCAGAGCGTTCGGGCCGGGACCGCTGAGACGCCCGCGGAGGCCAAGCAATGCAGCAACGCCTTTCTAACCCCGTACTGACCGCTTTGGTGTTTCTAGCCGCCGTAGGCGGCGCGGCTTGGGCCGGTGGCGGAAGAGAATCCATGCAAGAGTTCTGCTCTCACGTTCCCGACGGCGGCGTCCCGGTCGGCAACTTCTCTCTGGTATCCGAGGCCAACCTCGACGACTCCGGCGCGCTTGCCCTCCGCCTCGGCTACAACCCGCCCGTCTTCGGCCCGTGGCTCATCGAGCTCGGCCGCGTGACGCTGGCCCGCGCCGACGGCGAGCCCCTCTTCGACCCAAAGGCGCACTGCGTGCGCGAGTACCCGGTCTTCGATATCTCCGACGGCCGCTCGGCATGTGGTCTCCGCTGCCCGCTCTCGGCGGATGATGTCGACGTGTGCGCCATGCCCGTTTTGCTGCTCTCGGGCCGCTCGGAGCACAAGCTGAGCCTGAGCTTCGCCTGTACGGACGGTGTGCCCGAAGATGTGTGGGTCTGTCTGGCGGGTGCGGGCGCGACGGCTTCACCCCGGCCGGGCTCAAGGGCGACTCTCTCGCTCCCGCCCGGCCCCTGGCGCGCCGTGCTCAGTGTGGACCACCCGAGCGCCTGGAGCCGTGCGCGCTACCCGTCGGCCCGCGCGTTGGCGGAGGGCGCCCTGGCTCGCTTCGACCGCCTCTACGCCTCCGCCGAGGGTTGGGCCGAGGCGCTCCCGCGCTCGGGCTCGCCCATGCTCGACCGCTACGCCCGCTGGTACGCTTCGGCCGCGGTCGTCCTCACGCGCACGGCCGGCCTCTCCGCGGGAAACGCGGTCCACGGCTCCCAGCTCGGCCACGAGGACAAACTCGCCTACGACCTCTCGGCCGTTCCCTTGGACCGCCTCACGATCACGCTGGGCTATCGCGAGCACAACCCCCGCGACAGCTACTGGACGTCCATCCCGCATCTTCTGATATGGCCAGGCCTCGAGCGCGACATGATCTACGCCTTCCTGGCCGCCCAGGGTGCCGACGGCAGCTTCCAGTGCTGCTACCCCACCATCTTCCGCTACAAGTGCATCGACAAGACGGCCTATGTCCTCCACCGCATATACCGTTACGCCGCCGCCACCGGCGACTGGAGCCTGGCGCGAGCGTGCATCGAGACGGGCGGCGTGGAGCGCGGTGTGGATTACCTCATCGACCTTTCGCGCGCCAACGGCCTGCCCGAGCACTACGATTTCCGCGCCGACTGGAAGGATGTGCGGGGCGTAAACGAGCGCCGCTACGCGCCCCATTCGGCGTTTGTCACGATGGCGGCCTGGAAGGGCGTGGCGCTTATGGCCGGGCGTCTGGGTCAGCCCGATCTGGCCGCCAAGTGCGAGTCCGCCTACGCCCGCGCGTACGACACGGTGCACAAGGACGTCTCCGAGGGCGGCCTCTGGGACGGCCGCCAGTACGTGACGATCTGGCGCGACGGCCACGCGGACGAGGTCGTCCAGGTCGATCAGGTCGTCGGCGTTCTTTTCGGCGTGATCCCGCGGCAGCGCTGGCCCGTTGTGCTCGATAGCATCCGCGAGGTCTGCCATGGGCCCTACGGCCCGCGCGAGACGTATCCGTACCGGCCCGAGAGCGTATTGCCCGAGCCCGGCGACTACCACAACGGCGGCGTCTGGCCGTTCACGGCGGGGCTCGAGGCGCTCACGCGCGTGTTGCGCGGCGGCTCGGAAGACGAGAGGGAGATAGCCCGGCAGATCCTCACCATCGTCGGCCTGAATGATCTCGAGCGTTTCGGTGACTGGGGCCCGCACGAGCGCCTTCACGGCGACACCGGCGAGAATCGCGGCTTCTGGATGCAGGCATGGTCGTCTATGATGGCGGCGGCGACGTGGGCCCTCGCCGAGCCGGGCCACCCCATCTGGCGCGGGTTCCAAGTCGACGGTTTCGACGACTGAGCGGCGACGGCAACGACCTGTCGAGTAAGAGTGGGTCTGCGGTTGGCGCCTGCCCGATCCAGGCGCAGATGATGCCCCTCGCGTACGGCAACGACATGTCGAGTAAGGGAGTGTGTATGGCACCGCGCCTGGCTTACCCCTGCTCGATGCAATGAAGCGCTTGGGAGAAGCGACGAGAGCATGAACGGCATGATGAGGCTGCTGCTGGTGGTTGCTCTGGCGTTGGCGGTGGACGCCTCTGCTCCTGCAGGCCCCGCCGCTCTGGAGAACCAACGCATGGCCGACCTTGGCGATGGGCGCTATCAGAACCCGATACTCGGCGGCGACTACCCCGACCCCTCGGTCGTGCGCGTCGGCTCCGACTATTATGTAACGCACTCGTCGTTCATGTACGTTCCGGGGCTTCTCATCTGGCACTCGCGCGATCTGGTGAACTGGCGCCCGGTCTGCAACGCGCTCAACGAGCACGTGGGGAGCGTCTACGCGCCCGACCTCGTATTGCACGAGGGCACTTGGTACATCTACTTCCCGGCCGGGGGGACAAACTGGGTCGTCACTGCCCCCGCACCGGAGGGCCCCTGGTCCGACCCGGTTGACCTGCAGGTCGGCAAGATCGACCCCGGCCACGTCGTCGGCCCGGATGGCGCGCGCTATCTGCATCTGTCCGACGGAGACGTTGTGCAACTCGCCCCGGACGGCCTCTCCGTCGTCGGCGAGAAGCGCCACGTCTACGACGGCTGGCGCTACCCGGAGAGTTGGGTCGTCGAGGGCTTCTGCCTGGAGTCCCCAAAGCTGACGTTCCACCGCGGCTGGTACTACCTCACCTCGGCCGAGGGCGGCACGGCCGGCCCGGCCACCAGCCACATGGTCGTCTCCGCCCGCTCGAGGGGCCCCATCGGCCCGTGGGAGAACTCGCCCCACAACCCCATCGTCCACACGGGGAGCCGCGACGAGCGCTGGTGGTCCCGTGGCCACGGCAGCCTCGTGGACACACCCGACGGCCGCTGGTACATCATGTACCACGGTTACGAGCGCGGCTACCTCACGCTCGGCCGCCAGACGTTGCTCGAGCCCATCGAGTGGACCGACGACGACTGGTTCCGCGGCTGCCCCGGCCTCGACGTCGCCTGCCCCGTCGCAAAGCCGCCCGGCAACGCGGTCCCGCACGGCCTTGCCCTCTCCGACGACTTCGCTTCGGAGGAGTTGGGGCTGCAGTGGCGCTTCTATGCTGAGGAGGACCCGGCGGCGCGCTACCGCGTCGGCGACGGGGTGCTCGGACTCCGCTGCAAAGGGGAGAGCCCCGCCGACAGCTCCCCGGTTCTCTGCATTCCCGTCAATCACTCCTACGAGGCGGACGTACTCGTCACGGTCCCCGAGGGCGCCGAGGCCGGCCTCATAGTCTTCTACGGGCCCGACTGTTACGCCGGCGTGGGGCTCGGCGGGGGCCGCATCTTCCACCTCCGCCGCGGCGCACGCTCGTCCGCCGCCCCGCTCGACTCCTCCTCCGTTTGGCTGCGCCTGCGCAACGAGCACCACGAGCTCTCGCTCTACTACAGCCCGAACGGGCGCACCTGGACGAAGATGGAGAAGGGCATCGAAACCTCGGGCTATCACCACAACGTCTTCGGCGGTTTCGTGAGCCTGCGCTTGGGGCTATACGCGGCCGGCGCCGGCGAGGTGACCTTCTCGTCCTTCCGCTACCGCGGTCTCGACTGAACGACAAAGACGTGTCGAGTAAGGAAGGGCCTGAGCTTAGCGCCCGCGCGCTGTGTCATTTGGATTGCATTCGTGGTGGAGGATATGGACCAACGACTGGTCAAGTAAGGGATGTGTTGGCGGCCGCAGGTCTCACATTGCCTGGCCCAGATGACACACCCGGCGGGGACGACGGACCACGGCGAGTCGAGTAAGGGATGGTCGGACGTTGGCCAGGTGCCCCGCCGGATCGACGGGCCCCAGCTAGCGCGAGACTAGTCGCCCGGCGTCGGTTGATGAAAGAGCGACCCTGGCGGGAGGGGAGCTTCCTCTTCGCCCGGCGGCGTCCAGTAGACGCTTAGCCTGCCCGTGCCCCTCTCCACGAACTGGTGTACGCGTATAGTATGGAGCCCCGCCGTGAGCACGGCCGACCCCCGCACCCGCTCCATCAGTTTGCTCGGCGCGGGCTTGTCGTAGTCGGTCCCGTCGCAGTTCACAACGCACCGCCCGTCGACGAACAGCCGCCCGCCCTCGCCGATGTCCAGCCGGAAGCCGTACTCGCCCGCTCTCTCCACCTTGAGCCAACCTTCCAAGGCGTTCGCCGTGAAGTGCTGCCCGCCCAAGGGATCATCTTTCGCGATAACGGGCTCGGCCCGCACCGACGCCTCGGCCCGCCCCGCCGGCGGATACGGGAACGAGCGGAACGCCTTGTAGTTGTATGTATTCTCGAAATCCACGTGCGAGTAGTCGTAGTGCTTGAGCCTAAGCCCCTGTTCGAGCTCCTCAGGCGGTGTGAACTCCCCGTGTCTTCTCTGGGGGAACCGTACATCGTGCCTCCGCCCGTCGAGCGACATCACCAGCTCGTGCCGCCCGCTGAGCCCGCGGGGCAGCACAGCCCTCTCGATCTCCTTGCCGTCCAGCCATACTTTCTCTACGGCCTCGCCCCGCCCGACCAGCGCCACGTCGAGCGTCGCGCCGCCCCACCGCAAACCCGAGAGCGTCAGGCACTCGGTCGGCAGGGGAGTGGGTGTGGGCTCGAAGAGCAAAGCGTCGGGCGTGGCCCTTGCGCCAAACGCACCGCGGACGATGAGCCCGATGTATCCCATCGCGTTCCACAGTTGGCCGAAGTATCTCCAGCCCTCGCCGTCGCTTGTCATGCACTCGCGGAAGGACAGTTCCAGCGCGGCGTGTCGGGCCGCGGCCGCAAGCTGCCGCCGGATCTCCTCGCCCTGGCCCGTCCGCGATGCCGCCATCGCCCACAGCCCGCCTATGAATGGCCACACCGACCGGTCGTGCATGCTCACGCCGTCGGGTTTGTAGTAGGGGAACAGCGTCTCGACGCCGTAGGGGTTGTCCGGTTTGGAGCGCGTGATGCGCGCGGCGCGCTCGGCTGGCGCGATGCCCCAGAGTATCGCTAAGGCCTCGCCGAGCCCTTCCCAGCGCTTCTCCTGGCGGCCGTCGGCGTACGCAAACTGCACGTACCAGCCCGCCTCGTCGTCCCAAAGGTGCTCGTTTACGGCCGCCGCGGTGGCCTTTGCCTTGGCGAGGAACTCGTCGGCTTCCCCCTCGGGCGCTCCCAGCGCCCGGGCCATCTCGGCCATCACTTCGTACGTCCGGGCGAATATGCAGTTGGTCGAGGTCGCCATCTCCCTGTGCTCGCCGTACACGCCCTCGGGGTACGGCCCGCCGTTGTCCATGAACGAGCTGCCGCCCTCGAACAGGGACAGCTCCTCGTTGAGCGATTCCCTTTCGAGGCGGTCGAGGGTCCGCCTGAGCTTCTCGTAATGCTCCAGCAGAAAGCGGATGTCGCCCGTGACGGTGTAGTACTCCCACGCTGCGGCCGCCCATACGGTGCTGTCGTTGGAGCAGGGGAACTGGTCGAGTATGAGCGTATCGGCCTCGGTGTGGAACTCCAGCGTAGCGCGGCAGCCCTCCGGGTCGAGCAGCGCCCCACCGAGCAGCGCGCAGTAGGCGCTGTCGCGCACCCACGAGTTGTACTTGTACCCGGCCTTCCAGGGTTTGCCGGCGCCCATATCGCACAGCGTCGCCGTCTCGGCCGCGAGGTCCCACACCCGGTCCAGCAGGGGCACGCCCGATGTGAACGTCGGCAGTGCGCACTCGGCCAGCCGCGGCGTCCACCTGGCCTCCCCGCCCGGCGCCAGGTCGTAGGCGTTGGAGCTTATCCCGCGTTCGTCTATCGTGGCGCGCTTGTCGCCTTCGATAACGGCGTCGGCGGTGAGCTGATACGCGCCGCAGTCAAACCACACGTCTGCTCCTCTCGCGTATACGCAAAGGAAAACGGTCAAGGCAACGGCCGTCAGCAGGGGCCGCATGCCCGGCGGCTTGCCCTGGGGTGGATGCGGAGTAGCGCCCACGCCGCTCTATCTCCTCCGCCCGACTTCGACCGCGCAGAGGTCCCCGTTGCCGCACCCGTATGAGAGCGTCAGCTCGTGCGAGTCGCTTGCGCCTTCGGCGAGTACCCCCCCGTCCTCGCCTCTGACCGTCACGGTGATAGGGGAGTCCGCGTGCGTGGACAGCGTCGCTTCTATCTTGCCGGCTGACTTGAAGCGATAGCTCACGTCGAACCGCGTGCCCCTGTAACGCAGATTGCTCATGCCGTATTCTTTGCCGGGGCCGGCCATCTCATCGGGGAAGGCCGGCGCGAGGGCGAAGCGATCGGCGGCAAGGTCCGCCATTTCCCGGAAGCCGATGACGCAGCGCACGATATGCATCGGCAGCGTCGCCCCCCAGCCGTAGTTCTCGCAGCCGCCCGTGTCTTCCTCCCTCAGGGGCCAGTACTCGCGCGCCACGCCCGGTATGCGGTAGTTGTACTCCTCCGGCAGGCCGGTGTCCTCCCTGCCGACAGGTTGGATGGTGCGCCGGTCCGTTCTCTCGTAGATGCGGTTGCCGGTATCGATGATGACGGAGGCGATGAATCTCCGCTCGCCGATATTCCATGCAGCCTCGGCGAAGGGGAACATGAACGACGGCCACTCCAGCCAGAACTTCGGGTTGTCCTTGAAGAACTGGAAGCGCGGGCGGATGGCCTCTATCTGCTCCTCGGTCGCCACGCCGACTGTCACGGGCGTGAGCATCATGATGTCGTAGTAGTCGTCGATGATGATAGGCGTATCGTTGCGGTCGTCGAAGTCTCTGAACCACCCGTCGACGAACATTTGGCGCGCCGCGATCACTCTCTCCTCGGCCAGCTCGCGCCAATGCGCGACTTCATCCGCTCCCATGCCGGCTATCTCGGCGAAGGTGGCCATGTTAGCCATCGCCTCGGCCATCGCCGCCTCGATGTCGACGGTCCTCACCATGTCCGCCACGTCGCCTGCGCCCTCGCCGGCGAGCTTGAACCTCTTCGACGCGTCCTGTCCGGACTCCCAGGAGCACGCCGTGAAGAACGATCCCTTGTTGGTGGTCCTCTCCAGCAGCCACCACTCGACGAACGCCCGCAGGTGCGGGTAAAGCGCGCGAATCCACGCGTCGTCCCGGTCGCGGAGGTATATGGCGTGAATGACGTGGTACGGGAAGCCCCATATGGGGGCGGTCCCGCACTCATGTCCGCCGGCGCTTATCATGTTCATCGAGCCGTCCTCGCGGCAGCAGGGGATGTTCGGCGCGGGCGCGTCGGCGAATGTGCCGTAGATGATGTCCTTGGCCAGTTCGATGTGCGCGTAAGAGAGGCAGAAGGTGTCCAGCATCGTCTCGCCTAGGACCTGCCGCGGGGTGAAGTGCTGCATGCCGTCCCAGGGGTGTTTGAAGATGCCCATGGGCGGGCGGATGGTCATGCGCAGCGTTTCCAGGTCGTATATGAACCCATGGCGGAAGTGCGGCTCCCAGTCGCCGGTCAGCCGCGCCGCGTTTGCGTAGAACTCCTCGTCTCCGGCGAGCTGGCGCGCGAGGTTGCCGTACGTCGTGTTGGCGGTCTTGTTGTGTTCGGCGAGGCCCCACTCCTCGTTGACGGCCCGCGTGAGGCGGATGATGACCGCTTCGCTTGCGCCGGCGGGCACGTGGACCTCGTAGCTCATCATCGTATACATCGGCTTACCGCCGCGGATGCGCGTGTTCGTCCCGTCGCCGCATGTTGTGAGATCGGCGGCGTACACCCACTTGTTCCACTGGTCCCGCTCGGTCGTGGCCTTGTATGCCGCCGACGGCCTGTCGGCCCCGACGAGAAAGACGTCGCCGTACGCCCATATCTTGACGACCCCAACGTCGTCTTTGGCGTTGTAGCGGCTGACGAGGCCGTCGGAGCCCCACCATCGCACCTCGGGCCAGCCGTAGACGTTTGTGGCGTGGACGAGGACGCTCTGGTCGGCCTTGCCCACGTTTTCGAGTTCGAGTATGCAGGTGAGGCAGTGCTCTCCGTCGAGGAAGTACTTGGCGCTTGTGCTTATCGCGTTGTGTTCGAAGTCGTAGCTCGTGAGCGTCTTCGTGTGGTAGCGGCTGGTGAGGTGGACGTTGTGTTTGTCGAAGTCCTCTGGTGCGTGGAGGACGGCGTCCCCGATCTGGAGGGACAGGTGGAGGAAGGAGAGGTAGTTGACCTGGCGCAGCGCGCCGTAGCCGTATGGCCATGGCAGTTGCCTGCACCAGAATCCGAAGCCGAGTGGTGGCACGGTGCGGATAGCGCCGCTGCGGTTTCGGATGGCGGAGTGGTAGGGGTTGTCTATATAGCCGAACGGTGTGTAGTCGTCCTGCGGGAAGCTCTTCGGCAGGTTGATGTGCCGGTCCTGCTTTGCCGCCATCCGTTTGCTCCTTCTCGTCGAGGCGTTTGTCGAGTAAGGGTGGGTTCAGGCGTCCCTCGGTCGCTGCAAGTTGGCGTGCGACCGTCCGGCGATCCCGCTCCCCCACGGCGGGCGCTGCAAGAACCCCGATCGTTCCATCTGTCGAGTAAGGGGATGTCAGGTTGTCGCCTACAGTGCAGGACTCGGCCTGCGACGGTCCCTGGCGGCTCGTGGACTCTGACCACGGCGACCCCGGCCCCCGCGCCGGCCCCGATTCTGCCCACAGTAAGCCTCGTTGTCAAATGCAGTAAGTGGGATTATGCGGCAGGCCCGCCGGCGGCCTTCTCCACCCTCCCCCAGCAGAAGCTCAGCACGTGCGGGTACACGGTGTGGTAAGTTTGGCCCTTCGCTGCGAAGTCGGTCTCCTCGTATCTGTCTATCTCCGCGTCAGCGTCCTCTTCGGGTACGCCCCAGCGGGTCATGTGATCGCGCCAGGCGTTCTTTTTCTCTTGATCGAGGGGCCCGAATCCGCTCCTGCACATATTCTTGCGGAATGCCTCCATCTCACCATCGAATGGCGGCAGCAGGCAATCCACACGATCGCTGATCCGGCACCCGATGTCCCGCAGCCCCTTCCCATGCAGCAGCACGGGCATCTTCATCCCGATGTTGTAGTCGACGCCCGTTCTCTCCCGTATGGTTCTGTTCACTGTCTGGTAGAGGCTCAGGGGACAGCGTTCCTGCTCGGCCGTTTCATCGATGTGCAGAAGCGCCGTGTGGCCGTTTCTATTGGCCTCGCAGGTGATGACCATGCCGTCGCTGCGCGTTAGTCGGATCATCTCGTCTACAACGCGGCCGGGGTCCTGCACGTGCATGAGGACGGCGTGTGTCCACGCGATGTCGAACGAGGAGTCGGCGATGGGCACATCGTGCACGTCAGCCCGGACGAACTCAGCCGCGTACGGGAGGCCGGCGTAGGTGCGCCGTGCCTCCGCCAACAGCGGCGTGGAGCTGTCGACGCCGACGTAGCTGCTCCCTTCGGCGAGCAGCGGCAGGAGCCACAGCCCATGTCCGCCTATTCCGCACCCGAGGTCGACCACGGAGCATGGCCGGTCGAGCCCCCACACATCCCGCACAAGGAAGCGCAGGTAGTCGGGGTTATGCGGCGCGCGCTTGGCGGTGCGCCTGAGGTACTCCACTTGCTCATCCCAGTTTGTCAGCCCCATGTCCTATTCCCTCGTGATCGGGCCCCGGATATATGCGGAGTGCTGTGCGGGGATGACTGGTGGAGCTCGTCGGCGACGTCGGTGGATGCGGCGTCGATTCGGGCCCCGGCGCGTCGCACGAATGCCCCTCGACCAGCCTTAGGCCGTTGCCCCGTTTTGCCGTCTCTGGCCGGAGGACAGGTTACCAGACGAGGGAGCCGGTAGCGAGTGCGCGTTTGGGGAGAAGGTGTGGGGGCGCGCCGATGTCGAGGACAGGTGCTGCGCAACGGATGCCTGTGGCGCGCCCCCGGCGGAATCTGAAGCCGTCAGAAGGACCGGGGTGTCGTGCAAATGATGTCAGCGTCTGACGAGTATGGGTTGAGCCACCGGGTCAAGGTGGTCGTAGTGTGTGAGCCTGGCTATTGTCTCGTCGGTGAATACCTCACCGCGCGAGACGAGCAGCGCACCGCGCTGGGTGGTGACGTCCTCGTACGCAACCATGCCGTCGCGGAGTTGTCCTATGGCGATCTGCCTCGCCTGTTTCGGGACGTTGCTGGCGTGCTTATGTCTTTGGATGGCTGCTTTGAGGGCCGTGAGGACGGACGGGTCGAACTCCGAGCCGGCGGACCGCTCCATTCGCGAGATGAAATCGCCGGCGCTTCTTGAGAACTCGCGCCCTCTGCGTAGGTGCTCGTAGGCGTCGCAGACGCGTATGATGCGCGCCGACAGTGGTATGTCCTCGCCGGCCAGTTTGTCGGGGTAGCCCAAGCCGTCGAGGCGCTCGTGGTGGCTTCTTATTATCTGGGCGACGGGGCGGAGGACCTCGGCGTGCTCGCAGATGGCTTGGCCGGTAATGGGGTGCCGCGCCAGCTCCGCCTGTTCCTGTTTGGTGAGCATGCCGGACGGTCTGCGTATGATCTTATCGGAGAGACCGAGCTTGCCGATGTCGTGGAGCAGGCCGGCGGTCTCGGCCTCCATCACGGTCTCCTCGGGCACGGACAACTCTTGCGCGACGGCTTTGGAGAACGCACCGACGCTGAGGCAGTGATCTCCCAGCGGGCCGTGCCGCAGCTGCATGATATTGGTGAACGATTTGACGAACTCGACGGTAAGCTTGCGGATGCGTTCGGACGCCTCATCGAGGTCGTACCGCTGTTCGAGGCTCTGGGCGGCTGCGGCCTCGTACTTCTTCTCCAGCATCTCGTTCAGCTCGCGCAGCTCGGCGTTCTGTTTCTCGATGGTCTGCTGGAGCCCGTGATTCTCGCGCCGCATGTCGTACTCGGCGATGGAGCTGCGGACCATCGCCTGTAGCTCGTTATCGCTCCACGGTTTGGGTACGAAGCGATCGATATCGGCCTTGTTGATGGCCTCGATGGCGACGTTGACGTCCGGCGTGCCTGTTATGAGGATGCGGACGGTGTCGGGGGAGCTCTCGCGGATCTGCTCCAGGAAGTGGATGCCGTCGGTCCCGGGCATTCTGTAGTCGCTCAGGGTGACGGCGATATCGTTGTCTTCGAAATGGTCGACGGCCTCGTCGGCCGATGACGCGGTCAGCACGGACACGTCCGGATTGTGCAGGACGCGTTCGAGAGCCTTGAGGACGTTGGCGTCGTCGTCTACGACGAGGACGCACTTAGGCATAACGACCTCCATCCCCGCTTCCCAGTCGAGATCGAGGTCAAAGCCCATCCCGCTGCGGCCCTCGTGTGGACCGTGGGGATTCTCGGATGGCGACCGAGCGGCCCCCACCCGGCCGGCCCCCACTTTTGGCCGGCCTTACTCCGGTTTCTACCTATGTATCGGTCGGCGCGCCCTGCGCCATTAGTGCAATCGCGCTGGCCCGGGGTCCGCCGCTCCGCGCACGGATCAACGGGGCACGACCGCGGGTTAAGGCCGACGCGAATCGCGCCGGCCTCAGCGCTGGCGGGCGGCGGCACCGACGGCTAAAATGCGACATATTGGCGCCGATGCCGCTGGGAAGGGGCTGCAATCGTGGCAACCCGCGCGAGAACCCATATCCTGAGGGCCCTGCTGCCGCCGGCGTGCCTCATGCTGGCCGGTTGCCTGGTCGCGGAGCGCTCGGGCACGCTCCCCATACTCACCATGACGACGGTGCAGCTCTACTATCACAACCCCGCCATGCGCCCGGCGCAGCTCGGCGGCGGCAGGTGCTCCGAGGAGCACGTCTTCCCGGTCGAGCGCACCATCGCCGGGACTCAGATGCCCATATACGACGCACTATGGTTTCTGATCCGGGGCGACCTGACGGACGAGGAGAGGCAGGCCGGGTTTCAGACGGCGTTCCCGCTGCGTGGGTTGGAGTTGCGCGGGGCGGTTCTTGAGGACGGCCTTCTCACCGTGGAGTTCGACGATCCTTACCGGCAGACCTGCGGCGGGGTGTGTCGTGTGAAGCTCCTGCGGGCCCAGGTGGAAAAGACGGCGCGGCAGTTCCCGGGTGTGGAAAGCGTTCGCATACTGCCCCAGGACGTTTTCCAGCCCTAGCGCGCCTTCACCCGGTGGGTGTGTATGGGAGCGGGGGGGACTGAGGCCGCCCTAGGTGCCCGCCTCGACCTCGGGGTATCGTTCGGCCATGCATTTGGGGCAGAGGCCGTGGCTGAACTGCGCGTGTGTCTCCCGCTCGATGTAGTTCTCCAAGGGGTGCCAGTCGCCCTCGTCATCGCGCACGGCTTTGCAGATGCTGCAGACCGGCAGGAATCCCTCGAGTGTCTCGATGGTCTTCTCGGCCCGGGTGAGCTGTTCGATAGTCTGTTGCAGCTCGGCGTTTTTGGCCCGAAGCTGCCGATCGAGGCGGACTATCCTCTCGCCGGTGCGGACGCGCGCCTCCAGCTCCATGCCCGACCATGGTTTTCTCAGGTAGTCGTCGGCGCCTGCGCCGAGTCCCGCGGCGGCGTCCTGCTCCGTCTCCAGGGCCGACACCATGATCACGTACGTATAGGCCGGCCCGTCGGCCTCTCGGATCCTCCGCACCAGGTCCGGACCGCTCACGCCCGGCATCATCCAGTCCGTGATCAGTATATCGCAGTGCCCGGACTGCATGGCGTCCAGGGCCTCCTGTCCGTTATCCGCGGTGGTGACCCCATGGCCCAGGCGTTCGAGTCGCTTGGATATCATCCGCTGGGACATGCGGTCGTCGTCGACCACCATTATATGGAGTGTTTCTGTTGGCATCGGGAATCGCCCCCACCGGATTAGAGTGCTCTTCAGGAGCTTATTATCGGCACCTGGGGCCCGTCTCTTTCGTCGATTCTTCCTCCCGCGGGTTATGGTTGGACTGAACCGTTCTCGAGGGCTAGACTGGGAGCGGAAGGGCCCCGGCCGCCCGCGGAGGAGACGTTATGATGGTAAGAGCCGTCCTGGGTGTCGTCTGTGTGTTCGCCTTGCTCGGAGGTTCCCCGATGGCCGCTGCCGAGTCCCACGGATACGGCCTCCCGGCCTCAATCAGCCTTGACGGTCCCTGGCGTATAGCCTTCGACGAGGCCGCCGCCTGGCATAGTGGGCCCACCGCCGTCGACTGGGACGCCGTGACGGCCGCCGCCACGACCGAGATCGACGTGCCCTCATGTTGGGAGGTCATCCGGCCGGACTACGACGGCGTGGCCTGGTACGTTCGCAGCTTCGACCTTCCTGCTGCGGCGCTGTCGGGCACGCGGGTCCGCCTGCGTTTTGCAGCCGTCAACTACCTGGCGCATGTCTGGGTCAACCGGTCCTACGCGGGCGCTCACGAGGGTGGCTACACACCCTTCGAGCTCGACGTCACGGATCTGCTGCGCGGCGGATCGAACCACTTGGCGGTCCGCGTGCTGAGCCCTCACCGCACTCGGGAGATAGACGGCATCGTCGCCGGCGGCACGGCGTCCAACATGAAGGACCTCCACGTCCCACAAGCCAAGCAGATCCGCTACGACCACCACTTCGGCGGCATCTGGCAGGGCGTGGAGCTCCTGATCACGGGCCCGGCGCAGATCGCCGATTGCTACATCCGCCCGTTCATCGACCCGCCGAGCATAGACGTGCGCCTGGCCGTCAGGGCTGATTGGGGTGCGGCCGCGGGCAGTGTCGAGATCAGCGTTACGGACAAGGCGACGGCAACGACTGTCTATAAGGGGGAGGTGTCCGTATCGGCGGAAGTCGATGCGACGGCTCTCAAGCTCAGTGCCCAGGATGGCGACCTCGCGGGGAGCATGACCATACCCCTGCCCGATGCGAAGCTCTGGTCGCTTTCCGAGCCGAACCTATACGTGCTCCAGGCCACGCTGCGCGACTCATCCGGCCGTGTCTCCGACCGTCGCGCCGTCCCCTTTGGCCTCCGCGAGTTCACGGTCCGGGGCGGTCATTTCCGCCTGAACGGTGAGCCCTTGGTGGTCATGGGGGCTTTCTCGCAGGGCTTCTACCCCATCACGCTGGGCGCGCCCCAGAGCGAGGAGATGCTCCTGCGCGAGGTCCACCTGGCCAAAGAGGCCGGCATGCACATGATCCGCATGCATATCAAAACGCCACACCCGCGCCTGCTGGACTTCGCCGACGAGGAGGGTCTGCTCCTCTTCAACGAGTCGTCGATAGCCTGGATGGCGGAGACCCCGCGCCTGGAGGAGCATTGCCGCCGCGAGGTCCGCGAGATGATCCTCCGCGACCGCAACCACCCCTCGGTCGTCATCTGGGGCCTTCTCAACGAGGGCGGCCGCGACGCGCACAAGGTCCTTCCCGCCATACTGGACGAGGCCCGCCGCTGGGACGACTCCCGCGTCATCCTCCAGGACTCCGGCCGCAGCCGCCCCGTCTGGCTGCCGTACGTCGACGAGCCGACCGACGAATTGCCCGACACGCACGGCTATCGCCGCAGCCCGGTGGACGGGGCCGTCTGGGACGAGCTCCGCGGGGCACGGGGCTTCGTAACGGAGGCCGGTTACGGCGGCCTGTTCGATCTGGTTAGCGTAGTCCGTCGCTACGAGGAGGCTGGCGCGCGCCCCGACCTCCTTGACGCTCGCCAATACATCGCCGGCATGCTCCTCTTCGCCGAGAAGGCCAACGAGTACGGCCTCAGCCCGATCTTCGGCAGTCTCGAGAACCTCTTTGCCGCCACGCAGGAGATAGAGGCGGTCGGAACGCGCCTGCACACGGAGGCCCGCCGCCTCAGCCCCGCCCTCGCCGGTGTCACCAACACATACGTCGGCAATTCCTGGGAGCATTTCGGCATGCTCGACGTCTGGCGGCAGCCCAAGCAGCTCTACCATGCCCTGGCCGAGGCGTACAAACCGCTCATCGTCGTCGTGTGGCCGCGCCGCCCGTCCGTGTATTCAACCGACGAGGTCGCCTTCGACCTCTGGTACGTCAACGACGGCGGCTCGACGGGCGAGGCCCGCCTCTCCTGGGTCTTTGTCGACACCGGCGGCCACCGCATAACGCCCGTGACCGAGGGCGAGGCAAGGGTGCGCCTCCGCCCCGGCATAAACCAGCTCGACCCCATCGTGCTCCCGCGCGAGGTCTGCGATGGGTGCCGGGCCGGCCTCTACGCCCTCCAGCTCAAACTCACCTCTTCGGAAGACGGCACTGTCCTCTCGACCAACGCGTGCACCGTCCTCATTCTGCATCGGGCCGGGAGTCCCGCCCCGCGCGTACCCTTCGCCGTCGTGGCGTCCTCCGACTTCGTGAGCAAGCTCCGGGCGCTCGGCCTATCGGGCGCGGGCGCCGCAGAGGTCGAAAGTGCCGACCTGCTCCTCTGGTACGACCGCTCGGAGCGCGGCGCCGAGTCGCTGAGGTGCGTGGCCGACCGCGCCGCCGGGGGCGCCACTGCCGTACTCCTCATAAGCGACAGCCCGTATCACAAGCCCGATGCCATCGTCGACGAATTGCCGACGCACGCGCGGGCCACGGGCCTCGACCTCGACGTAGTCCGCTCCGAGGGCAGTTTCATCGGCTATTACCACTACGTGCGCGCGCATCCGATGACGGCCGGCCTCCCGGCGAACTGCCTGATGGGCCAGGTCTACCGCGACGTCTGCGCCCGCGAGAGCCTACGGGGCAGTTTCCAACCCGGCACGGAGTACGTCGTCGGAGCTTTCACCAGCACGTGGGGCGCCTTCCGCTTCGAGCACTCCGCCGACTTGGCGGCTATGCCCTATGGGGAGGGCAGGTTGATACTCACCACCATCCCCATAGGCCGCCTGCTCGGCGCCGACCCGATAGCCGACCGCCTGCTCTGCAACATCGTGAGCTACGCCGCGGGCGCCGGCCGCTGACGACGTGTTGATAAGCGGGTGGGGGACAGCGCGTTGCCTCATCCGCCGACGGTGGCTGCCGTTTCGCGCGTACGACAGGTCGATATGGGGCGCGATCTCAGGACTTCTGCCCCTTGAGACAGGGGCGCGCAACACCTTGTCCGGGGCGGGGACTCTTCAGGGGGAGATTACAATGCGTGGGTTGTTGATTACGGGTCTGATGTCCGCCGTGCTCGCAGCAACTCTCCCGGCCATCGAGATGCCCGTGCTCGTCGGTGGCATGGCGCACGGAGCGGACAACATCGCCATCTTAGCCGAGCTGGGCCTCGGGAACTTCGTCTGGATACCGCCCTCGTACTACTACGCCACGGGCAACGTCCCCTGGGATGACTCTCACACGGTCATGCACGACATCGAGGCCTGCCTCGCGCATGACATGTACTTCATGATCGGTCAGCGGAGGGGCCTGGGCGATGACGTCCGCCCCGGCGGGTTCGAGTACGGCGGACACGGCTCCGCCGACATCTACGGCGAAGAGGAAGTCCGGGGCATGGTCGAGGCGGGCGGCCGCTTCTTCATCGGCCTTCACGCCGGCGAGATGGACGCCGACTTCATCCAGTCGGCGCTCCGTCCGTCGTTCCGCGCGCGCACGCCGGAGCTCTACGCATTCACCGACCGCGCCGGAGGCCGCATGGCCTTCGAGGGTGAGCTGCGCAGGCTCACCAAGCGCTATCACTCATACGGCGCGCGCTTCGTGCCCAATCTCTGCGTCACGCATCACCACTGCGGTTTCCGCGCGGGCGCCCCACTCGTCGTAGCCGAACTGCTCGAGCACCTGCCGACCACAGAGCTCCAGCTTGCGTACCTGCGCGGCGGCGCAACCCAGTTCAGCCGCCCCTGGGGCGTCTGGGTCTCGCCGTGGTGGTGGGGCACCATCCCGTGCGAGGACAAGGAGACCTTCAGCTCGAAGCATGCGGTCGAGGGCGGCGGTCACCCCGCCTCGGCGCTCCGACGCTGCCTCTGGCTCTCATACGTCTCCGGCGCCCGCCTCTTCACCGCCCAGGAGACCGAGGTCCTCTATGCCAAGACCGACTCCGGCTACCGCCTCGCCGCCTGGGGCCTAGAGCTCAAGGAACTCTGGGACTATGCCTCCGCCCACCACGAGCCCCTTCGCCCCATCGTCAACCTCGCCCTCCTCATCGACGCCGATAACGGTTGGGCACCCGCGCATATGTGGCAGGACTGGAACCAGCACGCGGTCGTCTGGGGCAAGCTCCCGCTCGACCGTTCCGACCGCATGCTGGTCGCGTACCTAAACGCATTGCTCCCGGGTTTTGAGCGCACGCGCGAGAGCGTCCAGGCCCGCGTGGATTACTTCCCCGGCTATTTCGCCGCAACGCCCTCTGGGCCATTCGACATCGTCTCCTCGGACATCTCCCCCGAAGCACTCGCCGCGTACCCGGCCATCGCGCTCATGGGCGAGGTCGAGTTGTCGCCGGAGCTTCACCGCACGCTGCGCGCCTATGTCGATGCCGGCGGCGCACTGCTGATCAATGCCCTTCACATGCGCCGCGGTGAGGAGTTGGTCCAAG
>Ga0272441_10006014_pt1 | contig 20638 bp, 11 predicted proteins | sample SSMProp6N_FD_193582 | JGI IMG/M metagenome (GOLD analysis project Ga0272441, IMG submission 193582) | Marine sediment archaeal communities from Little Sippewissett salt marsh, Falmouth, MA, United States - SSM-Prop-6N | ecosystem: Environmental > Aquatic > Marine > Wetlands > Sediment ...
GACCACAAAGCACTTCTGCCTCAATACCTCAAACCGTCTGACCTTGTTATTGCTCAGTAAAATTCTATGCCATTGTCAAGATGGGGTTTATTTGGCGCTTACGATATTCGAAATTCAAAGCATTTATCTCAGTCCGACCCTAATCCTTTCAGCAGTTGTCATAGTAATGTCACAGCTCCGTGTCGCAAATATTGTCTTACACCTGTCGCAAAATCGAATAGGTCATTCATCATCTTTATGCTCAAGCTGCTTCAGCAGTTGGTCGAAGTCACTTTCAAAGAGCCGATCCTGAAAAATGCGGTATTTCTCAAACTCACTCTCGGCATGAGCCTTGGCTAGCTCTGCGGTGACTTTCCCGGCATCCTGCAAAATTTCCCGATCCCAGAGTCTCAGGAATCCGCTTAAGCGCTCTTCCCAATCTCCCATGGTCATGGGAATTTTGCGCAAAGCCTGCATTTCAGCCATATCCAGATAGGCCTACACAATTCGCTGCATTTGTCCCAGCTCAAATTCGGAGAGGTAATTCTTGGCGATGGAAACGTCATATTTGTGCATTTTACCACTGGGTGCACCCTCCCAACTGGTTAGCCCCATATTTTCCTTTTTGTGATCCGCACGGTCTACGATCACATCGGCTGCTGTATTTCCATGAACCGCATAGTGCATCTTGTTCTGAACAGCGGCAAAGAAACGTTTGGTGGCTGTGGCGGATGGATCGTAATCCAAGGTAGTGGCATAAATATCCGTGATTTTCTGGTAGAACTTGCGCTCGGAAAGACGTATCTCCCGAATTTTTTCCAGCTGCCGTTCAAAAAAATCGTTCGTCAGAACACTTCCACCACTTTTTAGCCGTTCGACATCCATGGTCCAGCCCTGAATGGTATAGTCCTTGACAATCTGGTTGGCCCACTTTCGGAACTGAACAGCACGCTCATTTTCAATCTTAAAGCCCACGGCGATGATGGCCTGCAGGTTATAGTGCTTAGTGTTGTAGTTTTTTCCGTCAGCGGCAGTTATTAAGAATTTCTTAATAACTGAATCTTCCTGAAGCTCATTGTCGGCAAAAATGCGTTTCAGATGCTGATTGATAGCGGGTACAGATACATCATAAAGGGCTGCCATCATCTTCTGGGTCAGCCAGATATTCTCGTCTTCATAGCGCATTTCGACGCTGGTTTCTGAACTGCCACCGGCAGCCACAAAGGTTAGGTATTCTGCCGCTGAAGAGCGTATAAGGGCAGTTTCTTTTTTTCCGATTTTTTGCAGATCTTTGTTTTTATCCTTCTTCATTCAATCCCTCCCCAGTTTTGATTCCTATCCCGGGACCATCGAAGGTGTTTCATCAGCTCCCAGTTAACGGCATTGATATCAAGACGTTCACGCCGTAATCCCCGCCGGACCATTCCATATAGCTTTCATGCTCTTCATGATTCGAGAAGGTCACCCTTTAAAAGCATTCTGACACAGATTACACGGATTTGTTCACTCTGCTCACGCTCCCACTTTGTGGGTCCCTCATTTACACAGCTTCTTCTATTTATAAAAACCATGTTAATCCGTGCAACCCGTGCCAAAAATATCTTCGTTTTTTTTAATATTTTCTTAGAACCATCTTTTTGGGGGCAAAATGGGCCTTCTAAGCCTTAAAAAGGGTCTTTTTTTGATCTATTTTCTAGACATTTTAAGTGGTTGTCTTGGTCCGACCCTGAGCCCTACGTTTGGTCCGACCCTGAGCCCTGACTTATGAAATCATAAGCCATCGGCCGATGAAGAAGCCTGCCGCCGCAACGCTCGCAGTCAGCACGATGCCCCAGATGATATCCACCACTGCCACATTGAGCGGCCATCCCTTCAGGGTTGCCAGGTTGGTGAGGTCATAGGTGGCATAGGCAAAGAAACCAAACAACCCGCCGAAGAGGACTGCGCGGCGCAACGAATTGCCCTCAAGCGCCGGCATGACGGCAAAGATCATGATCCCGGCGATGTACAGCAGATAGAAAACTATGGCAGCGGCCCAGTTGACATCCGGCCGGAGCAGATGCCCCAGGTTGTTGCGGTAAAACCCCCTTGCCGCGAACCCGAGCCATATCATATCTATTGCTAAAAATACCGGTATGATAAGCAGATAGAGATAGATGGTTTTCATCAAGCTTCACCTCCATGCATGCATTGAGTCATCTGCTGCAGGATCAGCACCAACCCGTCAAATACATCCGGACCTGATCCCGACAAGAACACATGATAAAGAATCTATGATGATACGTATACTATAAGCTTGCACCGCTCAGGATGGAAGAGGCTGGAAAAATTAAATTAAATGATATGTTGTATTTTTCGTTTCTGCATCTGATAAATCTGAACATCTTTCAGGTTCCATGGCCGAAACCCTTTATCAACGTATTTTAACGCGCCTCTTGTGAGCATGGGCAGTGATTGAAAAATAAATTTCAGGTAAGATCCCCAATTTTTGCTTTTGAGCAGGATCCCGTCTTTTAATAAAAGATACAGCTGAAGCCCGTAGACTGACACGAGTGTAGCCGGCATCCATATAAAAAGCAGCGCCAGGGTCAACAGCCATGTCCGTTTTTCCAGGGCCGCAAACACATCAAAACACACGGCCTGGTGCTCCAGCTCTTCAAGCGCGTGCCAGTTGGTGAAGTCAATTGCGACATTGGACTGATCGCCCGCCCAGAACGTGCGGTTAACAATAAAATCCCGGCTGATGGCGGATGTAAAATGTTCAAATGCCGCAGGCATGGCCAGTTCCAACGCCGACGGAGAAACTCTGCGCAATATACTAACAAAAAATTTATGAAACCGTTCAAACGGGCGGATCGCCGGATACCCGCACTTTTTCAGCAGATCATTGCATCGCAGGTGCATCAGCGCATGCCGACCTTCCTGACGGATCAGCGCATCCATGTCCCGGATCAGTTTGGGATCGGAAATGTTATCCGCGTATTTTCGGACAATATCGATAACCGTTCTTTCCGAGTGGGGCACCACAATAGATAGGGCATTCATAAAATGAGAGGTAAACGGATCTTTCAGCCAGTATTTACTGACACCTGAGAAGTCAAACTCCGGCCGCCGGGGCTCGATGGCAATGTCCTCAGGGGTTGAGCTGTGTGCCGTTTTCATCTGTGGTATTCTTTTTTTCATCATCCACCTCTTATTTAGAATGAAACAAGCAGATTGTCTTTATATAATAGTTACTCTTTTTGGCCCTGTCTGAATTCCAAAGCCCTCGGATCCATGATTTTGCGCCACAATGGAGGGATGAGCGCCAACACAATCATTCCCGCATACCCGGTCGGCAGTTGGGGGACTTCATCATAGTGACGCAGTAACTGATAGCGGCGACCGGCTTTAAAATGATGGTCGGAGTGGCGCTGTATGTTAAACAGAAAATGGTTGGAAAGCCAGTTGCTGGAATTCCAGGAATGCCAAGGCCGGATCGGTTCATATTTTCCTGGCGCGATCTCTTTGCGCAACAGCCCGTAATGCACCACGTAGTTGGCATTCTCAACTAAAGAAATCGCGATAAAACTCTGTGCAAGAAAATAAAAAATCCCCATTCCGCCGAATACCACGGCAATGAGAACCATTACGGCAGTCTGGGCCAGGATTCCGGCAACCATTGGATTGCGCATGCTCCAGACCGGCTTATTCTTTTTTTTCATTCGGGTGGCTTCAAACTCCCATGCACTTTTAAATCCGCCAAAAATCGTTCGAGGCAGGAACGCGTAAAACGATTCCCCCAGACGAGCGGTTGCCGGGTCTTCGGGAGTAGCCAACCGCTTGTGATGCCCCACAACATGTTCCAGTCCGAAATGAATATACAAAACTGTACCGTACAGGATTTTAGAAAGCATCGGCTCGAATTTATCGTTTATTTGATGGGCCAGTTCGTGGGCCGCGCTTAACCCCAGGATATCGGATGATACCCCTACAGAAAGGATTAAGCCAATTATTTCGAGGTGCGACAAGTCGCCATAGCTGACCACATAAGCTCCCCATAAAACAACTGTCAGCTGAATCGGCACGCAAAAGATGGTCAACATTTTATACCGATTGTCTGCTTCAAGGTTTTTTTCTGCTTCTTCAGATGGGTTGCGCGTATATCTTCCGATAATAAAATCCAGGACCGGTCCAACTCCAAAAACTAAAAAGGGTGTTGTGAAGGTGTAAATCCCTCCCAGCCAATAGCCCAGATACACGGTTATCGGAATCAGATACACCATAGAAAATGATAAAACATTCATCCTGTCTTCACTTCCTTTTTCAAAAACAGGTAAGGGGTGGAGGACACCATAATTTCATTTCAAAGGATGCCGGAATCATTGATGTGTTTGGACGCATGATATTATCATTTGCAGGACTTGTCAAAGGCATGAATGAAAAATATTATTTCTTGATATTCCCGGCACAGCGCGGCCAAGGCCGCAACCAAATATTATATTCCCGCACGAAGCCACGGAGAAAACAGTAAAAATGGGGGACCAACGAAGTGGTGGTCACCCTACGCCTCTGTGTACTCTGTGAACTCTGTGGTAAATTTTCCTTTAATGACTGATAACCACAGAGAGCACAGAGGTCACAGAGAAGAGAATAGAATAAATCCTTTTCCCTGCACGAAACCACAAAGCCACAAAGTAAACAGTGAACATGTGGGACCCATCTGAAGGATGGGGGTCTGAGCGGAGCAAAGAAATTGGGGGGTCTGTGTGAATGGGGGCTTGCATTATCACATTATCCCCTTTTCTTAATTGGCCTGTTTTGGGATAAAATCGCCCGATTAAGGCCATTTTTTAACCGTTTTTGATAAATTAACGATTATATATCAGGCTGTTACCGTGGCCCGACCCGTTAGCTGCCCACCTTTAAAAGCATTCTGACACAGATTACACGGATTTCACAGCTTCTTCTATTTATAAAAACCATGTTAATCCGTGCAACCCGTGCCAAAAATATCTTCGTTTTTTTAATATTTTCTTAGAACCATCTTTTTGGGGGCAAAATGGGCCTTCTAAGCCTTAAAAAGGGGCTTTTTTTGATCTATTTTCCAGACATTTCAAGTGGTTGACTTGGTCCGACCCGAAATCACGAAAACCGTTTTTGATAAATTAACGATTATATATCAGGCTGTTACCGTGGCCCGACCCTGTGCCCCAATGAGCCTTCTTTCTTGACCGGCCACCAATCTCAGTAACATCTGGTGTTTATGCCTGAGTCTTTTCCTCCGCGTTAGCGGTTTAGTCCATCATTCTAATATGTAAACTTTTATAGAGGGGTGTTATAACAATCAAATGTCGATATTTCACCGATGCCCTCCTATGTGTATAAAGGACAGAGAGAAATTTGCTTATAATCTGAATCCACCACTGGTTTAGTGTTGCCCGTTATTTTTTACAATAATTGTTTGATTGTACTTAATCTTAGGTGTATTCTATAAGGGTATGTTATTGAATAGAGTGCTGAAAAAAGTAAAAGCCATTGACCTATTCTGTGGTGCCGGAGGTTTGACCAATGGGTTGGAAAAAGCGGGAATAGATGTTCGGTTAGGTATCGATATCGATCCTGCATGCGCATTTCCCTATTCTGCCAATAACAAAGCTAAGTTTCTCCTCAAGTCGATCGAGGATGTCGATGCACATCAGCTTCAATCTTATTTCGGGAAAAATAAGATTCGAATACTAGCAGGGTGCGCACCTTGCCAGACTTTCTCTTCATATTATCAGAAAGCGAGCAAATCGGACAAAAGATGGTGGCTTCTACAACAATTCTCTAGACTGATACAAGAAATCCAGCCTGAGCTCGTTACCATGGAAAACGTACCCCTTCTTATAAGACACCGTGTTTTTGATAAATTCATTAATAATCTGGAAAATTGTGGATATAAGGTAAACTACAAGATCGTCGATTGTTCTGATTATGGTGTTCCTCAGCAACGCAAAAGACTTGTTCTGCTTGCATCCAAATTTGGACCGATTAAACTTCTCGAACCAACCAATCAAGAAAATGGAAATGTCACAGTTCGAAAAGCGATAGAAAACCTACCTCCTATTTCAGCTGGTGAATTCCACGAGAAGGATCCACTACATCAAAGCTCCATTCTATCGGATCTCAACCTTCGTCGAATCAAGGCATCATTCCCTGGGGGAACATGGCGCGATTGGGAAAAGGATCTTATTGCCGACTGCCACAAGAAAAACACAGGAAAAACATACCCTGGTGTCTATGGTCGTATGTGTTGGGACGAACCATCACCGACGATTACCACTCAATTCTTCGGTTTCGGAAATGGCCGATTCGGCCATCCAGAACAGGACAGAGCCATTTCTTTACGAGAAGGAGCCCTACTTCAAAGTTTTCCCCTCGACTACAAATTTACGCATCCTGACGAGCCCATACAAAAAAAGAAGGTTGGAAGGTTGATTGGTAACGCAGTTCCGGTAAAGTTGGGTGAAGCCATCGGAAAAAGCTTAATCCATCATGTTTCTTTATATTCCGAAAATATCAATTAGGTCATATTGTCAGAGAATCATGCGACATTGTTTCTACCAATCTCATCGTATCGCTCATCCGAAGACAGCCAATTCAAGACTTTGAATCCCAACTTTTCTAGTTTCTCATCCTTTCTTCCCTTAATTGCACATTCCCAGATGACTAGTATCCGCCACCCATTTGCGAGAAGGAGGTCGTAGTTGCGTTCGTCTCGTTTCTTGTTCGCCTCAAATTTCTTTTTCCAAAATTCTATTTTTGATGATGGTTTTGTCGCTAACTTGCATCCATTGTGTGCATGCCAAAAACAACCATTAACAAATACAACAGACTTGAAACGAGCAAATACCAGGTCAGGCGATCCTGCTAGTTTCCGGTCGTGGAGACGGTAGCGCAATCCTAGCCTATGAAGGATTCGTCGAAGTCGCATCTCAGGCCCCGTGTTGCGCTGACCTACACTGGCCATGATTCGTGATCTCGTTTTCTTGTCAACAGTATCCATATTTATGACATGTGCCTATGATGCAATTTCTAGGGGGTTAATTCTTTCAGCTTCATGAAATGTACTTGATCCGGCTAAAAACCGTCTTGATCTCATTTCATTCACTGACCCACCTATTATCAATTTGAATGGAAGACCCCAAGTGACCAAGCCATATCCCTTGTACTAGAATCACCTATCTCATAAAAATTCAAAGGATGCATCCAAGAATTCCATCGCAGAGCAGGTCGTGACGTAGCAAGATCGAATAGCCAGACATGTTTCCCAACAACGAGCCCAGTCAGATGGATCTCTCGAACACTACATATCTTAACCCTTCTTCCAGCTACATCTAAGATGGTAAGGTCTACCAATCCATCGTTTTTCGGTGTCAATCGTTCTACAATGCCCCACGTATCCAATGGTAATGGCCAATCGATTTCACGACCCCACAGGCCAGGCACCTCCCGAAGATAGTTCTCACAACGATGTCTGATGTCACACCATCGACAATCCGACCCGACTTTTGCAAACTTTTTAGCAGGATGAATAGCCTCCGTGACCAATAAATTCATCTTAGACCATAACCATGCTTTCGTTTCCTCTATAATCGCGGGGTCGAAAGGTAACATGTGCTCCATGCCGTCGTTGACAACAAGGGTCACTCGTGCACTTGGATAGAGGTTTTGTACCAAGATGCCGTAGAGACGCAACTGCAATACGATCTTGGGTTTGATTTCTCCGCAAATGTCTTCAATGCGTCCTGATTTCAAGTCTACGATCTTGATATCCTCATCAATTCGTTCCAGCACGTCGATTCTTCCCCTGAGTCTAAGAGTGGGAATGTGGATAGGGACCTCGACCCAGCGACCATTTCCCTTCGCATTCTTTATATTAAACTCTAGCTTTCGTGTACCAGTGAACATCTCCTTTCTATGCCGTAAGCTGTCAAGGAACTCGAATGCTGCGTCGACAAGAGATCTACGCTTTCTCTCCCAAGCCAAAGGGGTCAAGGTATGTGTTAAATCGGCGTAAGATGAAGTGCTAAGATCTCTTTCCAACCTCTTCCGAGTCTCTTCGAGGAGACGATCAAGTATTCTTTCCAGGCTTTCCAGAGATGTCTCTTCTCCAGCAGAAAAGCCTTTCACGGCATTTTCCAGAAGAGAATGGAAGACTTTTCCCAATTCGGCGGATGGGTTCGGACGAAGCCGCTCCCCAGAAGTCCTCTGCGTTGCCATCAAGACTTTGAGGAAGCAGTCATCTGCTGCTACAATTTGTGACACGGAAAACGTTTCCGGAATCACAACTTGTCGAATCGGATCTGGTAGACCTATCAGGCGTTCTTCCATATTTCTCGAGTCAGAAGTCGCTGTCGCTCCTTAATTTGACGCCTTGCAAGTTCGAAGGTGTTGGAGAATACCCTTTTCACCTTTGGCCCATTCAGTACATCCCATGCATCTTTGACGATGCCAGGCAAGGATTCCGTGTCCCACAAAGGATGAACAACGATCGACCAATGAGGCTCTTCGCTGAGGCGAAATGCGATGAGACCACCAACTTCTTTGACCTCACCTTTACCGTCCTCAAGACGAACCATCTCCTCAGCGTACCTTTTTGCCAGCTTCGGCCAATCCTCCAATGCCGGACCGTCGAACTTCCCGTCGAGACCACATGCGAACTTGGAATCGTGGATCATGGAAAGGAAGGCCAAACCAAGCCTCCAGTCAAGGAGACCGTGATACATCTGATTTCCATAACGCTGCAGGCATCGGTAACATGCTTGATCACATTGATCCCGGTGATCATACTTGCTCGGCTCAGACTCGACTTTGAGAAAGTCCTTCAGTGGATATTCTTTTTCGTCCTCAATGATCGATTTGATCAATCGTGAGACCATCGGAGATCCGCTCGCCTCAATCTTCGCCAATCTCTCACAGAATCCGGCACCATTGATGAGGTGATCCGTAAACTGCAAGACAGGTACGGCGGAACCTCCTCCTGGCTTGCCCATCCGTGGTTCAACGACATCGAACTCTTCCGGATCTACATCAAGATCCAGAGCAGCCCTATGCATGAGAATGAAGGTGGCAGAGAGAGCTGCAGCACGTATCGCCGGATCACGTTCGATCTCGGTACCCCAGAGGTGTGGTTTGAGCCCTGATGGAACCACCCTGGGAGCGATAAACAGAGAATCCGTCGTCTTCGGTGCCGCAAGCCAAACCTCATCAAATGACTCTACTAACGTGTCCGGTTGAAAATTACGGGGCCTTGATTGCCGGTCCTCAATATATTGACCAAGGAGTATGCATCTCTTTGCCATCACGAGTCTCTCGCTCCCCCCTGTGGCTCCAAATCCCTTCCACTTGTCTGGGTTGTTTTCGTCTCTATCGCCCCTATTCATGCGATAGGTCCGTGTCTTCGTCTCGCAGATGAAAGAGAGATTAGATTTGGGGTCGTCCTGCATCTTGAGAGAGATACCTTCCGCGGTTAAAGACCGATGCCTTCTCGACTGCATCTCCTCATCGTCAAAGGCTCGTGGATAAAAATCCGTTCGGAAACCATTTGGTACCCTGCACTCTGCTGCCCTTTCGCGAGCGATCATTCCTCCACAAGCCTCACACTCCTGCTCTCCAGCGTCCGGCTTTTCGGTGAAATGAATCCAAGCTCCGCATTCTGTGCACTGCCCCATCCAGAAAGACGGTGAGAAGGCTTCTCCTAGAGGAGGAACATCAATACTCCTTCCTTTCTTGGCGATGTCCCGAAAATCGCGCAAGGGACCAGTGAACCCGATGCAACGATGCTGCAACTTGTCCTTGACGAGGACCGAACCGGGAGCGAACTCGTAGATCGCGACATCAAGGTCGCGGTCGATTGTCTCCCAACTTCGTTCATTCGTATCCTTTACCCGTTCCTTGTGGTCACAGTATAGGTTTCGAATTCTAGTCGGCATGCCATACATAGGCAAGAGCCCTGCCTCGGCAAGTGTATGGGCCAACCCCTGCTCCCGAATCCCAGAACCTTCCACGGCGTAAATCTCTTTCAACAACTTCGGAACATCATACGAGTCAAGAATTGGATCGGAGACCAGTTCGGAATCCTCCACAAAAACATCAAGGATAGAATTCCGATAGTCCTTGGTCGCCTTCAATTCCTTTTCGAGCGCCTCCTTCCAAGCAAGAACGTCATCGAAGAAAACTTGTAAAGGGACGAACTCTCCATGGATGTCAGGCGGTCTGATGCCATCGCCGGGATAGTGACGCCCAGCTCGTTCGCATTCCTTTCTAAGGTTTTCAAATGCCTTGCACAACCATGCCTTTCGCACGAACCTCAAAGCCGTCGTTGGTTGTGATTTCGTAAGAAAGGGAGGTGGAGGGTCGTCACCTGTGATAGACTCCGGATGCCAGAAATAATGCAAATCGTGACTCTTGCTGCGACAGATCGTTAGAGCCATAGAGTAAGCGCGCTTTCGCCTGCCCGCGCGGCCGACCCTTTGCTGATAGTTGAATCTCTGAGGGGGCATGTTAGCTTGGAAGACTGCTTGAAGCGGCCCAATATCAATACCGACCTCCATTGTCGTAGTGACATTCAGGAGGTCGATTACACGAGTGAGTTCTAGCAAGGTATCCAGATTTTCTTCGATCAGAATTCCTTTAAACCGTCTTTGGCGGTCAGCGGGGTCATCTGTCTGACCTGTCAACTCCTCGCAGCGAAGGCGGAACGTCTGATCATCCCGCTCAATTCGTTTCGCAAGGAAACTGGAACTGCGTAGATCTTGGGCATTGCCATCCGGAGCATCACGCAATGGCATCTGACAGCGCGTACACACCTTCGCCCCAAGATGGAGATGGACCCGTCCACAGCTGGGGCAACGCCAGTATGGATCGAATTCATCAACAAGTCGTATACATAGAGCTGGGGTCGAGATATAGCCGCCTTTATGCCCTTTGCTGGCCAAATCCTGTAGGACCCGATCAAGTTCTTCGTTAACTTGGTCTTCGTTCGACCAAATGGCCCTTGCGAACTGTCGCACTCGATGCCTCTGTCCAATGAACGTGGCAGAACTCCACTCCGCAGGTTTGTCATAGGATTTCTTGGCCCATGGGCTATCGGACAATCGATAAGCATCCCCAAGAACTCGAACGAACGCGTCTAGAACAACTTTGCGCTCAGGAGAGAAGTCATTTGGAACACACGGGTACCCCAGCCCCGTTTCTTCGAGCGAGAAGTATGTCTTGTTGAAGATGACCTCACAAGCGAATTTCTGAGCTTCTGAAACCAGCCGATGCCGCGCTGTATTCATGTCCGTCTGGGTTGCAGCCAGTGAGGAATCGTGCCAATCCGCACGTCCATCTCTGTGAATGGTGAACATCTTTTCCCATGAGAACCTCTTACCGCTTTGAGCCTCAATGCGGCCAACTCCAGTGGGAGAGACCGGATGAACCCCTAGATCCACGAACCTGGATAGCAATGGTTTCAACGGCTCCCTGCCATCCTCGGCCGTACCGAAAAACTTCGGGGCATTCGTTGGCTCCAAGATGTCAGATAGAGCAATCTCGTCTCGCCCGGCAACCGCCTCTTTCCTCTTCAGCGCCTCCAACTCTTTTGTAATCTCCATCGCTTCGTCGATTTTCCCGGCAATCGTAACATCTATGAATCTCTTTCTCGTTTCCTCAATGAGCTTCTTAATCTGTTCCTTGCTAGGACGAGAGCTCGCGACATTCCGGAGTTCCTTGACCAGCAGTTCCCTCCAGAGGTCCTGGTGGTGACGAGACTCAATGTCGAGGGCTGCGTGGGCGGCGTCCTGCCTACTGTCAGAGAACGACACGAGCTTTGGTGACGAGTCTTGGGTGCGCGTGCGCAGGAGCCCGAACAATTCTGTTGAAAGTAATTGGGTCGTCTTCGCAAAACCAGCGCGGAAGTTTCGAATTGGGGAAAGTCGGAAACCCAAATCCCGTGCGCTGTAGTCACTGTCACACGAAGGGCACTCATAGGGGACTGCGGTACCCGGCGACGTGCTTTTACGCTTGTGGCGATCTATTAAGCTCTCCCCACGAACGTACATAAAACCTCGAATATGACCATCGGGTGCCAAGCCCGATACATTGAGGAACTTGACCCTCCCAGATCGTGGATCATAATATGCCTTCTTCCATTCTCCAGCTAAGGAATCCCCGGGAACCCTCGCATTATTCGGCCAGAAGAGTTGGTTCTTCTCCGTGGGCCAGAAAAGAGCAAGCTCCTTTGAGCTGAGATCCTCGAAGAAATGTTGTGCAGCCGAATCCGGTAGCCCTTCTAACTCGGGTTCACATGGGAGTAGCTCCACGTATTCACCTTTTCGGTCATCCCCTTTCGAGCCGGCCAGGAACAGTTCACCGCAGCATTCGCAGTAGACCAACTCCACCACACGGTTGCCGATCCCACTCTTGGAGGACTCCTCAAACTTGAGCCCTCGATCAACTGTCAGCCGTCCCAAGACCCTCGAATCGCTCTGGAACTCTTTCGGGACGGTATTCTGATCGCTAATCGCTGCGAACAACCCCTCTATACTCCTAAAGAAAGTATGCACGCGGAATGAAGGAGCATCGGGCGCTTTCTGCCCCGGCCACCAGGAAGGGATGGCGTTCGTTGCACCGCGAACCAGTAGAATCCCTTGGAGTGCCTTGAGTTCAACAGGCGTTTTGTCTCCGAAGAGCATATCGGCCAACTGAGAGAGAGGTTGGGCTTTGTGGCGGCCATCTACTTCCGACCAACATACATGAGCGATTCTCCGTGCTGCCTCTTTTGCGCATGCAGCTATCAATAGAGGGAGCTCTGAAGGGTTCGTTTTCTGAAAAAGCGCCCAATAAACGTCCTTCCAAAGTGTTTCAGACGTATTAGGATCGGCTAGCACCGCTACATCATACTCTGTCATTCGACTAGCATTGAGTAGGGCGATGAACGGAGCGGGATCCAGACTATGCGCTTTCGTTGGTGTCTCGTCGACAGTTTGACCGGGGACGATAGATTCCCTCCATACGGATTTCGGATCAGAAGGCATTCCTGAGACCTTGGTCCAAGTCCCATGGGTTCCGAACATATCCCAAAGATACTGTTGGCTATCTTCCCCCCTCTGTCCCTTGGTCGGGAGAGACGCACTGGAAGCTAGGATTCGCAACTTGTGACGATGTGCAGGATCCGTGAGCCCAAGCCTGTCGAAAAGAAGACGGAGCAAGTAAGAGACTTCCGTACCCGCCGATCCGCGCTGAAGATGAAGTTCGTCCAAGACGAGGAAGAAGTAAGCATCATCGTTCGCTATTATCCACTCCTTGGTCTGTTCGAAAATCGGAGCATCCACCTCCCTCGCCAGCATGGCGTTTAGCATGCTGATATTGGTGATCAGGATATCGGGTGGGGTTTCTTGGATGTCCCATCGGCAGGTCAGTTCACCGCCGTCGATTGAGGGGAACAGGTATCTAACCTTGTCCTCCTCGTCTCGGTCCTTATCCATTCGGTCCTTATCCATTTCGTTGGCACGTTCCTGTGTCTCCTGTAAGGCGACGGACACGTTGAACAACTCCTCCAACTTCCTTTGACGCCGTTTATACTCCTTCTGACCCTCATGCCCGTCTATATTTGGCCGTGGATGGAATTGGAAGCCTGTCACCTTGGTGCTGCTTGTGTATCGACCAAAAAAAATTCGGTTGTGATTGAAGTGTTCATCCATGACCTCACGCGCATCGGTGGAATCCAGTGCTCGACGGATACGTGTCATCTGGTCTTCAACCAAGGCATTCATCGGATAGAGTATCATTGCGCGGATTGCCTTCGGTCTTTCTGGATGCTCCCCTTCACGCTGTAACAGAAAGGGGGAGGCCTCTGGTCGCCTGGAGGAAGGACGATATTCCAGGGGAATATCCGTGTATTTTGCATATTGTTGTTTATTGGGTTGCTGCCACCACCTGTGCTTGAGAAACCCTGGTGCGGGTGAGGGCCAACCAATAGCCTCCTTTGCTATCTTGGCAAAGATGGGGAGGAGGAATGATTCTGTCTTGCCAGAGCCTGTTCCTGAGGTCACGATTCCCGGGCGACCCCCTTGCACGCCCCTTTTCAACATCTGCGCCTGATGTTTGTAGATCTCAAACGTGGATACACGAGACTGTGTTTTACCATCAGCTGTCTTCTCGGAGTCTAGGAGGCCAGAGAGCGCAAGGTCGACGAAGACTAGACGTTCCTGCTGTGAAAAACCGGGGAGTCGTCGGTCCTCTTGAGAATCATTGACCAATGATTCGATCTTGTAATCAGACTCGTATCGGGGAATCGGCTCCAACAAGGGCTCAGTGCAAAGAGTTCCAGGACTCTCAAGGAGTTTGCGCCTCTCCTTCGTCACGCCAGGATCTCGAATCCTGAAAGCTGTCTCCGTGTAAGTAATGTAGAGATCTCTGATACGTTCGAAACCACCTATCGGGTCTTGCATTTGTCATTCCCCCAATCGCTTAACAGCATTATCAATCTTTTGATCTACCTCATTCCGCTCAATCTTGAGGTGCTGTAACCAAGTGTCCACAGGCCCAGCAGTCGCCTCCAAATATGGAAACAGACTCGTCCTAAGGGCCTGTTCCAATGCTATTTTCTGCGTCAGGCCAAGTGACAGCCAAGAGCCGCAGATTCTTTCGATATTGCCAAGAACGAGAGGTGGCAAAGGGTCAGCATCTTCAGGGTACTTTCTAAGCGCATCTAATGGTTTGCATTCATCTTTGGCACTTTCGGACCAAGCCTTCCAAACGCTAGTAGGAACTCTCGTCGTTCTATGATTAGAGCACGGCTCTTGAGTTATCTCAACCGGGGCTGGGTCACTGGTATAAAGGGCCGTGCAGTGATTCCAAAACTCTGCAGGTAAAGGTAGAGTGGAGGACCCGGTAGACGGACACAACACCAGCAGGACTTTATGGCTCCAGGCGATACTTGAAACTCCTGAATATTCGTCGTCTTCGGAAACGAAACCAGGTGGGGCCAAGGGTATCGAACGAGGCTTCCTGCCGCGGGCAACGTCCTGTACAGATTGCAACAGAGGGATCAGATAGCCGTCAACAGCCGCACGGTTGAACCCATCCAAGACCACGATATGCATGGAATCCGATTCGTCGAGGAGAAGATCCAGCAACCCTCCTGGGTGTGGGACCAAGCAGCGAGATATCGAATCCAACCTAGCCAAGATGTCCGAAGGCTCGAAGAGGCTACCACCTACCGGTATCCAGTGGATCATTCCACCTGCTACGCAATCGGCATAAGAGGAAACTATATCGTAGGCTTCAGATCCGATCAAGACAGGGACCAAGCCAGCTAGAAGGGTTGAATGCAATGCTTGTCCAACGACGGGTGATATCCGTAAACCTAAAAGTCGGGTCGAAAGTGCCCCCATGAATTCTGTGGGTCCCTCGACTATCTGCATATCCGAATCGATACCGACAATCTGTCTTGGCAATGCAATTCGTGGCTTCGTATGAGTAGAACCAGCAGTGGGGATGAGCGCCTTGGTAACAGCCAGTTCCGCGAAAAGCCGCTCAGGCTTCTCGGCGAGATCACGCAGCTTTTTTTCGAGTTCCGCTTCGAACCCCAAAACACGCTCATTGAGGTTTTCGTTCAGAGCTTGAATCCGTTCTTCGGCAGAGGAAAGCTCTTCCATTTTCCCCGACAATTTTCCAACCACATCCTCAAGTTTCGCTCTCTTTGTTTCCAAATCCTCGTCCAGCCGCATTTCGTGCTCCGCCAACTTCCCCTTGTATTCTGCTTCCGCCTTTTCCTCCATTTTCTTTTTGATTGGATCAATTGCGAAACAAATTTTAGCGGCCTCGTCCAGAAGTTCCTCGTTCTTCGATATGACGTCAATAATCTCCTTTATCCTCTCGTGGAAGGCGAGTTCCTGATCCAAGGTGGGGCCGATTAGACCTGCTTTTTCAATTTTCTCTACGTACGTCTTGAAAACTTTTTTTGAGACCCCAAGGGCTTTCGCCTCTTCCGAATCCCTTTTCAAAAGCCGATTCAGTACCCGCTTCGCAAGGATTTCGTCCGCCTCCCAGTTTACGAACCCAATGTGTTGACCAAGGCTTTCCTGGTTTGGTGCGAGTAAATACCTCGTCCCCTCCATTTCGATCTGCTGAATCGCTTCTGTGGGAATTTTCGTGCATTTGATGGATTCCAGTTTTTGTGTAGTTGAGAGAGCCCATGAACTAGTGGCATTTCTCCGGATCAAGTTCACTGGCCCTACCCATTTTTCGTCCTGAACCCAGAGTACACATCGCTCGACGAGCGGCTGGTTGTTCAAAAAAACGCCATCTGTTGTCAATAAGATTCGAATATCCCTTTCGGAACCTACTTCTCGGAGATCGATAATCTCCATTGGGTACTTCGAATTCTTGACTTGAAAGGCTTCCTTGTCCGGTTCCCCTTTGTAAAAAGGATGGGGCTCAAGTTCGAATTGCCGAATGGCGTCAATTTCCAAGCCCCTCGGTGCATCATGCCAATTTACGAATCCCCTCGCCGGGAACTCTTCCACCGGATCTTCTATGGAACCGATCCAGCGTTTCTGATCCTCGGAGGACTTGACGAGAGGCTCGACGGTCGCATACCGGTAGTTCTTCTCATAGCTCTCATGCACCCATTTGACCCGACCGAGATAGACTACGTCTGACATCTCACACTCCTCTTGCCTTTGTGAACCTGGACAAACCCTCCCTCACACGTGGTAAAATAGAAGGGTCTATCTTGGTCCGAGAGAGTTCACGGACCTCAGGCACCTCATAGAATCGTTTCAGTCCCTGTCTGATGGGGTTCGGTAGCGGTACGGCTCGAACGCTTGTCACCATAGTGGGGCGGTTCGACAGCGAAAGTATCCAGCGAGCCCAGCGACGCATCTCAGCCGTGTCTAACTCCACCCCCCCCCAGATGGCGGAGAGAAACAGCAACCTCTCCTTCGAATCTTTGAACTGGTAAATATAGCCTCCATTGGCATCTTCGATAGGGCCTGGAACCGTTATCCCGGTCATCGCCAGATGTCGGCCTATAGGAAGTGGGAGATGCACCTGGCCTTTGCCGATGCGGACTACCTGGTCGGTACCGGCAAGGGCGAAGATAGCTTCACCTTTCAATTCGTGGGCCAGGAGCAAGGACCAATTTCTGGACGTGCTCCACCAGACGTTTTCGCCATCAATCGTCACCAGATAGTAGGGTGATCGGTCAGGTCTATGAAATCGGACGACCTCTATTCCTTCCTTCCTAGGCTTTATGTCTTGAGAGAACCACCCTTTATCCCATTCCCAACAACCCCAGCATTCGTAGAATCGGGGGGGTGCTTCTCGAGAGGCGACAATCTCGTTAAGTGACCATAGGGTTTCGACGAGAGGCTTCATCCAGACTGGCTCCTCAAACCCCAATATCTTGGATAATCGAATGTAAGGATCAGCAGATGGAGCCCTCCAGGCAGGAGATGGAACTACCCACTTTGACCGAGATAGAACTTGTATCCTTTTGGCCCCTGATTCAAGCAGTTCAATATCCGATCGGTTCCGGATGGCAGGGGTTGCCAAACCAAACAATACTCCCCGGACGAACCCCTTTTGCTTCTCTAGGACGAATCTGGGTGGGCGAGGAAAATACTCGGTACGCCGCCACTTCTTGTACTGCAATCTGTCGAGGTACCCTCCTTCGGTCCAGGCACGGACTACGTCCCACTGTTTGTTATATCGTTCCACCGTAAGGCATTCCCGCACTAGATCCATTAATTCAGCCTCTGTTATTCCCTTACGTCGCATGGCCAATCCACCACAGACCTCCATCAACCGAACAGACTCCGTGAAATCGCACGGTTCCCATACATCATGTTCTTTCCTTGATCTCAATGTGTCGAATCGTTGCCATGTGGGTAGGGACGATTTCATCATATGGAGTCGACCAGACACACGAGATATCGTTACAGCGTTATCACCTGTATTGTGAGTTGCTTGATTTTTGTATTCGCTCGGGCGGTGATCTCCGTTCGCCTCCTCGCCATATGTCAACACATCAGGTCCTCCTGCCTCAATCTCCCAGGCATGGGGTTCCGTTGGGCGAGCATAGGAGTTCACAACGATATCGGGTCGAAAAACAATACGTTTATTAACCAGGACTCTGCCTTTGAGACTACTAATTACACGATAACACCCATCCAAGGGGTTCTGCAGGGCTTTGGGGAAGGTGAAATCATTCGAATCCATTTGCACCCTGGTTAGTTGTATCACATTCCCACTTTTTTCTCGGTCAATGGGGTCGATCCGCACTTCGTCGGCCTGGGGTGCTCGAACAAGGGGTAGACATACAGGAATACCCAAATAACCACCGTCGACAGGACAGCCGCCGACCAAGGAAAGCCGAGGTCCGGAAAAGGTGGGTTGCAGACAACGTATCGCTGCAAGCGGACTGTTTTCTGGGTAGGCTAGCAAATCGAGCCTTTTACCCGGGAATTGCTCTAATTCTGTCCAGCCTTGATAACGGGATGGCTTCCTGTATGGTCGCATATCCTTTGGGAACGCATCAAGAAAACAAGTTACCAGGGAATCCTTGACCAAGGCTTGGAGACTCCCCTCTTCTTGTCGTGCGAAAGTCAACTCCCAGGTCAGACTCTCCGACTTCATGAATAACAAAAGACCTTGTTCGATCGCGATTTCGATTGATCGCCAGCCTTTTCCAGTCAACACATTTTGATATCGTTCTTGAAGCAACCTCTGTGTCGCCTGATACGTCGCCTGGAGGAAATCAAAGTCGGAATCGCTATTTACACAAAGGAAACCCTTGAACTCTCCGTAAGGACTATCGGCTTCTTTGAACATCAATTTTCCGATCACGTCTCCAGGAATAGTGCTTAGGAGCAGGACCACCCCACCTTGTTCTAAGACAAGTTTCAGACTTCGTTTCGTAAGATCCTTGGTTTTCTCGTCTTCTAGATTGCTTGCCACAGCATCTCTTACGGCCCCCCAGAACGGGAATCGCTCTAGATTCCTTTCCTTGCTTCTGAAAGCTTGCCGGAATTCGTCGTAGGCCCTTCTGAAATTTGTGCTGAATTTCTCTATCGAGTTTCCTACGAGATCGAAGACCGATGGAATAGGTGGGTCTTCCTCAAATTCCCCCTTCGAAAGGACATCAATGAGATTGATCAGATCCTTGCGCGATGGGAACGCCAGATTGATAGAATATCCGATCCGTACTCTATGATCCAACGGTGGAAGTTCAAGGCGACGATATGGATCTCCGACGGTCCTTCTCTCATCAAGCCATTTGGAAAACGCACGCCAAAAAGAGGCAAGCCTTTCCAGGGGATAATTAGCCGCGGTCTGTTCATGGCCTAGCAACAATGCAAGCCGGTTTCGAAAATCTCCATCATTCCGTATCTCACCGTCCGGAGGAGAAGCGACGAGACAGGAAAATGCCAGTTCAACAAAAAACGGAGGGATCTCCTCACCTTTCCAACCAGTCTTCTGGTCAATGTGATAACGGGACAACCTATGATTGAATTCGATATGAGAGGATGTTCTAACCACTCCAAGGAACGCCTCCTGGATTTCATGTGTGTCTGCTCCGGAATCGGATACGACCTTAGCCAGTTCGTCTAGTGTGACTGGTATACTTCGAACTGGGCGATCTTCACCGTCGGAGTCATAGAAGAAGTGCAAGAAGAGCTTTTCGTTCCAATCTTCTCTAGTCCAGTCTTTCCAATCTCTCTTTAAATCATGCATCCTGGGATCCTTAGTGTCAGCTCTTGCTTTTTTACCTGTTTCCTTCACCATGAGAAAACTCCGTGACGCCCGTGAAAGATGGACATTTGGTCTCTATCCTTTACAACTCCAATAACAACAAAGGGATAAAGATCGCTTTCTCATGAAAGTTATGACCCTAAATGCCCTCACAGGAACAACCGATTTGCCTTCCCCCATATTTGATTATGAAATTGTTTCCCTGTCCTCTCCTTTTTAAAACATTTAAAGCCTTATTTCATTTCATTCGATGCAGGAACTTTCGTAGGTAAGCATATAAAAAGTCTAGGGTCATTGATCTTTGAATTAAAGAACCAGATTGTAAGCGTCTCAACATCCGACAAGATAAATATCGCAGTGCCTTTGTTTCTTTAATGTTGGTTAATGATAAAAGACCCTCACAAAACCCCATCATTACCCCCCTATCCTCTCACCACTATTCACAGAAAACACACCGCAAAAAGCGCTATAACAATTTTCTTCGACAAACCCACAACGGGCACCCCCAATTCACCAACAACCAACAAAATACATCAACACCCTATATATACACCCAATCACGATATCGTGCAACAGTCGTAGCACGCAGTTCATAGCTCATAGCAAATAAAAGTTCATAGCTGTTAGCTGATAGCTCATAGATCAAAAAATATGAAAACAATCTGTGCCAATATTTTTTCTTATCTCCCAGAAACCATCCTTTCTTTGTGGCTTAGCGGCTTTGTGCGAGGATATAACACTGCAACCAATGTCATGCAGGCACAGCCTTAACCCACATTCGACAAAAATGGGATAGAAAGCGCCTAAAATTAGCGCTCCATGATTTATAACATATTGATATTATTGAACATGGTTATGCTGAAAACAAATGTAGTGTCTGAAATATTATTTT
>Ga0272441_10006015_pt1 | contig 20637 bp, 20 predicted proteins | sample SSMProp6N_FD_193582 | JGI IMG/M metagenome (GOLD analysis project Ga0272441, IMG submission 193582) | Marine sediment archaeal communities from Little Sippewissett salt marsh, Falmouth, MA, United States - SSM-Prop-6N | ecosystem: Environmental > Aquatic > Marine > Wetlands > Sediment ...
GGATGACCCTGAAGCCATCGCCGCCTATAATCGCGGCAAGAAGCACTTCTACGCAAAACGCGGCCAGTTGAACATGGCTTGTGCGGACTGCCACTACAACTACGCTGGTAGCAGAATTCGTGCGGACATTCTCAGCCCTGCACTCGGTCACCCGACCGGCTTCCCAGTGTACCGCAACAAATGGGCCGGCGAGTCAGCGAAGGGTGACGGCATGGGCACATTGCACCGCCGCTACGGTGGCTGCAACAAGCAGGTTCGCGCCAAGCCGTTCAAGCCGCAAAGCGACGAGTACAAAGCGCTCGAGTATTTTCACACCTACATGAGCAACGGTCTCGAAGTCAACGGCCCGAGCCAGCGCAAGTAACGCGGCTTTCCCGCCTAGCACGAAAACCCCGGCACGCCGGGGTTTTTTTTCTACCGCAGAGACTCGTAGGCGCAGAGAATGCTTTATACCTGTAGGAGCGCCTGAAGCCGCTCCTACAGCTGACTTGACTCCCGACACTATTGATCGAGGAAACGGAAATTTTGAACTCTGCGCCTCCGCGTCTCTGCGGTTAAGCAAGAATTGCGTTTTAGGCGATCGGCGCGCCTGCGCAGCTGAGAACATGGTGGGCCGTGAAGGATTCGAACCTTCGACCAATTGGTTAAAAGCCAACTGCTCTACCAGCTGAGCTAACGGCCCGACAGCCGCGCATGATACATCGACTGGAGGCGAAAAACAAACCGTATTGGATATTTCGATACATCACCATCAACGCGTCTGGTAGCGGGTTGGATCACCAACACCCGCAGCTTCAAAACCGGCGCGGCGTAATCGGCAGGAGTCACAGACACCGCAGGCCCTGCCCTGAAGATCCGCCTGATAACAGGACACCGTCAAAGAATAATCCACACCCAGCTCCAGACCATTCGCGATGATGTCTGCCTTGCTCATATGCAGCAATGGGGCATGGATATTCAGCCGCTGACCCTCGACACCGGCTTTGGTTGCCAGATTGGCCATGCGCTCGAACGCGTTGATGTATTCGGGCCGACAATCCGGATAACCTGAATAATCGACTGCATTGACGCCAATGAAGATGTCGTTCGATGCCTGGACTTCCGCGACAGCGAGCGCATGCGCGAGAAATACCGTATTCCTGGCGGGCACATAGGTCACCGGTATACCTTGCTCCAATCCACTCTGCGGCACGGCGATCCGACTGTCGGTCAAAGCAGATCCGGCCATTACACCCTCATCGAGCTTAATGACCTGGTGTCGAGCCTGGTAGCACCGCGCCAGCTGCTTGGCCGCGTTCAACTCGGCAACGTGGCGCTGGTGATAGTCAAAGCTGATAGCATGGCATTCGAATGTCGCGCTGGCGATGGCCAGCACGGTCGCAGAGTCCAGCCCGCCAGACAGTAACACGATGGCTTTTGGTGAGTGCGCCATGCGTTATCGACCCGGCTGATTGCCCCAAAGAAGTTTGTGTAACTGGATTTGCATGCGCACCGGTAAGACATCCTGCAGAATCCACTCTGCCAGCTGGCTGGCCTCGAGGCGCTGATAACTTGGCGAAAACAGTACTTCGCAACGGTCGCTGAGCCCATGATCGGCTATGAAATCACGCGACCACTCGTAATCCCGCCGGTCGCAGATAACAAACTTGACCTGATCGCGTTCGCAAATGCAATCGAGGTTCTGCAGAAGATTCCGTGATTCCTCACCTGACCCGGGCGTCTTGATGTCCATAACCTTGACCACACGCGGATCCACCGCCGAGACGTCCAGTGCGCCGCTGGTCTCCAGGGAGACCTGGTAATCCGAATCGCACAATGCAACCAGCAAATCGATACAGGTGCGCTGGGCCAACGGCTCACCACCGGTCACCGTCACATAACGCGTTTTATTCGCTGAGAGCCGGCGAAAAATCTGATCGAAGTCCATCCATTCACCACCACTGAAAGCATATTCGGTATCACAATAGCCGCAGCGCAGGGGACAACCGGTCAGGCGAACAAAGCTGGTCGGTATACCGACGGTCAAGGCCTCACCCTGCAACGAGAGGAAGATCTCGGTTATCTTCAATCGTTGATCTGAGGACATAAGATTGGCCGATCTTTGGGACTTATTGAAACTATTTCTCTTGCGTCACGCAGGTCGCAAAGGACCCCACGGCCTGTATGTCCTTCGCTGCGAACAGACAAAAGCTACCGTATGTCGTGATCTTTGCGCCTCGCCGAGAGTACAGCTCTGTGAGTTATTCTGCAGGCGCTGTCCTGAGGTGATCCTGTCAGTGGCCCTCTCGTTTGATGCGCGTTAGACGATCGCTGGCTTTTGACGCTACGGTCGTATCGGGGTACGACTTTACGACCTCTGCCAGCGCGTCTTTGGCCGCGGACCAGTTCTGCAGTTCGTAGTAAGTGTAACCGATTTTCAGTTTCGCGCCGGGCACTTTTTTGCTTTCCGGGTACTTTGCAATCAGACGCTGGAATGCATCGAGCGCCGCCTTGTACTCTCTTGACACGTAATTCGCCTCGCCTAACCAATACTGCGCATTGTCAGCGTACTTGCTCTCAGGATAGCTTTTCAGGAACGCGTCAAAACCGGCGATGGACTTACTGTACTGGCCCTGCTTCAGCAGATCGAAGGCGGCCGAGTACGCCTGTGAGCCATCCTTATCGCTTCCAGGCGCTGCGACTGCCGCTGCGGCTGCTGCACCGCTCGGAGGCGGTACCGGTGCGGCTCCACCGACTCTGATGGCGCCACCCTCGAGATTCGTCAGCCGGCGGTCCATGTCAGAGTAGAGGCTGCGCTGCCTTTGTATCACCAGATCGAGCTCGTAGTCTTTCTCCTCCACCAGCTCTCTCAACATTGAAACTTCCTGCCTCAAGGCGTCGAGTTGCTGCGACTGGTCGATCAATACATCCGAACTGATGATCCGCTCCAGGCGCTCCAGTCTCTGCTTGACGCTCATGCGCGATAACACGTCATTTTCAGCAGCCATCAGTGGTTCAAACGCGAGGCTGGTCACCAGCAAAAAAGCGAGACTGTATCCTTTCGTCATAGCGATTACTCGTACACCAGTTCAACGCGACGGTTCAGCTTCCAGGCCGCCTCATCGTGTCCGAGCGCAGCAGGCTTTTCCTCACCATAGCTGATGATCGTTGTTTGCGTCGCGCTGGGCCCCTGGAACAACATCAGTTTCTTCACGGACTGTGCGCGACGGTCTGCCAGCGCAACATTGTACTCGCGTGTGCCGCGCTCGTCTGTGTGACCTTCCAGCCGGACACTGACGTCCGGATGCAAAGCCATATACTTACCGTGATGCTTGATGACTTCGACATCCTCCTCACTGATCTCGCTGCTGTCATAGGCAAAATAGATGGTCTTGATGGACAATACGTTTTCCGGATCATTGATCGCGTCCTTTTCATACGAAATCTTCATGCCCGCAAGTGCTGTGCCAGCCAACGCATCGGCCTCGCCGATCGTCCCGATCCGGGTGCCGCTGGTTGCCTCACTCACATCAGCACCGCTATCCAGATACTCATCGCCAGGCTTGGTCGCCTGCGTGCAACCGTTGAGTAGCACAGCTGCAGTCACTATGAGCATGCCGCCCTTCAATGTCAGTCGTTTCATCGCCCTGTTCTCACCTCTTTATCGATAGTTTAATTTCGCTTAGCAGCCCACGAGGGTTCCCTGACCTCACCGTCAGACAGGGCCAATCGCTGCTTCTGCCGGCCATCTGCCGAAACCGCCGCCAACACCGCCCTGCCTCTATCCTGTGACGCATACAGAATCATGGTCCCGTTGGGCGCAAAATCCGGCGACTCATCCAAGGGACCATCGGTCAGGACCTGCGTGATCCGGGTATCAAGATTCAGCAACGCAATTTTATATGAATTGCCGGCACCGTGAACAAACGCAATCACTTTGCCATCAGCGGAGACACTGGCATTCGCGTTATAGTTACCCTCGAACGTCAATCGTCGCGGCCGTGAACCCGAGTCCAGCGCCAGCTGATATAGTTGCGGCTTGCCGCTGCGACTCGAAGTGAACACCAGTGACCGACTGTCAGGAAGCCAGGCAGGCTCAGTATCGATGGACCAATGTCGGGTGACACGCCGCAGCGCTTTGGACCTCAGTGACAACACATAGATATCGGGGTTGCCGTCCTTCGACAGCGTCATTGCCAGTGACTGCCCGTCCGGCGACCACGCCGGCGCACTGTTGATGCCATCGAACGCGGCGATCTTCTCGCGCTCGCCAGTGCGAATATTGTGAATGTAAATAGCGGACGCACTGGTTTCAAATGAAACATAGGCAACTTTTGAGCCGTCCGGCGACCATACTGGCGACATGATCGGTTCGCTCGATGTCAACAGCGTTTGCGGGTTGTAACCATCAGTGTCCGCAACCTGCAAGCGATATTCGGCCGGCTTACCTGCCGACGTCACATAGGCGATTCTGGTATTGAATGCACCGGGCAGACCGGTAAGTTGCTCGAAGATCAGATCGCTGATCTGATGCGCTGTCGTCCGCAGCATCGCTCTTGTTGCATTGAAGCTGTAACCAAGCACTTGTTCACCGCGGTAAACGTTGAACAGACGAAATTCTACCTTGAACATACCGTTCGCGGCCTTCTGGACCGCACCGATCACCAGATGATCGACCCCGGCAACGCGCCAGGTCTTGAAGTGAATATCCTCGGGTCGCTGGGGCTGGGCGAGTAATTCCCTCTCCGGCACCGACGAGAACTTTCCACTTCGCGCGAGATCCGAACTCACGATCGCAGATATATCCGCATCGACCGGCTTTTCCGCTCCACTCCACTTGAATGGAATGATCGCGATTGGCGTTGCCCCTTCGATACCTTCGGTAATGTCGATCTTCAGCACCGCATTGGCGGCCTGAGTCAAACAACACAAAAATAACAGCAAAATCCAGCGTTTCAACACGATTGCATGATCTCCCGTCTACATCATCTAAGCCCAACCGTCACGACCGCGGCCGGAAGGTAAAGTGAATTTCATTATCGAATACTTCAGGATTGGGCGGCGGCGGTAACGGCGATGCGGCCCAAACCGCACGCTCGATCGAGTTTTTGAACGCCACGTCGCTCGAACACTCGTTCAGGTTCACGCTGACCACATCACCCAGCGCCGTCTGCCTTACGAAGACTTCACAGGACTGATTCGGATCGAGCGCGGTTGGACGCAGCCATTTACTCTCGACTTTTTGTTCGATCAGCTTAACATACTGCAGCCGCAATGAATTCAACATCCGGTTGTGTTCAGCCTCGCGACGTTCCTCTTCCGCCAGCCTGCGCTTCAGCTCGGCTTCCTCGGCAACCCGCCTTTTTTCGGCCTCTTCCGCAAACCGCTTTTGTCGCGCTTCCTCCTCCTTACGCTTACGTTCAGCTTCTGCAGCCAGGCGCTTCTTCTCCGCCTCTTCCGCTAAACGTTTTTTCTCGGCCTCCTCCGCCAGGCGTTTCTTCTCCGCCTCCTCCGCCAGGCGTTTCTTCTCCGCCTCTTCCGCCAGGCGTTTCTTCTCCGCCTCTTCCGCCAGGCGTTTCTTCTCAGCCTCCTCCGCCAGTTTCTTCTTGCGGGCCTCCTCTTTTTGCTTTTTCTCGGTTTCGAGCAAAGCCAGCCGTTTGGCCTCCTCCTTGCGTTTGCGCTCGGCTTCTGCGCGCCGCTTTTGTTCAGCCTCTTTTTTTCGCTTGATTTCCGCCCGGCGTTTCTGCTCCGCTTCCTTTTTCAATGCGGCCTGACGCTTCTTTTCTTCCTCGAGGCGTTTTTGTCTTTCCAGCGCCTGCTGCACGCGCTGCTGTTCGGCTTGCTTGCGGCGATTCAGTTCATCGTCGACCTTTTTCGCATCGACCACCACGGCCTTGACGGTGCTGGCTTGAGGCTTGGGCTGTTCCGGGATCTTGCTGCTGCTCAGGCTCAGACTCAACATCACCACCAGCACGACATGCAGCGCGATTGACGCCACCACCGCCATTGGATGGCGCTTCATCACTTGATAGATGCTGGGCCAAAGACTGGATGATGCCATCGGACTGCTATTCCAATGCCTCGGTCATTAAACCGACTTTTTCTACGCCGGCTGATTGTAACAACACCATGGCCTCGGTCACACGGCCATAATCCACCGCTTTGTCACCCCGTACCAGTACCGGCGTCTGCGGGTGATTTTTTATCACCGCTGCGACGCGAGCTGCAAGAAGTTCTTCAGAAATCGGCTTCTCGTTGTCCGCACCGATGTTCAGATAGAGATCGCCCTGCTCACTGACAGAGACGATCAGCGGCTCACGCTGCTCGGGTGGCAGCGGATTCGCACTCGCCTGAGGCAAATCGATTTCAACGCCCTGCTGTAGTAACGGAGCGGTGATCATGAATATGATCAACAACACCAGCATCACGTCGATGTAGGGCACGACGTTGATCTCCGAGACTGGTTTTCGCTTGCCGCTTTGCCGCATCAGGCAACCTCGGCTTGCTCTGGTTCTGATTCGACAGTGCTCTGGCGCTGCAGTATCGTCGAGAACTCTTCAGCGAAGTTTTCGTAGGAGCCGATCAGCCTGTCCACCTGGTCGGAATAACGGTTGTAGGCGATTACTGCCGGTATTGCAGCAAACAGGCCCATTGCGGTCGCGATCAGAGCTTCCGCGATGCCTGGCGCCACCATCGCCAGAGTCGCATGTTGAACAGATCCCAGTGCGGTGAAGGAACGCATGATGCCCCAGACCGTACCAAACAAGCCAACATAAGGACTGATCGAGCCTATCGTAGCCAATAATGACAGATTCGACTCCAGCCGATCTTCCTCTCGCGCCAAAGATACTTTCATACTGCGCTGCACGCCTGCGATGAGCATTTCGCCACCGCCGACCGTACGCTTGTGCAGCCGGGCATACTCGGCAAAACCGGACTCGAAGATGCGCGCCATACCGCTGCGCTCCTCGTCCCTCTTCTTCAACCGACTGTACAGGTCTGCCAGATTGATGCCCGACCAGAACTGGTCTTCGAAGCGCGTGGCTTCCTCACGCGCGACTTTTAGCACCTTGTGCTTGGTAAAAATCACGAACCAGGAGAGCACCGACGCCGCCAGCAGCGCCAGCATCACCAGCTGAACCAGCGTGCTGGCTCGAGATACCAGACTGATCAACGACATATCAGTTTCCATCGAGCACCTCCAGTATATTTGCCGGTATGCGTGCAGGGGAAAAGGTGTCGGCTTGCAAGCAGGCTATTTTGACTTCTGCACTACAAACGAGGGCTTTATCTCTTTCTCTGGTTAGCATTTGCCTGAATGTCAGTGTTGCTTTACCTCTGTCGATGACCAACGCAGACACGGTCAATGCATCATTGAAAACCGCGGGTTTGCGATATTGAATCGACAGGCTATGGACAGCAAAGATGATTCCGTTTTGTAATTTTAATTGATCCTGCTCGAATCCGAGTGATCGTAAATACTCGGTTCTGGCGCGCTCTAGAAACTTCAAATAGTTTGCGTAGTAAACGACGCCGCCAGCATCCGTATCCTCGTAATAGACACGTACCGGCCAGGTAAATTCAGTCATTGTTTTAATTTTACAGGAAAAACACTGAGGTTTTTAGTTGTCCTCGGCCAAATCCAATCTACCCTGATTTGACCGCGTCGAAGTCGGCGCCTGCAAACCGAACAGCCGGTAGACGTTTGCAGTAGCGACACGGCCCCGCGGCGTTCGCATCAGATAGCCCTGTTGAATCAAGTACGGCTCGATAACATCCTCGATGGTGTCGCGCTCCTCGCCTATTGCAGCGGCGAGGTTTTCCACGCCCACCGGCCCCCCATCGAATTTCTCGATGATCGCCTGTAACAAGCGCCGGTCCATGATGTCGAAACCGCTCTGGTCCACATTCAATAATTGCAGCGCCGCCGACGCAATCGCAGCGGTGACGACCCCATCAGCCTTTACCTGCGCGTAATCGCGCACACGCCTCAACAAGCGATTGGAAATGCGCGGCGTACCGCGCGAGCGTTTCGCTATTTCGGCAGCGCCGGCCAGATCGATCGGCACCTTCAGTATATCTGCCGAGCGCTGCACGATGTGGGTCAAATCCTCAGCGGTGTAAAATTCCAGACGCAACACGATACCGAAGCGATCACGCAAAGGCGAGGTCAGCGAGCCGGCCCGAGTCGTCGCGCCGACCAGCGTGAACGGCGGCAGATCGAGCTTGATCGAACGCGCTGCCGGGCCTTCACCGATCATGATATCGAGCTGGTGGTCTTCCATCGCCGGGTAGAGAATCTCCTCGACTACCGCACTGAGTCGGTGGATCTCATCGACAAACAGCACATCGTGCGGCTCGAGGTTGGTCAGCAAAGCGGCCAGATCACCCGGCTTCTCCAGCACTGGCCCCGACGTGGAATGCAAATTCACCTTCATTTCGTTCGCCACGATATGCGCCAGAGTGGTCTTGCCCAAGCCTGGCGGACCAAAGATCAGGACATGATCCAGCGCTTCGCGACGAGATTTGGCCGCTGGAATGAAAATCTCCAGCTGCTCGCTCACAGCGGGTTGTCCTTGATAATCATCCAACAATTGCGGGCGGATCGCACGATCGATGGCGACCTCTTCATCCAGCTGCTCCGGGGCGATGATGCGCTCGCTGGTCATTCCACCTACCCTTTGACCGCGCTTTGCAGCGCAGCCCTGATGATCGCTTCGGTTTCCATCCCGCTGGCGTTGATCGACCTGACCATGCGGCTGGCTTCCTGCGCCTTGTAGCCCAGCGCGGTCAACGCGCTGACTGCATCGCTCACCGGATTGGATTGATCGGCATCGGCGCCGCCAGCGGTCACTGCCGCCCCTTCACCAATCGGTGCCACATCCTCGCTTAGCTTGTCACGCAGCTCGACGATCAGGCGCTCGGCGGTCTTTTTGCCGACACCCGGAAGTCCGATCAAGGCTGCTGCATCCCGTTGCTGGACGGCACGGGCAAAATCTGGCACGCTGATCCCGGACAGGATGATCAGACCGAGTTTGGGCCCAACACCGTTGATACGAATCAGGTCTCTGAACAGGCGCCGCTCGGCAATCGTGTAGAACGCGTAAAGCAACTGGGCATCTTCGCGTACGACCATGTGCGTGTGCAGTGTCACCTGCTCACCCACTTTCGGTAATTGATAGAAGGTGGACATCGGCGCTTCCATTTCATAGCCAACACCGTTGACGTCTACCAGCAATTCGGGTGGATGTTTGCTCAGCAGTGTCCCTTTGAGGCGACCGATCAAACCCATCGCCCCCGGCTGGTGCCCGAAACCAGACCTGATGAGCGGATCCTGATGTGGTGCGCGTGGCAGATCGCAATCGCCAGAGCGTCTGCTTCATCGCTTTGCGGTAGCTCCCTCAAACCCAGTAATCGTTGCATCATCTGTTGTACTTGTTGTTTATCCGCAGCGCCACTGCCAACGACCGCTTTTTTCACCGTTCGCGGAGTGTATTCACCAACAGCCAACTGCGCCTGTATCGCTGCACAGATCGCAGCTCCTCGCGCCTGCCCCAGCTTCAGCGCAGAGTCCGCGTTATGCTTGACGAAAACCTGCTCGATCGCGAGCGACTGCGGCTCCCATGCCGATACGATTCGACTGATCTCGACGAATATAATCCCCAGTTTTTCAGCGAGGTTGTCAGCGCTTATTCTAATACATCCGCTGGTGACATACTTGTGCCGGCAGCCATCGGTATCGATCACACCATAGCCGGTAATTCGCGACCCGGGATCGATCCCCATGACTCGCAACATTGTCATGATGTCGGGCTAGCCCGCATTTCTCACCAGGATCACGGCAGCAGGCGCAGGAGCCAGCCCGCCTGATGTGAAATGCAGGCTACGCGGATTGCAGACTGGCGAGCACATCTTCAGGAAAATCAGCATTCGTGTGTACCTCCTGCACGTCATCCAAATCCTCCAGGGTATCAATCAGACACATAATCTTCTCCGCATCATCCTGACTGACTACGGTCTCGGTGCTCGGTTTCTCGATAATTTCGGCATGCTCGGGTTTCAGGCCTGCAGCTTCCATGGCCTCTTTGACCGAAAGGTAGTCTGCGTAGCTGGTCGACACTTCAATCGTGCCATCGTCATTGGTCGTGACATCTTCAGCACCCGCGTCCAGCGCCGCTACCATGATCGCATCCTCATCGCTACCGACAGCGTAAGTCAGCAGACCGATTCGATCGAACAGATAGGCGACCGAACCGTCGGTGCCTAGATTGCCACCCGCCTTGGTGAATGCATGCCGCACCTCAGACACGGTACGTTTACGGTTGTCCGTCATGCAATCGACCATAACCGCAGTTCCGCCAGGTCCATAACCTTCATAACGCACCTCCTCGTAGTTGGCGTCATCCCCCTCGCCAGTACCCCGCTTGATCGCGCGATCGATTGTATCCTTGCTCATGTTGGCGCCGAGCGCTTTGTCAACGGCCAGCCGCAACCTCGGGTTGGTTGCAGGATCACCGCCACCGCCGCTGCGAGCGGCCACAGTAATTTCTCGAATCAGCTTGGTGTAAATTTTTCCCCGTTTTTTGTCCTGGGCCGCTTTTCTATGCTTGATATTCGCCCACTTGCTATGACCCGCCATGTCCTACCCGTTCAACTTACAAACTTGGCGCAAAGTGTAGCATTGTGCGCGGCATGGGTCATGCCTGAAGGGCTGGGTGAGAAATACCGGCTAGCAAAGCGGCGCCCTGACTAATTCAAGCGACACTGGTATCCAGCAATGGCGTGCCAACGACATCACCGAACTTACCCGAGCGCAGGAAGGTCACGACCTGAGTCGCGACACGGGCCGACAGCAGCATGCCGGTATGGCTGACCGGCAGAGCGATGAAATCCGTCGCGCCTTTGAGCCGGGTTTCCTCGACGGCAACCGTACCGTCGTGTGGCAACGAGGGACCGCCTGCGACCAGGCCGGCGCCAAGTGGCAGCGTGCCGGCGATCACACCGATGTCCTGCCAGCCTTTCCAGGCAGGCACGTCGCCGAGGATACCCTGCTCCGTGGATTTCCCCAGCGTCCATCGCGTCAGTTGCAGGCGCGACAATCGCATGCCTATGGCGCTGCCATTGACCGGAGCACCCATCAACACAATGCGGCCGTTTCTGGAAAATGGGTATCGATCGAACAAATGCAATAACACGATACCGCCCAGGCTGTGGCCGACGAAGTGCACGATGGGCGAGTCCATTTTCTCCACGAACTGATGCAGCCGATCCGCGATGATCGCGGGCGGTTTACCCCAGATCTGATATCGGAAAATAGCGCATTCATACCCGGCACGAGACAGATGCTGGCGCAACCGCCACATGTCAATGCCATGACTCCAGATTCCGTGCACTAAAACGACCGCTTCTCGCATGGGCCTATTTTACAGGCTGGCGAGCACACAAAAAACATGGATCGATCAAAACGCAGGCATCAAAACAAGAAAGGTCATGGCAAGCCAGGCTGGCCCGCATGTTGCGCGACCATGTTCTGACACTGGCGGCGGTCAGTCCTTTGGAGCTTCAGTCTTACGCAAGCGCAGACCGAGCTCGCGCAATTGCACGGCAGAGACGGCAGACGGTGCCGAGGTCAGCGGGCAGGCCGCCGTCTGCGTCTTCGGGAATGCCATCACATCGCGTATCGAGCTGGCACCGCTCATCAGCATGACCAACCGATCCAGCCCAAACGCGATACCCGCGTGCGGCGGACAGCCGTATTTCAGAGCATTCAACAGGAATCCGAACTTGTCCTCCGCTTCCTCATCGGAGATGCCAAGCATCTCGAGAACGGCTTTCTGCATGTCACTATCGTGGATACGCACCGAACCGCCGCCGAGTTCCGTTCCGTTCAGCACCATGTCATAGGCGCGAGACAAAATGGTTTCGGGCGCCTCCTTCAGCATTTCGGGTGAAGTGATGGCCGGTGATGTGAAGGGGTGATGCAACGGCGTGAGTCCGCCATTTCCGTCATCTTCGAACATCGGAAATGCCACGACGAACAGCGGCTGCCAGCCCTCGGCAACCAGGCCACGGTCGTGCCCGAGCTTGACGCGCAGCGCACCGATGGATTCATTCACGGCCGCAGCATCACCGGCACCGAAAAACAGGATGTCACCGGACTGTGCTTCCGTTTTGCCGATGATGGCCGCGAGCACGTTGTCCGGCAAGAATTTGACGATCGGCGACTGCAGGCCCTCGCGGCCAGCGGACACGTCGTTGACCTTGATCCAGGCCAATCCCTTGGCGCCGTAGCGGCCGACATAATCCGTGTAATCATCGATTTCCTTGCGTGACAGCTCACCACCGTTCGGCAGGCGCAGGACCACAACCCGGCCCTTCGGGTCATTTGCCGGGCCGGAGAACACCTTGAACTCGACGTCCTTCATTTCCGCCGCCAGATCGACCAGCTCCAGCGGAATACGCAAATCCGGCTTGTCCGAGCCGAAACGTGACATCGCATCCGCATAGGTCATGCGCGGAAACGGATCCGGCAGTTGAACGCCCAGCACCTCCTCGAACAAACCCCGAATCATCGCCTCGTTGATTTCCATCACGGCTTCTTCACCCATGAACGAGGTTTCGATATCGAGCTGGGTAAACTCTGGCTGGCGGTCGGCGCGCAGGTCTTCATCGCGAAAACAGCGCACGATCTGGTAATAGCGGTCCATGCCGGACATCATTAGCAGCTGTTTGAACAATTGCGGCGATTGCGGCAGCGCGAAGAAATGCCCCTTGTACGTGCGGCTCGGCACCAGATAATCGCGCGCGCCCTCCGGCGTCGCCTTGGTCAGCATCGGGGTTTCGATTTCCCAAAAACCGTGGCTGTCCAGATAGTGACGCAGAAAGGTCGTCACCTGATGGCGCAGGCGCATGCGCTGTTGCATTTCGTCGCGGCGCAGATCGATGTAGCGGTAGCGCAGGCGCAGATCATCGTGCACATCGTCCTCGTCGAGCTGGAACGGCGGCGTCTCCGCCGTATTCAATACCGCCAGCTCAAGCCCTAGAACTTCGACTCGCCCGGTCGCGAGCTTGGGGTTAACCGTGGCTTCATCGCGAGCGCGCACCCTGCCCTTGACCTGCAGGACGTACTCGTTGCGAATACGTTCGGCAAGTTCGAACATGTCCTTGCGATCCGGGTCGAACACGACCTGAACCAGACCCTCGCGATCGCGCAGGTCGACAAAAATCACACCGCCATGGTCCCGGCGGCGGTTGACCCAGCCACAAAGCGTGACCTCCTGATCGATCAGTTCTTCGCTAACTTGTCCGCAATAGTGGCTACGCATGATGGTCTCTGCAAAAGGGGGCGATTTTACTCGCCAGGTGGTTGATTGGCACTCAGTTTTTCGAATCTGCCGGCTTCTTGGTCGTGGCTCCGGGCGTGGCCGACTTGCTGTCAGCACTGCTTGTCGATTTGTCGGCTGATTTGCCCTCGGACTTTGTCGCATCGTCGCTGGCGTGCACATTTTTCTTCTTGTCGCCAGACTTGAAATCAGTCTCATACCAACCGCCGCCCTTCAGGCGAAACGCAGCGGCCGAAACCAGCTTTTTCATCGCCGGCTCGCCGCACTGCGGACAATCCTTCAAAGGCTCATCGGAGATCTTTTGCAGGATCTCTAGTTGATAACCGCACTTCGCACATTGGTATTCGTAGATGGGCATGCCTGTTCCGCCACTGACTGACATAAGCCGCGAATTATATACGCGCGATCAACCCCGTGTCATGTCCATGCTATGCTTCGCACATGCCCGATCCATCCGAAAAAACCGTCCTGGTCACCGGTTGCTCCAGCGGCATCGGTTACTGTGCTGCGAAGGGCCTGCAGCAACGCGGGTACCGCGTCTTTGCCACGGCCCGGCGCGAGGAAAGCGTGTTCGCACTGAACGCCGAAGGACTCGAGAGCCTGCGACTCGACCTGGATGACTCAGCCTCGATCGAACAGGCCGTGGATGAGGTCCTGCGCCGCACCGGCGGCCGAATCTATGCGCTGTTCAATAATGGTGCCTTCGGCCTGCCCGGCGCGATCGAGGATTTGAGCCGTGACGCGATCCGCACGCAATTTGAAACCAATGTGTTCGGCTGGCTGGAACTCACCAACCGGCTGCTGCCGGTGATGCGCGCGCAGGGCTACGGTCGCATCATTCAGAACAGTTCCGTGCTCGGCCTGGTCGCAATGCCTTTTCGCGGCGCCTACAATGCCAGCAAATTTGCGCTCGAAGGGCTCAGCGATACCTTGCGGCTCGAACTCGCGGACACTGACATTCACGTCTCACTGGTCGAACCGGGCCCGATACTGACCCGCTTTCGCGCCAATGGCCTGTTGGCCCTGCAAACGCACATCGACATCGACAACAGCGTGCACAAAGATCGTTATCAGCGTGTGCTGCAGCGGTTGAACCAGGAAGGCCCGGCTGTACCCTTCACGTTGCCGCCCGAAGCGGTACTAAAAAAAGTGATACACGCGCTCGAAGCGCGTAAACCCAGAGCGCGCTATTACGTCACTTTCCCAACCTACCTGTTCGGCACCCTGAAGCGAATACTGCCGACGGCCGCACTTGACCAATTACTGCGCCAGGCTAGCAGTTGACCCGTATTGCTTAGCCCGCGCGTCGCGACCGTTCCCGCGCTCGAACAAGTTGTGCGGATCTCCGCCGCAATAACCGCCTTATAAAAACGGAAAGGAACAAAGCTGATGCTCTGTTCCTTTCCGAATCCTTCAGGCGCTTTCTTTAAGGAAACTCTGATTAATTCAGAGTTTCAGCGGCGCACGGATGCGCCGCCATTTTTGATCGCCTTAAGCTATTGAAAATGGAGGGAAACATAAAATCGCATTTTATGTTTCCCGTGCTCTGAATAATTCAGGGATGAATTATTCAGGGCTTCCTTAAACAAAGAAGTCAGAACAAGGATAAGGACTTCCAGGTGGCGGCTCAGTGACTTCGATGAACGTGCCGCTACCATCATCGAACTCTATTGTCACCGTACCATCGGCGTTTATCGTGCCTTTCGCTCTGGTGTTATTCGCGCCGGTTACCTGGACGACACCGCTTCTCGGGCTGACCGGGCAGACTTCGAACTCGTTACCGACGATTGGTGCCAGCAGTTGGGTAAAAAAGCCGTCTCCATCAGAGTAATCGAGTGTGAAGGTATACGTATTGATCGAATACTCAAAAGTCTGATCGTTGCCGGTTTCGTTGAACACCAGACCGCTCAGCGTCGTGATAGTCAGGCTGTCGCTAGCGCTCAGACTGCCGGTCAAGCTCAATGAGTAGTCCTGTGTTGCTGGATCCAAACCGGCATTGAAGCTTATAGTGCCGTTTAGCGTTGCACCTGAAAGCAAGCACTCATTGAACACAATGGTACCGCTAGCCGTTGTTTCTGATTCAGTGAAGTTAGCTGTAATAGAGCCGGAATCGCATGGTAAATCAATTACTTCGCCTACTGGCAAATTGAGTGCGGGTGAATTTCTGACCCGTTCCACCTGATCTGCAACCAGCTGGATGATCTCATGTGCTGATGGCGCTCGTTCGGCGTCAATGGCAACAGGCAAAGGCACAGAGTCTATGAGTCCCGAACCGCCAACAGCGGCCTGAGATACAACATCTTTCGCGTTGGCTTCTTCGATTACTACAGCGTTGGCTGGCACAGAGGCGGCCGTTCCACCTCCACCATCATCGCTGCTACAACCAAAAGTCAGAATCGCCGAGAGCGCAATGGTCGCGGAAAAAGATTTCGAAATGGGCCCAAACATGGCGTCAGCCTCCTTAAGTTTTTTTCAATCAGAGTTTCAACAAAGTACCGGTATTGAGGGAGCAGGCTATTTAGCTTTAGTAGCTAGCCTGATAGCTTTATAGTAGAGAACAGAGAAAAATTAAGGATAAAGCATGAAAATACATATGCAGCTTTGTGCCGGCGTACTGACATAAGAGCGTGACCGCTCGAGCCACCGTAAAATCTGAGTTATGCGAATCACATCACGCGAGCGCAGACATTGCATACGCCTTCGTGCTGATTGTCAGCTTGAACAAAAGATCGGGAGATCTCTTCCGGCAACCCTGACCTGCTTGGTCAACTACCCTTCGACCTCCGCGTTGATCAGCACCTTGTCCAGCAATGCGCGACTCTCGGGATTTTCCAACACCTCGTGCGCAATAATCAGGCCGGTAGCCGACCAGATCTGGAAAAAGTTGGCGCGCCGACCGATCAGGTCTCCGCGTCGACCATCGTAATATTCCGGCCAGTTGTCTTTCTTGAGGCGGTCGGTCATGATGCTCAGCGCCTGTTCAGCCAGTTCGAGGCGGCCAATGCGCACCGCCGCGGTCACGAAGGGCCAGATCAGCACCGGCCAGTTGCCGCCGTTGTGGTAAGAATAGGGCACATTCTTCGGATCGCTGCCAGTCGAGAACCGCCATTTTTCCCCGACCATCGCCGGATAAAGTATCTTCATCGGCATTTCGCCGATGAGCTCGTCCCAATGATGCAGGTACAGGTTCATGATCGACTGGGATTGTGCGGCAGTAGTTATGCCGAACAGAATTGACAACAGGTTGCCCTGGGCGAAGAAACGAAAGTCGATTCGCCCGGGGCCGACGTTCCCGACCAGGTAACCGCTGCGCGCATCGAGCCAGCCGTCCATCCACCCGGGAATACTCTCAGGGTAAACATTCAAGACGTTCACCACGTCACGGCCAAATTGCTCCGCCTCGTAACGATGCATTTCGTTGAACCGTCGGCGGTCGACCCAGTAATAATTCTGCAAATGGCTGAGCAGCGCGTTACTGAGGGCTTCGAGGTCACCGATGATCTTTCGATTATTTTCGCTGTGAATCAACAACTCGCGTGCAGCCATCAGCATGCCGTAATAGAGCGCCTGAATCTCAAGCGGATAACCATAAACCGCCATGCGACGGTCAATCATGAATGCCGCATCAGGGACCAGCAAGGTCGGAGAGGATTCGAAGCGTTCGCGCAGGTACAGGTCCAGGATATTCGAAATACACTTTTGTACCTCGTCGCTTTCTGCAAAAGCGCGGTCATCGGTGGCGACAACATAAGCCCGCAACAGAATCATCCACCACATCGCCGAATCCACCGGAGTGACGCGTCCGATCGCACGATCGCCAAAGTCGGTGATCACTTTTTCCTCGCCCTCTTCTTCGACTACGTGAAAGCTCGCCGGCATGAGCCCCATCGAGCGTTTGTGGCCTTTAAGCACGTGCTGATGCCCACTGAAATGCATGACGGTTTCGAGAAAATTGCGCACGATCTGATGCTGGCCGTTCATCAGGAACACCAACGCAGAAGGCACAAAGTCTCTGACAAAGCATTCATTGTAGTTCGCAGCCACAACACTTTGGTCACAAGCAGCTGCCGTTCCGACGGGCTTGCCCTGAAAAAAGATGAGTGAGCGGTTCAGCAGTTCATAAGCAGATTGTATCGGCATCGTTGCGAGTTCCAGAAAACGTGGACAAACACGGGATTCATTACAGCCCAACATTGTGACGGCGGTCTTGCGTTCCCGCAAGGCCGTTTATAACGCAAGTCGTGCCTGCCAAAGAAAGTCGAGAATGAATGCGACAGCGCTTGCTTGGCAAGCGCGCCTGCGCGTTCGCGTCAACTGACGAAACGCTGCGATTGAAGCACCTTGTGTAGCCAAAATAACGAAGCCGAAGCATAAGGCCTCGGCTTCGTCTCCAATCTGCTGCCCCTATCTTCAGACGGCGGCCTTGACCGTTTGCAGCTTTCCGAACGTAATGTCGCCGTCCTTGACATCGACGCGGATCACATCGCCACTGGCGTACTCGCCGGTGAGTAACTGTTGCGCCAGCGGGTTTTCCAGTTGATGCTGGATCGCGCGTTTCAGTGGCCGTGCGCCGTAGACCGGATCGAAGCCAGCCTCTCCGAGCTTGTCCAGCGCGCCATCGCTGACATCCAGCGCGATATCCTTCTCCTGCAGACGCCTGCGCAAGTGCTCGATCTGGATGCTGGCGATCGCGCGGATCTGCTCGCGCCCAAGCGGATGAAACACAACGGTCTCATCGACGCGGTTGATGAACTCCGGGCGAAAGTGCTGGGCGACGATGTCCATCACCGCAGCCTTCATGCTCTCGTAATCGCCTCTCGTTGACAAATCCTGGATTTGGTGTGAGCCGAGATTCGAGGTCATGATGATCACGGTGTTTTTGAAATCCACCGTCCTGCCCTGACTGTCGGTCAGGCGGCCATCATCGAGCACCTGCAACAGCACATTGAATACATCCGGATGCGCTTTTTCGATCTCGTCGAGCAGGATCACGGAATACGGCTTGCGCCGAACCGCTTCGGTCAGATAGCCGCCCTCGTCGTAGCCGACGTAACCTGGCGGGGCACCGATCAAGCGGGCTACCGAATGTTTCTCCATGTACTCCGACATGTCCAGCCGCACCATCGCGTCTTCGGTGTCGAATAAAAACTCGGCCAACGCCTTGGTCAGCTCGGTCTTACCGACACCGGTCGGCCCGAAGAACATGAACGAGCCGTTCGGCCGGTTCGGGTCAGACAAGCCGGCACGCGAGCGCCGGATCGCATTCGACACGGCGGTCACCGCTTCATCCTGACCAATCACGCGCCTGCCGATCTCCTGCTCCATGCGCAGCAGTTTTTCCTGCTCGCCTTCCATCATCTTGCTGACCGGAATACCGGTCCAGCGCGAGACGATCTCGGCGATCTCGTCTTCCTGTACCTTGTTACGCAACAGCCGGTTCTCGGACGTCTCGCCCTGCTCCACTTCTGCCGCGTGCCGCAGCTGTTTTTCCAGCTCCGGAATCCGGCCGTACTGCAACTCGGACATCCGTGCCAGGTCGCCGGCGCGGTGCGCGGTCTCCAGCTCGATACGCGCACGCTCGAGCTCTTCTTTGATGTTCTTCGAACCCTGGACCGCGACTTTTTCTGCGGTCCATTGTTCCTCGTAATCGCTGTATTCGCGCTCGAGCTCCGCGATTTCTTCCTCGAGCGTCTTCAGCCGCGCCTTGGTGGCTTTGTCTTCGTCTTTTTTCAGGGCTTCGCGTTCGATCTTCAGCTGAATGATACGACGATCGAGCCGGTCCATGACTTCGGGCTTGGAATCGATTTCCATACGAATGCGGCTGGCTGCTTCGTCGACCAGATCGATGGCCTTGTCCGGCAACTGGCGGTCGCTGATATAGCGATGCGACAGCGTCGCTGCCGCGACGATAGCAGGGTCAGTGATATCGACACCGTGGTGCACTTCATAGCGCTCCTTCAAACCACGCAGGATCGCGATCGTGTCTTCCACGTTGGGTTCATCGACCAAGACCTTCTGGAAACGACGCTCCAGTGCAGCATCTTTCTCGATGTATTTGCGGTATTCATCCAGCGTGGTCGCACCGACGCAGTGCAACTCGCCACGGGCGAGTGCCGGCTTCAGCATGTTGCCCGCGTCCATCGCGCCCTCCGCCTTACCCGCACCGACCATGGTATGCAGTTCGTCGATAAACAGGATGATCTGGCCTTCCTGTTTGGCGAGATCGTTCAACACCGCTTTCAGGCGCTCTTCGAATTCACCGCGAAATTTTGCACCAGCGATCAGCGCACCCATGTCCAGCGATAACAGGCGTTTATTCTTCAGGCCTTCGGGCACCTCACTATTGACAATGCGCTGCGCGAGACCTTCGACGATCGCTGTCTTACCGACACCCGGCTCGCCGATCAGGACCGGATTATTCTTGGTTCGGCGTTGCAGCACCTGAACCGTGCGACGGATTTCTTCATCACGCCCGATCACCGGATCAAGCTTGCCCTGCTGGGCGCGCTCGGTCAGGTCGATCGTGTACTTCTCCAGCGCCTGGCGCTGTTCTTCGGCATTGGGGTCATCGACTTTCTGACCACCACGCACATCATTGATCGCCTGTTCCAGCGTCTCCTTGCGCAGGTTGCACGAACGCAACAGTTCACCAATGCGGCCTTTGTCTTCGATCGCAGCCAGAACGAACAGCTCGCTCGAGATATACTGGTCCTTGCGCTGCTGCGCCAGCTTGTCGGTCACATTCAGCAGACGGCCGAGATCATGGGATATCTGCACATCGCCTTGCGTGCCCTCGACCCGCGGCATGCGATCCATCTCTTCGAGCAACTTTGAAACCAGCAGGTCGACATTACAGCCGGTGGTCGCGAACAAATGTCTGACCGTGCTGCTGTCCTGCTCGAGCAGTGCCGCCATCACGTGTATCGGTTCGATGAACTGATGATCGCGCCCAACCGCCAGAGACTGCGCATCAGCCAGCGCCATCTGGAATTTGCTGGTGAATTTATCCATTCGCATTTCGCTAACCCTCTGAAAAAACTTGATTGTTCCTTATATGAGGATAATCAGTGGGGTTTCAAGGTGCGCTCAGAGTGAACACGCAGGGGACTTGGTTTCCCATTCACCATCCCGGCTTGTTCTGAGCTGGCACCGAGACTGATGAAACCGAATATTGTCGGTCAAAGAGCAATGGCATAAATTTTAGGGAAACTCTGATTAATTCAGAGTTTCAGCGGCGCACGGATGCGCCGCCATTTTTGATCGCCTTAAGCGATTGAAAATGGAGGGAAACAGAAAATCGCATTTTATGTTTCCC
>Ga0272441_10006016_pt1 | contig 20636 bp, 31 predicted proteins | sample SSMProp6N_FD_193582 | JGI IMG/M metagenome (GOLD analysis project Ga0272441, IMG submission 193582) | Marine sediment archaeal communities from Little Sippewissett salt marsh, Falmouth, MA, United States - SSM-Prop-6N | ecosystem: Environmental > Aquatic > Marine > Wetlands > Sediment ...
TCCATCTTTATACAAACTCTGATTTTAAAGGTCTACATTCCTATCCCTTTATACATTGTTAATAAGTGGATGTTAATACATTCAAAAAAAAAAATTAATATTGTAGAGAATGACAAAGCCAATTACAGATTATACAATCCCGTCCGACATTGGAACGGAAGCGCGACAATACATGAAAGCGTTGTTAAAATCTTTGGACGATCAGGGTATTCAATGGAACGGCCTTGACAATGGTATACTGAATTTGATAGCTTACGAATATCATAAATTTGTAGAGTCGCGGGATTTAGTTATGAAAGAAGGTTTTGTATTGAGGGAAAGAAACGCCAGGAATGCCGGCGTAACAAAACCCCACCCCGCTGTTAAAATCATGTATGATGCAACAAGTCAATTACGATTACTGTATATCGAATTTGGATTAACGCCAAAGTCACGGGGTAAAGTCGATGCCTTGCAGAGGCAATTGTTTAATGCTCCGTTGGCGCCTTTCATTCCAAATCCTAATTCTAAAGAAGTAACAACGCCGCAAACATGATAATTGATTACGTTGAAAAGGTAAAGAGCGGCGAAATACTGGCGTGCAAGTATGTCCGCCAGGCAATCGACCGCTTTGAAAAAGACCTGCAACGTGACCAATTTATCTTTATCCCTGAAGCGGCGGAGCGGGTAATTGATTTCTTTTCGAGACTTGAACATTTTGCGGGTAAGTTTGAAGGTAAGAAATTTATACTTACCGATTGGCAAAAATTCGTTGTATATAACCTTTATGGTTTTTATTATAAGGACACGGGCCGCCGTAGGTTTCGGACCGCCTATTTGGAGTTGGCCAGGAAGCAGGGAAAAACTGCCCTAGCCGCCGGCCTTTGTCTTTATCATTTGGTTGCTGATAATGAAGGTTCGCCAGAAGTATTATTAGCGGCCAATTCCAGGGAGCAAGCAAATATAGCTTTTGACATTACCCGTAAATTCGCACGTCGCGCCGATCCAAACGAGCAATTTTTAAAGGTCCGCCGCAATGATATTCTTTTCGATGCCGCCGACGGCCTTTTAAAAGTCCTGGCCGCCGATGCCGATAAGCTTGACGGTTATAATTGTTCGTTCGCATTCGTGGACGAATACCACAGCGCACCAACGCCAAGGGTACGGGATGTTTTGCGATCCGGCCAGGGTCTCAGAACAAATCCAATGCTAATGACCGTTACAACCGCCGGTTTTGATAAGTCTTTACCTTGCTATGAATTGCGTACCGTTTGCACCGAAATACTTAGCGGGACAAAAGTTGACGATTCTGTTTTTACAATGATTTATACCCTTGACCAGGGCGACGACTGGCACGACAAAAAAACCTGGGTAAAGAGTAATCCTAATTTAGGGGTAACGGTTACGGAAGATTGGTTACAGGAGCAAGTTAACCAGGCGATAAATAACCCTTCCGACGAGGTGGGGGTATTAACAAAAAACCTCAATATTTGGTGTGACTCCGCCGAAACCTGGATACCTGACGTATATGTTTTAGAGGCAACCAAAGAAATAGACTTATCCATTTACGACAAACAACAGGTATATGTTGGCGTCGACCTGGCAACCAATTACGACCTGGCGGCGGTCTCATTCCTGGCAGAGGTCGACGGGATGAAATATTTTTATACCAGGTATTATTTACCTGCCGAGTCTTTGTTAACCAGGCCAGATAAAGAGTTGTACAAACAATGGCATAGAAAAAAACATCTAAATATAACGCCCGGCAATGTTACGGATTACAACTATATTACCCATGACATACTAAAATTTAATGAAGAGCATGACTGTTTTATAGTCATGATAGCTTACGATCCGTATAACTCGACGCAATGGGCAACCAGGTCGACGGAAGAAGGGTTACCCCTGGAAAAATATTCACAGACAATTGGCAATTTTAACAAGCCAACAAAAGAATTTGAGCGCCTTATTTTGGGCGGGAAAATGTATATCGACGACAACCCGGTAAATCGGTTCTGCCTTCGTAACGTCGAGTTACGTCGGGATTGGAACGGTAATATTAAGCCTGACAAAAGCCAGGAGAAAAAAAAGATCGACGGGGTAATTGCTATGTTGCAAGCCCTGGCGATGTATCAAGAATATCATAGAGAGTACAATTTAAAGGTCTACTAATGGCAAATTTATTTAAGAAAAATGTACGTGATTTAACGACCGACTTACTTACTTTTATGGGTTTGCCTTATGGCTTTGGCTCTGCGTCGTTGTCAAAAATGCAAGCAATGCAGTTGTCAACGGTATATCGTTGCGTCGAGGTTAAAAGCGACGCAATCGCAACGCCGACCATAATATTGCAGGACAAGACGCCGGGCGGCTGGGTTAAAAATAGCGAGGACGATTTATATAACATCCTGAATGTTGAACCCTGCGTAACATATTCAAAAACCTGGTTAATGAAAATGTTGCAGATAAAAAAGGAATTGGAGGGTAACGGGTATGCCAGGATATACCGGGACGGTGCCGGCAACCCTACGTCAATAAGCCTTATTCTGGACCCTGTAAAAATCATTATCGACGCCGACGGCATTTTATATTACGTCATTCAGAAATACAAGCCTGAAATTATTGAGCAGTCAGATATTATCCATCATATGAATTTCTCCTATGATGGTATTATAGGCGTTTCAACGTTAACGCATGCCAATAATGTTTTAAGCCTGGCCGATGTAACGGATAGACATGCAAAGGGCTATTTCACAGGCGGCGGAAACGGGGCAATGATCATAAAGGTTGAAGGGAGTTTGGACGAAACAAAGGCGGCGCAAATAAAGGCCGACGTTGCGGCGGCCCTGGATGCAACCGACGGGGCGCCTAACTCGGCCCTGGTTATGGGTCCCAGGATGAGCGCCGAACCCTGGCCGGCAGTATCGGCAAGGGAGGCGCAAATGTTGGAAAGCCGCCGATTTAATATACCTGAGATATGCCGATTCTTTGGCGTATCGCCGGTAAAAGTTTTTGAAACAAGAGACAGTAAATACAATACAGTTGAGTCAATGCAGTTGGCTTTTCTTACCGATACGGCAGGGCCGGAATTTGCACGGCTGGAAAACGAATTTAATAGAAAACTTTTTGGGCCTATGCGTCGGCGGTCCCGGCGTATAATGTTTGAAATAAGCGATCTTTTAAGGGCGGACCTTGACAGTACAAGCAATTACCGGCGCAAAATGACCGAGATAGGGACATATACGGCCGACGACAACCGGGAATTTGTGGGGTTGCCCCGCTTTAATAAAGGGGCGTCGAACGTGCCAATGATGCCGGTTAACTTACAACCAGTAAATTCAAAGAATTATGGAGAAAATGAAAGCGTATGAACAGCGTTTTTTAACGCCTGAGATAACAGAATTACGGACAGACAAAAAGACGGGTGTAATATCCGGCTATGCTATTGTCTTTAATTCCCGTTCTGTACTTCTCTACGGTCAGTTTTACGAAAGGATTGTACCCGAAGCCGTCGACGGCGTAATTGAAAAATCTGATTGTATGGCCCTTCTGGACCATAACCGTAGCCGGGGCATACTTGGCCGGTCGAAGTTTGGCGAAGGGACTTTAAAGTTAACGCCGGATAAAAAGGGCGTTTTTGCTGAGTTTACGCCGCCGGATACGGCCTTAGCCTCAGAGGTTGGCCAGTATATTGAGCGTGGAGAAATAGACTCTATGTCGTTTGAATTTTTCTTAGCAGAAAAGGGCGACCGGTGGGAAGAGATAAAGGGCGGGAAATATGAACGTACAATACTGAAATTCGAAGAGATACGGGATGTATCGTTAGTATTTCAACCGGCATACCCCGAAACAACGGCGGCAATACGGTCGTTGAATGAGTTTAGGGGCGTGGAAGAGCTAAAGCCGGCGCCTAAATTATCATTGACTCAGCTAAATGAGTATTACGCAGAATTTGAAGAGACATTAAAACAATACAAAAAATGAAAACAAAGCAGGAATTAATTGAGGCCAGGGCCGCCAAAGTTGCCCAAATGGATAAGTTGGTAAAAGACGGACAAGGCGAATTGCGGACAATGACCGACGAGGAAAAGACAGATTTTGAAAACCTGGAAAAAGAGGTTAGAGATATTGACAAAGACCTAGAACGTATCCGTAGCCTTGAAAATATTAAGGGTGCAACGCCAATTGTAGCGCCGGCGATTATCAAGAAAGAAGAGGGTAAATTTAGCCTCCTTCGGAGTATCCGTAATATGGTTGAAGGGCGAAACCAGCACGACGCCGACGCCGTAGTACTTGATATGGGTAAATCGGATTCCAGGGACGCCGGTATTTCCTCGCAGGTAGGTATTACTATACCCCTGGTAGACCACAGGCACGAACAGAGGGCCGACATTCTGGCAGGGACGGCAACGCAGGGGGCCGAGGTTGTCGCAACCGACGTTTTAAACCTCGTTGGACCGCTAAGAAATGCCCTGGTATTTTCTCGCTTTGGGGCAACATATCTTACCGGCCTGGTTGGAGATGTGGACATACCCAGGTATGCAGGTAGTACGGCAGCATGGAAAGGCGAAGTTGCGGCAGCAGCGGACGCCGCCGGCGCCTTTGATGAACTGAGTTTATCACCCCTGAGAATTACCGGCCTTTTGGATATTTCACGGCGTTTTTTGGTCCAAGACTCAGCCAATGCCGAGGCGTTGTTACGTGCCGACCTGGTTGCGGCAGTCGCCCAAGTCCTTGAGTCGACAGCATTGAGCGACGCCGCCGCAAGTGCCGGCGTTTCCCCTGCCGGATTGCTGGCAGGTACCCCGACATTTACAGGGGGTGTAATGACATTCGCCGAAGCCGTATCTTTGGAAACGGCAATCGACAACGCCAACGCAGCTACAAGTAATTTGGCGTATATTACAACGCCTTCGGTTCGTGGGTTGCTGAAATCAACGGCTAAAGTGGCGTCAACAGATTCGGTAATGATCATGAATGATAACACGTTGAACGGGTACCCCGTTGCGACGACTGTTAATATGGACGTTACAATGGGTACCGGTGCCGAGCATGGGATTGCCTTTGCGAATTGGTCACACCTTATTATTGGCCAATGGGGAGGCGTTGACCTAATCGTTGATCCCTATTCCTTGGCGTCAACGGCCCAGGTAAGAATTACAGTAAATTCTTACTGGGATTATGTTTACAGGCATGACGATGCCCTTGCCTTTGGCGAAACAGCATTATCATAATTAGTTGGGGTCTGGCGTTCATGGGCCGCAAAAAAACCGGGGTACGTAACGCCTGGCCCCGGTTTATTTAAACTTTTGAGATATGGCATATCTGACATTGAACCAGGCTAAGAACCAATGTAATATCGACCTGGATTTTACCGACGACGATAATTATATCCTGGATCTTATTGATAAGGCGGAATTGGCGTTAGCGATAAAGATCAACGACGACCTGGCCAATCATGTTACCGGGAATGACCTAAATAAATACCTTTTGCACGGTATTCAATACCTCGTTGCTAACTGGTATGAATACAGGGAGCCGGTTGTAAATATCAATGTTCATGTTGTGCCGTATACCCTGGATAATATAATTGGTGACTTTTTTAACTATACCGTAGCATGAGGGGCGGGGCATTACGTAGTAAGATCGTAATATACGAGCGTACCGACGTGAGAAATTCGGACTATGGGTCTACGGAAGAAACCTTTGCCGAATATCTGACAACACGGGCGGAAGTTCGTTTTATGTCGGGAAACGAGGTATTGCAAAACGAAACAATTGCCAACGTTTCAACGGCGACCTTTATAATACGGTACCGGGCCGGTATCGACGAAAAAATGGAGGTTGAATATAACTCTGACAGGTATAACATAAAGGTCATTGAAGAAAATACCAGGAAAACAATGTTAAAACTAACGTGCCAAAAAATCGTTAACTAATGCCCAGGACATACGCAGAAGCAAAAGGTAGAGCGGGAAGCATGCCGGCCAGGACGCCGACATGGAAGGGCGGAACGTTAATGAAACTTGAGTCTTTCGGCATTCCTGAATTGGATGATCTTTGGAAAAAGTTAACGCAGGACCAGCAGCGTAATATTGAGGTTGCGGCTTGGCGTAAAGCCAGCAAGCCCATGTTAGCGGCGATTAAAGGTAATGCAACGTCTATGGTAGGGAGAGTAACTGGCAACTTATATAAATCCATTGGGTCTAGTCCGGTAAGGGGTAGGGCAATTTTAGAGTTGGGGATACGGAGGTTTCACCCTTGGACGGGTTATCATGGCCACCTTATTAACGACGGTACGATGGAAAGAATGACCGACGCCGGCGAGCGCCGGGGGGCCGTCGAAGGGACTAAATTTTTCGACCTGGCATACCAGGCGACGAAAGATCAGATCATTGATGATTACAGGGAAGGGCGTATTGAGGCGTTTCATAAAATGGTCCAGCGTGCCAATGCTAAAGCGAAATCAAAACGCAGGTTATGATAGGTAAAGCGATATACAACTTATGTACGTCGATGTCCGGTTTAACGGCATTGGTAGGGCAAAGATTTTACCCCGTAGTAATGCCCGAAGGTACGCAAATGCCTTGCCTCGTTTGGCGTATTAGGGGTAACCCAGCCTATACAAAGTCGGGCGTTGGACATGAAGAAACGGACGTCGATTTTAGGATATTCGCCGGCGAGTATGACGACGCCATTGATATTTTTTTGGCTTTGCGGTCGGGCCTGGAAGATATACGGGGCGTTTATAATGGCGTTACTGTCTCAGGCGGCAGGATAACTAATTTTTTTGACGATTACGACCGGGAGGCGGCAGCCTTCTTTTTTGAGGTAACAATAAATTTTAAACATTCATAAAAATGGAAGTATTTAACGGATCAGATTTAATTTTAATGGTACATGACGGTGCCAATGATTACAAGCCCGTGGCCCATGCCAGAAGTCACCAACTTACGGTTACCAGGACAATACGCCCGGTATCATCAAAGTCCAGCGGCGACGCAGAAGAAAACGAATACGGGCGGTATAATTGGAGTATATCGGTGGAGGGGTTTACTTCTTATATTACCGATATTGCAAACTTCGATTTCTTTCTGGAAAAGCAATTGACAAAAGACAAAGTTGACCTTTTGTCGGTATTGCTGGATTATGAAACGAGCGGTAAGGCGCCGTTGGACGATGCAACCGACTATGTTGTTCGGGATGCAACGGGAAATGATAACATCGACTCGGCAACGACGACGATAGAAACGACCGACGACAATTTTGCAATGACGTCGGTAATTTCTACAATTACGCCAAAGGCGAATTGGGGCGAGGCGGTAATTGAAACGGTGGAAAAGACCGGCGGCGACGACGACAACCCAACGTTTTCGATTTCCTTCAAAGGCAATGGGCCGTTGTATCGTTTCGATATTGCAGCATACGCATAAAGATAGTTTTTCTCTTGATAGTTTAGTGGTATTAGCCTGGCCGGTATTTAGGGGCCGGCCAGGTTTTTTTAAACAACAAAAAATTGATACAATGGAAGCAGTGTTAAAAAGGTATAATTATAAAGGCGGATCGTATTATTTTACGTGGAATTTTGCCGCCGGCATAGCATATGAGGAAATGATTGGCGACGTAGTTGACAATGCAAAAACAACAAGGGAATTAGCGGCGATATTGTATTTCGGTACGATAGAAGGCATGTATGAGGTTGGACAGCCCATAGATGTATCCTTTGACGATTTTACCCATCAAGTCGGCATGGAAGCCATACAAAAAGTATTTAGAGATGTAAGCCCAAAAAAAAAGCGTTGGTGGAAGAGGACCAGGGCGGCGAAAAGATAACGTGCCTTCGGGCGTATCAAATAGCCGTCGGTAAATTGGGCGTAGATCCGGCGTATTTTTTACATAAGATGAGCGTAAAGCAGTTTAATAACTTGCTGATAGGGTACAACGAGAAATACGAGGAAGAACATAACAAATGGCGGAAGCTTGTTTACTATATAGCAAAACCGAATTTTAGCATAGGGGCGTATGAGGATTTCGAGGCATTAAGAAAAGATCCGGTAAGGTCGCAAAAGTCAACGAGGGAAAGGTTTGAAGGTATTGTAAAGCTTTTTAAATTGGATAAGAAAGTAAAATTGGAGAAAAAAGATTATGGCGTCAGGTAAGTATGATCTGTTAGTCAGCCTAAAAAGTGACGTTGCGCAGTTTAAAAAGAACATGAACAGCGCCAGGGGGTCATTGCGTAACTTTACCCAGCAAGCCGGCCCAGGTATGAATATGGCTAATACCCAGGCGTCGAAATTGTTTAGTACCTTCAGTGCCGGCAGGGGTGTAATTGGTGCCCTGGTACCGACAATCAACAGCGTACAAAAAGCGTTATTGGCGTCCGGTATTGGTGCCGTCTTGGTTGGCATAGGCGTTGCCATTGCAGGGGTTACCGCACATATAAACCGTACCGTCGAAGGGTCGCACCGGTGGAAAGAGATTTGGAGCCAGGTTAAAAATGTCGGCGACGTCCTGGGCGACCGCCTCGCAGACATAGGCAAAGGGATAAAAACAATGTTTAGAAACTTTGCCGAAGGTGACCGAATAATTTCCGGCGCCCTGGTTGGAGTATTTAAGGAAATACGCCAGGAGAACCAGGCCGTCGTCGACCTGCAAAGGCGGGAAAATGACCTATGGCGGGAAAAGCTTGACTTTACCGTTGAAGAGGCCAAATTAAGGTCTGAAATATCAGATCTTATATTGGCGTCCAGGGATAACACTAAGTCCAGCACGGAGCGACAGGAGATACTTAACAAGGCGTATAACCTACAAAATCAATTGTCAGAGAAAAAGGTATCCTTAGCAAGGGAAGAGTTGGCCATAGCCCAGGGGCGGGCCGACCTGGGCCATAACTCAGTAAAAGACGAAGAAGAGTTAGCGCAATTACAGGTTACCGTTTTAACAGTAGAAAAACAGCGTAACGACCAAATAAGGGAGATAGTCAACCGTATCAGGGAGGCCGGAAATTCGCTAAGTGAGTCCGAGAAAATACAAAAGAAAATCCTTGAAGATGCCGAAAAGATCAACCAGGTATACGATAAGGTTGCTCAAACGGTAAAGATCGTCGTCGATGAGCAGGAATTATATAATATGGCATTGGCAGACCTGCCGACGCCTGAAGATGTCGACATTGAACCGCCGGACCTGGAGGAGTGGAGAGGTATAAAAGGCGTGTTTACGGATATGAATAATATCCTGGGATTGACGCAAACGGGATTGTTCGCCGTAGAAAATGCTTTTGCCCAACTTGGAGAAACGGGAAAAATGAGCGTTAAAGACCTTTTGTCGGCGGTAATAAATTCAACGGGCCGTATGGTACAAGCTTATTTGGCCCAGGCAATTGCTTCTTTGATAGCTACGGAAAGTCGTAAAGGGTTGTTGGGGTTGATAACTGCCGGAATTGGTGTTTCTGCTCTTATGGCCCTATGGAATACCGCCGTGCCTCAGTTTGCCGCCGGCGGCCTGGCATATGGCCCGACGGTCGGCATGGTTGGCGAATATCCAGGGGCAAAGAATAACCCCGAAGTAATTGCACCCCTAAGCAAGCTTAAAGGGATGATTGGCGGCGGAACGTTGCGGGGTGAATTGGTCGGCCAGGGAGATACATTAAAAGCGGTAATTGAGGCGACGGAATTTAAAAATAAACAGTTCGGGTAATGGCTTGGACAACACAATTTTATACTGAATTTTACCAGGGGTCGAACCTTTGCAGAGTGGACATTGAAGAGGACAACGTTGCCTTTAACCAGCTTGTTAACGCCGGACCTAGCCCAATACGCATATTACGACCTAAGAAAGACATATTTGATCCGGTGAAAGGGTCGGGGGCGACGATGCAATTTTTAAGTCCCTCAGATAAATATTTTATCGGCCTTATGAATGCGTCGCCGAAGCAATACAGGTTAAAATTTACCTTTGCTTCGACCCTCAGTTGGTTCGGGTACCTTAATAACTCGCCGTACCGGGAACCATACGACGAAACGACGGGGTATTATGTTGAACTGACCGCAAACAATGGCTTTGCCCTATTGGATAGGATAAAGTTTTTAGATGGTTCTGGCGATCCTTACGAAGGCGTTGCAACGCAATGGGATGTTATAAAGGTAGTACTTGGCCATTGGGGATTAATGGACCTGGTAACGAACGTATTTGTAGGTATTTCAACAACGTCGTCGGAGGTAACCATTGGCAGCAGCGAAACAATATTTCATAATACGTATGTGAATTATGGCAATTACTACGACGAGGACGGCGAGCCAATGACAAGCCGCCAGGTACTTGAGGCCATATTGCGGCCATACGGGGCCATTATAACAATGATAGGGTCTATAATTCTGATAACAGATATTAACAGCCTGGCCGACGATATATCATATAAGAGTTATACCAACGCCTTTGTTTATTCGGCGACGGGAACATTGCCGGCCTCATTTATAGTAGACATAAATACAGCCGGGTATTACCGGGGCGGGGCGACATTAAACGGCATAGCGTCAAAGAATAGGCAGGTAGTTGCATACTCCCCGTATGCCAATGACTCGCCCGAAGAGAGTATACAGAACGTCGAAGATATGACTTTTTCGAGCGGTACGGCACCAAGCTTTGCGGGTATCGGTTCGGGATCGTCCCAGCGTGCCGACAATATTAGCGGCCTGGCGGGGTGGACATTTTATAATACACCCAATACGGACCGCCTTGTTGGGTCTCGCAATGATTCGACGAGCGACGCCGAATACTACATTCGTATCGTCAACCCCAACGACGGGGCGTCGCCGATTGATACGACCCATATAAATTTATCTCATAGCCAGGTTGAATGGGATTTACCCTATATTATAGGGATAGATAAGTATTACCTAAAAATAACCGGACTTATACGGGCATTGGACGACGTTGACCCATATATTGACCCGACGTATGCAATATATCATGTTGGCTTGCATGCCCGTATTTATATAGGTACCAAATCATTCGACCCGTCAACGCATGCCTGGAATACCAGCCAGAACGAATTTATCATAATGGGCGGGAATTATGATAAAAACAATATGGGCGAATGGCAGAAGTTTAAAACAACGCAATCATGTGGCGGGTCCATCCTGGCAACGAGTGAATATCCAATGACCGACAGGGATGAATTTAATCATGAGGGTATATATATAGGTCTGCCGGCGGGGGTGTATGGTAAGATGAAATTAAACTTTTCCGAGTTTGTTAGTGCTTGGACGGTTATACCGCCCAACTCAGGTTGGGACGATTGGAACGATACGCAAACGGCGTTAATAAAGACCTGCGAGGTAAAAGATATAAAGATTGAACTTATTCGGCGCCCTGAGTTAACAAACGCTAATACCGATGATATTGAATACCTGGCAGAGTTTGACGATACTTGGCGGGACGAGGCGCCAAAGATAACCCTTAATCATGGTACCAGCGGGGTAGCCGGGACGCCTTTTGACCGGGGCGGCCTGATATATGACGACAGCGGCGACAAGGAATTTTTTACGGAGCATACCAGGGCCGGAGATACCGATACAATTGAAAACCTTCTATTGAATAGCTTGCAAGCGAATTACGAAAATTCAAGGGTAGAGATTTCGGCGGAGATTGTTAATACTACGGGGGCGGGATTGCTCAGGTATATCGACGGGTCGTACCTGTCCGGCAAAGTACTTTTTGCAACAAAGTCGGAATATGACCCGGCATTGGGTTACGAGGCCGTCGACCTTGAAGAGGTAATCGAAGACTCGGAGGTAGGTACATTGAGTAAAACAGAAAGGAAGGTACCAAAGCGGCACCGCTCCGGCCGGGTATATTGGGACACAAAAGAATAAAATAAAATAAGATGGAAGTATTTAACGGATCAGACTTAGTATTAGTAATTGAAACCTCCGCAGGGAATTACAAGCCCATTGCCGGCGCAAAGCAATTTACCCTAACGGTAACCCGTACCATACGGGACGTATCGCATAAGCATGTCGGACCGGCGCAAAAAAATGAATACGGCCGGTACAATTGGAACGTATCTATTGAAGGGCTGGTAAGCTATTATACAAGCTTTGTAAATCATGATTGGTTTTTAGAACAGCAGTTAGCAAAGAACAAGGTAAAGATAATTACCTCTTTATTGGACTATCAGACTGCCGGCAAAGCGCCCTTAGCACAGGATACGGCCCTGGCCATAGCTGACAGCGGCGACCTGGCCGTTATTGACGCCGATACAACGTCAATACAATGTTCGGATAACCATTTCGCAACCAACAGCGTTATATCTGCTTTGACGCCGAAGGCCAATTACGGCCAGGCGGTAATTGAGTCAGTGGAAAAGACGGCCGGCGACGACGACAACCCGACATTTTCGGTAAGCCTGAAGGGTGACGGCCAAGTATTTTCTTTCGACATAGTATCGACGGCAGGATATTCGGCGGAGTATCAGGCCGTATATAATGCCTTTATAAATAAACCTACGGCGAGCGTTGCCAATGCTCAAAATACGTTAGTAGAGTCATTAAAGACGGCGGGGTATTGGGCAACAAGAGACTGTTTTTTTGCCCTGGCGGTACATACTGATAGCGACGATGACAGCCTGATAGATTGGATAAGCCCAACGGGTACAAAGGCGCAAAATATTGGCGGGGCGCAAACGTGCGATTTTCTCGCATACTTCGGGTATACCTCAAAGTCGGCATATTCGGCGGTAATAGATACGCAGTTTGTGCCGTCGACTGACGGGGTTAATTATACCCTAAATGATGCCTCGTACATGATATACACAAATACCAATACGGACGGGAATATAGTTAGTTGCGGGATTGACGACGGCAGTAATGATGCGTGGCTCTTTCCTCGTAACTCTGATTCTTGTAATTCAAGGGTGAATGATGGAACGACAGATTTTAACGCCAATACCGATTCGTCGGGGTGTTTTATAGTCAACAGGACGGGGGCGAGTGCGACGGAAACATTTCGTAACGGCGTTTCTTTGGGTACTTCGACGAATGCGGCAACGGCATTGCCGGCATACTCTTTTCATATTGGAGGGAGAAATAATTCTGGAACGACGGCGTCGGTTGACAATCGAGAACATGCCTTTTTCTCTGCCGGCGGGTCGGTGGCCGATGCAGCCGAAGCCCTGGCAGTATACAACGCAATAAATACTTATTTAACAGCGGTACAACCTTAATAAAATGGATGAATACGTACAAGGCGGTTCGATAGATGTAACCGTAAACATTAACGACGGGACCAATCCCAGGGATACGGACGACCTTTTAACAATAGAGGTGCAGATATATAATATTCATAATGGAGATACCGGCGGGACGTATGATCTTGCTGGGGGTACCCTGGCCAAGCAAGACCCGACGACCGAAGGGAATGTATTTTGTGACATACCGCCGGCAACCTCTGACACAATGACGCCAGGGTTGTATTACTGCCAGGTTACGACAACGGAAAATGATGTATCATACGACAGCGGGGTACGTACCAGAAGGGTAACGGGACCGAAATTTATATTACTCGAAAAAGCATGACAACGTTTAACGCAAGTATGGGCGACGGTACGCCCTTTAGTGCCAATATGGGATCGTTTGCAGCGGCGCCGCCAGATAGTGCGGACCTGGAATTTTACGCCAAAACGAGGGACGGCAACACGTTTACCGATAACTTTGGTAATGATGCAACGATATTAACGCCTTGCTTTTTGCGGGTATCAGATACCGCCGCTGCCGTCCTGGGCAATCCAACGAGATCGGAAGAGCATTTGATTGACGGGAATAGTTATACTTGTTATTTTCAGCTAAAGCAAATAAACGACGTTACAGAAAGTGGAGCGGACGATATTGTTTCCCTGGGAGGCGGCAGGACGTCAACACGGCGGGGAATGGAGTTTAGAACGTGGAACGGAAATTTATGGTTTTATATATCCGACGGAGCGACGCAATACAGCCAAAGCCTCGTTACTGACGTTAATACCAACATAAAGGGGCAAGGGGTTTTCGATATATTTATTACCATAAATGGGACGGCCGAAGAGGTATTTTGCGGCGTCTATAACTCCGCCGGCGCCCTGGTTGGTTCTTCCATGACCCAGGATATTAGCGCCTTTGTTTTTAACTCCGACGACAATTACCAGGCCATTAAATTTTACTCTCCAACAACAATAATTGAAAATTTTAAAAAGTTTACAGCCCTGAAAACATTGGTGCAATGCCAGACAGATACTTACCGTACCGATTTACAAATACATTTACCCAACGTTTTCGCCGGCGCCGATATTTCTGGTAATGCAATTGACTTTTCGCATTTAAACATAGATGCAACCGATATATATTATACAGATATTAACGCCTGGATATTAGATTACGGCTACGATTGGTACCAATACGGATTGGACCCGGATTACGTCAGGACGGTGCCTTATGATACCGACGGCAACGCCTATATTCCATCAAGGGAGGCGGCGGAACCCTGGGTTGCTACTAGGATAGTACGGCAAGCCGAAGGGTCGGCCAAAATCAACGCAATGGATTGTGCAATACGTTTTACAAACTCATTCTTTGACAGGTCAAATACAACCATATGGGCAGCAGCCGCCAGGACGGGTTATTATGACGCCTCGGACCCGTATTTTTTTCATATATCCGAATTAAATCAAAAGACCCTTTACGATTGGTTAAATGATGGGTACCGGGGTAGGGCGTACGTGCATTATTCGGATAACTCAATAGAACAATACGACCGTAAAGTATTAAAAGAGGTCTTTGTATATGCTACGGACAGGCAGTTAACAGACAATAAAGAGGTGTTAATATATACCGGTGACCTTATGTCCGCCGTCCTGGATGAGCAAAGCGAGGTTACATATGATGCCGACGACTATGTAAAATTGGGTACCCTTATGAGCGCCGGCCCAATGCTTACGATACGTTTCGACGACGGGTTTATTGATCAATTTACTGAATATAAACCGTTTTTTGATACTTACGATATTTCACCCCTGGTTGGCATTCATTCGGCCGAAGTAGGGACCGGCAATTATGCGACCTGGGAAACATTGTTAGCGGCATATAAAGACGACCCAGCGTATGACATTTGTTGCCATAATAACTACGATAATGATTATTCAACCCTGGCGTATGTCGACATAATGGAGCAAGATATGATAGATGGAAGGGACGGCCAGGAGGCCCAGGGAATGACCTGCGATTATCATTTTGGTAACCGGCATTCCAGCAGCAACCCATCAATATTTTATTTCTCCCATAAGATCGGCCACAAAGCGCATATCTGTGCAAGTGATTACGGCGAGGGGCGCATACACGGCGCCAATCCCAGGGTGTTGAACCTTTACCGCCTCTGTGCTATGGGGGTAGATATAAACCTGCCGGCCGGCCATCCTTATTACCTGGTACCGCAGCCCAATACTACGGCCATAGCGAACATAAAAGCCGAAATGGATAACGTAGTATCAGAAAATGAGTGGTTGATAATATTCATTCATACCCATAACCAGGACGTCGAAGATGGATTAGCCGAATGCCTGGACTATTGGGAAACGACATTAGGAGAATCATTTTATTCAATGTCCGAGGCATTGGATAACTGTAAATACTTATAGCTATGAAAGTAGATAAGATTATTATTCATTGCAGCGATAGCGACGCAATCGCACATAACGATATTTCGGTAATTGACGCCTGGCATAAACTCAGGGGGTTTAAAATGGTCGGGTACCATTATTTTATTACCAAAAATGGCAGCGTACAAAAAGGGCGGCCCCTGGATCAGGACGCCATTTTGGAGCCTAACGAAGTCGGCGCCCATACTAAAGGTGAAAACTTTAACAGCATAGGAATATGTTTACACGGAAAAAACCGCTTTACATTCGATCAATTCAGATCATTGGCGGGGGTATGTATTGAACTAATGGCCCAATTTGAAATAACCATTGGCGACATATACCCGCACAATTATTTTAACGATAAAAAAACCTGTCCAAATTTTGACGTTTCACATTTCATTAAAAAATACTTAAGCGATGGACCAGGACACAATAAACTTTATAACATCCCAAAACCGGGAATTAAAGCAAGACCTATTAAGGGAGATAAGAAACGGCCAGCAAGTGCTAAACCTAAAAGTCGATCAAGTGCTGGAAAGAAACGAGCGCCTAAGCGGAAGCCTGGGACGGCACCGGGTAAAGCTTCAAAAGCTTGACGAGCAAACGGCAGAATGTATAGGCCACAAACGAGCGGTCGATAAAATTGTAAAAAAATGGAAGCTTATGTTAGTTATTCTTGTTGTTGGCATTTATGCCCTGCACAATATCATGGAATTCATTACCATTTCTCAAATAGTCAATATGTTTATTAATTAACAACTAACTTTATTTATTATGAAACGATTTCTTTTTACCGCCGTAATGCTCATAGTGGGCGTTGCGCTATTTGCTCAAGACCCTGAGCCGGCACCGGAAAAAACGGGGTGGTTCTGGCAAGCCATAAGCGGCGTTTTGCTTATTTCAACGATGTTTTTTGCCGGTGCAAGAGCCTGGGTATTCGGCAAAATTACCGATCTTAAATTTATGGTTAAGGAGGTGTTTGAATTACTTGACTATGTTTTGAAAGCAGCAGCAGACAACACATTTACCCAGGAAGAACAACAAAGGATAGTTAAGGAGGCCCAGGATATTAAAATAGCCTGGCGTAAGGTTATTGGCCGATGAATTTAGTTTGGTTAATAGCCTTTTTCGGCGGCCTGAGCGCCGGAATTATCATAGGCGTATTAATTGACCGGGATACCCTTTTAAAGGTCGGAAAGATCAAATTTAGAGGCCGGGGGTATACTGCGGATGATATATTGGATGTTAACCTAACCAGGCGGGAAAAACGACGGCGCCGCAAAAATAGGCGGTAAAAATTGGCGTTCCATTGTGCCGGTTTTTAGTTGTTTGCCGGGGTCAGAAATGGCCCCGGTTTTTTTATGTTAATTATTTTGTAACTTTTTTTAAAAAAAAACGTAGAAAAAGTTGTATATTGCCAAAGTATTAAAAACAACTAAAAATCAAAACAATGGAAAATTCTTATTTCTCTTTTCGTTTGTCAAGCTCTTTAATTAAGCGTTTGATTTTCTTCTTTGACCTGGCCAGGGAATGGTCAGCAACCCTTAAAAATCTTAATTCTGATAGGTCTCATTGCTATGTTGAGTATGAAGAGAATAACTCAGGAAAGTGGGTTTATGTTCGGGCGTATTGTGGTGACAATGAAGGCGGTCGAAAAATTTGTATGGATCTTTATACGGATCTTATATTGGCTGAAAAGTTAGTTGCCGTAATGGTTGAGAGTGTAATTTCTGAATATAATGAGTATGTTAAATCTAATCCAGATTTATAAAACAACTAAAACGTAAGACAATGGAACAATTAAAAAAAGGCATGATTGTAATGATCTATGTAAAGCCCGACACAGAAACGGGCGAAATCGGCGAAGCCGAATTACTTGAGCGACATTATACCGGCGGCGGGATTGAGTTTTGGGATGTCGAATTTATCGAACGTCCTGGCCAGGTCTACGGCCAGTTTATCAAAACGCCAGAAACGGAGCCGGCATATAACGACCATTATAAAACGGGTGTAAAGGGTGAATTTGATTTAGATAACTGGATAGCAAAACAACTAAAATAATGGGATTTACAAGGTACGAAACGAAATGTCGTAAGTGCGGCAAAATACATATGCACAATATGCCCCTGATTGCCGAAAGCCGGGATCAAGCATGGCAGAGGCAGCGGGAATTTATGAACCTGATAGATTTTATATCTGCACATAGCAACAAGGCGTTGTTATTGCCGTGTGATTGCGTTGAACACGGATCAAGCGTACATGAAATTGTAGGAATGGTTATACAAGACGATGAACATGACGAATAACGGGTTTTATAGTGTCCATAGGGACGGCAAAAAGGAAGAGCATTATAAAAATGGTGTTTCCTTTAAGGTATATTATTTAAATGAGAAAACGGGAATATACGAAGAGTTGCCGGCCGGTGCCGTTACTAACATAACGGTCAGGGCGCCGAAAACGAAGCGTTGGAAAAAGATGCGTAAGAAGTTTAAAAAATGGAATGCGACGATTACCGGTTTAATTGACCCTTATGCTTTTCTTTGTGACAAGGGATACAAAGACTTTGGAGATTGTCCCAATCGTAAGCCAGAAAAATAACTTCGTTATAATCTCTACCCTCTTCAAAGGGTCTAATATGATCAACCTCACGGGCTACCCTCGTGAGGTTTTTCTTTGCGCATAATTCACAAATGGGATTAGACCGGATCTTTGCCCGGCGTAACTTTTGCCAACGTGAACTATTATAGATATTTAGGGCCGTAGCTTTACGGGTTGTTTTTATCCTGGGGGGGTGTTTTACCTTTAGATTAATCTTTGCCATTATTCAACCTCTAATTTTAACGTATATAGTTCAATTCCGAGTTTTGCCCTGGCAGCAGAGTCAACGGGGAACCATATATCTGTATTGGGGTAGTATCCGGCGGCGTAGGTATGATTTAAGGATTGCCAGGTAACCAGGTTATGATCATATTTAATAGAGTCCCAATATTGCCTATAATAGCGCCTCATATGGTTTTCAATATTATGTTGGTAAGTCATTAGTATGGCCTTGTTTTGCTGCCAGGTAAGCGTAAAAAAAGATGAATCAACCCTAATTTCTGGCGGCATAGTATCAAGTAAAACGACGTCGAAACGCCTGGTATTAATATTACCTGATATGTCGACGGCCTCAATTGTTACTTCTACGTATGGCGATCCGGCATCGAGGATATACCCGGCGGGCGGGTTTTGGGTCGGTATGGCTCCGCCGCAATTGTCAAAGACGTCGAAATAAATCAAATAATTGGGTAAAGTAGCTTGGCAATTTTCGTCGGCGTAGAGCGTTTGAATAGGTATCTGAGGTAAGCAATTACAGGAAATTAGCGTTACCATTGCGGCAAAAATAGTTGTTTTTTTCATGTTATAAAAATTTGATGTTATGTTGTACCTCTTTGGATAGCTTTTTCTTTTCGCCGTATTTGGTGCCTCGTAATTCTGGCCTGGTTTCCTGAAGGCGTTGCCGGCACCGTCTAATTGACTCAGGCGAGGCATAAACGCCGTCGATAAATTCCCTTGCAAACGATTCAAAGTTAATTGAAGGGCGACCGCTGCGAGGGTCGGGCCTTAATAAATGGTTCTGCCGGCACCAAATCTTTACCATTAATAGGCGGTCGTTGTCCCTGGTTGCTGGATGGGATCGGAGGATTAAATAAACCTCGTTTTGAAGGTCTTTAAGTCTGCTTATCATGGCTTTTCCTCCTGTTGGTTAATCCATTCTTCATATCGTTTTTCTATTCTTTCAACTGTTTTTTTGTATCCATCAACAACAATTGGTGTCATTGGAATATAGCAGTCTTTTACAAAATCAACCGCATTTTGTTTCTTTTCCTGTCGGGCGTATTCTGATAAAAGTTCGTTCAAATCTTTTTCAAATTGAATGGGACCGCCATGACTCTCACCGAGAAATTTATAAGGATGGTACTTGTAGACAAAATTCCGTTTCAATTCTTTTAGTTTATCCATTGTCTTTGGTTTGTTGGTGATTAAATTCAAAATTTATATTTTTGTTATATCCTTTTCAGGGTTAATTTCAAAATCGTAATGTGTAGATTCTTCAGTTCCATAAGAAAGACTGTACAACAATCCATATCCTCGTACAATAATGGCTGTTACAAGTCTGTCATGTTGGTCGGAATCTGTTTTCAAATAAACTGTTTGTCCGATTTCAAATATGTTATTTATTTTCATTGTCTTTGGTTTTATATCTCAAGGTCTTTAAGATCGTTAACACATTTTAAGCTTACCAGGTCGTCGGGATCTATTGACAGTACGTCAATGTCATTGTCTACAACTATTGTATAATACCCTTCCAAGTCAAGGGCGTCAACGGCCTCTTTTAGTTGATCCATTTCGTCACGGCTTAGGTGCCGTTTGTGCCGGAATATAATAACCGGCTTAGTGTTTGATTTTTGTTGTGGTGGTGGTGGAATGTTTGGTTTTTCAATCATTGCGTTGTTGTTTAGTTGTTAATATTTTGGCTAATTCCCATGATGTTTTAAAGCCAAAACGGGTTTTATACCAATGTAATTGAGTGTTGTAATCATTTTGAGTACCGATAAAGTTAAAGAAAACTCCGACGAATTTAAACACGTTCCGCCTTGCCTCCCGTTGGGAGATGAACCAAGCACTTGCATGATTCCAGACAATACTACATTTACCCCTTGCCATTGGGCGCCCTTATTACGATACAATGATGTACAACGGATTTGACCTAACGACGGCGGCGGGTCGATACAGGATTTCAGGCGAATGTTTCTTGTCAAGCCTTTTGTTAAACCGGTAGTCTGCATTTCGAACCGGGTTGAATACGTTAATCATTCCTCAAAGTTATAACGATAATTCCAAATAAATCAAGCCAGACATATCGAAAGTTATTAACAACGGATTGGTTCAGGTTGTTTGAGGATTGTTCAGGGGATAGGGGGGGGTGGAAAAAACGGCTACCCGGTTAAAC
>Ga0272441_10006017_pt1 | contig 20635 bp, 18 predicted proteins | sample SSMProp6N_FD_193582 | JGI IMG/M metagenome (GOLD analysis project Ga0272441, IMG submission 193582) | Marine sediment archaeal communities from Little Sippewissett salt marsh, Falmouth, MA, United States - SSM-Prop-6N | ecosystem: Environmental > Aquatic > Marine > Wetlands > Sediment ...
CCAAGTATAAGGGACAAAACAAGGTGAATCCCACAGCTCTGATTCTCTCGGCCGTGCTGATGCTGCGGCATATGGAATTACGTGAGCAGGCCGATAGGCTGGAACAGGCCGTGGCCGCCGTTATCGCAGAGGGTAAGGATGTGACTTACGATATGAAACCCCACCGTGACGATCCCACCGCCGTGGGCACCAGCGAAATGGCCGACGCCATCATCGCCAAGATGAAATAGGAAGTTGCTGACCCGTTTTTAGCTGTGCCCATTTTAAGTTTCACTTTCGCTGACATGGGCATCCTGGTTTTTATACTCATGATAAAAACCATCGCGCTGGATGGGTGTTCCATCAGCTTCGATGATCAGTGCTTCGAGTTCATCTTTGGTCAGGCTGTCATCGGGATTATCCTTATTGGTATCAACAATCCGATACTGCTGCACCGTGCCGTCCAGATCATTCGCCCCGAAGCTAAGCGCTATCTGGGCCAATTTCACCCCCAGCATAGGCCAAAACGCCTTGATATAGGCAAAATTATCCAGCATCAACCTGCAAATGGCAATGGTCTTTAAATCTATCAGGGCGTCGATCTTTCCAATATCATCTTCACTCGACTTTGGGGGTACATAGGGCAAAGGTACAAAACTCAAAAACCGTCCTTTATCCGCCTGAATCGATTCATCCTGCTGTTGGCGCAGGCGTATCAAATGCCTGATCCTATGCGCCGCACTGTCGCGATAGCCATAGAGCATAGTAGCATTAGTCATCATCCCTAAACCGTGGGCCGCCGTGTGCACATCCAACCACTGATTAGGTGTAGATTTGTTTAGACCTGTTTTCCGGTAGTAATCTTCATCCAGAATTTCAGCCCCGCCGCCGGGCAGGGTACCCAGACCCGCTGCTTTCAGTTCGGTAAGTACCCGCTCAATCGTGTACCCGCTTTTTTCAGCCAGATCGATAATCTCCACCGCAGTAAAGGCCTTGATATGCAAATACGGAAAGTCCCCGTGAATCCGCTCGATCATCCCCAGGTAATAATCATACTCAAGCTCCGGATTTACCCCGCCCACAATATGAATCTCCGTAGCTCCGTCTTGTCGAGCCCGGCTCACTAACTCTAGTATTTCGTCAACCGAAAGCACATAGCCCCCGACCTGGCCTTGACGGCGGGAAAAACCGCAAAAAGGACACTGATTCCTACACACATTGGTATAGTTTATGTGGCGGTTAATGCAGTAATAAACATTGCTGTCGTGCCTGCTGCGGGTTATTTCACCAGCCAGCCGGGCCAACTGCCATATTTCAGCCTTCTGATAGAGGGCCAACCCCTGCTCAAAATCCAGCCGCTGGCCCTTGAGCACTTGCTCAACTATTTGTGAAACCATGTCCTGCGTAACTTTATCAGCCATAATTCCCCTTTGTAACACCCCGGCAGGTAAAAAACCACGATATTGCAGGCAGCTTCGGACATATTAGCCTAACCCATGTTTGCTTACCACACTGACTTAAAAAAACAAAGGACCAAAACAGCAATAATAATTATAAAAACTTAATTTATAAGTAGTTACAAAATAATACTTTTTTTAATAGTAAAACAATTATTGCCCTAGACACCAAGAAAAAACATTGATTTTATAAAAAACCGTGCTTTCGCATGGGCTAAATTACGTTTTTTGCGTGAACCCCGGTTCCCTAATTGGCGTAAATCCAGTAATAACATAAGATTAGAACAGGTTCCAGCAGCGGCCTGGCAGTTTTATATTGACCATAACTTGAGAAACAGATAAACTAAGGCGCTTCTGATAATTATGGCGTCAGCGGCTGGTATGCGTGAGAATATACACCGCCGAATTTAAGTAAATGTCGTAAGTTTCTATACTCTAAAGTTTAAGAGGAACCTCAATCCTCTGCTCACTGTGGTAAATTGCAGCGAGCGGCGGGATTAAAAACAATGGCCCAGGCTTTAAAAAAGACTTTTTGGTCGGACTTTCGTCGTTTTTTTCTGCGGGGGCTGGTGACGCTGCTGCCCACGATCCTGACGATCGTGCTGCTGTTTAAGTGCTTTGAGTTTATCCAGAATAATATCAGCGTGCACATTACCGAGGGGGTCATCCATATCGTGCTGCTGTCAACCACAGATTACCCCAAGGTAACCGATGAACTCAAAGAAGAATATTTGACCGAACACAAGCTCAGTGGGCTTGACATTGCCGATCCGGAGGCAGACAACCCGGAAAAAATAAAGCCGGCTGTTTTGAAAGATATGCGACTCTGGGCCCTGCGGGACAAGTGGAAACACGGTTTCCGCTCGCTGGTAGGTTTCATGCTGGCGATCATTCTGGTCTATATAGTAGGCCGCCTGCTGGCCAGTTACGTGGGCCGTAAACTTTGGCAGCTATTTGAAGGTACCGTACAGAGGATACCTGCTTTCAAACAGGTGTATCCTTATGTAAAACAGGTTACCGAGTACCTGTTTGGCGAAAACAAAATTCAGTTTTCCCGGGTAGTGGCGGTACAGTACCCCCGTAAGGGTATCTGGTCGCTGGGCCTGGTAACCGGCGCAGGCTTTCGCCACATGGAACAGACCAATAAGGAGAACTATTTGACGGTTTTTATACCCAGTTCACCGACACCGGTCACAGGCTATGTGATCCATGTATTGAAAGAGGACGTAATCGACTTGCCGATATCCATCGAAGAGGCCCTGCGGTTTACCGTCAGCGGCGGTGTTATAGTACCTTCTCATCAGGCGCTTCCCACCCAGCAGATAGAGTTAAATCCCGGCCCACCCCTGGGACCTAAACTAACACAGAGCCCGGCAGGAACAGATAGTGGTTAAACGCCGGGTAACAGGTAGCTTTTAACTTACGACTTGCAGTTAAAAATGGAAAGAGTACAAAATGCTAATCAAAATTACCGGAAGACACATGGAGGTAACTGAGGCGTTAAGAAGCTATGCCGAGAAAAAGCTCGAACGTCTGCTAAACAAGTATAACCGCCTGTCCGAAATCGAGGTCATCCTCGATAATGAGGCCCAGGTTCATAAAGTAGAGATGATCATCAAGGCAGACAATCATCAGCGCTTCGTGGTCAGTCATACCGAAGAAGATGCTTATGCCTGTTTGGATGCGGCCACAGATAAAATAGAACGCCAGATTGTCCGTCACAAAGAGAAGTCCCGCAATCGCCGGGGCCGCAGCGGCACCGCCGAGGCCTCTGCTGAGGTATTGGAAGGTCTAAGCGAGGAGGAAAAATAGTAAATGGTCCTATTCGTACATACATTTTCCATTATAGGCCCGGAGTATAATAGATGAAACTCAGTGATTTTATGATTGCCGAAGCTATAGTTCCCCAACTCCAGTCACACCTGCGCGATGAAACAATCGCTGAGCTGGTACAGGCCTTAGCCCAAACCGGCAAAGTCAAGAAAAAATATGTTGAGGAAATTATTGAAAAACTTATCGAGCGTGAAAATCAGGGTAGCACCGGTATAGGTAAGGGCATCGCCGTGCCCCATATCAAACATCCCAGTGTAACCGAGATCATCGGTACAGTAGGTTGCAGCGATGAAGGAATCGATTTCAACTCGCTGGACAAAGCGCCGGTGTATTCGGTATTGCTGCTTTTGAGTCCGCCGAATAACCCGGATCGCCATCTGGAGGCCATGGAGAGCCTCTTTGCCCATCTGCAGCGGGAACGCTTCCGCAAATTCCTGCGTCAGTCTCAGACCCGCGAAGCGATTATGGATTTGATCGTCGAAGCCGATGACGCCCAGCAGGAAAACGGATTATAGCCAAATTTGAGAGTAAGATAGTAAAAGAGAGTGTCTGCTTTCTTTCTACTATCAAATATAGCAGGATATATTGATGCAGGTACCCCCGGCACAAAATTGCAACAGTGCTGAACGAATCGTGGTGATCCGCAACGAGGAGGGATTGCACATGCGGCCCGCCATGCAGTTCATCGATTGCGCCAACGGCTTTGAATCCCAAATCACCATTCACAAAGGTGAGCAAAGAGCAAATGGCAAAAGTATCGCCGAGCTGACCATGTTGGCCGCTGGTAAAGGAACACAATTGCGTATCTGTGCTGTGGGTAATGATGCCGCCCAGGCTATTGAAGCACTGGCGGCAATTATTGAGAATGAAATAACAAAAAATACGGATTAAATGGAAATCATCAAGGGAATTGGTGTATCACCCGGAGTGGTAATTTGCTCCGCAGTGGTTCTTGATGCGGAGGATTACCGCATACCCCAGCGGCAGGTGCCCGGTACTCAGACGCGCAGGGAAATCCAGCGGCTGCGCCGGGCTTTTACGGACGCCACCGGGGAGCTCACCCGTTTGGAGGATTCCCAGGGAGATCTGTGGGACAGGCGCATAAAAGATATCTTCGCCGTCCACTTGCATTTCCTGCGTGATCGGACCCTGCGCCGCAGGATCACCGAGCTTATCTCCGAAAAGCAATACACTGCCGAGTACGCGGTGAGCGTGGTTATGCGCGACGTGGCACGACGCTTCGGTCAGGCCCAGGATCAGTACATCTCCGAACGAGCCAGTGATATATATGACATTGAAAGGCGTCTGCTGCGTCATCTTATCGGCGAACGTCGGGAAGACCTGCAACATCTCAGCGAACCGGTAGTCGTTGTGGCCCATGATCTGACCCCGACTCAGACGGCTGGGTTCGATCAGGAATTTATCAAAGGCTTTGCTACCGACGCGGGCGGTCGTACCTCCCATACCGCTATTGTAGCCCGGAGTATGGGCATACCCGCCGTGGTGGCGCTAGCTAATGTAACAGACGAAATAAATCCCGGCGATACCATAATAGTGGACGGCAACCGCGGTACGGTTGTAATCAATCCGGATCAGGCCGCCCTGGATGAGTATAACCGCTTTGCCGCAGAGATCGTCGAACACGTTCATGAACTCGACGAACTAATCCAACTGCCTGCCGTGACCACAGACGGAATTACGATTACCTTACTGGGGAACATTGAGTTTCCTTATGAGGCGGAAATAACCCTGGCCAAGGGAGGAGCAGGGATCGGGCTTTACCGCACGGAATTTCTTTATCTCGATGCCGCCGAAGAACCCTCCGAGGAAGATCACTACCAGGCGTACCTGGATACGATCAAGACTATGGGCAAGCACCCCATCACTATTCGTACTGTGGACCTGGGGGCCGACAAATTCACTCAGGAAAAAAATCCCGTTCCGGAGCGTAATCCTTTCCTAGGTCTGCGTTCGATTCGCTATTGTTTGCAGAATCTTTCTCTGTTCAGGAGACAGATTCGCGCAATTTTACGGGCCTCGGCCCATGGTAATGTCAAGATAATGTTTCCTCTGATTACAAGCCTGCTGGAACTACGTCAGGCCAAATGGGTCTTGGCTGACGTCAAAGAGGACCTTGAAGAAGAAGGCATTGCTTTTGACGATAACCTTCCGATTGGCGTGATGATCGAGACCCCCGCTGCGGCGTTGGTGGCGGAGGAATTAGCCGACGAGGTGGACTTCTTCAGCATCGGTACCAACGATCTAATCCAATATACCCTGGCGGTGGACCGGGTGAACGAGAGAGTCGCCTCGCTCTACAGTCCAGCTCATCCGGCAGTGCTGAACCTGATTAATCATGTGGTTAAAACCGCTAACCGGGCCAAGATCGACGTCAGTCTTTGCGGCGAAATGGCCTCGGAAATTGAATATACTCCCCTGCTGCTGGGGATGGGTTTTACCATTCTCTCGCTGGCGCCCCCGATAATTCCGGAAATCAAAGAGATTGTCCGTTCAGTGTCGGTGGACCAATGCCGGCGTTTGGCACGTAAGGCGCTGAGCATGGATACCGACACCCAAATAATTAGTTTGTTACGGGAAGAATTGCGTTCTATTCAGGAAATCGATTAAGTTAATATGACCTCGGCGTCAATCCGCCGCTCGTTGCCGCGGACCAAAACCCGTCATAATGGAAAAACAGGCCACAATTTATGGCACAAGCTGAAAAACTGGCTTTGTGGTTTTCGGTGGAGGGAGACTTGAAGTTCCTTTCGCACCGATTTATGATGCTGCTTTGGCACAGGGCCTTGGTGAGAGCCGGCACACCGCTTCGTTACAGCCAGGGATTCAATCCTCATCCCCGCTTGTCATTACCCCTGCCCAGAAACGTTGGGATAAGTTCAAAACAGGAATTATTGGTTCTGGAAGTTCAGCAGCGTGACCCGGTGAAGGAGTTACAACATAAAATACAAAATCAATTACCGCCGGGCATGCTAATCATAACCCTCGGGTATGTACCAGGTGATATTTCGGCCCAACCTCGGTGGGCCGCTTATCAAATAACCCTGAACGAACAGGTTAATACAGAAAAATTAGCCCGGCGAATTGAGTCGTTCTTGCAGAGCACCGACTGGCCCGTCTCTCGCCCGGCTCGAGGCCGCCATCCCCAACGTACGGTGAATTTGCGGGCGGGTATAACCAGCCTGGAATTAAAACAGGACGTGCTTCACTGCACCATTCCTGTGCGTACCACCGGTACGATTCGGATCGAGGAGCTTCTGACCGCTCTGGAATTAAACGGACCGGAGCAAACACTGGAAATTAGCCGGGTAGAGGTCGGCTATCCGAATGATTATAACATGAATTAACAATATTATTTGAAAGAGAGGTAACTTTGACACGAGAGATGTTGATAAATGTGGCTCAAGAAGAAGAATGCCGCATTGCCGTTGTGGACAAAAATAAGCTGGAAGAGCTTTATATAGAGCGAGCCGGTGAGCACCGCCACGCGGGCAACATATACAAAGGGATTATAACCAATGTAGAGCCCAGCATCCAGGCTTGCTTTGTGGACTTTGGTATCGGCAAAAACGGATTTCTGCACATCAGTGATCTGCAAACCAATTACCTTAATCATAGCCCTAAGAACCCCCCCCCAAAAGAGCGAGTCGGCCGCAAACGGCCCCGCCGCGACAGACCACCCATCCAGGAATGTCTAAGACGTGGCCAGGAGGTTATCGTTCAGGTCATCAAGGAGGGTATCGGAACAAAGGGCCCGACCCTAACCACTTATTTATCCATACCGGGTCGTTATTTGGTACTGATGCCGGGTATGAACCGGATGGGGATCTCCCGCAAAATCGAAGACGACGAGTCTCGCAAAAAGATGCGCGAAATCATTAATGATCTCAATCTCCCCAAAGATATGGGCTTTATCATTCGTACCGCCGGCTTGGACCGCAGTAAGCGGGATATTCAACGCGACCTGAACTATCTGCTGCGATTGTGGAAAGTTGTTTCCAAGCGGATGAAATCTGACCCGGCCCCCACTGCCCTATATCAGGAATCGGACCTGGTTATCCGAACTATCCGCGACATATATAATCGCAACATAGATCGGATTGTCTGTGATTCTGAGACCGTCATTAAAAAAGTGCGCGATTTCCTGCGCATCGCTATGCCCCGCACTCGCTGTCGGATAAGTTATTATAACGAAAAGGCTCCCCTTTTCACGCGCTACAATCTGGAACAAGAAATTGCCAAAATTCAGGATCGGCACGTCTCTCTGCCCAGCGGCGGCTCATTGGTGATCGATTCGACTGAGGCCCTGGTGGCTATAGACATAAACAGCGGCAGATATCGCGTCCAGGAAAACGCCGAAAATACCGCTTTTAAGATTAATATGGAAGCTACTCCGGAACTCGCCCGCCAGTTACGTCTGCGGGATTTGGGAGGGGTAATTGTCATCGACTTTATCGATATGATGATGGAAAAACATCGTCGAGCCGTGGAAAGAGAACTGCGTCAAGCTGTAAGTTACGATCGGGCTCGTACCAAGATTTTACGCATGAGCCAGTTCGGTATTATAGAAATGACCCGCCAGCGGATGCGACCTTCCCTAAAGAGCAGTGTCTATATGGACTGCCCCCATTGCAGCGGTTCCGGGTTGATCAAATCTCCAGAAAGCATGTCTATAGAGATTATGCGTCGAATTCAGTTCGCTGTGGACCAGGATTCCGTAGCGGATATCCAAATTGAAGTGTCGCACGAAGTGGCCATGTGTCTGCAGAACCGCAAACGGACCGTACTGCATTTACTGGAAAAGGATACCGGCAAGAAGATAAACATTATCTCAAATTTTAACTTCGGCAATGATGAGACTAGATTCCTGGCCCATAACCATCGCGGCAGCGCCGTAAATCTCGACTTTTGATAATTCCGGATCGACCCTGTTATGAGTTGCGTTCCGATTGGTAATTTAGAGGGTGATGGAGCTGGTAGATCTTGACGATGCGGCTGAGACGATGAAGGATACCGCGTCCGTGCTCGGTTAATTCCAGCCCGACAGTTTGGAATCCCAGCAGATTTTTCCCATCCGGTCTTACCGTAACATGACGAAAAGTAACGGGGAACTGCAGCACCTCAGATGCGCTTGCAACCAATTCCCCCTGTTGACCTGTCCTGGATCTGTCTGTCCTGTCCTGCCAACCGGCTGGCAGTGGATTGAAATGCATTTCATATTCCTTGTTTTCCCGAATCTCGGGTATGTCCTCCGGGGATATGATTATACCTATACCGCCGGCGGAAAGATTGGCCAACACACCTCGATATTTTTTCTCCGATGCCTGCCGTACCCAAAAGTCCACCGGTACGGTTAACTCAGGCGGTGGTGTGGTACGATTATAACCGCGTCGCTGCATCTTTTCGATTTGTTGAGGATGATAAACAGCCAGCGCCGGAATGATGTGGGTTTGTGTTGCCACACTTTCACTGCTCAACCCGCTGGCCAGAAGTGTATGCGGCACTTCTGCTTCCGGCTCCAGCCTGTATTGCGCCGGACCGATCAACCGGGTTATAAAGAGACACTTACTATAACCCTTCTTAAAAGTTACCGCCAGTTCCGTACCCGCAGCCGGCTCTAGGGCATAATCATAGTCCCCAGCCAGAGGTTGGGCCAGGATAACCCGATTGCTATTTAAGGAAAGAAAACATGACTTGTAAACCTGCCAGGTCTCTGAATTCGTTTGAGGCGGAGCATGATTACCCGAGTCTCCGTCCGGATCTCCCGGAATTTGTGCCGTATTTTTAGTGGTAATGGTAACAGGCAGCCTTTTATATACGGCCTCTTCCAGCATCTTCTTGCATTCCGCTCCGACGGCAAATTTTCGTTTTCGCATCTTTATTATTTCCTCCCTGCCTTAGGGGTGTCAAAACTAATTGCGTAAGGAAAGAGCCGTTCATGCGCTCACTCCCTTTCAAGTTGCACATTCATTATTCCTTTTCGGTATTAAAAAGAGGCAAGATAAGTAAGTTAATCAGACGGAAAATATTGCTATTGGTCTTCTCGATGTGAATGGAACAATCTGCTCCCGCAGAGCAGTAAGTCAAACAGGGATTATCGGTACTAAAACCTTTACAAACCGGCTTTCATCCCGGTTTTAGAAGCCGGTCCAGTCATGCTTAACCCGCTATAAATGAACAGGGCCCCAAAAGCCCCTGGAAATCGGTCATAACCGAACGGTCGCCCCGCATTACCTCTGCCAGTAGCATGTTCATCCGATTGGCCTTGCTGGTGATATACCGCCGGGCCACCTTCCGCTTGTGCTCGCGTATGGTCCGATAGGCATCGAGCGATTCTCCCTGCCCGCCCTGTTTATCGGAACCATTTTTGTTAATTTCTCGTGATAAAGGCTCGGTGGTAAATTCATCCTCGTAAGCCGCCTCGTCCAGCCCCTGCCTGAGAAACAGATGCCCCACAATCAATATTATCGCCGCATCCACCAACTGCCGCCCGCACAGATCCATATACTCCGTACCGGATTGCTGTTTGACAAAACTAACCGCTTCCACCAGCTTCTCCCGTCCCTGCCTGAGTATGTCCACCAGATCATTTACTTCTTCCGGATAGGCATATTCTTCTTTTTCCAGCAGGTATTTCTCCGCACTGCCGTTACAAACGCCCCGCACCGCGGCAATTAACTGCAGTTGGCTGGTCCCTTCATAGATCGTCGTAATCCGGGCATCACGGGCATAGCGCTCCACGGGATAGTCTTTCATATAACCGCTGCCGCCGAGTACCTGGATCGCATCATAGGTCACCCTGTTGCTCATCTCGCTGGCATAGTATTTACTCATGGGCGTCAGCATACCGGTTGTGCGTTTGAGTTTTTTCTCTTGTTGTCTGAGTTCCTTCTTCTTGTCTTTATCGATTTCCTCATCCGCCGCCGACTTGCGTAATACCCCGTTTTCATGATCGACATACCAACAAGTCTCATACGTCAGGGCTCGCGCCGCTTCCAGATCGATTTTCATTTCCACCAGCATATCACGCACCGCCGGAAAACTTTCGATAGCCGAACCAAACTGTTTGCGACTGGCCGCATAATCCCGGGCCGCTCGAAACGCCGCTTCCGCTATCCCCAGCGATTGCGCCGCGATGCCAACCCGCGCTCCGTTCATCAGACTCATCACGTAGGTAACCAACCCCCTCTGCCGCTCCCCTATCAGTTGACAGGGTGTATGGTTAAAAAATATCTCGCAAGTTGGTGACCCATGGATGCCCAGTTTATTTTCCAGCCGTCTTACCTTGACCGTGGGCCCTTGCTCACATACGAACAGGCTCAAACCCAATCCCCCGCTGCGGTCCGGTTCACTTCGCGCCAGTACCAATAACACTTCTCCGCAGCCGTTGGTAATAAACCGCTTCACACCTTGCAGATACCATTTACCATCCTTGTCTTGATAAACCTGCGCAGCGGTCTTGACCGCCTGCAGATCGCTCCCGGCGTCCGGCTCCGTCAGCACCATTGCCCCGGTGTATTTACCATCCGCAAAGCCGGGCAGATATTGTTGCTTGATCTCTTCGCTGGCAAAGGCCTCGATCGTCTCGGCGATCCCCTGCAGGCCGTAAATATTCATCAGAGATGCATCCGCCCGCGAGACCATCTCGACACTCATGTTATAGACCAGATTAGGGCAATTCAACCCCCCGAACCGGTGCGGCAGGGTAAAACCCATTACCTGCGCCTGAGCCAGCTTCTGCAGACTATCCTGAATACCCTGCGGTCTTGTGACCGAGCCGTCTTCATTGAGCAAGTTACCTTCCTGATCCACCGACTCAGCCCGCGGCTCGATATCATCCCCGGCTATCTGTCCGACGGCCTCGAGAATACGATCATAATTTCCCACCGCTTCGTCGGCACTTTCCGGCGCCCAATCGTATTCCTGCGCCGCCGAAAAATCCCCCTCCATAATCTCGGCCAGTTCCGTCAACTTATAATACCGAAACAAAAACCGAATATCGTCGTTATCTGTATAAAAATTCGCCATATAGAATAATATTCCTTTTTTGAATTACCTAAATTTTCAATATTTCCTATTATTTTTTATGATATTCTATCGCTAATTTTATCTTTTAGTTCGGATGGCCTTGATGAGCTTGGGTACCACTTCGTTCAGATCACCGACAATACCGTAATGAGCGATTTGTAAAATTGGTGCGTCCGGATCGTTGTTGATCGCCACGATTCGGGACGACTCACTCATACCGGCCGCATGTTGTACCGCTCCACTGATCCCCAAGGCTATATATAATGCCGGCCGTACCGTCGTCCCCGTCTGACCTACCTGATAGTCATGATCGATAAAACCCAGATCGACCGCCGCCCGCGAACCCGCCGGCGCTCCCCCCAATGCGTTTGCTAAATCCCAAACCAGTTTAAAATTATCCTTACTACCCAGCCCTGCACCGCCAGCCACAATGATCCGGGAGGCCTTGAGATTAACCCTTCTCTGTGCGCGGTGCCGGTCCAGGATTTTCAGCGGCAAATCTTCCGGATCGACGCTTATGGTTTCTTTTACAACCTCAGCGGTTAACCGTCCGTTCCGCTCCGGCAGCGGCATCACTCCTTCCCGCACCGTCGCCATCTGCGGCCACCGGTCATAGTTGACAATGGTGGCAATGATATTCCCACCAAAGGCCGGACGTATCTGTTGCAATAGATTTTTATGAACGGTTGTGGATTTGGGTACCTGAAAGTCTTCTATCTGTAAATCGGTGCAGTCCGCCGTCAATCCCGCCCGCATTGCCGAAGCAACCCGCGGCGCCAAATCCCGACCTAAGGGGCTGGCACCATATAATACAATTTGAGGCTTGTGTTTCTCGATCAGCTCACAGATAGTTTTGGCATAGCTGTTCGTCTGATACTCTGCCAGCAGCGGATCTTCCACCAGATAAACCTTCTCCGCCCCATATGCGCTCAACTCTTTGGTCAAGCCCTCTACCTTATTCCCCGGCAGCACCGCCCCCACTTTTACTCCCAGCTTCTCCGCCAGCAGCCGGGCTCTTCCCAACAGCTCCATAGAAACCTCATTCAACTTACCTTCCTGCTGCTCGGCAAATACCCAAACTTCGCCTTTACGATTTACTTCGATCATTAGTCGCTTCACTCCTGTGTTAGGTGTAAAGTGTTAAGTGTTAGGTTGTTTAGATTTTATAAGAGACTGTAGTTGCTTGGAAATAATTTTCAACTCTTCAATAAGTTCATCTCTTAATTCTGACGATAATACTTTTATGCAAGACGCAATATAAACTTGGGTTCTAAGCTCAGCGGCAGATCCTTTCGCATAATGAAGAAAGCGGATAAATTCTTTGTCAGAATCTCGTTCAGCTCCCTCAGCAATATTGGAGGCTATTGACACCACCGCTCGTGTCATCTGATCTTTCAGCCCAAACTCAGAACAATTTTTAAGTGAATCATAAATTTTTACAGCTAATCTACAAGCCCTTTTCCATACTTCCAAATCTTCAAAAGAATGATACGCCATATTTACCTAACACATAAAACTTAACACCTAACACTATCCAATAGTGTGATCTTCGATCAGTTCGTGTACCAATTCTCTAATGCCTTCATCGGTCGGTTCTATATTTTTATGTTCACTTGCAGTGAGCACCACGCTTTGCACCCGATTGACTTTTGTCGGACTGCCGTCGCGGCCGCACCAGGCCATATCCGCTTCTATATCATCAAGATTCCATTCCTCGATGAGCAGCCCTTTCTTATCTAATACTGCAATTTTTTCCTCGGCATTCTTATCTCTCTTTAATTCACTGCGGCTATGAGCCTTTTTATATTTCATCATGCGTTTGACGCCCACCGGCCGCGGCTCATTCGCTGTGTCCATCACCGTCAATAACACCGGCAGCTTCGCCTGTACTTTCTCCCAGCCATTACCGACACTACGCTGGGCGGTGATCTTGTTTTTTTGCAGCTCGATCAATTCTTCCACATAGGTAATTTGCGCTATCCCCAACTTTTCCGCCATCTGCGGTCCCACCTGAGCGGTATCACCGTCGATAGCCTGCCGGCCACACAATACGATATCATAGTTGCCCAGTTTCCTGACCGCGCAACTGAGAATGTAACTCGTCGCCAGCGTATCGCTCGCCGCCGCCCGCACATCGGTAATCAGGATTACCCGATCCGCCCCTCGATAAAGGGACTCCCGCAAAATATCAGACGCCTTGGGCAGTCCCATTGTGATAACGGTAACTGTCCCGCCGTGTCTTTCCCGTATCGCCAGGGCCAGCTCTAGCGCATTTAGGTCTTCCGGATTGAATATCGCCGGCAGCGCCATCCGGTTCACCGTCCCGTCTTCGTTCATTGCCTTGCCGGTCACCGCCTTGGTATCCGGTACCTGCTTGGCCAACACTACGCAATTATATGCCATCAATTTCTCCCTGTTACTCTGTAAAAATAAAACCGCCAACTTTCGACAAGCCCTTAAAAACTCAACGCTCCAAACGCGAACCTTTTTATGGCTTATATCGTTGACGTCTATAAAGGCAAATAATCTATACCATCCACCCTGACCTGTCAATCCTTTTTACCGCCCCTTTTTGCAATAACTCTTTTGTAGCTATGAGGTTACATTTCTTTTTGTTCATATTCAGTTGTTGCTTCGACTCCTGCTGGGAATGATTAACTTGACAAATACTCTGCTATTATTAAAGATATAGACGGCATTTATATCCATTTCCGGACTCAAATGAATATTAGGGCGTTAGGGCCAAAGGAGATCTGTAATGTGTAATCCCCAGCAAAAAGGATCATGTTTAGGTTGCCATAATAGAATCACCCGGCGTGACTTTGTCAGAGATTGTGGCGCAGCCTTGGCTACGACCGGATGGGCCGTTTCCACCAGCACTGCAGCGGTAAAATCAAAGGATAAGCCTATCCGTGTGGGTTTGGTTTTACTCTCGAGAAATGGCTCACATTGGCCTAATCCCCAGTTTGATGCCGAAGCCCGCGAGCGGGAAATCTTGGCGCTGCTCAAACAGGGCTGTCCCGAAATTGAGTTCATACCCGTGCCTGTTCGTAGCGCAGAAGATATACAAAAGGCGACCGCTATTAAGGATCAGATAGACGGTTATCTGATTTACGTGGTTTCTTTGTGGTGGCCTCTCACGGCGGCGATTCCGGAAATTGGCAAGCTCCTCAAGCCGATGGTGGTCGCCGATGAGGTTTTGGGAGGTTCGGGTGCCTTTCTGGTGGGTTATAGCCAGCTTTGCCGACAAGGCCTTCCCGCCTGTGCCGTGGCGACTACTCGGATGAGCGATTTGATAAACGTGGCCCGCTGTTTTAATGAACTGAAGTCACCCATCACACCCGAGGAATTTGCCCGGAAGTGCCAAAAGGTTTATCGAAAAACCTTTGCCCCGATGAGCAAGATGGAATGTCACGCAGATTCCGTCAAACTCACCGAGATAGACCAAGCGGTTAATCGGTTCAAAAATGCGAGATTTCTAATTGTGGGCAATGAATCAGCGGTACAGGAACAAGATTTCCTGGGCGCCAAAGGTATTTTCGTTGGATTCGACGAGTTCAACACCTATTATGACAAAGTCGATCAGGACCAGGCGGCTGAATGGGCCCAGCGTTGGATCAAAGAGGCCGACAGGGTCGTCGAAGCCAAGCCCAAGCGGATTCATAAAGCCGGCGCCATTTACCTGGCACTTCTTGATCTGCTCAAACACTACAACACGGATACGATAACCATAAATTGCCTGGGTGGTTTTGGGGCGGGTAAATTGGCCGCCTATCCCTGCCTTGGTTTTATGCAATTGCTTAACGACGGTGGACAGGGAGTTTGTGAGGCCATGCCTGATGATACCTTAAGTATGCTCATGGCCCGTATCCTTACCGGCCGCCCCGGCTTCGTGTCAGACCCGGTCCTTGACACATCAAATAACCATATCATTTACGCCCACTGCATGGCCACCACAAAAGCCCTGGGTTCTCAGGGCCCCTCGAATATGTATCGCATCCGAACTCTTCATGATCTTGATCCCAAGGGAACTTGTGTCCAGTCGTTTTTGCCTGAAGGCTACATGACCACTTCCTTCCGCACCAACTTTACGAATAAAATCATGATCATTCATCAGGCCAAGTCTGTCGGCAACCTCGATGCTCCCCGTGGCTGCCGCACCCAGCTTGTCGGCGAAGTTCGCGGTGACATCAGCAAGCTGTTCGATCAGTGGGATATGTTTGGTTGGCATCGTGTGACCGTTTACGGAGACGTCAAAGAACCTTTGATCGAATTCGGCAACACCCTGGGGCTGAAGATAATCGAAGAAGCGTAGCTATTGGACGAACTTCGCAACTGTCAGGAAGCAGGAAGAGTAATAATCTCATAAGATTGAGGTCTGAGACGCTCCAGGCCCGGCAATTGCTGCTTGCCCAGCCGCACTTCCAGAATAACCTGCGAATCAAGATATTCCTCGGAAATCACCTCGCCGTGGCAGCGCAGGAAATGAGCAGCCCGGCCGTCACCCTGATTGCAGCATACCCGCAGATAAAGCCGCTCGCCGATCACGCGTTTGGTAACTTCATCGACCAGCTTCTCGACCCCTACCCCTGTTCGAGCCGAAACGGCGATAGCTTGCGGATTCAGTGTTAGAAGTGTATCTCGCACCGTAGCGACTCCGGGTTTATCGATTTTATTGAGCAGCAACAGAACATCCTTATTATCGCATTCAATCTCGGACAGCACTGTGTTTACCGCCTCGATCTGCACATCAGCCAGCGGATCGGAAGCATCCACCACATGTAATAATAGATCCGCGTGGATGGCTTCTTCGAGGGTGGCCCTGAAGGATGCTACCAGGTTATGCGGCAGATCCCTGACAAAACCGACCGTATCACTCAATAAAACAAACATATCTCGGCTTAGTTTCCAGCGTGTGGTCTTGGTATCGAGGGTCGCGAAGAGTTTGTCCGCTACATAGGCTTCCGAGCCGGTCAGCGTATTCAGCAGAGTGCTTTTGCCCGCATTGGTATAGCCCACCAGGGAAACGGTAAAATGATCCTTGCGCGAGCTAACCTGACGGTTTTTGCGCTTATCGATTTGCTGAATCTGTCGGCGCAACGCCGCTATTCGCTTTTGGACCAGCCTGCGGTCGATTTCGAGTTGGCTTTCCCCCGGCCCTCTGGTCCCGATACCTCCCACCGCTGCCGCCGCTCCACCGGCTGCTCCGCCGACCACCGTATCCAAATGACTCCACATACGGGTCAACCTGGGATAAGTATATTCCAGTTGCGCCAATTCCACCTGCAACCGTGCCTCGGCTGTCCGGGCCCGGCCGGCAAAAATATCCAGGATCAGCTCACTGCGATCCAGCACCTTGCAGTTGACAATCTTCTCCAATTCGCGAATCTGGGCCGGGGACAGATCATTATCGAAAATAATAACATTGGCCCCGTAATGTTTGGCCCACTGGGCGATCTCCTTCGCTTTTCCCCTGCCCACATACAAAGAAGGGTTAATGCGCCTGCGATTCTGACAAACATACCCCGCAACCCTGGCTCCTGCCGCCTCGGCCAGGGATTGCAATTCAGAGATAGATTGGCGTGAATCTATAGAGCTGCCTGGTAATTTCACGCTGACCAACAGGGCTGTTTCACAGGCAACTTTGAGGTTATTTCTTTTATTCTCCAATAGTTACATCAATACTGCTCAAGCAGACTTTCAAATAAATCCGAACAATAACATAGATATATTATATAATTTCCGGGAAAATTATGTCAAGATTTTATCGTCCCAGGGCCCCAGGGGGTCCGATAATTCTAATTAATTGCCTGCCCCTATGGGAAAATCCTGGTGAATTTATAAAAAATACCACCTAAGTACCTTATAAAAATAGACTTACGTAAATATGCGTTTTTTTACCTAATAATATTACTTTTCTGAGACACTTTACCCCCTCTCGGTCACTATTCCCTTAGAGGACTGAGTTGTAGATTTGAGTCCCGGATGAAAGATGAAAAGCTAACTGTTGCAGATGCAACTCTCGTCCTCGAGACGCTCCAAGGCAGGAAAGAGGCCTTTGGCGAACTTTACGACAGATATGCACGGCTGATCCGGGCCATCTGCAACGACACCACCAGGAATTTGGGCCAGGCTCAGGATTTGGCCCAGGAGGTGTTTTTAAGAGCTTATAAAAAACTGAATACCCTGAAGGATCCGGATCGCTTCGGTGCCTGGCTGGTAAGCATAGCTCGCAATATTTGCCGCGAATACCGCCGGGGAAAATTAAGGGATAGGCACATATTAGTGGGTGTGGCCCCACCGGACGAGACTTTGACAACCCAGGACAGCCCTCCCGAGCGAATGCTGGATTTGAAAGAGGCGCTAAGCAAATTAAGCGAAAAGGAACGCCTGGCCTTACACGTATATTACCTTCAGGAGCAGGACGCCGAAAGGGCCCAAAAAATATTAAATATGTCTCGCAGCAGCCTTTTTCGCCTCCTGGCCAAAGCCAGAAAGAAATTAGAAAAATATATCAATAGCGAAAAGAGCGATAATTAAGGAATAATTAGTGAAACCATCTTTACCCAATTCCATCTTTTCCAACAGCTATGAGGAATTCAGCCGAGACCATGATCGGTTGCGCAGCCAGCTTATCGATGCGCTTCCCGTAGCTGATTGGCAGTCAGAAAAAGTGAAATCGGCTTCACGCGGGCGGATATCCTCTCCGATATTTGCCGGCGTGAAGCTTCGTTTCGCTTTGCGTCCCGCTCTGGCCGCCGCCGCGGTTCTTTTGATCATCTTCGGAACTGCGTTCTTTATGGATACAGGTAAAGTTAATCCCCACGCTGCCTGGGCCTCGGCCCTGGAAAACGCCACCCTCGTACAAAGCCTGCACTGCCGGATGAACACCCCGGGCGCTCGTGGTAACGATGCTGACGTGGAAATCTGGTGGCGTCGGCCCGACAATTTCAGAATGCAGTTCAGTAACGGCTTGATCTGGACCAGTAATGGCCAAAACCGCTGCATGTATGAGCAAAAAACCAATAAGCTCAATATCACCAAGGCAAACGGGCCCGGTATGGAGATGTTCCTCCTGGGGCAATTTGGAAAACTCTTTGCCAGTGAATATGCCTTGGCCAGCGAATGGATTACCAACAGTGATATTACCAATTCTGAAAGAACCATGTATAAAGGCGAAAAATGCCTGAAAATCACTGCCACTATGAATAATGACCGCTATGAGTATTTCATTGAGGAGAAAGAGGACAAGCCCCTGATTTTTGAAATGAACCAATACCATCCTTCCCGGGGACTGGTATGTCACCTGGAAGTCTTGGAAGTCGACAAAAACATGGAGGATGGTTTATTCCGGATCGATCCCGAAGGGAAAAAACTTCGGTAGATTGAGCCTCCTGAAAAACAGAATATTTTTAAATTGCGCCTCAAACCCACAGTAGAGGTCCTCAAAGGTCCCGAACAGAGCCTTTGAGGGCCCCTGTGGGGCTTTTTTTAGGTTGGGTTTTAATAAGACTTATATCATCTGTGAATCAGCAGTCCATTTATGCTATCTGTTAACCAGCAGAAGGGTTAGCGTTAGCACCTGAAATATCAGTGCCAACAGAAGACAGCTTTGGGCCGCATCGGCCCTGCCCTCCGGCCCCGTCCCCAGCCAAAACGCCAGCACCAGACACAGTACCACCAACATCTGGACCACCCCGGCTAATAATTTGAAAGTGGAAAACTCAACCGGCATGGATTTATCACGGTTGAGGGCCTTCAATTCCCTCAGTATTTGAGCAAGTAAAGTTTCGGTGTCCGTTTTTTTTGCTTTCTGCGCTTTTTCTTCTTTGTCTTCTTGTTGAGTGGATTCCGAAACATCCTCTTGCAGCGCTTCAATACTTTGGGTACTCACTTGCGTCATCACCTCTACCGGGGTATCTAACTGTTGTTCTATAGTGAAATCAATATCCTTTTCGGCAATTTCTATTTTCACTGGTAATTCCTCAAAAGAAGAGTTCTGAACTGGTTGGACATCTGCTGGTATTTCTGTTGCAGATGGTGAACTTTCCTTTTCTCCGGCTTCCTCTATGCTTACAGTTTTAGCTACTGTTTCGTTTTCGCACACTTTCTCTTTAGGTGGTGCAATCCTTTCGGAGTAGCGAATAATAAGGTTGGCTGCCTCCTGTAGATTAACCGCGAAAAAATCAGGACGGGATCGACCTTTGCGCACAAGGCCCCCCCCGCGAGGTTCGAGCATAATTGTCCGGCAGCCCGCCGCCGCCCCGGCCTCCATGTCGTTGTCATCCCCGCCCACCAACCAGCTTTGGGACATATCGATATCCAATTCCTCTGCTGCCTGATAAAGCATTCCCGGTTTAGGTTTACGCAACTTACTGTCCTGCCGATATTTCTCCAGCGGAGCCTCCGGGTGATAAGGACAATAATAAATCCCGTCCAGATACGCTCCCTGCCGACCAAGGATTTCTTTCAGATGATCATGTATCTGGACCAGGGTCTTTTCTGTAATCATCCCTTCGCCAACAGCCGGTTGGTTCGTTACCATAACCAGAATAAACTCATGCTGCTTGAGCAGTTTTAAGGCTGGCACCGTATGACCTAGCAACTGAACCTGATCAGCTTTGCTCAGGAGATCATAATGTTCGATCAACGTGCCGTCGCGGTCAAAAAATACAGCTCGCTTAGTCATAATTTTTCCGGCTTGTGCTCACCTGTAATCGGCACACAACTATCTTACTTCACTTATACCTTGTGACCTGAAAACCACTAATCAGGCCATCTCTAAAAATACCCGGCAGGATGGGCTTTAGCCCATGCGGTTGCTTTTTAATCGCCGTTTCAATCTTCGAAATTCGGTTTTTCAAGAGGTTGCCATCAGTTTTCTTTCTCTGCGCTATTCACAGAATTGTTGGTGTGCCTTTCAATTACCTTATTGATGATTCCCGTGGTACTGCGACCTTCGACCAGAGGCATTAGCACCACTTTACCCCCGTGGGATTCTACCCATTCCTGACCTACCACAGCCCCGATCCAATCGGATCCTTTCACCAACACATCCGGGCTGATTGACTTGATCAATTCTATCGGCGTAGGATCATCAAATATGACCACATAGTCCACCGGTTCCAGAGCCGAAAGTAACCCCGCCCTCTCTTCCTGTTTTAGAATGGGACGGCTGGGTCCCTTGAGTTCACGGACCGAATTGTCCGAGTTGATCGCCACCACCAGAACATCTCCCTGTTCCTTGGCAAAACTCAGCAGATTGGTATGGCCGGTATGCAGGATATCGAAACAGCCGTTGGTAAAAACAATCTTATGAT
>Ga0272441_10006019_pt1 | contig 20630 bp, 24 predicted proteins | sample SSMProp6N_FD_193582 | JGI IMG/M metagenome (GOLD analysis project Ga0272441, IMG submission 193582) | Marine sediment archaeal communities from Little Sippewissett salt marsh, Falmouth, MA, United States - SSM-Prop-6N | ecosystem: Environmental > Aquatic > Marine > Wetlands > Sediment ...
ACAAATCTCAAACTCGTAACTTGACTTTGTCAGATAAGAGTTTTAGTGTATTCCATTATTGCCTTAAATTGTTATCGATGGCCAGAAACGAAGGGGAGGGTTCCGCTTTCATCCTCGGCCTAAAGACTGGGGACTTCCCGCTCTGCCCTCTCCCCACCCGCAAGTTAAAGGGTTACCTTCGGTTCGGTTGGCTTCATGCCAAGCTGCGTTTTTGTCTATCCACTTATTTCAGATCTGCTTTGGATCCCCGCAAGCCCTAAATCCACACCCATCGAATTCCGTCTGGTGAAATGTGGTGCCGCTGAACAAAAGGCCGCTTGAAGAAATCGAAGAGAAGGATCTTTACGAATTGCTGGAAAACGGAGTTTCCGAGAGCAAGACCATCGATTACAAGATGATATTACCGGGCAATTCAGAACCTGAGAAACGAGAGTTTCTAAGAGACGTCTCATCCTTTGCCAACGCGGCAGGCGGCCACCTCGTCTACGGGATCGAAGAGAAGGAAGGCTTGCCCATAAGGATCTGTGGCCTTGGTGAAATAGATCCCGATAAGGAAATCCTTCGGCTTGAGAACATCCTCAGGACAGGGATAGATCCTCGAATTCCTGGCGTGGTGATGAGGGCGATACCCTTAAAATCCTCGAAGGCTGCAATCGTGATCCGGATTCCCAAAAGTTGGGCTTCGCCTCACATGGTGGCGAGAAGTTCGTCCAGGTTCTTTTCGAGAAACTCTGCCGGAAAATACCCGTTGGACGTCTTTGAGATACGGACCGCCTTTCTCATCTCTGAAGCCATCACCGAGAAGGTCAGGGCCTTTAGGGCTAACAGTCTTGGAGACATCGTCGCAGGGGAGACGCAAAGTCCACTGAACGATGCGCCAAAGATGATATTTCAGATCGTCCCTTTCGCTGCCTTTGAGCCAGGTCGGAGGCTCGACCTATCATATTTGGTTCACAGGTATAAGGAAGGGAAAGGAACACTTCCGATACCGCTCACAGGCATTTTCTCTGACTGGCGATACAACTTCGATGGGTTATTGGTTCGGGATTCCAGGGGGTCTTATGTCCAAGTCTTCGTGAACGGGATCGTAGAAGCGATCGACTCGTTCGTCCTTGGCAGAAGCGACGCAGAACATACTGAGCCCTGTTGCGATAAGGTGATTGCGAGCTTGAGGTGCGAAGAAGTGCTCTTGGAGGCATTGCCCAAATACACCAAGATTCAAGAGCAGATGGGGGTTGAGCCACCTTTTTTCATCATGCTCAGCATCTTGGACGTTCGCGGCTATTGCATGTATGTGGATTTTGCCGAGTTCAAGGGTCATAAAGACCTCAAAATCGACCGGGATGCCCTTCTCGTGCCCGAGATATTCGTCGAGAGCTTCAAGTATGAGTCCGATCAGGTTCTGCGGCCCGCCTTCGATGCCATATGGAACGCGGCCGGGTGGGAGCGGTCCATGAACTATGATGGAGAAGGACGGTGGATAGGGAAAACGACGAAATCAACGAGCCAGAGGGACATAACTTTTATAGATTAATTCATCGTCTCTTGTAGATGGGGTATCTTCGATGAGGAAGTTGATACAGATAAGGATCGTCCACAGCCCGGCTTATATGGGGTCCGTGAAAGATGGGCTGATAGACACGATCCTGTGTGGCCTCGCCCCGTCGGAGAGCATCCCCGTCTATAGGATTAGTGTGGCTGAGCAGAATAATTAGACGGAGCGATCGCCTTTGAAGTTCGCTTGTCTGTTCTCTCCATCGTCCACCTGTTTTTGCTCAAGTTCCTGTTCCGGGTGATTTTCGTAATAGAGGTAGTGGCCACACCGTTTACAGTAAGAAGCGTCGATATCGTGTTCGTTCAAACCACATTGAGGACATGCGACGCGGATCTTCTTGGATATCTGTATCCACTCTTTCACGATCTGGCTGGCCTGCCAAGGTATCAAAATGATTCCAGTGAGGATGGCAAGGACGGTGATCCATCTGCCTGTTCCAGATGCGGGAGTTATGTCGCCAAAGCCCACTGTCGTCAAAGCGACAACGATGAAGTAGAAAGCATCGCCGAAGTTTTGGACTTGGTCGTTGATGGAACTTTCTGCGCTATAGAAAAGTCCCGAGAAGACGAAGAGAATTATCAGCATCGTCATCACCAACCTTGCTACCTTGAGGAGTTCTAAAGTTACGCTTCCGAAAAAGAAGTGTGGATCGGTCAAAAACCTGAGAAACCGGAATATCCTGAACACCTTGAAGACCCTGATGGTCTTGACGAACGTTATGTTGAGGCTGAGCCCAAATAGGGGCAAGAAGAACTGAAGGCCTGTGGGCAGTATAGCGACCAGGTCGATTATGCTGTACACGTCCACAATTTGTCTCATCCGATCAGGTGCGCCGTAGAGCCTCGCCAGATACTCAATTGTGAAAAAGACGACTGCCAGGATCTCGATCCTCCAAAGAAATGTTCTAAGCTCTGAAGATATCGAATATGTGTCTATGACGAAGATGGCGCAGACCAAGAGGTTCATGAAGATGATGATTATGTCGATAATCTTGCCAAGTTGGGTCTGGTAATCGATGAGATAGAACTGGACGAGCTCTCTCGACGTCGTGGGGCGATCGGATATCTTATCGGCCTTCATCTTGAATTACAAGATCACTTTCTTTGGATAAACAACCTTCGACTGATAGAACCTTTATATAGAATATATTTTTATATTTACTGAGGGCAACGTGCATATATAGAGCAAGCAAACAGGCAAAATCAGATGACTCAGAAGGCGGAACTGAAGCGGGAACTTGGGCTCGTCGAAGTCACTCTCTCGGGCGTTGGGATCATTCTTGGGGCTGGGATATACGCCCTCATAGGAGTGGCTGCGGGAAGGGCTGGAAATGCTCTTTGGCTCTCTTTTTCGATAGCGGCTTTGATTGCGGCGTTCACGGGCCTCAGCTATGCAGAACTTTCTTCCATGTTTCCAAGGGCGAGCGCCGAGTACGAGTACACATCTCGCGCCTTTAACCAGAAGCTCGCCTTCGTGATCGGGTGGCTTGTCATATTCAGCGGAATCATAGGGGCTGCCACCGTCGCTCTTGGGTTTGGTGGATACTTTTACGTCCTGACAGAAGTTCCTGTCAAGCTTTCGGCCGTCCTTTTGATACTTGCCTTGTCTCTGGTTCTGTTTCGGGGCATAAAGCTCTCCGCCTGGTTTGCCATAGTCTTCACGCTGATCGAAGCTGGCGGTCTCATCATGGTGATTTTCATTGGGCTGCCACACCTTGGAAGCGTCGACTACTTCGAGATGCCGCATGGTTTCAGTGGTGTATTTGAGGCGGCCGCCTTGATATTCTTCGCCTACATGGGGTTTGAAGAGATTGTAAAGCTCTCTGAAGAGACGAAAAATCCAGAACGCACAGTGCCCAAGAGCTTGATACTGGCACTGACCGGGACGATCGTCCTTTACATCCTGGTCGCCATAAGCTCCGTCAGCGTGGTCGGGTGGGAGCAGCTTTCCGCGTCCAACGCGCCTTTTGCAGAAGTTGCATTCGAGTCTTTGGGAAACGATGCCTTCGTGGTGATATCGGTCATCGCTCTTTTTGCCACCGCCAACACCGTCTTGCTGATGCTTCTTGCAGCGTCCAGGATAACCTACGGAATGGCCGAATCTTTCGGCCTTCCAAGCATTTTCTCTAAAATCCATCCCGCCACGAGAACGCCCTGGGCTGCGATATTGGTCATCATGACGATATCGATCGTATTTACGTTATCAAGCAATATCGCATTCGTTGCCAGCGCCACCAACTTTGTCCTCTTCTTGACCTTTGCCGTGATCAACGCAGCGCTGATCACTTTGAGGTACAAAGAGCCTCAGATCACCAGGCCCTTCAAGGTCCCCATCAACTTGGGCAGAACGCCTATTCTGCCAGTTTTTGGGATAATCACTTCAGTCTTCCTCGCTTTGCAGCTGGATCGGGGAGCGATGGCAGTTGGATTAGTCTTAGTTCTGGTGGGGGCCGTTATTTCCTTTGTGTGCTGTAAAGGGAACGGCCCCTAAAGACAGGTTCTGTCTTATGTCGCCGAAGCTGAAGTGCTACTCACGATGTGCCAACCAATCGTCCCAAGTGTAGGGCCTTGCATCATACCCCATTTCTCGGAGGGCATACCAGACGATTGAAGCTTGGCCTCCTCTTTTGGAATAAACAACCACAGGCTTGCCTTTCTCTAATTCTATGAAAATTTCTGAGAGGTCTTCGCCGCCTTTGATCCACCCGTCCTCTATCACTTGATCATATTCGATATTGATCGCACCTACTATGTGATCTTGCGCAAATTGATCTGCAGATCTTGCGTCCACTATCTGGAGGTCCCCACTCAAAACAAGATCGTAATCTGCCAAAATCGCTGCGTTAGGTTCTGGAACATAACTGGTAGCGGATCTAGCGTTTTGTATCTCGATCATATCCATTTTGACCTCGCCCCAATCATCTTCAGTTCCTTTGAGCAATCTGACATCTTTGTGCCCCAAAGATTTCATGATCCAGAATACGAAGGTAAGATCTCCACAGGGAAAACAATCACCGTATATCACCAGCGGGTCGTTCTCAGAGATGCCTGCCGACCCTAACATCCCAGCAAGATCAGGAACCGACTTTATGGTACTGTCGTCGTAGACCAAATTCTTAGAAGGAAGGAGCACGGTGCCTTCGATGTATGACTCTCTTGGAACGTTATTTACGTAGATCAAAACGTGCGTAGAACCGCCATCTAATTCCTGGAAAAGTTCTTCAGTCGTGATGGTTGTAGGCAAGGGAATTTCAAGAACGTTGGTCGTTTCAAGTTCGGAATTATTTTCTGTGGGGATATCCTCCACGACGATATCGTTAGATGTTTCAGTTGTGGATTGAAGCCAGGCGTCTCCAGACCAGGCATTTGATCCAGAACTACAACCGCATCCAGCGTTTGCGCTGCTGGCTAAAATGGAGAACAGAACTAAGCAGATTGCAAAAGCTGCTAACTTATTTCGCATTCAAAATCCGCTCCTATGAAATATTTATATCTCAAATACGATACCACGTTTACCAGACTTATGGGGGCTGGCACTTCCACGAGAGGGCCTATTACCGCTGCAAAAGCCTCGCCTGAGTTGATACAAATGATGCTTCTAACAACGGTGCAGTCCTCTTGAAACATATGACTTACTCTGCCAATATCTCCACTAGGTTCATGATCTGGATGATTGCCCCGTCAGAGAGACGATAATGGGACCAGTTTCCTTCTTTGCGCTCTTTTACGAGTCCTGCATTCTTCAGGATATTGAGATGATGGGACGTGGTGGATTGTGGTCGATCGAGAGCGGTCATGATCTCGCAGACGCAAAGTTCGCCTTCTTTGAGAAGCTTTAGGATGGTGAGGCGGGTAGGATTCGACATGGCCTTGAAAACCATGGACTCAGCTTCTAAATTAGACCGGTCCACCTTCTCGATGATCGATCGAAGCTTTCTTGCGGCATCCTTTGCGGTTGATTCGTCCCCTTTCAGCCTGGTCAATCGTCTTACACATCGGTCCTGAGTTTCGGCGCATTTTGTCATCTTATCAGCTCTAGCTACAGCAAGAACATCCTATACGCAAGAAGTTATCCCGCTCTGCATGGTGACATTCTTTGCATATCTTAACACGCCCTAAATCTCGATGGTTCACTTTGAGCAGTGGTGCACTACTTCTGCCACAAATATCACATTTCATGTGCGAACAATTTCTTTTTTCACTCATACGCTTTGCCAAAGCATATCCACATAATTGGATATATAAACATTTTGCACAATCCTCTAAATGGGGGCAATACGGCGAATAAGGCCAATCCAATAGGATTATATACGAATAACCTACTCATGGGAGATCAGCATATATTGATATGCAATGCTCGAAAGATCGATTTTGATCTATGGTGTGAGAACTTAAAGGGGATGAATGAGTGGGCGGTAGTAAAATTAGCAGAAAATGCAGGAATATCTCGATATTTGGCATTATTTTGGCAAGTTGTCTTTGCATAGTTTCGGCTGCCGAAGAGTATTCGGTGGGCTCCGAAGACGATGATTGGTGGATAGTTTATCCAGATCAACACCTCAACACAGGATCTGAGGTAAATCACCCCTCATGGATTTTAAGCGCTCTTGAAGATACGCCGATTCTCATCTTGGACCACAGCCAAGGAAGGTGCAAAGCCTGTATTGACCAAGAAAACGACGTTAATTCCGTCTTGGAAGATTTGGGTGGCGACATCACCTACCATAATTTGATATCAGGCAGTGGAGACCAGGCGGCTGACGAACTGTTTGGGATCTATGATCCCAACGGTGGGAAATCTTACATTCCGCTGACGATCGTAGTGACGCTAATCCAAGACGATGACGGGGACGTGCAAGTTGGATGGCACAGCTTTGAAACGCCAACCGGAGAAGACCATATCCGGACCTATGTGGAAGACGCAATAAACTATCACGAAGAGAACGTTGACAACTGGGAAGTGTGATCGGACATGAAGTCTGACCACAAAAATTTTTTCGTAATAGGCATAATCTCCTTACTCCTCATTATAATTGCAGTGTTTTCATATAATTCTGTTTTAAGTTCAACACAAACATTAATTTCTGCCCCAGACTTTCAGACCACGGATCTGAACGGTGATGCATTCTCCTTGAGCGATTTCAAGGGTGAAGTCGCGGTCTTTCACATAACTAATATAGAAGTTCCATTATGTGTTGAATGTGAAGACGTCCTTGAGGCTCAGATCGGTGAGCTTCAAAAACTCAAAGAAAAAGATGTCAATATAAACATAATAACTCTGAATATGAGGAAGAACCGCTTTTCTCAGGACGGTAAAAGTCTTGTTGAAAGCTGGTGGAATGCCAAAATAGACTGGATTTGGGCCGAAGATTTTGAGCCATATGAGATTGCGGGTAAGTATGTCGATTATTCCAACTTCGAGGGCGGATTTTCCAATCCCACCATACTCCTGATCGATAAACAAGGTCAGATTGCAGGCATATATCACGTGTATCAGATGGGTCGAGGCGAGATCGACGGAATTCAAAGTGCTGAGGACCTCTACAGCAAAGTGCAGTCTCTAGAAGAAGGAGAATGGACTGAACTTGAAGGGACGATCTCGCTGCATAATATCACATTCATCGGAATGTTTGCCTTGGGAATAATAACTTCCTTTTCACCCTGTTCTCTGGCCCTTTTGATCGCCATGTTTTCTTACATCATGACAACTCGCAAGAGAAAAGTCTTAACAGAAAATGGTGATTATGGATCTTCGTCCCGGGAAGGGTTGATGATCGGAATCGCCTTTACCATGGGAATGGCAGCGGTCTTCTTTTTCGTTGGGCTCTTCATATCCAACATCGGACTCTTCGTCAGAGATTCTCGTTTCTTTGATCTTGCTGCAGGTGTTCTCCTGATAATGCTCGGAATTAACACTTTTAAGCCTTTAGGAGAAGTATTCGAGCCTGTTACATCACGGATCCCATCCCCAAAAGAAGAGAATGTGCGGCAAAAGAAGAGTATCTTAGAACAGGCCATAAACATCTCCGCGGCACTCTTCAAATACTCGACCTTCATAGGTGCCTTCACCTTAGGAATCTTCTTCGCTCTAGGTTGGGCACCTTGTGCCATCTCTTTGGTGTTTCCAGTCTTAATATGGTTGATGTCCCAGGATATATCGCCCTTCACCGGCGGCTTGATGCTCTTCATCTTTGGGGTGGGACACGGAGTTCCCATAATCCCCATCGCTACTTTCACCAGGTCTTTTGGCGGAAAGCTGGGCGAAGAGTACCTCTCTGCAGGAAAGTGGATTGTCAAAATCTTCGGAGTTATGATCATCGTTACCGGTCTGGTATTTGCGGTTCGATATTTCGGTTACAAACTTTGGTAAGGAGGGGGCAGTGTCAGGAAACCCTGAAGATATAAAGATGGTGAGCAACGCCATGGCCAACATCACACGACGGAATGTGATGAAACTCTTGGCCGATGACGACAAAACTGTAAAAGAGATCGAGGACGCGGTCGACAAGTCGATGCTCGACTATCATTTCAAGATTCTGGATCAAGCAGGTCAGGAGAAGTCACCCTCGACCTGTGCTCACCTCTCAAAGAGCCAAAGTACAAGCAAGACATGGAACATCTCCAGGTCTTGGCCGAGTACATCTAAAACTGGATGCGCACTTGAAGACGCTGACCATCATCCTAACCGACGGCCCTTACATCTCCGAGTATGCAAAGATCGCTTGCAAGATCGCCGATGCCGCCCTGAAACGGTATCAAGTGAACATATCCCTCTATCTCAACGCGGTTCACATAGAGCTGGTTTCAGAAGGGAACAGAAGGGTGCTCAACTCTTGGGATAGGCCGATTACGATCCCACCCATCATAGCGCCGTAGGGGTTTCCAATCCCCCCAAGAATTACGGCCGCAAAGATCGGTATCACCATGAACCAGCCCATGTTGGGGTTCTCGTTTGTGATCAGTCCGTAGAGTATCCCAGCCGCAGAAGCAAGGCCCACGCCTATCGCCCAGGTGTATCTTATCACCCTGTCCACGTCGATTCCAGATACGCGAGCAAGGTCGATGTTGTCGGAAAGGGCTCTCATCGCCTTTCCGATGGTGGTCTTCTTCAAAAGATAGTGAATGGCGAACATCAAGATCACCGCCACCACGATCACAGCCATCTGGTACTGGGTTATCACCACGTTGTGAAATGCCATGCCCTCCTTGACCGGCATCTGATATCTGTGGATATCCGGACCGAACTTGAAGACGATGAGGTTTCTGAGGCATAAAGCAAGGCCGATCGAGAGTATCATGAGAGAGGTTCGGTTCGCTCCTTTGGTGCGCATCGGCTTCCAGATCGATATGTCGAGGCCCACCGAGATAGAGAGCGGTCACAATGATGGCAAAGAGAGATGCAACGAGGAAAGGGGCACCCCACAGGGCGCCAAAGAGGAAAGCAACGTAGGCACCGAAGGTGACGAAGTCTCCGTGGGCAAAATTGGCAAAGTTCAAGATTCTGTAGGTCATGGAAAGACCGATCGCAGAGAGGGCGATTATACATCCCAGGACTATCCCATTGATCACCACTTGCTCTATCGCCATCTGAAATTTCCCTAACTCTTTATCAGAGGTTAGTACAGTAATGTATGGGTTTATTTAGCTTTTCATTCAAACGAGGAACTTTTTTAGATTAGCACAATCGATATATACAAACAAATGACACTGAAACTCTGTCAGTGGCCAAAAGTGGAGACGTCGAATATAGCGTTTAACGATTGCCTTCAGACCAAATTTCAAAATCATAAGATTTTTTGAGATTTGGTCTGATCTTATCGTTATAGTATGTGACGATATATTTTCGACAGACCTCAAAATCATAAATAAATTTCCTGGCCTTTTGGAGGAATACGGATGAAAATAGGCGTTTATCCCATCTGCTTTGCAGTACTTCTTACCGTTATTTTCTCAGGATGTGTTGAAGAAGGCGACGAAAAGACTGCAACCGTGAAGGTCGCGGCGCTCCAATCCCTTACTGGTGACCTTGGTACCTATGGAGGTCCCATGACCGATGCCATGAAGCTGGCGGTGAAAGATGCAAACGAGAACGGTGGCGTTCTTGGAAACAAGATCTAACTCATAATCGAGGATACGCAAACCTCTGAGATCCCTGCGGTTGACGCTGCCAACAAGCTGGTCAAAGTAGACAAAGTTCCTGTGATAATCGAGGCCACCAGCAGCGGCCCAAGCTCTGCGATAATCGGTATTACCACAAGCAACGATGTCGTCCAGATATCGTCTTCGAACACCGGAGTCGAGTTCACCAACTATCCTGACAACGACTTCTACTTCAGGACTTGTCCCTCTGACGCACTTCAAGGAGAAGCTATGGCCAAACTCGCCTCGGATATGGGCTACAAGACTGCAAGAACCCTCGTTTTGAATAACCCTTACGGAATCGGGTTTGAAGGCGTATTCCGCGAGTCTTTCGAGAATGTGGGTGGCGAAGTTGTCGAGTCGGTCAGGTACGATCCTGCACAGACCATCTTCGACACCGAAGTTGCCAGGGTCGCCGCAGACAATCCCGACTTCGTGATGTTGGTGGCCTATCCTCAGACCGGTAGCATAATACTCAGAACCGCCTACGAGAAGGGTTTCCTCAGCGGAGATGTTGACTGGCTACTTTCAGAAGGACTCCGTGACGAGAACTTGGCAGAGATGGTGGGAAAGGACGAGTCAGGCAATTACATCGTTGCCGGAATGATCGGAACCACGCCAGACCCGGGGGAAGCTGGACCTGCTTATGAGGATTTCAAAGCCAAATTCTCAGAGGAATGTGGAAACGCGCCTTCAACTTACTGTTCGAACAGCTACGATGCTGCAGCCGTCGTGATTTTGGCCATGGAACAGGCAGGAGAAGTCTCTGGTCCTGCGATCAGGGACAACATGAGATCTGTGGCAAATCCACCTGGCATAGCAGTCACGGACGTTGGCGAAGCTTTAGAGCTGATTCGAAAGGGCGAAGAGATCAACTACCAGGGCGCATCTGGCGAAATAACCTTCGATGAGAACGGTGACGTCTCAGGAAAATACGCCACCTGGATAATCACTGAGGACGGCAGCATCCAGTTTGGGGATGGCATAGATCTCAACTGAGATCGCCCCCAAATATCAATATTTTTAACACACGTGACGAATCCAAGCCGTCACATCTTTTTATTGTCGCTGCCAACCAATTCAAGATCGTCGATGGCCCTATTTGAGCTAGTGTAGGTCTCTTTCGACGAACTTATCACCATCTCTTCGCATCTCGCAGGCGATTTTCCCGTCCACCAGCCTCAAGATTCGATCGGTCTTTTCTGCCATGTCCATGTCGTGAGTGACGAGGATGAAGGTCTGATTCATCTCTCGGTTGAGCTTTCTTAACAGATCGTAGATCATGTCCGAGCTTTTCGTATCGAGGTTGCCGGTGGGCTCGTCCCCTATCACTATCGAAGGATGGTTTGCAAGAGCCCTTGCCACTGCTACCCTCTGGTTCTGGCCGCCGCTGAGCTGAGTGGGCCTGTTGTTCAGTCTATCTCCCAATCCGACCTGTTCCAGAAGGCCGACTGCCCGCTCTTTGGCCTTGCTTCGGTTCATTCCGGCGATGAGAAGAGGCATCATCACGTTCTCAACGGCGCTAAACTCTGGGAGGAGGTGATGGTACTGGAAGATGAAACCCAGCTCCTTGTTCCTGAGCCCGGCTCTTTCTTTTGGGCCGATATTGGTGATGTTCTTGCCTTTTAGCCAAATCTCGCCATTGGAAGGAGTGTCGAGAAGCCCTATCATGTTGAGCAGGGTGGACTTTCCACTGCCGCTTGGCCCAACTATCGAGAGGACTTCCCCTTCCTCGATTGTGAGGTCTACATCGTCTAAGGCTACGAGTTCGACCCCATCTCCGTAGACCTTTCTCAGCTTTTTAATCTCGATGATGTTTCTCACTTGCAGATCACCTCCGCAGGAATTGATAATAGGATATCACGTCGGTCGACCTCATCAGAGGGCGTATATCGACGAATGTTTTCCTTATTTTTCCCAAAGCCGTATGCGTTAATTATCATGTAAGACCACGAATAAGTTTCTCAAGCGTTTATTCGGTGGCTATCGCCTCCACCGGATCGAGATTAGACGCCTTGTAAGCTGGATAGATCCCAGCCAGGAAGTTTACCGCGAGGGCGAAGATGGAGACGTATATGAAAGTTTCAAGGTTCAAGACCACTGACATGCTGGAAGTGCCGTAAATCTCTTCTGGGACCTGGATCGACCCTATGAGCTTTGAAGCAATGAACGCGAGGCCTCCGCCGAGGAGGGCAGAAGGCGGTCCAAGTATTGCGCTCTCGAATATAAATATCTTCATGATCGAGCCCCTGCTTGAGCCCATCGCCATCATTATCCCAATTTCTTTTGTCCTGCGGCTTATGATCATTATCATAGTGTTGGCGATCCCAAACCCAGATATGATGAATATCAAAAGATAGAATATCCAAGAGTAAACCGCTTGGGTGTCTAGCTGCTCTAAGATGTCGCGGTTCAGGTCTTGCCAGCTCTCTGCCTTGTAACTGGTCCTCATGTTGAGGTCAGCGGCGATTTCGGGGGCCGCATAAATATCAGAGAGCCGAACCCCAACTTCGGATACGACATCACCTTCACCCAAAAGGTCCTGGGCGGTCTCAAGAGGAAGATAGACCAAACTCTGGTCCAGGCCAGTCCCTGTGTTGATTATACCTATCGCTTTTACCTGTATCGAGACGCTCTGACGGACAAGCCGAAAGTCGTCGCCACGCTTTATCTCCAAATCTTCTGCAAGATCAGATCCAACCACTGCAGCATATTTCTTGAACCGGAGATCGTAATAGTCGCCCCAGATAACGTCATCTTGGACATTCAAGAGCTTGTCTTCTTGGACGGGGTCGGCCCCGATGAATAGGACGCCTTCGACGTTGTCTTTGTATTTGGCAGCGGCTGTCCTCACAAGCCTGGGCGAGGCCGCCTCGACCTCGGGATACTGGAAGATTATATTCGAAAGGGTCCTGTATAAGCGAATGTAATCCTCGTCCTCTTTCGGATCGATTGTGAGATGGGGATTGTTCTCGACGGTGTTATCGATGAGGTCTTCCCTGAACCCGTTGGTAAGGCCGATCAAGACCACGATTACGGCCACCGCCAAAGCCACAGAAAGCACCGTGAAAAGGACCATTCTCGGATTTCCGAATATGTGTCTTCTGGCTACGGTCCATTCGAACATCTCTAACCCCTCAGAGCGACTACTGGATCCAGTTGCGACGCCTTATGTGCAGGATATACCCCTACAATCATGCTCAAAGCCAAGGCCAAAAGCGAGAACAATACGAGGTCAAAGGGATCAACCAGGAACTTGAGTATGAAGGGCTGAGGCGCCGTTGCAACGTCGATGGCAATCTCGAGACTGTGAAGGTAAGCCGAGACCGAATAGCCAAGGACACTTCCGAAGATGCCGCCGAAGAGGCCAAGGATGCCACTTTCTATGAGGAATATCGTTCTGATGTGGGCCGGACTTGTCCCCATGGCCATCAACATCCCTATCTCTTTGGTCTTTTCCAGGACCATCATGTTCATGACGTTGGCAATCCCAAAGGCGGCGATGATTATAATCAGGATCATGATCAGGTTATTGGATAGAGTCTCGATTTCCACAGTCTCCTCAAACTCAGGAAAGAGGGATCGCCAGCTTTCGGCCTCATATCCCAAAGCCGATATCTGAGCTGCCACCTCATCGGATTCATAAGGGTCTTCTAAATGTATGTTGACGTAGGTTATCACGTCGCCTTCGCTGAGGAACTCCCTTGCCGTATCCAAAGAGACGAAGGCAGATTCGTCCCACTCTTCTATTCCCGTGTTGAATATCCCCGCCACCACAAGGTTTAGGGTCTTAGCATCGGGAAAACTCATCTCCACGTCTTCGCCCAGTTTCACGTCAAGATCATGGGCCACCCGAGATCCAAGGACGATCCTCCTGCCGTCTTGAATGCCATTCAGGTTTCCTGCCACCATGTACTTTTCGCCAATCCTTGTGACCTTGTCCAGCTCTGAAGGGATGACCCCTTCCAGGGATATGTCCTCTACATTATCTTCATAAGATAGAATGGCGGTGGTGCTTAAGGAGGGCGAGACCGCGATCACGCCTGAAATGGCCCATATGTTCTCCATAAGCGTTTTGTAAAGGTAGATGTAATCTTCGCCCTCTTTTGGCGTCACCAGGACGTGGGGGGCAAGCTCGAAGAACATGCCAAAGAACGTTTCTATATTGCCGTTTGTTACCGATCTAGTGAGGATGGTTATGGCAACCGCAAGCCCCACAGCACCCACGGCAAGAAGGGTCTGCCTTCTCCTGGTCTTGATATGTTTCATCGCCACAGAAAGTTCGAACAAAGGGCACTCCTCCTAAAGGTTATGAAAAGCTCTCATTGGTTCACCGGGCACCATTTACAGGGGTTTTGACTTGGGCCAAGCTCTTGCCAGTGTGGGTGGCAACCAAAAGTCCAAAGCCATGAGCTTTGCAAATTTAATCTAACTTCAGGCTTTGATCCGATTTCTGGCAAACTGGCTTTCTCCATTACGGTTTAACCACTCCTGTTCCTGACGACGAAGTACACGACAATGACAACGGCAATCAGTATTACGGCCCCGATGACTGTGGTAGACTGTGAACTTTCGTCCCCCCCCTCTCCTTCTGGCGTTTCCACAACAGCGACTTGGGGCCTTGGCTCGGCTTCGATGATGCTTTCGGCAAGATCAATTACGTCGCCGTCATTTCCGAGGAGATATATCTTAAGCTGGTATATTCCAGGGTCCAGCGTCTCTTCCCAGGATATTTCGACGGTCTCGTCATCATTGGTGAGAAGTACAGGCGTCTTCTCTTCGACTGAAGTTATGAACTCTCCGTCCTGGTAAAGCTCAAACCTGAGAGACCCTCTAAAGGGAACTCTCGACTCGCCCATCACCGTTGCGCTCGCGCCCGTTTCATCTTCGTAGGTGTCGGTGATTTCAGCATTGTCCTTGGCAATGAACGAGTTCATGAAAGCCCTCGTTTGGCCACCTCTCTTTTCGACGATCTTGATCCTGCCAGTGTACTCCTGATGGTTTTCGAGGAGCGGTTTCCACACCCGATTGACCTCGGCAGGAGTCCTTACACTTCCGGATATGGGGACTGAATCGTCCTTTGAGACGTAAAGGGCTTTTCTGTCCTGTATCAGCATATAATATATGTCAACAACGGCAAGATCGCTCGAATATATCAAAATGTTCATGCCTTTCTGGTCTGCGTGAAAATCCCTCACGTCGAACCTGATGTCGGACCGTCCGCCGTAGTAAAAGTCAAAGCACCTTTGCGAGATGGTCTCCTCGCCATTCTCAAGCCGAGCGCAGACCGCATAAGGCCCTTCTTCGGTTTTGGGTACATTCCACATGGCGATCCAGGTACCAGGGCCATCTAGGGTGAAGGTCTCGCTCTGGATTCGACGCCCCTCGAACGATAAATCGATCCCAAGAAGGCAGCCTTTTGCATCGCCTTCGATTGTTACGTCGCAGGACTGAAGGTCAGAGTAGATGTCCACAATTTCCTGAGCGTGGGCCGGTGCGAAGATGGTGATCAACGCGATGACAAATAGATATGGAAGTGATGGTTTCATGATTGATCTCCTTCAGGGCGAACGCAGCAGGATCCCCCTTACTTTAGTGGGGGGTGAAATGCGTTCAAATTTATGTGAACTAACGTAGAGTTCACCTCCATTTTTTGGAGTTATGCGTACCAAAGATTGTGGAGTCAATCTTGGGATCCGACGTCCTCTCGATCTGATACTGAAAGGTTTGTATGGTGCAAGCACTGTCCCTACCTCCCAGGACTGTTTAACCGGCACCCTTAGAGCCTGAAACTGAGGCGGCATTCCAGGGTAACTATAGTGCTTAATGATACTTTCCGGACGAATCTCAAACTCACAAGAGTTTGAGATTTGGCCTATTCGTATCGTTAAGCACTATTCTGGCGAGAATCGATTAGTACCATCTAATCGGTTCTCGACTATAAATTCTTTCGTATCGGCTCCCGATCTTGTAAAACTCCTCGATCGGTGATCTGGTCAACCAGGGCACGTTACATGCCCGTCACTTTAGTGGCGGGTAGTTGACATCTGGGCGTTTTCTTCTTGCGACTCGATCTAGCGGGCGTGTAACCGGTGAACACCACTGGTTTGGGTGCTTGGGTGCTTGGTCGCTAACTGCCTAATCTGACAAAGTCAAGTTAACTTCGCCATTCAAACTCGGTTTGAACCAGAGGTTAGAGCGTTAGAGCTTCAACTTTTCGGCTTCTTCTACCGAGTATCCTTCGTGAACGACCTTGCAGAGTTTTCTGACAAATAGCGTTGGATTTTTGGCTTGGAATATGTTTCTGCCTATGGAAAGGCCGCAGCCACCGACGTTTATTGAGTCGTATACCATCTGGAGAACCTCTTGCTCGGTATCCATTTTAGGGCCACCTGCTATGACCACCGGAACGCTACAGCCCCGGACCACTTCTTTGAACGTCTCAGGCGATCCCGTGTAGTTTGTCTTGACGATGTCTACACCAAGCTCGGCACCGATCCTGGCGGCGTGTTTCACGTACTCAACACTATGTTCTGATTCCACCTTTTGGCCTCTGGGATACATCATGGCAAGAAGCGGCATCCCCCAAGAATCACAGGTTCGGGCTACCCTTCCCAAGTCCTGGAGCATTTCGGGCTCGTCTTCGGCACCTACGTTGATATGAATGCTCACAGCGTCGGCTCCAATTCTCATGGCGTCTTCAACTTCTGTTACCAGTACCTTGTGGTTGGGATCTGGAGCCAATGACGAGCTTGCTGAAAGGTGGATTATAAGGCCCACATCGCGGCCGTACCCTCGATGGCCATGCATCGGCAGGCCCATATGGCCGAGAACTGCGTTGGCCCCCCCCTCGGCTACTTTGTCCACCGCCTTCTGAAGATCTATAAGCCCATCTATTGGACCTACTGTAAGGCCGTGATCCATGGGGACGATAACCGTTTTGTTGGTCTTTCTGTTAAAGATACGTTCCATTCTGATGGATTTTCCTATGCTCTTCATGGAGAAATTCATGTAAAGGGTTGGGGTAAAAAGTTAATGGTCGAAAATGAACTTGTGAGATGTGGCGGAACGTTAAGGGCTCATGTGGGTCCTTATTGCGCTCAACTTTGGCACAATGGGTAGGTTTGTGCTTCATTCTGGCTCGATGAAAGCCCGTTTTGCAAAGACCGTTCTATTTATTTACTATCGTGGCCCTTTCTTTCTGGGGGTTATTTATAGTGAAATGGTTTGAAGCCCTAATACTTGGAATGGTGACGTTTATGGTGTCGACAGGTTCCTGTCTTGGCGCTGATGACGATGATGATCAGGTGTCAACCCTGATTGTATCTGGCTTGGGAACTGCAAGCGCCGAGCCTGATATTGTCACTGTAGTGCTCGGGGTCCAGACCCGAGACAAAAGCGCGGCCAAGGCAATGGCAGACAACGCAGAGCAAATGACCGGAACGATTGCAGCACTCAAAGGAGCAGGCGTAAAAGAAGAGGACATCAAAACCTCTGGCTTTAGCGTCTATCCGATGAGAGACTGGATCGACGGGAAAAGGTCTGAAGAGGTAATCTTTGAAGTGAACAACCAGGTCACTTTCACAATGGACCTTTGTGATGAGATCGACATTGGCGAGGTACTGGACGCAGCGGTGGGCGCTGGAACTAACACAGTAAACAGCGTCAACTTCGGCCTGAAAGATACATCCTCTGCGCAGCAGGAGGCTCTTTCCAAGGCGGTGGCCGATGCAATGAGCAAGGCCGAGACGATCGCTGGCGCGGCAGGTGTGAACCTGGGACGGATAATGAGCATATCTGAGAACGGCTTTACACCAATTCCAATCAGTACTCGGTTGGCCTTTGCAGAGGTTGCGTCGTCGAGCACTCCAATCGTTCTTGGCGAGGTTGAGGTGACGGCCAGCGTCTCCATGACCTACGAGATCGAGTAGATCCGCCCGCGCGGATCTACTTGGTCATATTTATATTTGGATTATAATTAATCAAATCCTGTTGGATGTGCCATATCAATATTCTATTGCTGAAGTCTCGGGCTTAGATATCGCTCGTTTCAGGATCTTTTGGCTCTCTTCTGGCGTGTTTACTGTGTTGACCATGAAGGTCTTGGATCTCTCGAAGAGGGATTTAAAAAAACCGCTCCTCAAAGCCCGTTTGAAATCGTCCTTAACGAGGAGATGGGGGTTGAAGTAGCCGTTTGCCTCCAGCATTTCGAGAGCCTCTGACGGATCCAGCACTCTTAGAAGTTCCATATTTGGATCTCTGACTAGGATCACGACAGTGTCAAGGGTTGTAAGCGGCAGAATTCGCCCTTTTCCTATGGCCCATCTTAGATCCACCACCCCACGCCCCTCGTCATCGAACTTGGCTCGTTCGATCAATCCTGAAAACTCCTTCCAGATCTCGGATAGCTCTGCCCTTATGTAGAAGTTCTTCTCTGAGCCGTAAGCGAGGACGTGGTCGCCGTAGATCCGTGTGTAGAACCAATCGTCAGAAATCGCCCTCACCTGCGGGCTTCTGAGAAGGCCGTATGTGTGAGTGGTCTTACCGGCCCCAGAGCCGCCCAGGATGCAGATCCCGCGCCCCAGAATGTCCAAACATGCACCGTGGACTGAGTATATTCCATGATCATCTTCGAGAACGTCCCCTGCAAGGCTCAAGGCCAGGGACTTAATCCATCCATAGTAGTCAATGTTGAATAGAAAAGCGGTCTTGGATTGGGGGTCGTAGCAAACGGCGTTATTTCCCACGGCAGGATCCTTGAGCACATAAAGACGGCCGTGAGATCGGATGTTGTGGGACATGAAGTAGAAGTTCTCTTCCCAGCGCGTCTTTACGGTTTTCATCCCGGTCAAGAGCTTTATACAACAGCCGTAGATGTCCGATTTCACCTCGTAATCGATCTGGGATGTGTATCGCTCCACCAGCTTTTGTTTTTCCTCAAGGGTTATCAGTTCTACAGAATAGGGCATATGTACACCTCCGAAAGCATATAATGCATTCTATATAGGAATGTTATAATTACTATAGATCAACTGGCGGAATATTCCCATGAAAATGCCCATGGATCAAGAGCGTTTGTTATCAGAATTGAGGGGATGATTTACGCAGTTGAATCGGTTACAACTTGAACGTCTCTTGAGATAAAACCTTTATGTGACGTTCGTATATCTCACTATTTGGGCGTACAAATTTATATATTGGAAAAAAGAATCTATCAACTGCGCAAGTTTTGTGCATTTACCACTCGAACTTCATCTCTGTAATTCCCTGGGCTTTAAGCTCCTTTTTTATGGCCTTGCCCTCATCCTCAGTCTCAAACGTCTTTACCTTCTCTGTTCCATCCTTGTCTATGTAGGTTACCTGCATAAATACCGCTCCAATCTCTAGCATCTTTGTATATTTACTAATACAAATAACTTACGCTTAAAGTTTAGCGCACGTATCTAAATTCAATCATTCCAATTATAGTCGAGAACCGTTAGATGAGTCTAATCTGTTTCGAAAGATTAGTGCTTAACGATACGAACGGGACAAATCCCAAATTCTTACGAGTTAGAGTTTTGTCCAAAAGGTATCGTTAAGCACTATAAGCAGAAATTAGTCCGTCATCATCCCGAAAGGGTCAAGGGAGTCGAGATGATGGAACGGGGACCGAATGTAACCTCAGTTTTCTTATTCCGACGCGATCATCACGTTGCTGGCTTTGATCACTACTTGTACCTCTTTTCCCTCTTTTAGCCCCAAATCCTCTGACGATTTCTTGGTGATCACGGAGACGATTTCGTCACCACCTGGAAGTTCGACCACAACCTCTGCGGAAACCATGCCCAAAGTCAAAGATTTGACCTTGCCTGAAAGAACGTTTCTTGCGCTGATCTTCATGAAGATATCACCTTATAAATTTAGGGCGTTCAAGCCATTTATCTTTTTTCCATATATTGAAAAATATGACTGTTTGACCGAGAACAGATCCTGATACACGGTCAAGAGTTTCATATCACTTTTAGATCCTTCTGCTAGTATTCCACCTATTTTTATTTGTCCGGGACTTTCTGCTCCAGTCGTCCCTTATCCTTTCGAGCCTGGACAGCCATCGGACTTTTCAGCTCCAGGAACATCGTCTCAGCCTTGCGGATCAGATCGAGCGCTTTCTCCAGGTTTCCTTCCATCTCTTCCAGAAGGGCGGACCGAGCCAACGAGGTGGCAACGCCGCTCTTGTCGCCCAGCTCTTGGGCGATTTTCAGACTCTCGCCGTACAGGCGGCGAGCCTCTTCAATTTCACCAGCGTCTTGCGCCAGCGTTCCCATCTGGTGCAGCGACTTTGAGACGCCGCTCTTGTCGCCAAGCTCCCGTTTTATTTTCAGGCTATCGCCGTACAGGCGGCGAGCCTCTTCAATTTCACCAGCGTCTTGCGCCAGCGTTCCCATCTGGTGCAGCGACTTTGAGACGCCGCTCTTGTCGCCAAGCTCCCGTTTTATTTTCAGGCTATCGCCGTACAGGCGGCGAGCCTCTTCAATTTCACCAGCGTCTTGCGCCAGCGCTCCCAAATTGTGCAGCGAACTTGCGACGCCTCTCTTGTCACCAAGCTCTTGAAAAATCTTCAGGCTTTCGCCGTAGAGGCGGCGAGCCTCATCGATGTCGCCGGTATTTTGCGCCAGCATCGCCATCTGGTGCAGCAATCTTGAAATGCCTCTCTTGTCGCCAAGCTCCTGAGCGATCTTCAGGCTTTCGCCGTAGAGGCGACGTGCCTCACCGATGTCGCCGGTATCTTGCGCCAGCATTCCCAAATTGTGCATCGATCTGGCCATGCTGCTCTTGTCGTCCAACTCTTGAGCCACTTTATTTTGAAATGAATACCCCGCAGCTTGCTGCGGTTGGGATGGTCACCAAACCGACTTAAGGATTGTTGCATCTGTGGATAATTGAGCTGAGAAAGG
>Ga0272441_10006021_pt1 | contig 20626 bp, 18 predicted proteins | sample SSMProp6N_FD_193582 | JGI IMG/M metagenome (GOLD analysis project Ga0272441, IMG submission 193582) | Marine sediment archaeal communities from Little Sippewissett salt marsh, Falmouth, MA, United States - SSM-Prop-6N | ecosystem: Environmental > Aquatic > Marine > Wetlands > Sediment ...
GGCATTGAGTATCAGCACATCAATAGGACGTTCCTCGGACAATAGTTCATTACTAACTCGTTCTACTTGTTCTATACTCGAGAGGTCCGCGATAAGATCGGAACACTTTACCTTGTAGACGCTCTCGATCTCGTCACAAAGCTGCCGTGATTTCTGTTCATTTCTATTGATAAGTATCAGGTCCGCACCCATGGATGCATATTTTATTGCAGTAAAGCGTCCTATACCGGATGTAGCGCCGGTAATAACGACAAGTTTTCCGTCAAACCGCTCCTCACATATTTTCGGTTCCAGTTTGTTGTTTTTAAGCATAGCAGTGATGTTTGCAACTTTATACTGTCCAAAATAACGGCGTATTCCTTTGAAGAGTCTCACCCTACTCTCCAAATTTCTTCTGAGGTAATACCTTGTTTCATAAATGGTCCCTGAATTATCGTAATATATAATCTTCAATTAAACAAGAAATATTTTAAATCGGCGGAACCATCTGCCATATACTGTTATCGAAGAGGAATAGTACGGGTGCTTTGGGTTTGACAAATTTTATTCCATAGAATAAAGTAGTTAATGTTATTGCGGATAAAATCATTCCATAAAGAAATAAGCTTGGGTCAGATATTCGAGTAAAATATTAAATATATAATTCTGTAACTAATGATGATAAGGAAAGGTCCAAAGAGCCCGTGAGGAACAATAGTCAATCTGTCAATCAGCTGGAACCAGTTTTAAAAAAACAACAGTATATCTTTTTTAGGATGACCAAAATATCATGAAAATTTTAAATGAAGAAAAATTTATTAAAGGTGTTGAGAGCTTAATTAATCCAATGGAAGTAAGCACTCTTCATTTTATCCAGACATTCAGGAAGATGCTGCCTCTGTTCATGTTTAAGCGCTTATTAAAAAAGACCTCAAAAAAAACTCCCTATATTGGTTTTGTGATTGAACCATATAGTCTATTCTTATTTTTCAAACTTAAAGATATTGAAAAAGCAAAATCATTACTTCCGGATCGGTATGAGTTGAAAAAGACTAAGATTTTTGCCGATGACACGCCGGAATATTATTTTGGTATTGGTAATTTATATACCCGGGCAAGTACTTTTTGGGGCGCCAGGCAGGAATCGTACCTTATTGCCGAAGACAAAGAAACCGGACTTTTGTCCTGGATTTTTATCGGTATATTAAGCAATACCATTATTGCTGTTCCATCACAGGGCATTGCTGATGCAAATAGCAAAAACGCAGTTTTTACAACGAACTCCAAGGGAGATATTTTCCTGGATTTTAAGGAAGACAAAACAGACAGACAGTTTATATTAAACGGCAATATAAATAACGGAAAAACGCGCAAACTAGAACAACAGATTTGGGTAATGGGGAATACATCAATCGGTCACTGTAAAAATATGGCAGATGGCGATGATAAACCTTTTGCTGTAATATTTGATCCGGCTGAAGTTGATAAAGCTTTAGATATCCCGATAAAAGATATCAGCATCATAAAAAATACACTTTTCCCAGGTTTGGCTGAATCTGAACCCTGCAAGGCACTCTGCTTTCCTTTTGCCCAGCATTATATTGCTGACAGTCCAGGCTGCCATACCATGATAAAAGACAGTGAGGAGTTGATCAGCAATTATAATAAACTCGGGGACCCGAAAAAAATAATAACATTTTCTGCTATGACCATTAAAAGACTATTATTTACTGGAATAGCTATTTCTTCTGTAATGTCACTGTTATTTATTATTTTTCTCGTTTTAAAAATCTTATAATTTCAATTAAGATTTTTGTAAGTGATGTAAGCATGCGGCTCAGCCCGTGAAAAGCAAATAATCATGACAATTTTTAACCAGTATGTCTCTGGTGTAATCCATGGATTCTCCCTGATACAGAAGGATTGATTTCGTCTTTTCATCCATGTATTTCTCAAGATGTTTGATCATTCCGGGCCGAAATGTCATTGAATGCTTGATTTCAATAAACTGCCTTTTATCCGGACCTTCAATGATAATATCTATCTCATCTCCATTATGCTCGCGGAAATAGTATAATTCATCCCTTAATCCTCTGTGGGCTATTCGCTTTACGCATTCTGAGACAATATAATTTTCGAATATCGGCCCTGCCAGCGGGCCATCTTCCCATCTGGTACCCATAGCTCCATTCAGATAGGCTGCTAATCCTGTATCATAAAAAAATATCTTAGGCGATTTAACGATACGTTTATTCAGATTGGAATGATAAGGTTTCAGCAGATAAATAATATATGAGAATTCCAGAACTGAAAGCCAGCGCTTTATTGTCGGTACGCTAACACCAAGGGATTTGGAATAATATGAAGCATTAAGCTGCTGAGAAACATTGGCGGAAAGTAATTTTATGAACCGGGAAAAGTCATGTACAGCACCAATAGTGGCTACTGAGCGGACATCACGCTGGATATAGGTTTCCAAATAAGATCCGTACCAGGCTTCATTTGCACGATGATTTCTCATTACCTGCTCGGGATAGCATCCGTATTCTATTGGAACATTGGCATCAGGCAGTTCTGAAATATCAAATGGCAGAAGCTGAAGAAGGCCGATCCTTCCCGCAAGGGTTTCCGAGATATTATGCTGCAGTGTAAACTGACTTGATCCTGTCAGTACATATCGTCCATAGACATCTCGGTTTTCATCCACCCTGCGCTTGATCAGGTTAAAGATTTTCGGATATTTCTGTACTTCATCAAAAATAACTCTATTTTCATATGTCGAGATAAAACGTTCGGGGTCGTCCTCAAGCTGGTCTATGATCCTGTAGTCATCTAAAGTAATATATCTATATTCGCCATTAAGCATTTGTTTAACAAGAGTTGATTTACCTGACTGCCTTGGCCCGGTCACAGCAACAACCGGAAAGGTACACATATACTCCTTCAGAAGGGCCTCAATTGTGCGGTTTTGATACTTCATTTTAGACAATTATAATATCTCATATTAAATATGTCTATACTTGTTTTAATAAATCATGCTGCATGAGCTGTTTTGATATTTTCCTCTCAAGCTGCCGGCTTTCCAGCCGGTAAGGCTATTGCCCGCAATATTTCTTATATCTTCTACCCGAATTTTTTGTGCATGAACTTTCTATACGCCTTTCCAAAGCGCGGGATATTATCGAAAATATCCCCCCACAGGTCATAATAATCCCGCTGTTCTATTATCAGAGAATCCTCACTGAGGGTCAGCTTTGAACAGCCGTAAAGGGTGGAGTTGGGAAATCTTTTGAACATCATTGTCATTTCCCACTGCATGAATATTATATTATCAGTTTGTGATAATGCAATTATATCCATTCTGAGCTCTTTGCAGCGCTCAGCAAGCCGATTGCACACCCCTTCAAAATCCTTTTTTCCCGCAACTTTCTGAATGGAATCCTGGAAAACTATATCCTCATGATAATAAGGAAAAAGGTGAGACCAATCAGGTTTTCCGCTGGTATTATAAGTTTTAGACCAAAGTTCTTCGATAAGTTCAAGATTTAACTTTTTCTCCATCAGCAGCTCCTCAATCTATGTTTGAATTATAATGCCTGATATTCAATAGTCAAATAGATAATTGTATTATTTCTTCACTTACGGATAAGGATATGCATCTCCGGTTACTGTAAAATAAAACAAACCTTCATCGGGGTCGTTGTTTTTGATAGTTACAATCGCAGAATAGGATCCATCAAAAAAAGGGTCGAACATAATGGTAAAACTCTGATTTCCCGTAGGAATAACCGGAGTTTGAGGCTGTCCTGTTACTGAAAATTTATCAGGATTTATACCGGTAATTTCAAGCTCCGCAGAAGAAACGAGGGGAACATCTCCGAAATCACACATTCCCTCCTCATGGGCAAGATTAAATGGTGCGGAACTTCAGATACAATTATTCTAAGGGATAGAGAAGAAAACAGAAAGAAAATCCAAGATAGAATCAATCCAGTCCTATACATGCTCAATATCAGTGAAATTACTGATCTCCGAATTTGTCGTGCACAGGTCCCGGGATGAAATATCAAAAATATCACTGTTTCCCGTCATTCTGGCAACAGTTTTCAGCTCCTCAGTGCTAACCCGGAGGAAATTTTCCAGCCCTTTGGCCCCCTCTTCAATATTAAACCTTGCCCGGAGTTCCGGGTCCTGAGTGGCAATTCCCCGAGGGCATTTCCCTGTATTGCACACCCTGAACTGCTGACAGCCGATTGCCATAAGGGACGCAGTTGCCAAAGCTGCGGCATCAGCGCCCATAGCAAGGGCCTTGGCAACATCAGCAGATACCCGGAGGCCTCCGGTAACAATCAGGCTGATGTCCTGAAATCCCTTTTCATCAAGATATTTCCTCGCCCGGTACAGGGCAAAAAGGGTCGGAATGGATGCGGCAGCTTTGATGAATTTCGGAGACGCGCCGGTTGCGCCTGCTCTCCCGTCAATGGTGATGAAATCCGGTCCTGCAGGCAGAACGGCTTCAAGATCATCTTCAATGGAACCTGCAGCGATTTTAACCCCTACGGGCTTGCCTCCGGCTGCATTCTTAAGCCATGCAATCTTTTCCCGTAGTTCCGCAGTGCTGGTAATATCATCAAAACGGGCTGGGCTGATAATATCCTTTCCTTCTTCAAAGCCCCGGACCTCCGCGATTTCCTTGGTAACTTTGTGCCCCGGCAAATGGCCGCCCATGCCGGGTTTTGAAGACTGGCCCAGCTTGATTTCCACTGCGTCCACTGCCTTCAGATATTCATCGGTTACACTGTAACGGTTCGGTACATACTCAAAAATGTATTTATATGACTGCTCCAGAGATTCCCGGAGGATACCTCCTTCGCCGGAACACATAGCGGTTTTAACGGCAGAGCTTCCTTTGGCCAGGGCTATTTTCGCCTCCCGGGACAAAGCGCCGTAGGACATGTGGGATACAATAAGAGGGGTCTCAAGGACAAGAGGCTGCTTCGCCTTTGGTCCTATAACAGTCCGCACTGAAACAGGTTCTTTTTCATTAAGGGGAATCCGGGCGAACTGTGCGCCTTTGATCAGAATATCATCCCATCCTATTACCGGTTTCCTTGTTCGCATAGGCTCAATAATGGATTCTCCGGTCCTGGCAATTTCATGGATGTCAGCCATATACTGTTCCAAATCATCAGAAGAACGGACAAACTCATCTTCAGGAGCTCCTTCTGATTCTGGAGATGAAGAATCAGCAATTTCTTTACTGCGGAACAGGTTTTTTCCTGATTCACATACAGGGCACACCCAGTCAGCAGAAAGATCTTCCCAGGAAACACCCTCTTTTTCTTCATTATATTCAGTATCACATACCTGACAGATATATATTCCCATATTTCAGCCCCCTGGCCTGAATGATTGCCGCTAATATTGAAAAACCCTGCTGATACACAATTGTTCCAGCAGGGTGCCTCGTTTCCAATTACTTCGTAAAATCTAAATCCGCAGGTTCATAATATTCTTTCGGATGTTTACAGCACGGACACTTTGGCGGCGGTTCAGTTCCTTCATGCACGTATCCGCAGACACTGCATTTCCATTTTATCGGTTTCTCACGTTTAAAAACCATGCCCTTTTCAACCAGTTCCAGAATTGCTTTGTACCTGTCCCTGTGGTGGGCTTCAACCTTGGCAATCTGTTTAAACAGTGTAGCAGCATCTATATTGCCTTCAGCCTCGGCATCAGCCGCGAAATCCGGATACATAGTTGTGACTTCATAGTGTTCGCCTTCAACAGCTTTCTTCAGGCAGTCCGCTGTATCTCCGAGACCGCTTAAAAGCAGGTACTCATCCTTTGCATGCCGTCTTTCGTTTTCAGCTGTTTCTTCAAAGATTTTTGCGATGTAATGATACCCCTCTTTCCGTGCAACTGATGCAAAATAGGTGTACTTGTTCCTTGCCTGAGATTCTCCCGCAAATGCAGCAGCGAGATTGTCTTCAGTTTTTCCCATATTTTACTCCTTTATCATTATTTTCGGGAAACTTGACAGTCCCCGCAGATTCCGTTTATAACAATTCTTTTGCTGATGACCGAAAAGTCTTTCATCAGGCTTTCCGGAATTGTGATTTCACAATCCTTGTCATGAGGTAAATCGATGATTTTTCCGCACACAATGCAATGCAGATGATGATGGGCATCCATATCCGGATCAAAACGTTTCGGCTCCCCGTACCCTTCTACCACATCAATAAATCCGTATTCGGCAAAGGTATTCAGAGTCCTGTTTACTGTATCTATGGAAATATTTGGATATTCCCTGATGATTTCTTCATATACGTCTTTTGCGCTTGGATGAGACTTCGCTTTGTGAACAATTCTATATAATGCTGTACGCTGGGGAGTAATTTTCAGTCCGTACCGCCTGCATAATTCAGCGAATGAATGCATATATTTATTAAATAAGAATTATTCCTATTTGTCAAGGATTATGTCTGGGACTTATGATTAGATTAAGGGACTTTTCCACTTGAGGTCAGGGAACCTGGTAAAATCTTCTTTTTCGGCAACCGCAAGTATCTGTGAAATTGAAATCAGGTCAGGATACTTGCATTCCCCTGCTTCTTCCTTTGAGGAAGAAATTTTTTCTGAACCAGACCTCTCCTGAGCAGTTCATTTACCAGCTGTTTAAAAGATTTCTGTTCCTTCTTCCGGAGATCTTCCAGCATGGCCGCACTATCATCATCAAGATGGTATGCCCTTGATGTTCTGCTATCAATACGAATATATTTTCCGGATTACATCCTCTGTGTATACATCATCCATGTCCCAGGTTTTTGCCAGGTCATAAGCCTTCCGGACTATATGGTCCAGTTTGTCTTCTCCTATGCCGGCTTCGGCGAGACTGACCGGGCTGCCGATTTTTGAAAACCAGTCCTTCAGGGCTTTAATTCCTCCGGCTGTATCGGTATTGAACATATTCCGGCTGAAACGTTCAACATTTTTATTTCCCTGTTCATGTGCCCACTGCATCCATTTGGGTATGGTGATGGAAAGGGTCGCGCCATGGGCCGTATCAAAGAGTGCGCTTAATGGATGGGCAAGCATGTGGCTGGGTACTCCGGCGCCTTCCAGTCCGGCTGTCGTAAGGCCGTTCCAGGCGAGGGAGGCTGCCCACATAAAAGCCGCACGGGCATCGTAATCATCAGGTTTCTGCAGTATTCTCTCGATAGACTCCATAATCGCCCGGACAATCCCTTCAACGTAGCGCTCCTGTACAGGTGCCCAGGAATTTGTGTGCGTGAAATATCCTTCAATACAATGGGAAATAGCGTCTACCCCGGAATACGCTGTGTAGTCTTTAGGGATGGAATAGGTTACAGTGGGATCCATAAAGGACGCCCGCGGCAGGGTCGGTTCTGCTATAAAACCGAATTTATCATCTGTTTCTTCGTTGGTAATGACCATGCCGCCATTCATCTCTGTTCCGGTCGCAGGCACAGTGAGAACTGTTACCAGGGGAACTGCTTCCTGAATTTCCGCATCACCGGTAAAAAAGTCCCAAACATCACCGCTGTAAGGAATACCTGCGGCAATAGTCTTCGATTCATCAATAACACTGCCGCCCCCGACAGCCAGGATAAAATCGATTTTTTTCATCCTTCCCTTGGCAATTCCCTCTCTGGCGTGAGAAAGCACAGGATTGGCTTTTACACCGGGGTGTTCAATTATTTCCTTGGAGGATTCCTGTAATATTTTTATGATTTTATCGTAAAGTCCGATCTTTTTAATGCTTCCTTTCCCGTATACTAAAAGAACATTTTTCCCGAGATCAGCTATTTCTTTTCCAAGTTTGTCCAGGGCGTTTTTCCCGAACACTATTCTGACAGAATTATAAAAGGTAAAATTATTCATAGTAATCGCTCCTTAATTATTTTATAGCGTAAATATTCACTTTAAGAAAGGTAATACCGTGGTCTACAGCAAAACAAAAAAGCTCCTGCTGTAATGGACCTTCAATCCGGCAGCAGGAGCATAATACTCACGTTCAGATAAGGGCTACTGGCATAAATCCAGTATTTTCAGCACCATCTCCTTGGTATAGGACTCTATGCCCCAGTGCTCGGCAGTTATCAGGATATCGTCCGCCATTGCATCAAGATCATCAGTGGGCATTCCCGCCTCTTTGAAGGTTGTCGGAACGCCGATCTTTTTATACCAGCCGAGGAGCGCGTCTATTCCGGCCTGGGCAGTCTGTTCACTTATATCGCCTTTAATCCCGAATACTTCCTGGGCGAATACAGAATACTTTTCAATCCGGTCTTTAAGATGAAACTTCATTACTGCAGGGATTGAGACCGACATAGCCGATCCATGGGGAACATCGTAGAATGCGGAAAAGGTATGGCCTACCATGTGAATCGGCATATCAAAGGCGCCGAGACCGCACACATAAAATCCGTTCCAGGAAAAGGTGGACACCCACATCATCGTTGCCCGTGCCTGGGCATCTTTCGGGTCTTTCTGCAGCCGGTCCATGCAGTCGAATACAGTCTTAATCATCCCCTGGGCAAATCTGTCCTGCATGGGAGCCCACGGGTCATTATGATTGATATACCCCTCCATCAGATGGGATACAATGTCCGTTGCCGATATAGCTGTCTGTAATATCGGTATGGAATAAGTCAGCTCCGGGTCCAGAATCGAGACTTTCGGAAACATCAAAGGATTAACAAACCCCTCTTTTCTTTTCTCAGCATCATTCGAGATTACCGAGGTACAGTTCATTTCAGAACTCGTGGCCGGAATTGTTAAAACAGTGAGAATCGGAAGGGCTTTGTCCGCTTCCCCTTTGCCGACAGCAAGGTCCCAGACATCGCCGTCATAGAACGCACCCATGGCCATAGCTTTGACAGTATCGATAACACTGCCTCCGCCCAGGGCGATAAGGACATCCGGTTTTTCCTTTTTCACGATATCAAGGCCTTCCCTGATATGCTCGACAGTGGGATTGGATTTAACTCCGAAGAAGGGTACAACCTGTATATTTTTTCCCTTCAGTGACCCCATTGCTTTATCCAGAAATCCTACTGAACGGACAAAGTCCTCATCGTAGGTTATAAGCATTGCCTTTTTACCGTAAGCCTCAGCATGCTCTCCGAGACTCTCAACTGTTCCTTCGCCGAAAACAATTTTCGTAGGAATGTAGTACTCAAACGGAAACATAAACTTCCTCCTTGCGTAAGCTATCTTCGTTTTTTGCTTAACTGATCAATATATACTGAAATTATTATGAGCGAACCGACAATAATATTTAAGATATGCGGATTAACTCCCAGCAGATTACCGCCGTTTCCGATTGTCGCAATAAGAAGGGCGCCGAGGATTGTACCGACAATAGTACCTTCTCCTCCGAATAAACTGCCGCCTCCCACAACTACTGCTGCAATGACCTGCAGTTCGTACCCCTGCCCGGCCATGGGAAGTCCGGTTGCAAGCCTGCCTGCCGTCAGAACACCGGCAATAGACGAAAGGACAGCAAGTATAATGTATACTATGTAGGTATTGGTTCGAATATTAATACCGCTCAGCCGCGCTGCTTCAACATTACTCCCGATGGCAAAAATATTCCTTCCCAGCCGGGTATATTTTGAGATGACAAAGGCAATAAATGCTATTATCAGCCAGATCAGCGTCAGGGTAGGTATGTAGAAATAACTGTCCGCTGCAAACTTTATAAAGCTTTTCGGAAGCGGGGATATATAATTCGCATTCGTTACCAGCATAACAACCGCCCGCGCGATTGTCATTGTCCCGAGAGTTGCAATAAATGGCGTTACCTTCATTTCATGTATAACAAAAGCATTTACCAGCCCTACAATAATACCGACGCCGACAGCAGCAGTGAAGGACAGGAATATGGAATGTCCATCACGCATCAGAATTGATCCCACAATGCCGCCGAGGGCCAATACCGAACCGACCGATAAATCAATGCCTGCAGAAACAATAACAAATGTCATTCCGACTGCGATTATTCCCACAATTGATGTCTGCCGGGCGAGATTGGAAAGGTTAGGTACACTTAAAAATTTATCAGTAGATATACTTAAGACGATGAATAATACAATGAGTATAAGACCCAATACCCCCTCAGTAGGTAAAGAAAATTTCATTTTTTTCATAATATTAATACCGGTTTTTTGTTCAGCCATTGTTCCCCCTATTAACCATCAATTGCTGCTCTGAACACCAGAAGCAAGATTCAGGAATTTTTCTTCGTCATAATCTTTTTTTGACACGCAGCCCATGCTTTCACCTTCATAAAAGACCATAGCTCTATCTGTCAAACCAAATATTTCCGGCAGGTAGGATGATACTAAAATTACCGAGCTGCCTTCTTTCAGAACATTTTCAATTATTTTATAAATTTCAAATTTTGCCCCTACATCTACACCAACAGTAGGTTCATCAAAAATAAATATCCGGCTGTTGCCGCACAGCCATTTTGCGAATACCACCTTCTGCTGGTTTCCCCCGCTTAAATTAATAACTTTCTGCTTCAGAGACGGGGTTTTAATATTCAGGGCATCGACATAATCCCGGGCGTTTTTCTTTTCCTTTATCAGGTTGATGAAACCTCCCCGGGATATATTCTGGTAGGACGCAAGATTGATGTTAGTGGCTACATCCAGGGATAAAGCCAGGCCTTCATTTTTTCTGTCTTCCGGCAGGAAACTGATTTTATGCTTAATACCGTCTACAGGCCCTTTTATTTTTACTTTTTTACTATTGATAAATATATCTCCGGAATCGTAATTTATTCCGCCGAAAATACTTTTCGCAACACTGGCCATGCCTGATCCTACAAGACCGTAAAAACCAAGGGCTTCACCTTCATATAAATCAAGACTGACATCTTTGAAGTAATTGTCCTTTGACAGGTTCTTAACCTCCAGGATCTTTTTCCCCACCTTCCTTTCTTCGATATAATGGGTATTATCCACCGATTTTCCCACCATCATAGAGACAATCGATTCCTGCTGGGTTTCTGAAACGGGCAGCGTATCTACTTCCAGACCGTCTTTCAGTACAGTTACAACATCACAAATGGAAAATATCTCTTCCAAACGGTGGGAAATATATATGATCCCGACACCTTTCTTTTTCAATTTCCTGATCAGGTTAAAAATCTGCTCAGTTTCCTCTTTGGTAACAAGAGCCGTAGGCTCGTCAAATATCACCAGCTTACTTTCCTGGCGTACGATTTTTGCAATTAATATCATTGCCTGTTCTGCGGTTGACAGTTTCCGCACCGGTATTTTCGGGTCAATATCAAGATCCAGTTCTTTTAATACTTCATGACTGGTTTTGTTGATTGTCGGCCAGTCAATGAAACCGCCTTTTGTAACAGGCATTTCTCCCAGAAAAAAATTTTCACCAACACTCAGGTTTTCCGCTAAATGAACGTCCTGATATACAGCAGTAAGTCCGAATTTCTGCGCCTGGATTGGGCTCTTAATCTCAACCTCTTTACCATTGATAAAAATTTGCCCTTCATCTAAATTGCTGTATACTCCCATGAGTATTTTTATCAAGGTCGATTTTCCCGCACCGTTTTCCCCGACAAGTCCATGCACTTCGCCTTTTTTTATTGTAAGGTCTACGCCTTTTAAAGCCTGAACTCCCGGAAAGGACTTGTAGATATTGCGCATTGTCACTAATACATTTCCATTTTTTTCCAAAACATCGCCCTGCGTAATAAATTAGATTTAGTTATCTGCTCTGAATATTTCTATTCAGAGCAGATTATAAACATTATTTAATCTCTATTAAAGTAGGATCTAAAAATTCTGCCGCTTCCTGGGTGCCTACATCTTCTTTTGTAAAGATTACAGTCGGCATAAGATTGTCTTTTTTAACAGGTTCTCCTTCCAGGATCTTCAAAGCTGCTTCCATACAATTATAGCCTATTCCGAAAGGATCCTGCAGGACCAATCCCTTTAACTGTCCTTCTTCCAAACCGGTAATTGCTTCGGGACTGGAATCCCAGCCGATAAGAATTACATCATCAGATACATTCTGCTCATCAAATACACGGATTGCTGCCGGAAGAGTCGGGCCTGCATCCAGATAAATACAGGCTAATTCATCACCGTAAGCAGATATCTGGTCCTGTGTAAGGGATACTTCTTTCATGGGATCAACATCACTGTATACCCAGTCAAGGAATTCCATATTCGGAGCCAGTTCAAGCACTTTGTCCTTAAAACCATTACATCTATTCTGCAGAGAAATAAGTCCGGCAAGAGCTGAATGAATAGCTACTTTGCCTTCCATCGGGATATTGTTCTCTTTCATATAATTTACGAGAAATTCACCGGCCATTTCTCCGCCGCCGTAATCGTAAGAAAGAAATTCAGCATTGTAAGCATCAGTCCACTGCTTGACTGAATCACCGCACATTACCGTGGGTATACCTTGAGCTGCAGCTTTGTCTACTATTACTGACATGGTTTCAGGATTGATAAGAGCCATTACAATTGCATCAGGCTGAGAGACTAGTACATTCTCAAGTATGGCAAGGCCTTCTTCTACAGCAGCATCATCTTTTGCAGCATAGAGTGTTGCATGGATTTTATCAGAATGTTCCTTTGCATAGTTCATGCCGCCGATTCTAACATGTTCCCAGAAAGGCTGGGCCTGTGATTTAAGCACAAATGCTATTTCATAGGGTTCGTTTTCTTCACTTGCCGCTGTTTCTTCCTGTTCGCCCCCGGCGAATACCGGAAGGGCAATAAAGACCGTCAGCAAAATTATAGTAAACAGCAATATAGTTTTCTTCATATGTCTTTCCCTTATAATGTATTTATTTGATTTCTATTAAAGTAGGATCCATGAATTCTGCTGCTTCCTGGGTGCCTACATCATCTTTGGTGAAAATTACCGTGGGAACAGTTTTATCTTTTGCAACAGATCCGCCGTCTAAAATTGTTACTGCTGCTTCCATTCCCATATAACCCATGCCGAAAGGATCCTGGAGTACCAGTCCCTTAAGTGTTCCGTTTTTTAGACCGTCAATAGCTTCAGGACTTGCATCCCAGCCGATAAGCATAACTTCATCAGCTATATCCTGCTCAACAAACACTCTGATTGCAGCCGGAAGAGTCGGACCAGCATCAAGATAAATACAAGCCAGTTCATCGCCTTCTGCTGAAATTACATCCTGGGCAAGGGATACTTCTTTCATGGGATCAACATCACTGTATCTCCAATCGAGGAATTCCATATTCGGAGCCAGTTCAAGCACTTTGTCCTGAAAACCCTGGCATCTCTTAACAAGGTCCGGAAGTCCCGCAAGGGCTGAGTGGATGGCGACCTTTCCTTCCAGAGGCATATTGTTTTCCTTCATATAGTTCACCAGGAATTCACCTGCGAGTTCGCCGCCTCCGTAGTTATCAGAAACGAACTCAGCTGCATAAGCGTCTGTCCACTGCTTCACAGAATCGTTTATAGTTACTACGACAATCCCTGCAGCCTTTGCTTTATCAATGAGCGGTGCCATTGTCTCAGGATTAACGGAAGCCATAACGATTGCATCAGGTTCAGCTACTATGATATTTTCGAGTATTCCTAATGCCTCCTCAACTGCGGCGTCATTTTTTGCAGCGTAAAGTGTAGCATTGACCTTATCCGAATGCTCTTTTGCATAGTTCATTCCGCCGATTCTGATGTGGTTCCAGAAATCCTGGGCTTGCGATTTCAGAAGAAACGCGATCTCGTAAGGTTCTTGACCTTCACTCGCTGCTGCTTCTTCCTGTTCACCTCCGGCAAATACCGGAAGGACGATGAAAACTGCAAGAAAAATCATCAACATCAAATACAGTGCTTTTTTCATCTTTCTTCTCCTTTTCAATTATTATCTTTCCCATTCCCCTTCTCTGAATTATTCACTTTTTTATTTCCTTTTTTATCCTCTTATACGTTCCATATTCACGGGCTGTTTCATATACAGCAAAAAAATTCTCCACTGAAATATCCTGCATAAAATGATTTGACGGCCCGAAGATGTATCCTCCCCCCGGAGCGAAAGCATCAATGCGCAGCTTCGCCTCCTCTACAGCATCTTCCTTTGAACCGTTAATTCCGCCCTGAATATCCAATCCTCCGTGAAAGATTAGCTCATTACCGAACTCCTTCTTCAATTCAAAGGAATCCATACCCGCTGCTCTGGGCTGAAGAGAATTCAGAATATCCACTCCCATATCGATAAAGTCGGGAATCAGCTCCCTCACGGAACCGCAGCAGTGCATCCATATCTTCGCATTCGGAGCAGCTTTCCTTACCTCATTAAACAGCCTTCGATAAGGCTCTTTCAGAAACTTCCTGTACATCTCCGGAGAAAGGAGGGACCGGTCCTGCATGCCATGGTCACTGGAAAACTCCACCCAGCCGACGTATTTACCAAAGGGTTTTAAAAAGTTGACATGCATCTCGGTAATCACATCAGTCATCTTTCCTATCATTTTATGGGCGAACTCAGGATTGATGTACATATCCATGAAAAACTGCTCAAATCCCCGGAGATACTGTCCGATATCAATCATCAGCCCTGAGATTACCGAAGTTGTGGCAATAAAATAATTCGTATTTTCATGCCAATCGATAACCTGTTCTTTAAGGCCTTCCCACCTGCCGGGATCTTCTGGATTCGGCCATGAATGTTTCTCAATATCCTGAACCTCTGCGGATGCAAGGGGGTTGTAGGCAATCACTGATTCACCATTCACCTGTTTGGTACCGTACCCCCATTCACTTATCAGATACCCGTCATCATTGGTATACTTTTTGAAATATTTCGGCTTTCCGACGTGGGTGTGACGGAAATCGCTCCCTACCATGTCAGAGATCCGGTCATCCACATAATCCCCGGACCTGCTTACCTTGACAGCCGGTCCCAATTCTTTCCATCCTTCTCTTTTTACAATTGCCAGATACAGATCATTGCACAACCTGCTAGCTGAACCCCATACATCAACGGGAACCCTGTCAGGTTCCTTATGCTCCAATGTCAGTTTCACTCGTTCCCGGGAGGTCATAATTTATTTCCAATATCCTTTTGTATCATACCATACAGTTTTCATTTGTCAATTTTTTTTACTTTTATTTATCTTTACTTCCGTTTTTTAACACTTTTTCATTTACCCTCAGAAATATTTGTTCTGAAAAGAAGTAAGTTTCCCAAACACACCCTTTTCTTCCAATCCTTCGTACATTGAACAATATATGGAATAGAGATCGTTATAGAGTTCCGCAGTTTCCATTTTCGGCTCATAGGTCTTATCAATTCTAACCATTCGGGAAGCCCCGTCCCGGATAGTGCTGAACTCGCCTATTCCGACACCGCCGCAGACTGCGGCACCCAGAGGGGCTGCATCCGTAGTTTTCAGGGTCTGAACCGGCCGGCCGTACATATCAGCCTGCATCTGGTTCCATAAAGGTGATTTTGTCGGCCCTCCTAAAATATGCACGCTGTCGATCTGTATTCCTGAAGCAAGCATGGAATGAAGCATATCCTTCACTTCCATGGTTATTCCTTCCATAAAAGCCCGGGCAAGACAGCTCCGGTCATGGGAAAATGAGAGACCCGCGATTACCCCCCTGGCATAGGGATTCCAACGGGGTGTAGTAGCGCTGGCAAAATAAGGAAGCATGGAGAGCCCTCTGGCCCCTGGGGGAACCTGAGCAACAAGGTCATTTAATACCTCATATACATCTTTGCCGTTTTTTTCCGCTGCTTCCCTTTCCGGAGAGGCCAATTCATCCCGGAACCATCTGTAAACACTTGCCGCCCCAGCCTGCAGCCCTTCCAGCTGCCACTTCCCTGCAATCGCATGATTAGTAACCATACCCATCTTTGTAGGATCCCGGAACTCTTTGTCCAGATAGGCGGCAGCCAGACCGCCGGTGCCGAGGGAAACCGATAAAAATCCGGGCTGCACAATACCTGCCCCAACAGCTGCGCTGTTCTGGTCCCCTGCTCCGACAACCAGGGGGATGCCCGGGGCAAGACCGGTACGCTCCGCAGCTTCTTTTGAAAGCACTCCCGCGGAGGTCCCTGAAGCTACTATTTCAGGGAACATATTTTTTGATATTGAAAACATATCCAGAAGTCTATCGCTCCAGGTCATTGCAAAGGGATCCCAGAAACCGGAGAACCCGGTATCCGACATGTCTTCCACAAAATTTTCCGATCCGTAGGCTTTTAACGCATAATCCTGAAGCTGGACAATCCGGTCGGTTTTTTCCCAGTTTCGGGGTTCATTTTTTCTCAGCCAAAGAATTTTGGAAATCATCCATGTGGTGTTCAGGGGCATAGAGGTGATATCGTAATACTCTTCCGGAGATATTTTTTCCTTTATGCTTTCGAATTCCTCTACGGCCCTGTTATCCTGCCAGGAAATCATCGGCCTTACCAGCTTCCCCTGCCGGTCAACAAATATTGTGCAGCACCGCTGGGCTGAAAAAGAAATTGCAGCCACATCTTCGGCCTTAATACCGCCTGCTTTAACTGCTACCGCAGCCGCATCCATGGACTTTCCGACAATAAGATCAACATCCTGCTCAATCCAGGTGGGTTTCGGGTAGCTGCACGTATATTCAAAATAACCGCTTGCCGCCGCATTTCCCTGGAAATCAAAGACAATCGCCTTTGCGCCTGTAGTACCGATATCTATTCCGATAATGTATTTGCCCACACGCTTACCTCTACAATTACAGTTTCGCCGCACTTTCCCGTTCAGAAATGATTGTCTCCACGAGTGCAATCACATTTTCCAGGGGTACATCTTTCATTATTTCCTGTGCAGGACCAATGATATGACCGCCCCCGACTGCGAGAGTCCTGATAGTTTCAGCAGCCATTTTCCGTACCTCATCAGGCGAGGCATAGGGCAAAAGCTCCTGGGTATCAATTCCTCCCCAGAAAACCAGATCTTTTCCATATTCTTTTTTGATATGCTTAATATCCATGCAGGGCTGTACCGGTTCGAGAACATTCAAACCAATGTCAACGAGATCGGCGAGAAATTCCGTCACGCATCCGCAGGAGTGCATCATCATATCCCAGCCTGCATTCCGGTACACTGAAAAAAGCCTCTTGTACTGAGGTTTAATCAACCTTCTGAACATATCAGGAGAAAAGAAGGGCCCCACCTGGGTCCCTAAATCATCTCCCAAATGTCCGGCAGTAAAATTGAATTTCGTCACACGTTTTGCAATTTCTATCTTATAATCTGTTATCTTTTCCAGAAGCTCTTCGAATATTTTCGGACTTCCCGCCATCGCTGTAAAGGTTTCCGGGATGCTCATAATACCGTAAGCCCGCTCATACAGCCCGAAGTAGCCTGACGGAAATATGAAATATTCCTTATATGTCTCAAGATCCCGTTTCATCCAGTCAAAATTTCCAGGCTGGTCCGGGTCAGGCGGAGTATAGAGATGAACCCTCTCTTCAAGAGTATCAGCTGTTACTGCTTTATGAAGCCGTTCAGGGAGCCATTTTTCGGCAAATTTAATATCCCTTTTTTCCGCAATGGGATTAAAACCTGCGAAGAAACCATCTTCGCCTATTTTTATGCCGACCCCCCAGCTGTCATATACAAATCCCCCCTCTTCATCATCCCTGCAGAAACCTTCTTCCTCGAGTTCTTTCATCAGCTTTATATCGTTTCGAAAAAAAAGCGGATAATCAGCTTTTGTCAGGCTTATCACCAGATGGTTTTCTAAATAATCATCAAGACTTCGGTCCTCCGAGAGTCCGATAGCCTTTGATATGGCAACATCCCTTGTCCTGTCGGCAAAGGTTATTTGTGAGGGCAGGTAATCTACCGGCTCTCTCTTCAGAATTTTTTCAACACGCTCCCTTTTCGTCATATCCTTCTCCCAAAATGACTTTCGATTATTTAAGCACGAGCACTTTCGTATGTCAAGTTTTAATTTAATTTCCTTTCGATTTTTTGCATTTTATTATTTTTTTTGTTTGTTTTTTAATAAAAAGTATGCTACTTTTACTCATTGGTATTGACAGCTATTCCATTTGCCAAGATAGTAGCGAGTAGATATGGCAGAAAAAAACAATTTTATAGAAGAACGGCAGCAGCGTATTACTGACTTATTAAGCGAGTACGGTCGTATCACGGTAAAAGAATTGTGCAGAGAATTTCATGTTTCAAATGTTACAATCCGGAATGATTTAAACGAACTGGAAAAGCATGGAAAACTGGTCCGTACCCATGGCGGAGCAATGGCCTCAAAACAGGTTATAGCGGAACAGCCTTTTAACGTCCGGATGCGGAAGCATTCGGATGAAAAAGAGAGGATGGCGAAAACAGCGGCAGATCTGATAGAAGACGGGGAAGCTGTTTTCATTGACGGGGGAACAACAGCATCCCTTGTCCGGCTCTTCGTCAAAGACAAAAACGATGTCACAATCCTCACCCCCAGCAGCGCGGTTGCCTACTACCTCTCCCACCATACTTCCATCAATATTTTTGTGATGGGAGGATTCTTAAAAAGAGAATCCTATTCAACCTTAGGGGCATCATCTTCCAATGTTATCAAAGACTGGAATATCAGCAAGGCATTTTTTGGAGCATACGGATTTTCCGTGGAACACGGTCTGTCGGATGTTCATACCGGCTTCATCGAACAGAAAAAGTACATTGCAGGTAAAGCTCAAACCAACATAGGGATGATTGATTCCTCGAAATGGGGAAAAGTATCATTGGATACTTATCTGGAAGCCAAGGATCTTGATATCATCATAACAGATAAAGACGCCCCCCCGGATATGCTTGAAGCAATGAAGCAGAACAATATCAAAGCAATTCTGGTTTAACAGTACAGGAGATTTTCATGGGCACCGCCTATCTTGCCGGAATAGATATCGGCACTACAGGATCAAAAGTAGCAATTTACGATTTTATGGGTAATACAGTTTCTTCCGCATACAGGGAATACGCATGTGATTATCCTAAGCCCGGATGGGTTGAACAGGATGCGGAACAGGTAATTGCCGCTCTTATGGACGCCTGCCGGGAGGCAGTTACATCCCCGGGGATCGATCCCCAGGCAGTAGCAGCGATCAGCATGTCTGCCCAGAGGTGCTGTTCCCACTTTCTTGACAGCAAAGGCAAACTGGTCCGCCCCATGATTTCCTGGATGGACAACCGTCCTATTGAGGAGGTTGAAGAAATCAAACAGAAGATTCCCCCTGAGGATTTTTACGGCATCACGGGGCTTCCTCTGAATACAACCTGGATGCTGCCGAAAATACTGTGGCTTCGCAAAAACGAACCGGAAAATTGGAAGAAAACAGCACGAATAGTTCAGATGCATGATTATGCCTTTAAGGCCTTTGGGGCTGACGATTACTATGTTGATATTTCTGATGCAGTATTCTACGGTTTCTGGGACCCCTTCAATCTTACCTGGGATGATCAGCTTCTTACCATATTTGATATAGACCCTTCTTATATGCCGATACCAAAACCTTCCGGCGAGCAGATTGGAGTCGTATCAAAAGAGGCGGCAGAGCGCTCGGGTTTTGCGCCGGGAACGCCCCTCATCACCGGCGCAGGAGACCAGAACAGCGCCGCAGTAGGCGCCGGGGTCGTACGGGAGGGGTACCTTTCAGTAACCCTCGGTACTTCCGGCAATGCAACGACCTTCTTAAAGAAACCCTTCAAAGATCCTAAACAGAAGGCAATGATTACAAATCACCCTATCTACGGCACCTGGGAGCTTGAAGGATACATCGCAAGTGCTGCAGGGGTCTGGAGGTGGTTCAGGGATGAAATAGCTCTGACGGAAAAAAGACGGGCTGAAAAAGAGGGCAGAGATCCCTTCGAAATTTTAAACGAACTGGTCGCTGAAGCCCCGGCAGGGTCTAAGGGCCTTATATTTCTCCCCTATCTGGCCAGTGTTACTGCACCAAGATGGAACCCTCAGGCACGGGGCACATTAACAGGACTTTCATTTAATCATGACAGAAGCTGTGTAGCCAGGGCTGTAATGGAAGGGATAACCATGCAGAATTATGACCTCATCCGTTCTATGATGGAATCAGGCATTACCATCGATGTTGCGAGAATTATGGGGGGGCCGACAAAATCTCCCTTATGGAACCAGATGCAGGCGGATATTTACAATATTCCTGTGGAGACATTACGGGTAACTGAAGCCGGCGTCCTCGGTGCAGCCGTTATGGCGGGAAAAGGAGCCGGAATTTTCAGGGACATTCCGGAAGGTGTAAATTCAATGGTCAAGGTTGACAGAGAATACACCCCGAACCCTGAAAGCTCTATGCTTTATCAGGAACTCTATGAAGCCTACTGCAGCCTCTACGAGGGACTTGAGGAAAAAGGTGTTTTTTCCAAAATATCCAAAATGCAGGACCATATGTAATTCCGCCTAATTTCCTTTTGCCTCTTCCAGGGCATCCTCCACTGCCGCCATAATTCCATAACTTGTAGCAGTGGCCCCGGAAACCGTATCAACTTCGGTATTCTGACGTTTAATTATCTCCTCAGGAATCAAACGTATCGGCGGTTCCCAGAACTGCCTTCCTATTTCGTTATGAGCAATTACTTCTATG
>Ga0272441_10006022_pt1 | contig 20625 bp, 14 predicted proteins | sample SSMProp6N_FD_193582 | JGI IMG/M metagenome (GOLD analysis project Ga0272441, IMG submission 193582) | Marine sediment archaeal communities from Little Sippewissett salt marsh, Falmouth, MA, United States - SSM-Prop-6N | ecosystem: Environmental > Aquatic > Marine > Wetlands > Sediment ...
CGAAAAATCCACTCGGCAATTGGCAATCTTCTAACTCCTACGACGATATCTCGGCACTTTCCAACATAACATACTATTACTGGGTGAAGGCAAGGAGTTCTGACGGCAAAGAGAGCAACTATAGTAGTCACGACACAGGCTGGATTCAAATACTACCGAGCCCCCAAAATGTACAAGCTAGCGATGGCACTTACTCAGACCGAGTGCACATAACCTGGGATCGCGTGGACGGTGAAAGTGAATACCGAGTTTACCGCTCTTTATCCTCAACAGGTACGAAAAATCCACTCGGCGATTGGCAACGTCCAAACTCGTATGACGATGTCTCGGCAGTTTCCTACACCACATACCACTACTGGGTGAAGGCTAGGAATTCTCACGGAAGAGAGAGCGACTACAGTAGGCCCGATACAGGCTGGATGATGGGAAAAGATTATGCCGGGGGGAATGGAACGGAAAGTAATCCGTATCTTATTGCGACACCCGAACAGCTTAACCACATCGGAGCCACGCCCAGCCATTGGGATAGACACTTCAAGCTCATCGCCGATATCGACCTGGGCGAGCCTAACTTAGCTCCGTATAATATCATTGGAGCGGAAAGAACCCAATCCTTCAACGGCATCTTCGATGGCAATGATCACACGATCTCCAACCTCAATCTGACAACAGGCATTCAAAATGCAGGACTTTTCGGATACGTGGGTGGAGAGGTCAGAAACCTCCGTTTAGTTCATCCCGTCGTTATTGCACTGGGAAGCAATGTCGGCGCCCTGGCCGGTTATCTGGATTCGGGCACGATTGCCGACTGCGCTGTCAGGCGCGCCGAGGTCTCAGGGGACGATTCTATCGGCGGTCTGGTCGGTATGAGCACGGGCAGAATCATCCATTGTTCTTCGACGGGAAGCGTCTCCGGCGATCAATGGGTTGGCGGGCTCATTGGACTTGTCGCCGACAGCACGGTCAACACGTCCTATTCCAGAGCCGATGTCACAGGCAATATCAACGTCGGCGGCTTCGCGGGTAAGACGGGCGATGAATCGGCCGTGGTAAGCAATTGCTATGCCACCGGTGACGTTGTCGGGAATACGAATGTCGGCGGCCTGGTCGGGCAGGTCGAACGCGGCAGAGCCTATAAGTCCTATTCCACCGGAAGCGTCACTGGCAATCAATATGTCGGCGGCATCACGGGACGCATCAGAGTCCTGGGAAACGTTACGCACTGCTTCTGGGACACTCAAACCAGCGGCCAGCCGACCAGCGCCGGTGGGACGGGCAAAACAACCTTTGAAATGCGAGCTGTCACGACCTTTACCACCGCCGGATGGGACTTCTGGAATACCTGGACAATCTGCGAGGGGATGAACACTCCCGTTTTGCTGTGGCAAATCCCGGCGACGGATTTCCTGTGTCCCGATGGCGTTGATTTCATCGACTTTGCCTTCTTCGCATCGCATTGGCTCGATTCCCGCTGCAATACAGGCAATTATTTTTGCGAAGGCACGGACGTCGATGAGTCCGGCCTCGTCGATTTCAAAGACCTTGAGATTTTCTGCGATCTCTGGCTTGAGGGTGTGCCATAAAAACGGGTTGTAGATGTCGTTCGAGAATATTTTCGCTCACATTCCGGGCGATAACGTCTTCATATGTGTCCAGTGCATTGAGAAAACGCGACCCCATTTCCGCGGCGACTTTGTAGCCGACGTGCAGAAGCTGGCGAAAGCTCGGATTGTACTGTTCGCACGATGGGTCATGCCTCAATGCCGACGCGAAATGTTGCCCGTCCCATGCGTTAACTTCCTCAATGGTGGGTAGTTCGACGGTGTTGATATCGATAACGGTCGCATACGGTCCGCAAAGCTCACCGAATCGCGGCAGCGCTCTGGCGTAAACATCCTTAGCGAGCGCCAATCCCTCGCCGCCGGCCAGCGCCAGGCCGATCAGTTCCTCCAGCCAGGTCGTGCCCGCCGTCTTGATATGCAGGCCCGCATCGAATTTCTTTATGGCCTTGGCCATAGGGCCGTAAATGGAGAACTTGTCGCTGCCTGAGTGAATGCTCAGCTTAAGGTTCTCCGGCAATCCGAATTCTCTGACGGCAAAAGCCACGACCGCCACGTCCTGCTCGAATTCTTTCGAAAAACCAGCAATGTCTCCAACGTAATCCACGCCCTTGTTGAATCGGCCGGTAAACTTCGGCGCGATGGTTTGCGCCGGAATCCCTTCATCCGCGATGGCCGCTAAGATAAAGAACATCTCAACCGGTGTCTGCGGTTCATCCGTCTCGTCCATGGAGACTTCGGTAATGAAGTTGCCCTCGCCCCTGGCTTCAGCGATGTGGCGATAGATTCTGCCCGCCTGCCGGATGGCTAAAAGGAACTTATTTGCGATCGCTCTGATTTGGTCGTCGGTAACGTTAAAGTTTTCATCGATGCCGTCAATGGCCAGCGAGCCGATGTATTTATCGTATTTCTTAACGAAGGAATCGGTATCCGCTCTATCGGCCGGCTTTGTTATAAAATCAGCCACGTCCAGTGTGAAAAAATCGCTGGGTTCGATGAACGGATCCACGGTATCCAATCCGATATGGTCGGCGTCCACGAAATAAGGGCCCCCATATCGAAAGGCGGCCACGGCGTCATCCGCTTCTTTCCGGGTATCCGCCGGGATTGTTCCGATGATCGTATGTTCCCGGTTCGACTTGTTCCAGACGGGTGTGATATCGAATCCCCGCTCGTTTGCCTTCATCACAGCAGACAGTTGCGCCTTGCCCTGATGACAAAATCTATCGCCAACTCCAAAGGAATATTTCGGCAAAATCATAAGTCTCTTTCTCCTTACACAAATGCTCAGTTTACCAAATTTGCTATTTCCGATACCGCTTTCTTCGAAACACCGGGCGCTCGCTCAACAACTTTGGTCGCATCACTGAAGTCATTGCCGGTTAACAGAATTCCTTGGCTCTGCACTCCACCCACTTTCAAAAAGAGATCGGTGCCTGATTTTGGTCTGCATCCACGAATGCAGATATCCCTGGCATCAGACAGCCGGATAACCGACTCGGCGCCCGACAAAGGCGGAGCCTCCAGAACATCAATGAACGCATCTTCCACGTCGTTAAGGGTCAGTGCATTTCGCCGATCCGGTTTGTCCCATTGCAGTTGCACATTAAGCAGTTTTAGGCCCTTGATGTGACGGCAGTACAATCCATACGCCGGCAGTTTGCCGAACATCTTGTACTCAGGGTATGCCGTCGGCTCTTCAGGGATGGGACGGGCCGCGTCGATTTTGTTTCCGCCGCCTTCAAAGGAAAGTCTCAGATTGCTCAGCGTGAGATTTTCTATCGCCGCCTCGGGCAAACCGGCGATTGCGCAGCCCGTGGGATTGGCGCCGGTCGCCTCGATATTGCTGATCGTGATATTGCGCATGGCGCCGACATCCGGTTTTGCCATATCCTTCTTGAACGGACGAGCCCGATGGCCCAATCGCAGGAAAATCGGTGCTCCGACCTTTTTCATTGTAATATTCGAGACAACCACCCGGTCCATCGTGCCGCCGTCCACGATCTCCAGCGCCACGCCCGCCAGTCGCGTGTCATAAATCGCGCAGCCGGTCATCACAATATTCTGAAAGCCGCCGTTGGATTCGGTGCCCATCTTCAAGGCATTGCATCGCGTACTCAGGACGCAGTTACTGACCGCCACGTCCCGGCACACCCGCGCCGACGTGCTTTTGAGCACGATGGCATCGTCGCCGGATACAATATTGCAATTTGAAATGACGACGCGATGGCACGAGTCGATGTTGATGCCGTCGTTGTTATGATTGACGACACTTCTGACGGTCACACCGGTAATACGTACGTCGTCGCAGGCCAGGTAGTGTTGCATCCACATCGGCGAATTCTTCAAAGTCACGTCCTTCACTGTGACGTTCCGGCATTCAATGAAACGAATTGTGTAAGGGCGCACCTTATAAGGTCCCTTGAACGACGCCCCCTGGCCGTCGATAGCGCCGCCGCCTGTGAGGGCGATGCGCTCGGCCTTCTCGGCATAGATCAGACTTTTGTCCGTATAGTTGTCCGTGTAGGACCGGAAAGCCTGTACAGTCGGCGGATAATCCTTCAGATCCTTACTTCCTAACAATGTACAGGCGGGATCAAGCTTGAGTGTCACGCCGGTTTTCATATAGATCGTGCCGGAAAGAAACGTACCGGGCGGCAGATAAACCGTTCCGCCTCCTGATTTTGAACATGCGTCTATCGCCTTCTGAATGGACGTCGTGCAGAGTGTTTTGCCGTCGGCTTTTGCGCCGTAATCGCGAACGTCATAAAGTTCTTCTGCTGCGCTGGCTAAACCGCTCGCCAAGACACATACGAGCCCCATCGAAATCCACACATTGATTCGTCTCATTTCTTTTTCCATCATAAGTGCTTCCTTAACCAGCTCAGGGTTTCTTTCCACATCGGTAGTGTATATTGGTGACCAACACCTTTATAGAGTAACCCGCGGAAATTCTCGGGCTTGCCATAGAGTTTGTAAAGATATTCCTGATAAGTATTGATCATTCGGACGCCATCGGCCGGGGAGCCACTGTCTCGATCGCCGGTTAGTGTCAGATGAGGCCGGGGTGCAACAAGAGCAACGACCGACTCGGTGTCGATCTTCTCCTTGAGCATGTTCGGCACATAGTAATAGATACCATGCTGCTTCATCCGGCCATGAGCGATCAGATTCTGATACCGCGTCAGACACGCCACGCTCACGGCCACACTGATCCGCTCGTCCAGCGCCGCCGCCCACCACGTCCGCGTCGAGCCCATGCTCATTCCCATCGCCGCGATGCGCCCGGGATCGACTTCGGGGCGTGAAATCAGATAATTCAGCGCCAACAGATCATCCCGCACCATCATCCCCCACAGCGTTCGGCCTTGCCATAAGAACATTTTAAAAAGCGAAACTTCCGTCTTCCTCCCCTCTTCTTTTTCGCCGGCGGGTCCTTGGAATCGCCGCTCGCCGAAGGCGTAAGCGTCGATGCAAAGCACGATATAGCCTTCTCGTACGAGCGCTTCACCCGTCGCGAAATCGAGTTTGGGAAATGCCTTGGTAATGACTTCCTCTTTACCGTTTTTGTATTTATTGCCGTGGAAGTGATGATACAAGATTGCCGGCCCTCGCCCCTTGTGCTTCGACGGGATCAGGAGATAGCCATATACCGTATCGCCGACGCCATTATCAAACGTGAATCGCTCCAGCTTATAGCCGTCCTTCGATTGTCGTTGCCGGATAGTGACTTCGGGTGTAAACAGGTCCGGCAGGTCGCCGAGTAGTCGCCACAGTTTTTTGCGAAGCTTGATCCTGCGTTTGCCCCAGGATGACAACGATTTCGGCAGCGGCGTTTGAAAAGATTTAAGATCACCAGCCATCATTGTTCTCCCGGCCGCTTATTTACATATTTCGTGTATGCGGTCATACGCCTCTGCCTGCTCGGTCGGGTCCTGACAATAAGTTACCACAATCAGTTTCATGCCCGGCTTCCAAAGTCGCCGGACAACCTCCGCGACGGTCTCAGAATCGCCGACGATCCGGGCATTGACCACAATACCGGTATTTGCAAACACCTCGGCAAACGGCTCCGGCGAATTCGGCGTCGGGTCCGTCGCCGCACCAAATGCCCCATCGACCATCCGCAATCCCGGGATTTTGCTGACGGCTTCCACACGATCCGACCAGTTTCCGCAACTGTGAAACGCGGTGCCTTTGAAGGATTTCCCTAAGTATTCCACGGCCAGTCCGGCGAATTCCAGGTATTGCTCCCCGGAAATCATCAACGCATTATCGTCGCTCATCCCCAGCCCTTCAAAGCAACGACACGAGCTATATCCATGCCCGGGCCAGACCAGGGCCTCACCGATGCGCTCGATCTGGAGCCGTGTGAACTCCGCCAGCAGTTCCGCGAGACGCCGCAGAAGCGTCTTGACCGCTTGCGGATCGTCGAGCATCCCCATAAAAAAGCCGCTCATATCCACAACGTTTCCGGCAATATTCAAAGGCGACTGCGTGTCGGTCAGGGACATGGGAAGGCACCCATGCGTTTTGTCGATAAAGTAGTCGATCATATCGAGCGTGTGTTGACCAATACGGCTTTCTGATACCGGCATGGGCGCGTGCCCCAGCGCCTCCCGGACCGTTTGGAACCTGGGGCGGATCGCCGGCGCTTGTTTTTCTTTCCAGATGTAATCCGCTCCAAAGGCGCCGGCGACCGTGCCGATCCCATACCAGGGCACCAGAAAGTTGGGAACGTCGGCCTTATATTGCATGCTTTTTTGCAGCGCGCCAAGCTGCAATTGCAGGGAGGTGTCCATCTCCTTGCAGCCGTAGGTGAAGACCTCGGCGGAGCGCATCCGCCGCCAGACCAGCACGCCGGACCCGGCCTTCCAAAAGGCATGGCATCGCTCCAGCAGCTCCGCTTCGTATTCCTCATACGCTTCGAAGTCAAATGCCTCCGGTGTCACAGGCTCGACCGGCGTGGCTTGCACATCAGCGCTGGTTTGATCGAATGTCCCACCAGTCACCTTAAGTCTCCTTGCGTGTTTGACGGACGCATTGATGGCGAGACCGAGTGTATTTCCACCGTGTGTTTTCGATAAACATGACGATATTATAACCGTATTCTGTCGGTTTGTCATCACGCATACAAAGGACTCGCCAAAAACAAGAATAACCGTGGAGGTCTTGAGGCCAATTTGATATACTCAATTGTTTGAACGTTATGGAATCTTTTCAGGAGACCGATTTGAGTAGGAAATGTATGACGCGACGTAAGTTCCTCGGGACGGTTGGCGCCTATGGTGTGGCTTTGACTTTGTCGACGGTTGCCTACGCCGGGAAGCGATCGGAGAAACGGCCGAATATCATACTCTTTATCACGGATGACCAGGATAAGAATTCCATCGGTGCGTATGGCGGCAAATCTCTAACGCCCAATCTGGACCGTATGGCGAGCGAGGGAATGGTCTGCCACCGGGCCTACGTTAGCAGCACGGTCTGCACACCCTCGCGCTATTCCTTTCTGACCGGCCGCTATGCCGGACGCTCTTATAGCAAACGATATGAAGGGGAATGCCCTCCGGGAATGCAGGGTTTTCCTTCCTTCAACGTCGAGCTTGAAGAGGACAACATGAATGTCGGCGCGGTTCTTCAAAAGAGCGGCTACGTGACAGGCTATGTCGGCAAGTTCCACGTCGGTCCCGATATGAAGCGGGCCGACGAATACAAGACGTTCGGTTTGAGATATGTTTCGGGGGATGCGCCCCCGAATTCTGACAGTACTGCGGCATTCCGACACAACGAGCAGTGGTATCGAACGTTCCTGAAGCAGAAAGGATTTTCGTCGGCCCGACACATCTATTGGGGCAACCTGCAGAAACCCTTCAATCATCACAATCCCGAATGGACCATTGAGGCCGCACTGGAATTCATCAACGAGAACAAAGACCGGCCTTTTTATTTGCACTATTGTACGACATTGGTCCACGGTCCACCAAAGTCTTGGCGCACTTCAATGGACCATCCGCGCGTGTCCGGTGAAGGGATGCTCGACAAACGCTCGAATGTTATGACGGACCGGCAGGTTCTGCTCCGGAAATTGGAGGCCAAAGGACTTGATCCGGCAGAGGGCCACGCCGGCTACACGTGGGTGGACGACAGCGTGGGGGCAATCCTCAAGAAGCTGGATGAGCTGGGCATCGCCAACAATACGTTGATTGTTTTCACGTCAGACCACGGCTCGAAAATGAAAGGATCGCTATACAGCACGGATGGGATCAACGTGCCGTGGATCATGCGATGGCCGGAGGGAATCAGGGCCGGGGCGAAATGCGAGGAGTTGGTTCAGAACATTGACTTGGCGCCGACGTTCTTTGATTTGGCCGGCGCGAAGGTCCCGGACGAATACATGATGGATGGACGCAGTCTGAAACCGTTGTTCGGGGGCAAGAAGCCGAGCCGGTGGCGCGATCACCTTTATTTCGAGGTGGGCTCGGCGCGCGCGGTTTGTACGAAAGACTGGAAATACATTGCCCTTCGTTATCCCAAAGAGCGGATCGAGGAAATCAGGAAGGCCCGGCCCGACATGCTGCCGAAGCTCATGGCTTATATCGGCCGGATGGGCATCGGCACGCGCGGCGCGCAGAATCCCGGTTTTTTTGAGTACGACCAACTGTACCATATCAAAGAGGATTCGAATGAACGACAAAACCTTGCCGGGCATCCCGAGTACCGCACACGCCTGGCGAGGATGCGCAGGATGCTCAGAAACGATTTGGAATCATTCGCTCGTCCCTTTGGCGAGTTCGTCCCCGGCGGCAACGCCGCGCCGGCGGGACTCATCGACGAACAGATCAAACGGGTTAAGAAAATGAAGATCACCGGTAAGAAGGTCACCTTACCGGATGGTCGTGTCCCTGATGAGCGATCGCAATCCGGTCGGCAAAGAAGACGAACCGGAATAAAGTAAGCAGAAGAAAACACGTCCGAACGTCCGGAGGCGCATGGGGCAACGAAGGCGGCACGTGCTTATCGTCCCAGAGCAACACTGGTTAATGTAACAATGGCGCCGGGATCGACCACGACTTCTGTTGCGTCGTCGGGAAGTGCAGCCGGGGCTTTTTGCACATCGTTCTCATGATATGGATCAACCAACTCGATCTCGGTAAACTTCACCTTGGGCCAAAGCACTTGCAGACGGCGTGGGTTTGTCGAGCGATTCAATATCACAACCGTGCCGGCGTCCCCTTCACCTGCGAAGGCCGAGACAAGCAGGTTCTCGGCGTCCGTTTCGGCTCCGACGCGGACCATGTCCTCCCGGATGCGTCGACTGTAGGCGCCGAATACGCGGAGTTGATAGCTCGACGCGACAGGTACGAAACCATGCGAACGGTCCGGCACGCACAGCGACCGCGTAGCGCCGTAAGAAGGCTGTTCGACGTTTAAGAGCGTCCAGCAATAGCAGATCGCCACCGCATCGGTCAGCGCGAGGTTCTTATGATAAAGCTGACCCATCGTCAGCGCCACGCGATACGTGAGCCACTGGTATTTACTGTCATTAATACAAAGCTCCGTGGACAAAAAAGGCTTTTGATTCGTTAGTTCTCTCCACCGTTTCAGAAGGTCGTCGAAGCCGTCAGGATTGTTGAAGAAACGCTGATAGTCGTACATGTGGGCGGCCGAATAGTCAATCGCGGCCCACACCGGGTCAGAAGCGAGAAATTTTTGAGCTCGTTCAATCCCCTCGGCAAGTCGGGTGCTGTCGCTCATATGAATTCGAACTGATTCGAAATCCGCTTCGTCCAGCCTCCGTCGCAGTGACAAGGTCATCTTGTGGAACATCGAAGCCGACTGCTTGATCTCATTTTGAATGCCGACAATATCCGGCGGAGCCCCGGCGCGCTCTTTGGAGACCTGACAATAGCGCACCATGGCCTGAGCGTATTTTTCCACGTCATCCGCCACCCACGGCGGCAAGGCCCAGAACTCAAACCATACCTTCCCACCGAGCTCGCGTATCTTCCGGATATAATCGAAATCGCTGATCTCTCCGTTGGGAAAATTGTCGCCGTAATAGTGCGGCGTGGCGTCCTCAAGCACATCCCAGTTGTCCATCTGGCGATTCAGTCGCCGCCCGATCGGGTACTCCCGCTGAATAAGCAGATTATACTCTCGCACGAGCTTCCACCATTGGCGCTTGCCTTCGGCGCTGAGCTGGGCGTAGGCGGTGGGTGTGGCGATGCCCCCAAACCCCATCATCGTCTGATGCCGCTGAGCCGAGTCGATACGCACAGTCGCGGATTCCGGCGTTGGCTCGAGCATCGATCCTTTGACGTTGCCCTCGCCGCCGGCCAGCCGTAACTGATGCCGGCTGATATCGAACAAGCACTCCTGACGGAGAACCGTCCGCCCGTTTAAAGCCACCGACAGGCCCAGCTTGTGATCCATTGTAATCGTCACGGCTTTCAATGAACCTTCAAAAGTCACCTTCTCCGGCGCCGTTTGCCACTCCGGATGCCGGGGGTTTTTCTTGTTGATGTGGTTAAATGCGAATGAATCATAATAACGCTGGTGGAGGCTCACTTCTGCGGATTGAATCGTTACGGTGAAACCCCCTTGCGGACCCGTGAAGATCCAGTGAAGTTCGGTTTCCGGATTAAATTCATCCAGTACAATCGTCCGCTCGAAGAGCGCTGGAAGAAACTCATCGAAGAAAATACGCAAGTCCCGGCCTCGTGCCCATGCATAGAATTCCCCTTTGCCTTCACCAAGCTCGAAAGCCGTAGCTGAAAGGTTGGCGGGATGTTGCCAATCCGGCAGAGGCTCTCCGAAGGTCATCCCAGTCAAAACACTCAGAACGGACAATACGCAGGGTGCGATGTTTCGCACCATCGGCTTTTTTAAAAAATGAATTGTCATAATGCTTTCCCTTTACGCGCTGGCGATGATATAGACGACGACAACAATGGCGGCAACGAATCCCCAACCGATCAGGAATCCGACCACGGACGTGCGCGACGGGATCATAAACTCAAGACTCGTGTTCGGGAAGATGTTTCGCTTCTCGGGGACAACAGCACCTTCCGGCAATGTACAGGGTGCAGCGATCTGTTCGCCCGGCTTGATCGGCGTTCGGATCAGGGCATAGTAATTGTCAAGTTTCTCGCGGGCTACCGGTTTGGTCAACAGGCTGACCACAATGCCGGCAATCAGTCCGGCCGACAGATACATAATCATCTGCCATGGCAGAGAGAGCTCCCCCTGCCATAACATGAAGCTTGGCAGGTATTGCGCAAAATGCGCGTTGAAATCCCAAAGCATGAAATCACCGAACGCAATCTCACTGGTAAACAGCATCACGCCAAAGCCCAGCAGCGTCGTTGCCCATGCCCCTGCAACGGTCATCCGCCGCCAGAACAGACCCAGCCAGAAAGCAAGCCCCATCATCGCCGATATTTTCCAGAATATTTCCAGACCCTCCACGACACCTCGTAGCCCGAAGGCGAACGCCACACCGCCCGAGACCACGAGCACCGAGGCGATCCGCCCGATTGTGACATAGTGGCCCGGCTCGCGGCCCGGCGCCAAGGGCCTGTATATATTCTCCGTAAACAGCCCCGCCGACGCGATCATAAATGCATCGCATGAACTCATCACAGACGCCAAAAGCGCCGCTAAGAAAACGCCGAGAATCCCCGGCAGAATCTTCGGCAAAAAGTCGCCGGCTACCGCCCCGAAAACTTTGTCCGGCTCGACCTCCACGCCCCGGCTGCCGAAATACACAATCGCGGCAACACCCGTCAGGCACCATGGAATCGTGCAGATGCGCTTGATAAGGTTTCCAAACATCCATCCGAATCGGCCCTCCATTTCCGTCTTGCCCGCGGCGCAATTGCTCATGGTGTGCGGCTGGGTTACGATTCCCACCAGCCCATTGAACGCAATCACGGCAATATAAAAAATCCCAATTTCCGCCGGGGCGACCAGGGTCAGCTTCTGGGGATCGGTGATCGCCTCACGAATCCCGTCCATCCATCCAACGGCATTCATGATCAGCGGAAGCAATAGGAATGAGAAGATAATCGTCAGGATACCCTGGATGAAATCCGTAATGATCGCCGCCGCAAGTCCTCCGGCCACACCGTATATCACGAAGACAATCGTCATCACGGTAATCGCCGCATTCGCCGAAAGCAATCCCCGCGTACTGGCGGATATCACCTCGCTCGAACCCCGTAACATAAGGCCGATATTCACCGATAGATTCAACATTCCGATCACGGCATAGAGTATTGCAACGCTCCGGCTGTACCGCGCCTCGAACACGTCACCCGTCGTGATCGCACGAAACCGTCTCATCACAGGAGCAATCAGCCAATAAAACGGTGTACAAGGAAGCCAGAGCCATTGATACCAGATCCCGGAAAGCCCGCTGGAAAAGCTCTTCGACGCGACGCCCACCGCCTGATCCGAATGTGTCCCGGCTCCGAATCCAAACATCACCATCATCGCCTTGCCAAACCGTCGAGGCATGAAGAAATCATGGCTCTGCTTTATTTTTTTAGCACTCCAGAAACCGATGGCGGCCATGCCAAGCAGATAGAGGGCCAATACAAGAATGTCCACAACGTGTAGTCCAAGCATGATATCGAACTCCTACAATCAACGAGTTTTGGAGAATGTAATCGAAAAAAGGACACTTGGAAATAGTAAATGAAAAATAAAAACCCCGCAGCGCATCCGTTCGCTACGGGGCAATGAAAAAGCCCTAACATCATTATACTTGTTGATATTCGATTGAATCCAACGGCCAATCGGAGCACCGAGTATCACTTTTCTTTTTTCTTCTCACCCTTTTGAACGATGGGTTCCACCTGGATTAAACCGTGTTTCGCTACGATTCTCCATTGTTTGTCGTCGTCTTCGTCCGACTGTTCGGTCGCCGCCACGATTTCCTCCTCAGGATCTCGCGGTATCCTCACTTCCACGCCCAGCCGGCCCAACTCGTTCGCCACTTCCGGCTGGCTGGGATCAAGCTGAAAACTACGTACGAGATACTCCTTGGCCCGGTCTTTGTCATTCTTGACCAAATAATAGAAAGCGAGCTGTTTGCTCACGCGGGCCGAATTCGGCGCGATTTGAAGGGCCTGCTGATAGCAGGCTAATGCATATTCATCAAGCTGCTCTTCTTGAAACGCCATCGCAAGCCGAAGCGACTGGATCTCCGAATTGGATACCTGGTCCAAATAAACATCGGCGTAGTTCCTGCCTTTGGCCTGATTGCCGCTGTCGAAGAACAACTTCACCATCGACGCTTGAGCCTGCACGTGAGCGGGGTCGAAACTTAATGCCACATTATAATGGTACTCCGCCTTTTGTGTGAGTCCCTCGGCCTGATATAGTTGACCCAGCTCGAAGTGTGCCTGGGGATTTTCAAACTTACGGTCCAGTTCCTTCAATACCTCGGCTTTCCTTGCGTCCGGTGGAATACGACGGGCCCGGTCTGCGCCGGCGAGACTCGCCTGTTGATTGTTGCAGCCGATGAGTGACAGCATACAGAGTGACAGAAGGATACAAGGCACAACAGAAATAGAACCGCGGCCGAAAGTGCAATCACTTACCCACATTTTCCTGCCTGCGATCTTTCGTGCCATAACGGCCTCCACGGGAGAACGCCTCGATCCATCTTTATTTTTATTTCCTGCCATCGGCTAATGAAGTTTGCTTATTTTTATACACGATAAAATTCTTTGCAAGAAAAAACCTGAACAAATTGAATAAAATGTTATATTTTTTCTGGACACACAACGTTTGCTTGCACTGTCCGAAATCAAGAGAGTTAAAAGTCTGTAATAAAGTCGTCCGATCCATCGACTAATACAGTGAAAACCCGTGGCCCGCGAGTGTGAAATGCATGTGACTCGCGGCATTAGAAAATGAAACGCAAGGGGGATTCAAGAAAGTATCTACGAAACGTGCAAGTGATTGACTGGAATACAATTATCAAAGAGCACGGTCCGGCTGTCTGGCAAACGGCCTACAGATTGCTCGGCAATGAGGCCGATGCCGCCGACTGTTTCCAGGAGACTTTCGTTTCCGCATTAGGATTCTGTCGGCGCGAAAAGGTGCGGAATTTTTCCGCCTTGTTAGCCCGGCTGACCACGGCACGAGCGATCGATCAGCTTCGCCGGCGCTTTCGGCAAGCTCAGTCCAAGACGGACTTTATCGATTGCTCCATCGTGGAATCCGAACAAGCGTATCCGGATCAACAAGCAGAGCAACAGGAATTAGTTGAAAAGGTGCGGCAATCGCTCAGTACATTGCCACCGCAGGAAGCTCAGGTTTTTTGCCTGCGATATTTAAATGATATGAGCTATCGACAGATCGCCAAACAGCTTGGAATTACGACGAATTCAGCCGGTGTTTTGCTGCACCGGGCCAGAACGAGGTTGCGAGAGTCCGCGGAATTGTCGGTGTGGAAATGAGAGTGAGGTTATACTATGGAAGAAAGCAAAGATATGCTGGAAAAAGCGGCCGAAGTGCTTAAAAATGAGAAAATCCCGCCGGGTCCGTCGCAGGAACTGGTCGATGAGACCATGGCCAGGCTGGCTGAGGCATCTGACCGAACAGAGACCATTCAGCTTGGGAGCCGAATCCGGATTCGGGAAAGAGTCAGAGCCTTGAAAAACATTCATAAAGTCGCCGCGGCGGCGGTATTACTCCTGGTAAGCGGGTACGCCGTTGGCCGGCTCTCCGCACCTCGCCCCCCTGATTTAAAACAGCTTCAATCGGCTCTGTCGCCGGCAATTCGCAGGGAACTGCTCGATGAGATAAATCAGTATCTACAAGCGAGTTATGCCAGTCTTGCCGACGATCTCGATCGGAAATACCAACAAGACTTGAATCGCGTCGGAATGCAGATTCTGGCCGCTTCCAATACGGTGACGAATGAGCGGCTCGCTGAGCTCATTGAGTCCTTCAATGAGTATCAAAGCCAAGAACGGCAATGGTTTACAACCATGCTGGAGCGTATGGAATCGAATCGTCTAAAAGAAAGTGTCCAGTTGAGCAATGCTTTGGCGGAAGAGCTGGAGCGCACAAAACATGATATGGTGCAATTATTGGTTTATACCCAACCGGCTGGCTCTGTCCCGGAGCCGTTAAAGGAGCCAGACAACTAATGTGAAAACGGCTAATTCATTAAAATATAAAAAATCTCGGTACCGTGAGAATAAAAGAACTAATAAACAAAACACATTCGATTGAAAGGAACAAACCATGAAGACTCTCATCCGAACAATAATTGTATTGGTTGTCATCAATCTCATTACAGCAGGTCAGGTTTTCGCCGGATATGGGACCGTCGAAGAAAGTCCGGATACCGTGAAGGAACAAGTCCCACCCACCCTTCCTGCATATGGGCAGGCCGGATCTGCAAAAGCAGAATTCGTCAAGAGCTCGGGATATGGCAAGAGTCTTACCCTTCCATCTGTTTCCGTGGGTAGAAATTTGATCTATAGTTCCCGATCCGGCAATGTCAGCGATGTTCTTGTGATACCCTCTGCTGAGATAACCACGGAAGAGATTGCGACAATAACCGAAGATATGAACATCATGTCGCGTATCTTTGAGAAAAACCTTCAACGGGATCACATCAATATTAACAGCATGTTCTTCTCCAGCTCAGATCCGTTCCAAATAGCCTTTTCACGGGGAAGACCGTCAACACAAGGGATGTACTTGCAGGGCTATGGGGTTCTGTTCCTGATGAAAGTGGACTTTCCGCTCTCCCCCGGGCCCAAAGTCGAAAAAGAAACGGAGCAGACGCAGAACGTAGAAGACACCGACGAGGTATGGGCGCAGATGAAGCAGGAAATGTTTGCACCCGAAGAGATCCGGAAAGACAAGGACGATCGCCCCAAAAAAGAATACGATGCTGAGAAAGTTGAAAATCTCAAGACCACCCTTATCAAAGCCCTCAAGCACGCGTCCAACATCCGCAGCTTGAAACCGGATGAGGTTGTTATTCTCACCATCACGGGAAGCAGCACATCCTCTGGATATAAGAGTGTGAGGACGATTCCCGGAAGAAACGAGGTTATCGTCATCGATCAGAACAACAAGTCACAAATCATCGGAACAGATCTGGTCGATGATATCGGGCTTTCTTTGCCGACGGTTCTGGTCATTCGCGCGAAAAAGTCGGATATTGACCGTTTTGCCGGGGGCGATCTCGATTTCGATCAATTCCAGCAGAACACCCAAATCCTCACCAGCACTTACATGGCCGATCAGACCGGATTGGGAAATCCATGGATGGGTTACTATTATGATTCTATGACAAACCGCCGTTAGTTGATCGGATTCTCTGCACACGGACCGGCGGCGGATTGTTGCAGGCTCAGGCCGAGCTTCTCAGGCTCGGCCTTTTTTGATATCAATGAAATGCGGATGAGAGGAGTCGAACCTCCACGGGCCGAAGCCCACAGGCACCTGAAGCCTGCGCGTCTGCCAATTCCGCCACATCCGCGGTCTTTTACCTTCACTCACCTTTCCGACATCGCCCGGTGTTGTGAAGGTTGTCGGTCTTTCATGCCGAGCGATCCCGTGGCCGCCTGACGGTGCTTGGGATCCAACAGCAAGCCGAAGCACCTCAAACAGGCATTATACTAACACATTCCGGTGATTCGTCAAGCCTTTCGTACCTATCTGATTGGGGAAAAAGGAAGAATCCGAAAACTACAATCTGCCGTCCCATAAATTTGCTCCCGTTTCCCAATAGGGGCCTGATTCCGCTTCGCCAACGCACTATGTTGAGAAATTCACGAGATTTACCTAAGTATGACCCATCCAGTTTCCGAAAGTCAGGTAACCGCACTTTTTGTCTTCGGCGGTTGTTGGAGTATATTTTAAGTAAAGTGAGTCGAAGGTGACTATCAGACCGTCAGAGAAGGAGGTTCAGAAATCAAGGAACCAGGATGACGTGTTCCGATAATGCGTTTACCTCATGTTCACGATGTAATACACCGATATACAGATGTACTGAAGATGGACACTGTGCAGACGAACACCGAAGCGCCGGATATCGAAGCCGAAATACCTTTCGGCGAGCTGCTTGTTTCAAAAGGCTTGTTGAGCCAGGATGAATTGGTGAACGTGCTTAACAAGCAGCGCGAGCACGGCGGCCGGCTCGGCGAGACCCTCTTGCATCTTAAGATGCTGGATGACAAAGCAGTCACGGCGGCCCTGGCCGAGCATTTCTCGATGGACTATTTCCAATTCGACGATACCGGCCAAACGAACAGGATCGATCGAAGCGTTGCCCGGATGCTGCCGGAGAGTATCGCTAAGAAATTCTGTATGGTTGCGGTCTGTGAGGAAGCCGGCAACATTGTCGTCGCCATGGCGGATCCGCTCAATGTCGTCGCCATGGACACGGTGACACTCAAACTGAAGCGACAAATTAAACCGGTGATCAGTTCGCCCCGGGAAATCCATCAGGCGATAGAACTCATCTATCATGGATCGGATCTCGAGGAACAGCAGCTTCGCGATCTGGTGGAAATCGAGGTTGGCGGCTCGAGTATCGACGACGATATCTTTTTGGAAAATACCGTCGAACCGGAGACCAGCGGCGAGGATGCCGCGAATAAAGCGCCTGTGATTCGATTTGTGGACTTGCTGATGAGCCAGGCCGTCAAAACACGGGCCAGTGACATTCATATCGAGCCCCAGGAAAAAACGACCATCGTCCGGATGCGCGTGGACGGCGTTCTTCGGGACATGATACCGCCCGCCAAAAAAATGCAGGCGGCGGTCATTGCCCGAATTAAGATCGTCGCCCAGATGGATATCGCCGAGCGCCGATTACCGCAGGACGGCCGATTCAAAATGAGAGTCTCCGGCCGATCCATCGACGTTCGCGTCTCGACCATTCCGACGATCTACGGTGAAAAAGTCGTCATGCGTATTCTGGATACATCCGCCGTGAAACACGACCTGGATCAACTTGGGCTCGAACCGCAACGCCTTGAAGAATTCAAGGAAAAGCTGTCCCAACCGCACGGAATTATCATCGTCACCGGTCCGACCGGAAGCGGCAAGAGCACCACGTTATACTCGGCGCTTAGTTATGTGAAGGATCCGACAAAAAATATTACCACCGTTGAAGACCCCGTCGAATATCGGCTTGCGGGGATCAACCAGATTCAGGTCAAGCCCCAGATCAACCTCGATTTTGCGCGGTGCCTGCGGGCCATCCTGCGACAGGACCCGGACATCGTGCTCATCGGTGAAATTCGAGATAAGGAGACCGTTGAAATTGCCATTAAAGCGTCCTTAACGGGTCATTTGGTCTTAAGCACTTTTCATACGAACGATGCGGCCAGCGCCATCAGCCGGCTCCTTTACATGGGCATCGAGCGGTACTTGCTGGCTTCGGCCCTTAATCTGGTCATCGCTCAACGACTGGTCAGAAAAATTTGTGACCAATGCAAGGAGCCTGTGACGTTGCGCGAGGATGTTTTTAAGCGCTTAAGGCTCGATAATAAGCAGGCCAAGGGCACTGTTTTCTATCACGGGCGCGGGTGTTCGACCTGCGGAGGGACGGGCTACCGGGGCAGATTGCCCATATTTGAGTTCCTGAATGTGGACAATGATATGAGCGACCGGATCATTGCCGACCAGAACGAATCACAGATACGAGCCGCATCACGCCAGAAGGGTTATGGAAGCCTGCTGGCCAGCGGTGTCAGCAAGGTGTTGCAGGGTCTGACCACGGCCGAAGAGGTGATCGGGATAGCGGCTACAGGAAAAGAGTAAGCGTTCTCCCTACAGACAGAGCACATAGAATCTTTGAGAAGGGTCAGTTAAACCAATGAAAAGCTACGGGTATGTCGCGCGAGACTTAACGGGAGTATTGAAAAGAGGATCCTTACAGGCGGCTTGTTCAAACGAAGTGCTCAACCAGCTTCGCAAGCAAGGATTTACACCGATCTCCGTCAAAGAGGTCTCCCTGATAGAGAAGAAGGCCCGGCAGCGGGCCCGTCGCAAACGCATCAAATCGGCGGATTTGTCAACCTTGTGTTGGCAATTGGCAACGATGCTTCAGGGCGGCATTCCGATTACCACGGCGTTGGATATTATTAGCGATGATACGGATAACCTTTTACTTCGTGATATTCTCCATCAACTCTCGGAAAAGGTCAGTAAGGGCCAGCCGTTCTCGGAAAGTGTTGCCGAATTTCCCCGCGTTTTCAATCGGCTGTGCTGTGCCATGATTCTGGCCGGGGAGACCAGCGGTAACCTTGCGAACGTCGTGAGCAGACTGGCGGAGTATTTTGACAACCGCGACAAGATCGCCAAGAAGGTCAAAGGCGCAATGGCTTATCCCATGTTTGTGCTTTCGTTCATCATTCTGATTGTCGTGTTTATCATGGCCTTTATCGTCCCGCGATTCCGGGGAATATTCGACCAGATGGGCGGTACAATGCCCTCCTTTACACGTGGATTCATGGCTTTTTACGATATCTTAGCCCATAATGTTCTCTATATTTTCGGCGCGATCGTTCTCTTGCTCTTCCTTGGTATTTCCTTCACGAAGACCCCAAGAGGACATCATTGGCTTAGTCGAGTCACCCTGGTGATACCGATATTCGGAAAGATCGTCCACCATGCTTTCGTCGCCACTTTTTGCCGGACTATGTCCACGTTGCTCGTCGCGGGCGTTTCGGTGCTCGATGCGTTCAATATTCTCACGGGAATGACCAATAACGATATCATCAAGTCCGCGATCATCCGAACCAAAGAGAATATTGAAGGAGGCTCCAATATCTCATCCAGTATGAGCGAAGCGGGATTTTTCCCGAATATGGTCGTTAAAATGATACAGGTCGGTGAAGAAAGCGGCTCCACCGCCGAGGTTCTTGAGAAAACCAGCGAACATTACGAACGAAAGGTTGACACGGCGGTGACGGCTTTGATGAGTCTGCTCGAGCCGGTGATGATTGTGACGGTTGGCGCAATTGTATCAGTTATCGTGATTGCACTCTATCTGCCAATTTTCACAATGTCGGATATGTAAAATTACCCCGCAATGGGATCGATTTCGAATCGCGGATCGTTCGTCGAAAATGCAGGATAGATAGTGAAGTCGGTCGTTGATTTGACCGATGATGAAAAGGGCCGGGCGAGGTACTTGGCCGCGAGATGGTTACTACATGAAATTTTTTGGAGAGATGAAAATGAACGACAAGAAAGGTTTTACACTGGTGGAGCTGATGGTGGTGATTCTCATCGTTGGTATCCTGGCGGCGGTGGCCGTTCCGCTCATGCAAGGTCGTATCGACAAGGCCAAATGGTCGGAGGCGAATGCTGCAGCCGGTTCGATCCGCACGGCCGTTCGTGCGTATGCCGCCGAGACGAGTATCGCAACGGCTACGAGCGCCCTGGAAGGGGAAACGTGTGACGATTCGGATGTACAGACCGCGTTAGGTTTTGGTTCGACGGATTTGGAGGGAGTCTATTTCACGGCAGCCAACTACGAGATCACGGACGTGACTGCTTCCGGCATCGCCGTCATCACGGTGTCCGCCAGTAAGGACAATGCACCGAGCGGCTCCTATCAGCTTGAGGCAGACGGGGATTGGGTCAAGCAGGCAGAAGAGTAAGATAAGGAGTGGTCATCGCGCTGAGTCCTTATGTTATCGGGGAGGATATGGGGAAGGATAATCTCCCTATGTATGTCTTACCTCGCCTGAAGGGAGCGCGTCATCGAAAGCAGAAGACTGCCAGGCCGTTTGAATGGCTTTGGTTGTCCCAGTGATCGTTGTGGCTGTGGTCGATCCGACGACAGCCACTTCCTTTTTCTTGGCGGAGCCCATTCCGATTAAATCAGTGTAATTTCTATTTCTAAGTAAAATCCTCGCCTTATTGGGCCGATTATTAGAGATATGCGAGTCAAAACATCTAAGGAGCAGGCACTCTGCGTTTGGGAGTGATGATGCGATACGCTGTAAAATCATAGAGCTCAACCGACGGAGGATGGGCTCTCGTTCCCGGAATGTCATAATGAAGGATTGAT